>JAEEGL010604505.1_pt1 | contig 26629 bp, 21 predicted proteins | sample 9134231 | NCBI WGS metagenome assembly JAEEGL01 (sample SAMN16246548, study PRJNA631951) | gut metagenome | biome: gut microbiome; feature: rumen; material: fiber-attached | host: Bos | place: Iran: Karaj | collected 2018-10 | reverse complement strand
TCGGTGAGGACGGCGGGGCAGCTGGTATGGCGGAGGAGGTAGAAGTCTTTCTCGAGGTCGGGGTCGGCGTCGGTGTAGTCGGTGCGGAGGCGGTGGCCGGGGAGGTGGGCCTGGGCGGCGGTGTAGAGGGAGGTGGCGAGGGCATCGGCCCGGGTGTTGCCACGGGTGGTGTAGGCGCACCAGCCGCGGGCGGAGAGCCAGCGGTCGCCACGGCCGGCGGCATCCCGCCGCAGGTGGTAATGAAGTGGACCGGCCACTCCGACTACCAGGCCATGAAACCCTATATTGCCATCGCCGAAAAGACCAAGGCCGATGCCATGAAGCTCTTTGAGCAGGAGATGGAGAAATAATTCCGCTTGATTAAAGTTACACAAAATTGGCAGGAAAAGTTTGTTTCTTGCCAAAAATGTATTACTTTTGTGACGTAAACCAGAGGAGGATGACGACGACAGATTACATTGTCCAGTATGCTGCACAACAGCGGGGGGCTTTCCGAAGGAAGGACCTGGTTGCGTGGTTGGAAAGCATCGGCACTCCGGCTGGTGCCGGGCTTCAGACGCAACTGGAACGCCTGGTCTCATCCGGCCGGCTCGTCAAATCCGGGTGGGGAGAGTATCAATTGAGCGATAATGCAAAACCTCGCCTTCAACTGACACTGAAACCAGAAACCAAGGAGATGGCCCAGTATCTGAAGAAGCGTTATCCCTTGGCTGATTTCTGCATTTGGGATGCAGCCAGCGTCATTCCTTTTATGCTCCACGTGCCCAATATCAAAATGATTATTGTTGATGTGGAGCGCCTTCTGGAGCAATCCTTCCCGGATGCAATCCGAGAGAAATATCCGAATATGATTGTGCTGCCGAATCCCACCAGGGAGGAATTCATCAAGTTCGGGAGCACCAAAGACACCATTATCCTTCACACGCTTACAACGGAAGCCCCTCTCGACACGTTTGAAGGGCTTCCAGTACCCACCGCTGAGAAACTACTGGTAGATATCGTAATTAATCCCGAATTTGAGTTCCTGCAGGGAAGTGAACTTACACGCATCTACCAGGAAGCGTTTTCCGATTTCAGCATTTCCCGCAGCAAACTCATCCGCTATGCCCGGCGTCGCTACTGCGAAGAAAAGATACAGCATTTCCTTAACCGTATAAACCCTCAGAACCATGATTGACCCTCAGAGCCGAAGTCTGGAATGGATTGAACAGGCCAGCGGTCTAATTCCCAATATTGCAGACACTGCACTTGTAGAGAAAGCTATCCGTGCCCTCTCTTTGCTGGAATCCCTTGTCCGGTCCGGTTGCCCTTTCGTTTTCAAAGGAGGCACTGCCTTGATGCTGCATCTGGATACCTCCAGAAGACTCTCTATAGACGTGGACATTGTTTGTCCTCCGGGAACGGATATCAGGGAGTACCTGGGGCAATACGGTAACGAGTACGGTTTCACCGAAGCAAAGGAAATAGAGCGTAACTCCCGCACCGGCGTCCCTAAGACCCACGCGGAGTATCGCTATGCGGTCACATACCCTTCCGGCAGGCCCGTGGACAAGATTCTGCTGGATGTTCTATACGAGGATATCCACTACAGCGAATTGGTTCCGCTTCCTATCAAAAGTATTCTTCTCAAGCAGACCGGGGATCCAGTTATGGTTAAGTGCCCCAGCCTTAAAGACATGCTGGGCGACAAACTCACCGCGTTTGCGCCCCATACTACTGGCATACCCTTCTTCAAGAATGGAGATGAGTGTTTTATGGAAATCATGAAGCAACTCTACGACGTCAGTTCCATCCTAGACAGAATTGATGACCTGACAGAAGTCCGGAAAACCTACAGTGAGATTGTGCCCATTGAATTGGGCTATCGTAGTATGGATCATCTGTCCGAGTTAGACGTTCTGGCGGACACATACAACTGTGCCATGAATATCTGCCACCGCGGCGCCCTCGATAAAACAGAATTCGGATACTATGCCGATGGTGCTCGACGGGTCAATAGTTTCATCATACCGGAGAACTACAATGCCGATATCGCTATCCGGGACGCGGCCAAGGTCGCCTATCTGGTTCGATTGATTCAGACCGGGAAGGATGAGGTTAAGCATTATAAACCAAAAATGGATGACGAACTCGCTGGCGCTCTTATCCAGAATCAGAGTTTCAACAAACTGAACCGTATCAAGAAGATAAGCCTGGAAGCTTTCTTCTACTTCCTTGAGATAGAGAAAATGGCCGAAGCCTAAACCGAAATGCAGAACGCCCCCTGCTGATACTGACTCCGGCAGCCGGTGACGGTATCCAGCAGGATGAAACGTGCATGGATCTGGTATTTGTCCAGCCGGAGGCCCCAGATGTCCGTATACCCGGGAATCACGACGGAGACGGCCTCGTCCCCGCAGCTGCCGTCCGCGAGGAAATTCCGAATCAGGCCGGGATGGCATCCGCGCCCTGGCTCCGCCAGCTGGATCTTGGAAAGCAGCCGGTAGCGGTCCGGATCTTTGTGCCCGCCAAGCGTCACCATGGCCGGAATAATCAGGCTCCCGTCCGAAACCACTCCGTCGCCCAGCTTCACTGCAAACGGCGGAAACTTCACAAAGCGCTGCGGCGTCGGCACATGTTCATTCCCCAGCGTGGCAAAGCCATGATAGGCCGAAACGAACAGATTCTGCCCGGAGATATGCACCGTGTGGTCAAACGGCGGCTTGTGCGGCTCCGCCTCCATCCCATACCGGTTCCAGATGAGCTGTATCCCGTGCGGAATGCTCCGCCAGGCAGCCAGTGCCCGCCGATGCACCTCCAGGGCCGATGTTTGCGCTGGAGTCCCCGGATTCACGCAGTGCGAGCGCTTCCGGTAATAGCACTTGCCGTTACGGTGATAGAAGGTCACCTCGCCCACGGAGCCGTAGGCGTCAGCAATCAGGACTGAAGGATAGAAACGAGGCATAGGGCGCTATAAGTTTTGGGCAAATCAATAGCTCAGAGTAATCTCAAAAAGGGGTTTCCTCCTAACACAAATATACTAAAAATCACGTACATACGCAACCCCAGCGGCACCAGCCGCTGCTCGTTGTTGTATATATTTATGCCCCTTTCTCCCTTGTCGAGCGGGTGATGTCGGTGGATGTGGCACTGAGGCTGGGGCGTAAGTTTCCTAGTGGGCCTTGGTTGCTGGGAGTCTCTAAGGCGGGTTGGTGATGCGGGTGATGTCGTTTCATTTCTTGATGCCGTCCGGTCGGACCTGCCCAAAAGCAATCAAGGTATAGGGGAGGATAGTAAAAGAAATTACGCATAAATTCAGCAAGTTTTATGCGTAAATTTATGCGTAAGTGCCTTAATTGACTGATTTTCAGTCTGTTCCGTGGAGTATGGGAGAATCGGACTCCTGACCTTTTGAATGCCATTCGGAGGTTTTTTCCTCAGACCATTTGCCCCATTTTGGACTTCTTACTCGCTGAATCTCAGCATTTTTCTAAAACCCCGACCTTTCGGAATTTTGGATGTTTTCTTGTCCACTTGAAAACATTCTGAAAACAAAGATAGTTATTTTGTATGGCTTATACAAGCAATGGTATGCTCAGTCCACGTTGATTTTAGAATAATCATTTCATTATTCCCTAATGTCATTCATACTTCACTTTGTTGTAGAGTTCAACTTCTCTTTGTGATATCAGCTAAATAGCGTATATTTGTATTTGAGATTATATATGCTAATAACCACGTTATGAATCCAATAGCCAAAATAGCATTATTATTGACTACGCTCGCAGTTTTAGCAAGTTGTGGACACTCTCACGGAAATAGGCGGGCAGAAAAGACTTTGGAGTTAGAACCGGGAGATTTTCTCTACGATAATGCGCATATATATGCTCAAGGATATGATGGCGATGATTTGGTTGAGTTGCATTTGTTCAACGATTCCTATGGCTACTATTATGCCCCATATGGTGGCCCGGATGCTATAACCATCACTCGAGGTAATCCAAGTGAGGATTATTCGCTTAGTCTTAAAAGTATAGGCGTAAAAGATGAAACCTATGAGATCACGTACCAGATTCTGGATGACAAGAAAGACAAAGGAACAGTTTGTTTTCGCGCTGAATGGTATGACGGCCAGTATGGTGTTATTGTCTTGAAGAACAAGAAAAAAGAGGTGGTTTTCCCACATACAATGCTGATTAGCGGTAATGAGGAACTTATACCGAGAGAAGACGCCTCAGCCGCCATAAGGCTTATCGCCGCTCTTAAGAGTGTTGACCGTGTCTCTGAAGATTGGCCTATTGCAGCTAAGAACCTTGATTTGTTTTTGCATAGGGATTTGGAGTATGGAAAGAAAACTGATCTTACTCCACTGGGTGAATTTTGGGAGATGGTCAAATCCCCTGATGGGCAACTGACCTCATTCATTATTGACTATTATATTGGCGGTAATGGTGCCGGATCATCCGACCAAAGACAGATTCTTCAATATTGGTCTGATGGCGGTACGAATCATGTGATTGAGGATTTTGACAGATGGATATGGGAAGCACAGACATACGACTATAATTTCCCTTACTTGTTTAGACATAGGATTCATTCATGGGGAAAAGGTTCTAACGCTATTTACTTTTTTGAATACTCATTCATTGATGATAAGCCTATGACTTTTGACGATGGGGAGCATGCTAAAGAATATATTTCAATTCTTGGCGCTTTCAAAATTGTTGGTGGAAGTATTATCCCGGTGAAAGTCATAAAAACAATGAGCTCTACTCTGAATATGGTGATTGTTGAAAGTTCAAAAGAAGCAAACTACAAGTTGGATACGGCAAATGGAGTTTTGGGCGTTCCGTTAATTGAAACTGATGATTATCAGCATCACGGTAAATATATCTTGTATGAATGGAACCCAAAGTCTCAATTATTTGAGTACAATGGCAGAAAAGAACGACTATAAAAAGTGAGCTATGCGTAATTTGAAATTGTTATTTCCCATTCTGTTCCTTGTCCTCATGGGTACAGTTCGTCTTGACGCGCAGGATTACGCGAACTGGTTTGGTGTGTGGGATGCTTACCGCGGGACCTGGTACGGGAACAACAATACAAAAGTATCACTCTCCCGAGATGATGGGGATGAAATGTTTGTCAGCATCATCTACAACGGCATTGAATATCAGGATGCCTTGTACTGCGTGTCGTCAAACTTGGCAACAGCAACATATTTAAGTTCAACTAGCGGGAGCACATCAGCAAACCTTACTGCCGACATAAGCATATCAAATGGGAGCCTTGTCTTAAAGATGTACTCTAATAATTCAACATCCCCATTTTACACAACTCCTTTAAGTAAAACGCGGAATAACAGTCGCACAGCAAATACAACGAGTAATACGGGCAGCAACACCGCTGGTGTAATAACCAGTCTGAGGGCCGAAGCCATTGCCCGACAGTTTTGCGAAGCAATGTATGACAATAATATGGTAAGAGCCAAATCCATGATGACGGCGGAAGGAGCTAGACGGACGCCTGATACTATTCGTGAGAATTCGGAGGTTCTTGCTTCATATAAACGCAGGCTTCAATCAGCAAAGCATAAGGTTATAGAAAGTGAGTATTCGAGCAGCATCGTTACCGTAAGGTTTTACGACCCCGCATTCCCCTATTTGGACAAACAAGGCAGATGGTTTGGATGTGCAATAGAACTGGTGAAGGTTAATGGCCAGTGGAAGGTCTCTAATTACGGGTATTGAACTGAATCTGTTCCAGTATATCTCATTCATTAGCAGGATTAGAAGTGCCTATAAATGGCCTTCCGATCCTTTTTTTATCCCCAAATTACGATTTATTATAAGAAAATTCATTTTTAGCCGTAAAATTACTATTTTTACACAATTATTAGTACATATCTTGCTAACCACGAGAGAGCCGTATGCGGCTATTATTGAAATGGCTTAGGCCAAAAGTTGTTCCTTCACCGCGGCGGAAAAAGATTCCGTTCGGAATACGGGTGCAGCTTTATCTCTACCGCAGCTGCATTAAAAAATTGACGAAATGGTATTGCCGGTATGCTTTTTCCGATAGCGTTACTCTTATTGGAACGCCGACCACCAGAGTTACCCACGAGTATCGTGATTACTCCTTTGAAGCAGAGATTAAACGCCTGCATTTGCAGATACCGGATGGAATGGTAGAGCGGGTCGGTGCGACCTCACATCTACCCGATAAAAAAAGAAACCGACGCTATTTTAATTGCCTTCATTTAGAGGATCATTTCCTGCTAGAGATTGACGGTAGAAAGATTTCCATTGACCACGGACAAGGGCGTTCCTTTGTCTCGACTTTCAAAGGCAGATTAAAAGAATCCGACAACGGCAGCCTGTTTTCAAAATATGCTTTCTCCGGCTCGATTCGTGGAAATAAGGTTGGAATGTCCGGTCCTGCACCTTCTATTTCAGGTTCTTATGGGGGGAAGGCAACTTCAGAAGTGAATTCCTTAAATAGAACCGCTTCGGATTCCCAGCCGGTAAAATCCTTCTCCCCTAAGAGAAGGACAAGAGGGCTGTTCGGAGATGACCAGCTATTTGATAAAAAAACGGACGCTCCTGAAGCCCCATTAAGTACGCAATCTCCCTCAATCAAGAGTGTTGAAGGAGTAACCATAGATGAATCATTCTAATTAAAACGAATCATGAGTGCTATCAGCGAGAAAATAAGAATCGTTTTTCCAGAACTTGCCATCCTCAAGAATGAGGAAACCGATAGGGTATTTGCTGGCCGAAATCTTCCCTCTTTTGTTAAGGACTATATCATCAAGCGTTTTTCAGATAAAGAGGGAGTAATTGACCTTGAATCCATCACCGACTATCTCAACACCAAGATGTGCATCAATGGCGGTGAGATACGCCGTAAACTTATTGATGGGCAGCCAGTCAATCTGACCTGTCGTTTCACTGTTGAGAGCAATCTTAAGGATGGTCAGACCTGGTTCCGCATTGCTGAAACCGATTTGGGAGCAGATGCTTTTATTCTTCCTAGCGTTTTAGACGAACATAAGGATAATCTCGTTGACGGCGAGAACTGGGGTAATATCACTCTTGAATACGTGGAGCCCCAAGGACGCAGAAAGGGTTTTGTCAATATGACGGCATATCGGCCGTTTAAGCCATACACAATTGACTACACTTATTTCTTGAATGCACGTGCTGAGTTTACGACAGAGGAATGGATAGACCTCATTATCGCGGCAATGGAATATGATCCGGAAAGTTTTGGCGAGCCTGGTATGCCTGAGACAATACAGACTAAACTAGAGTTCATTTCGCGGCTCATCATTTTCGTTGAGCCACGACTCAATATGATAGAATTGGGACCGAAAGGTACAGGTAAGTCCTTTGTGTATTCCAATCTTAGCAAATATGTTTGGCTGCTTGGCAGCGGCAGCACCACAAGGGCCCGTATGTTCTACAACAGGGCAACCAAGCAGTTTGGCTATTTAAAGAGCCATGACGCGGTCTTAATAGATGAGATCTCCACATTTGAGATTGGCTCACGCGACGGAGAGCTCCAATCCATGTTGAAAGGATATCTGGAGGCGGGTAAGGCTAGTGTTGACGGTATCACCTTCCAGTCCGAATGTGGCCTTGGCCTGGTGGGCAATATCAACCTTTCTAAGGAGCTCAAGCCTACAGGGAATGATTATTACAAGACTCTGCCCGGCCTCTTCCGTGAATCTGCCACACTGGACCGTTTCCACGCTTTCATCGAAGGATGGAAACTTCCTCGTCTTGGCATGGCGAATATCCTTCGTGGGTGGACACTGAATTCCGAATACTTCTCAGAAGCTCTTCACTTCCTTCGCACAGAAAGTGCGTATGAGTCCATCTTTAATCAGTTAGTCAAAACCGAAGAAGAGAACCCAGATATCCGGGATGTCAAGGCTGTACGTCGCATTGCCACCGCTTATACGAAGTTGCTGTTCCCTCATGTCTCTGACCTCAGTGGATTATCACCTGAAGACCTTGAACAGTTCAAGCAGATGTATAAACGATATTGCCTGGAGCCGGCGGTAGAAAAACGCACAATAATACGCGCCCAATGCCACATGATTGACAAAGAGTATTCCGCCGAAATGCCAACATTCTTAATTGACTAATATATAATTGATTATGCCCATGTTTTCCGCATTTAATGATATTCTGGGTCGGCTGCTTCCAGATCCTTCAAATAAAGGCACAACAAGTTCATGCCTCACTAGGCAGGAGTTACAGGATAGGATCGTCAGTCATTTCGAATCTCGACTGGCCGAAGAAAGCACAACTGACGATGTTCTGTTTCCTACAAATTTCATCATCTTCCTGTCGAGAGAAGATTACGAGATGCGCCGTGAGACTTTTGCAATCACGGTAAAACAGTTGGTGAACAAAGTCTTGAAGCGGTCGATAGACAAAGCATTGAAAAATGATCCTGACTACCAACCACATTCGCAGTATTGGCAGTTCCAATTTCTGGTATTTCCAGAGGACGGCTTTATTGAGAACAGAGGAGAAAAAAAATACGGATTGGAACCAAAGGAAGTTTTGATTCAATCTACTATTTTCCCTCCCAAAGATCCAGACAAGGAGTCTTCTGTTGGGGATGAGGCTGAGCATGTCGTTACCACGATTCATACGAAAGATTCTCTTTCAATGAGTAATCTTGCCATTAACTTCGATGCGTTAAAGGGTGTTAATATTTTAGCTGCGGACAAGTTCAGGGTTCCTTACGGAAAGCATTTATCAGATGTGCCTATGAGCGAAAAAGAGGCTGCTAAGCCTTCGAATAATGCAAAATGTACACTAAAGATTATTTCGGGCGGAAAATTCACATCCGGTGGCTCTACTTTTTATATGACCACTGATAACCTTTATATTTCCGGGCCTGGTTCTGACGCGATGAGTGGCGGTATTCCTATTGCACATATTGACGACAAGAGTGTCACAGACCGTCAAGTAACTATTAAAAAAGAAGGAACAAAATACAACCTGTATGCTCGTGGAGACGTTGTAGTCGAAGAAACAATTGTCGAGCCAGATGGGGTATCACCAATTGTGCTGGCAAGCGGTAATCAGATACTTATTAATGGGGAAATTGCAATAGATTTCAATATCAAATAGAGTTTATGCGTTTTCTTTTTTTAATCGGTTTAGTTGTACTCGTTGTCTGGTTATGGCGCGAGCATATCAATAATCTTCCTAATTCACAGTGATATGGATAGCATTATCTTTAAAGCCATCTCTGACGTAGGCTTAATCAGAGACAATAACGAAGACAGTTTCATCGCTGAGCTTCTTTGGGATGACCATCATATTCTGTGCGCAGCGATAGATGGTGTGGGGGGGTATGAAGGAGGTGAAGTTGCAGCTGAAATAGCCAGGTCAACCATTGTCGAGTTTTTAAACAACTATCCAGATAATAACCTTCAGGATGTAATTGCCCAGGCTGTTCTACAGGCCAATAATAACATCTATGAGCAGCGCAAGAAGGGACAGTTCCCAAATATGAGCTGTGTCGTGTCTGCTGCCATTATTGACGCAAAGTCCGATAAAGTATACATCGCGCATGTCGGAGACTCCAGAATCTATTTGTACAACAAAGGAATACTTACCAAAATCACCCACGATCATTCTCTTGTCGGTTATCGGGAGGAGATTGGTGAGTTGACAGAAGAAGAAGCGATGAATCATCCCCGACGGAATATTATTGAACGATGCCTTGGGGAGAATGAACGCGTTTTTGGTGACGGAAACTTCATAGATAGCGCAGTGTTTGATATTCCTGCCGATGGAAAACTGATTTTCTGCTCTGATGGTTTGACAGACATGGTGACGCAAGCAGAAATAAAGCAGATATTGTCGACGGACAGGGACACTACATCTAAATGCCAGATGTTGGTTGATTGCGCAAAAGACCATGGGGGGAAAGACAATGTAACGGTTGTCTTAGTTGAGACCACAACAAGGGTTGTTTCATCTAAGGAGACTGTTGTGTCTTATGAGGGAGAAGATAACAAAGCTGTGAGAGAGGAGACGGATAATTCAATGAAAAGCACGGCAGATAATGTTGGTGAACCCAATACAAAGAAATGCTATGGGTGGATTCACTGGCTGATTCCTGTTATTACGCTTGCCATAGGTTATTTCATCGGCTCGTGGTTCTGGAAGCACGAAGAACCTTTAGCCGTGAATCAAGAGCCTTATTCATGGTCAAGCATTTGCAACTGGATTGAGGAGACACAACCAGTTGACACAACGGGATATGCCTTATATGCGGTCGGCGATTCTGTAAGAATTTCACTCAGCGAGTATTATCAACTAAAGTTTTATGATGACAACATTCGAAAGATTATTCATCTTAAACAAGAACTGAGCACGGAGAACGACAGTCTACAAGCAGAATTATTCGTAAAAGATAGCTTGCTTAATGTAGCTAAAGTAAACTATGAAAAACTGAGTGAATCCTTGGAATCTCTCATTAAATCGTCACTGGGGAATGAGTAATATAACGAAAAGGGCATTCATTGGTCTATGTTTGGTGACAATTGTTTTGTCACTAGGCTTTATCTCTTTGTACAAGAATGAGTCTGTTCTACTTCGGTCTAAAGGAGAAGAGTCTGGCAATACATTGGTACTTAACGGAAAAACCAGCGACAAAGAATTGTCGCAGTACCTTTTAAACAAAGGAATTTATCAGGACCCCAAAGATGCCGAATGTATATCCAAATGGATTACCTCCAGAATTGGGAATACTATACCTAATCTTGGTGCGCTAAATAAAAGTCAGTTCAGGATGCCGGCAGACACATTGTTTGGGCTTCCCATTGCTGAGGTCGGAGGCGAAAAGGTACGACTGGCAGTAGAGACGTCTCAACTTAAGCTTGGAATAACTCCAGATGTAAAAAAATTATATGCTGAAATCGGGAAAGAGCCATTAGATCCGGCCAAACTAATTTCATTAAAAGAAGGCACCTCTTATCGGTACACCACCAAGCAGATGCCCGGGGATACGATATATACTCGGGTTTCCATTCGCGTCTTACGGACCAAGAAAGGGGTTGATACCCTGACGGTTAGGAGTTATGCATTTAAGTATCATACATTATGTCGTATTCCATATATTGGCAGTCGCATAGCAGATAAGCTTCTGAATGGAATGAAGCAATCCAGAAAGAATCAAGAAGGAATTACAGGTGTTCTTGTCAGGGTCAGAGATCATTCAATTGATAAATCTGGAGTCGATTTGGGATTTGTTTCAACGGACTCATCTGGATTGGCTGTTGTATATTTGCCGAGCAATGGGCACTATAGTTTCCTGCCTGTTCGAGAGGGCTTTGAGTATGGCTCATCAAAAGGCACTCGCCGCGGTGTTCTTGGTTATGGGGATATTGAGTATACATTCAATCAGAAACGGCATACCATCAAACCCATAGATACCCAAACTTACTTGCGGATTAAGGAAGACATTCTCCTCTCGGTAAGAAGTCCCAAAGATTATAAGAACGCTTTGCTTTTTTATCCATGCATTTTCTTCATCGCATGGTGGCTTTTATTCTTTTTCTTTGCTTGGTACGATTACAAGAGGAAAACTCAAACTGACTTCATCATTCCATTAGCGTTAATGAGTTTATCCGGAATTGGGTTACTTGCGATGTTTTCAATCGTCAATCCTCTTACGGATACTCTTCTCGGGTCAACAATGACATATGGCGCCGTTGTTGGAATACTTGTTCTTGGATTGGTTTCGTGTGCTGATTGGGGCTTTTTCTACTCGGTAGGCATCAAGGGGAAGAAAGGTATTGTCCAGTTTGATTTTGTATTGCAGTTTATACGTTGGATTTCTCTTCCATTTATGAAGAAGATCCAATCGTTTAAAATTGAGCACAAGGCGGGTTTGGGACAGAAAATTGGGTATTATGTCAAACTTTTAATCGCGTTATTGTTAATCCCGTTTGAACTTCTATTCCGTTTAATAGGTTTAATAGCAAGTTCGTTGGATAGAGCACTAAAAAAACTCACTATATACATTTTCAAGAATCCCAGCGAAAGGGTTAAGCATTGGGCTCGTAGCCCGTTTAATGGCACAGCGCCAAAGGGATTCGGTTACATTGTCATTGTCCTTTTCTTCATTCTTCTTCTTCAATTGTTCGGAGATGGACCTGAAGGAAGTGGAACGAAGGTTAACTTGTTGTTTTTCCAACCGAGCGAGTTGAATAAATACCTCGTCGTTATCTTTATGGCGGCCTTTTTTGCTGTCCGTGCTGATAGGATTACAATGTTTTCTGATGTTGCTGATCGTTTACATTTGCGCCTGCAAATCAAGACCGTTATCTTGGTTCTTCTCTCGCTTGTAATTCTTTTGGGCCTCTATATGGTTGTGATGAGTGACATGGGGCCTGCGCTGGTTTTGATCGTTACATTTGTTTTCCTATATGCCATTGCGAGAAAGGATTTTAAACAAATGCTTTTCGGTATAATCACATTCGTAGGTATGGTTTGGTTAGGAGGGATAATCAATGAGAATTCGTTGTTTACCAAGTTCCTTTTAGCCATTGCCTGGTTGGCCGTTTGGATTATCTTCTGGTATGTAAAGGATAGACGACTATACGAGAGTGCCATCTTTTTCAATCTTCTTCTCTCTGCCTTTATCTTTGTTGGACCTTGGTTAGCCAAGACGAATAGCGACACTTTCCGCAATGTCGGCCAAAGAATTGTTGACAGAAATGAGGTGGCAATGCACTTGTGGAATAATAGCGTAAGAGGTGGCGGGGACCAGGTCGTACAAGGTATTTGGAGTCTTGCTACTGGAGGTTTTGCTGGTCAGGGTCTTGGTCAGGGTAACCCGAATTTGGTCCCAGCTTTCCATACAGATATGATATTTACCAGCATTGGGGAAGAAATGGGCTGGGTATCGTTAATGCTTATTATCCTGTGCCTTGCTATAATCATTCACCGTAGCCTGGTTATCGCATATAAATCAGGAGACCGTTTCTTGTTCTTCCTAACGAGCGGGATTGCTATAGTAACAGGGGTACAGTTCTTTGTTATCATACTAGGCTCAATAGGGCTTATTCCGTTAACCGGAGTAGCTGTTCCTTTCCTTAGCTTCGGCATGACGAGTTTGATTATCAACCTCGCAGTTTTCGGCATTGTTATTTCAGTATCAAGAAAGAATGCGACACAAAACCAAAGGGAGATAAACCGCCCCTATAGATATGTGACTTCCGTAGGCATTGGCTCTTTCCTCACCGTATCTATTGTCCTAGTAGCGATTCTTTTCCAATACCAAGTGCTACCGATAACCAGAAATAATTATTTAGTAAAGCCCGCTTTCGTTTCAAATAATGAAGGCCATCGACTTCGTGAGTATAATCCCCGTATTCGTCTTCTGTTAAAGGAGCTGCACGCTGGTAACATAAAGGACAGAAATGGATTGCTTTTGGCCACAAGCGAAAAAGAGTCTTTCTTGAGTTTTGTAAATTATAAAAAAAAGGCAATTGTAACAGTAAAAGAGAACGATAATACTCATAAAATTGATACAATTTTTGATTATTCTCTTTTCAAAGCTATTGAAGAGCGAAGTGGTTATCTCTCAAAAGAAGAGCATAGAGAACATTCTCGTTATTATCCGTTTGGAGATAATACTTTCTTCGTCTTGGGGGATTTTAATACGCAGACGCTATGGGGAATCAATGAACTTAATCCCTATGGCTATTTAGCGGAAGAACGGCTACTCGGTGTACTTCGAGGCTTCTCGACAGCGATTAGTGAAGATGGCAAGAATAGCGTAGAACTTGGAAGCGATAAATACTATTCATCTCCTTTCGCATCTCCTAAAGACACTTCGTTCACTTATACGCTTTACAATTATAGGCCGCTCTTGCGCTATCTTAAGGACGGTGTTCATGGGCGTAAAGTTAAGGCTTATAATAAGAAAACACAGAAAGGTGAAAGAGATGTATATCTGACTATTGATGCAAAGCTACAGACGCTACTTCAAAAACAAATGTATTCATATCTGAACTCGCCTGAAAAATGCAGCTATAACACGAAATCACGTCCCAAAATAAGAGCTTCCGTTGTTATTTTGGACGCCGTGAAAGGAGATGTGATAACCTCGTCCAATTATCCCCTGCCAAATCAGGATTCTATTCGTAAGTATCAGGATCTGAAAATAGATTATTCAAAATATGAGAGAGAGTGGCGCAACCCCGTATTTGCCGACAGGGATCTTGGCTTGACTTATCTTACAAATCCTGGGTCAACGGCTAAGATAATGTCCGCTATCGCTGGATTCATGAAGTTGGAAGACGATATGCAAGGCGTTAAATATCATATTGATGCCGTGGAAACCATTGAAGGGGCAGGAAAAGAACCGAATAGTAGTTTGCTCAGCCCCAATTTGGCAAATTCGTACCCCGATAAGAATTGGCGCTTAAACTCACGCTTAGCAAAACCCGATAATTGTTCGCATGAGCGATTAAAAGAATATGAACTAGTGCATCTTGAAGAAGCCATTGTATGGTCTTCTAATAATTATTTTATCAATTTAGTACACAACAAACAGCTTTATGGGGAATTAGGCCAATTATATCAGACCGTTGGAGCTAGAGTCGGCAATGACGAAACGAATAGATTATTCATGTCCTATTTCTTTGACCAAAAGGAGCTCACATCATCCAGGCGGAGTGATTTTGATAATTGCGTCAGTTTTGTTTCAAATAGAGCCAATAAAACGTACCAAGACTATTTGTTAAAGCATGATATGGAAGATTATCACACGATGAATAATGGTGCGTGGATGTGGGCTTGGGGTCAGGGCTCTTTAGATGCGTCGCCTCTTACAATGGCCCGCGTTGCCTCAGTTATCTATAATGAAGGTCAAATGCCATTAACTCGTTTTGTTTATGCAACAGGGGAAAATATGCAGCATATGACGAAAGTGGAACAAATCCCTATTATATCAAGAAGTCAAGCTGCATTGCTGAAGCAGTTTATGAAAGAGGAGACGACGAAGCACCGGTCAATTACTCGTTCGAAGCATCCTCACCTACCGATGTCTATGGGCGGAAAGACCGGTACCCCCGAGCGTTATATCCATTTCTCAGGGACGAGGAAGGGAATCAAAGTTAATGACGGTTGGTATATTTGTTTTGTTGATAGCGAGTATACCACTAAAGAGGGGAAAAGCATTCAAATTCCTTTAGCCATCGCAGTACGCTTAGAACGTATCGGAGCAACTAGTATGGCAAAGGGAGATAATGGTGGTTCGGGATTGGCCGTGTCCTTCATTGAAAACACGGTCGTGCCAGTTCTAAAGGATTGTAACTATAATGTAAAGTGATTGTTATATGGCTATTATTTTACAAGATTACGAGCGTTTGAAGTTCCTCGGGAAAGGGGCTTTTGCGCAGATATACAAGGTCAGACATAAAGATCTTGGTTATGTCAGGGCTATCAAGGTTCTGACAGAAGAGGTAAATGAAGGAGAAGATGACAAGGTCTATAAAACATTCTTGAAAGAGTGTAGTTTGCTTCTCCGTATAGGTAACGGAGGTCATCCTAACATCATACGGATATACCAGCCAAGGAAAATCGATGGCAAGGCCCTGGTTGAGATGGATTACATCGATGGCGTTACTCTAGAGTCGTTTGTCTCGGAGAAAAGGTTCCTCCCCATTGATGAGGTGTATCGCTTTATTAAAGAGATTGGCAGCGCGTTGGCATACTGTCATGTTGATTGCTATCGTTATATGATGCGACCCGAGGAAAAGGACCAAGACCCTAAAGACCTTATTCAAAAATATGGTGTCGCTCATAATGACATCCACTCAAACAACATTATGAGAAAGGAACTTGACGGTTCATATATTTTACTGGATTTCGGCCTTGCCATTCAGGACGATAAAGCTGTCAAAAGTAGTTCCAGAGGTGATGGCGCCGCAGAATATATTCCCCCCGAAAAATGGGCCGGTGAGCAGATATCCAATGAGAAAGCTGTAGATATTTATGGCTTCGGTATTCTGATGTATCAGATGCTTACTGGTCAAGTCCCTTTTGTACTTGACCCAAATGAATATAAGAAAGATAGTTTGAAGACGCTCAATACTATCCGACATCGGCACGAAACGGAAAGGCCATCAGAGATCTTACCTTTAAGAAAGGCCGCATATGAAAAGGCAACGGGTAAATCAGACTACGAAAGAGATTATCCCGAATGGCTGGATGAACTTATTTTTAGATGTCTTGAGAAGAAACCCGAGAACCGGTTCCACGATGCAAAGGAACTACAAGAGTTCTTTACTACTCATCTCAATGATGATTTGTCCTCTACTGAAAAGACTATCGATGCCCTTCGAAAAGCCAATAAGGCACTAACTCAAAAAGTGAAAGACCTTGAAAGCAGGATAGAGGAAACTAAGAATCATCCATCAGCATCAGGCCCTAATGATGCCAACCTTGAGGATGAACTCAGGAAAGCAAAGACGGAGCTGGAAGAAACTAAAGCTGAGCTTAGTAAACTTATTGCCGCATACTCTGGATACCCGAAGCTTCTTGAGGAAAAAGACAAGAGGTTAAACGATAAAGATAAGGAGATAGAGGCCCTTAAAAAGAGTTCAGGCGGGAAAAAGAACACCGGAGCCGTAATCGGCTTGTCGATTCTCTCCAGTGTGTTGGCTATAGTGTTAGCATGGGGGGGCGTTAAGTATTCCAACGAGACGGAAGCATTGCGAGCCAAACTGAACGAGAAGCCTACGACAGGACAGGTCTCTAGTACCACTGCAAGTAGCACATCCTCAAACGAAACAGACTTACAGGCAGAAATCAGTCGGCTAGAGAGATTGATAAAACAAAAAGACTCAGAGATAGAAAAGGCAAATAAACAGATTTCGACTTTACAATCTGAAGTAAGTCAGAAAGACAAACAGATAGCCACCCTGCAGGCTAGTGATCAATCAGAGACAGTCACGAATCTGCAACAAAAAGTTAGACGTCTGGAAAGTCAGATTAAGACATTGACAAGCGAAAGGGACGACCTTAAAGAAAAGCTTAAGAATTTGATAAATAGCACATTATAATCGAATCATTATGGGTTTTTTTAGAAATCTACTTAATCCTTTTGCATCGGATGATAAGGTGACAAAGGAGGAGAAAGTAAGAAAGGAGGAAACTCCTGTCAACGATTCTTCCTCAGAAGCGAATGAAGGAGGAGTATCAGAAGTTGTCTTTAAAGAGACTGAATCCTCCCCTGTGCAAACTATAGAGAAGAAGGAACAAGACACCTCTTCTATCTCCGATATAGGCGTTTTAGCAGAGGTAGTCAACGAGGTTATTATGGACTCTGTCGCTCCTTTTACCGGGAATGATGACTTCATTGGCATGTCACTATGGGTCAATGATCAGGTATTTCATGTTATCAACAAGGAGTCGTTTAAGAAAAGTTTAAGAGGTTCTTTTGACAGTATGCATCTGTATTCCCTCGGGAAGGGTGACATCAGTATTTTTCATGGTGAGCCGACGCCACAGGACGAGGCCTCTCCCTTAACAAAGAAAGGTATTATTCCGCCTGGGAAACTTTGGATTCGCCTTGTAGAAAAGGGGAAGGCTGAAACGAAACATGCCAAAGCTTCTCTTTCAATCTTTCAAGGGCTAGGCTCATGCAAAGAGAATGAGTATATTCTTAGTACAGATGATAAGAGCATTTACAGAATAGGACGGGGAGCAATTAGCAGAAAGCCTGGTTCTGCATATCGTGTGAACGACATTATTATTGAAGAAAACAACCCTGATCAAAGCATCCAGAAATTGAACAATTACGTAAGCAGCTCTCAGGCCGACATTATCCTCGACGATGGATATTTTTATCTTAAAGCGATGCCTTCAGGTTGCCGGGCTTCAGGTGGTTCTCCTACTAAAATAATCCGTGACCAGGAACCAATGGAACTACGCGACAGCGTTTCTTCCTATAAATTGAAGGATGGGGACATTATTGAACTCGGCAAGAGCGTGTTATTACTTTTTAGAATCTTAGAGTAAACTGATTGTCAACATGAGTATGTTTAAACGATTTATCTGCGTATGCGCTATTATAATCGTGCCTAACGTTCTATTTGGGCAGGATAAGTTTGGATATATGGAACAGCCAAGTAAAGCTTTGGATGATGCCAAAACTGCCTTCTCGGCCGGAGATTATCAGCAGGCTATTAAGTTAGTGAATATCTATCATACCTTATCCGAGAAGCAAGATGGACAACAAATACTAGATAATGCTCGTTCATGCCAAGCTTTAAGTGAGAAGGCTCTTAAACTTGAATTGCAAGATGATTATTCGGCGGCAGCAAAGTGTTATGAGGATCTGCTAAGTATAAATCCATCTGATACTGTGGCGAAGAAAAGGTATGATACCATTTCAGAAAAGGCTAGAGCGAAACAACCTAGCAGTTCAAAGAGGAGGATTGTACGTAGTACTGCGGTAGTTAACACGCGAATCAAAGTTGGCGATGAGGTGCCTATCACTAATAATCCATATGATAAGTATACTGTCTGTTATGTGGACGATACCGGTCAACACGGATGGGTGATGGATTTAGATAATAGGACCAACGGTACATGGTATAATACTAATCGTTCTAACGGTTCAGGTTGGCGCCGCCCGAGCCTTGAAGAGATTAAGAAGATTTATCCAAATCGATTTACGTTAGGCCTTAATAGTTCTTTCTGGACCTCTACGCGGTCAAAAAAGGTCGCAAATTGGGAGTTTTATTATACTTTCGATTTTGGAACGGGAAAGGAAAAATCCACCGATAGTTATAAAGAGGGAATCAGGTCTATTTTTATTAGGAACTTTTAGTATGCAAAAAAACATCTTATCAATTGTCCTTTTGCTCTGTTGTCTGCTTTGTTATGGTCAAAACAAAGCAGAAAAATATATGAGCAATCCTACTGAGGCTCTTCAAGATGCGCAAGCCTCATATGCCGCAGGTGATTATGAAAAGACAATCAGTTTAATTAAGATATATGCGTCACTTTCCGGAAAGAGAGATGCACAGAATCTTCTGTCAAACGCGCAGAAATGTCAACAGTTTGTAGAGAAGGCAATAATTTATAAAGAACAAGGGGATGATTCGTCGGTCATCGAGTGTTATCGTAGTATTCTTGCAATTAATCCAAAAGATAAGAACGCAAAGAGTAAGGTTTCAGTTTCATATGATGAAATAGGCAATTATCACTCCCTTGGCATCGCGCTAGTTCGAAAAGGTAACAAATGGGGTGCAGTCGATAAGGAAAAGAATATTGTGGTTCCGATAGTTTATGATAAAATAGATCCCGCATGGTGTGAGGGATTTGGCTATTTTGGCCCCAAACAAACGACCTGCATTGCAGAGAGAGAGGGAAAGACTGTTTTTGTCAACATGAACGGGAGGGAGGTTACGCCAGACAATTTGTATTATGCTATCCGAGGGATTGCAACGGAAACTCCAAATATGTATTATATGGTATATAAGTATAATAGCCCCGAAGTATACGTTGATATGAACGGTGTTGAATACCCCACCGAGGAAGAAGCCGCAATAGGCCGTATTACAAAGAATGATCAAATTAATCCGACAAGAAGACCATCACACACAATAATATCAAAATCAGAAAGCATATATTGTGACGGGGTTTATCATGGCCCTTATTGGGAATATGACTATAAAACAACCGCTTTATATGAGAGTCTTGGCCGCCAGTTTAATCGTAATTATTTTTCAATATCATTTGATTACTATATTCAAAAGAGTGATAATGGATACGATTATGAATATGCCCCAAATACTAATATCATAACTCTCGATACTGGCAGCCGTGCATTCGGGTTAAAACCATGGAAGAATACAATTTACGCTGCTACTAATAACTACGACAATTATTTTGATACAGCTATTAGGTTTGAGTTTGAGACATGGCAGCGAATTGATTTAGTTTATGATAATGGGAAACTCTATATTAACGGCAGAGTTCTAGATATCGGCCCATTAACTCAATCTACCGAGAATGTCTTAACGAGTGTAAATTTCGCTAGCGGTCTCTGCTTTAAGGGTTATATTAAGAATTTGATTGTTAAAAGTGAATAGTGTATGCGTAAACTCATATTAGCTTCAAGTGCTCTATTGCTTTATATAATTTGCTTTGGTCAGGAGAACCTTGGTGCTAAGTATACTGATAATCCATCCACAGCACTCTCTGATGCGAGGTCTTCTTTTATCAACGGTGATTATGAAAGAGCTGTCAGGTTGGTTAAAATTTATCAAGCACTTTCAGGAGATAAGAACAGTTCAGATCTCCTGACAAAGGCACAGCAGTGCCAACAATATATAGAGAACGCCATCCGACTAGAAGGGAATGGTGATGTTCCCACCGCTATAAGGTGCTATCAGAATATACTCGATATTAATCCTAACGACAAGAATGTGAAGCGCGCAATAGATGAGGCTGCTTCTAAGAAGGGTTATATGGAGATAAAAAGAATTTTATTTGCGAATACTGATAAGGACGGCAAAGTCTTAACTGATTTTGGCGAGACACTTTATAAAGAGGATATAAGATATATTAAGCCAAAGATCTATTACAATGGCCTCTCAAGTGAAAAAAAGTCGGCTGATTTATACTTCAAAGTTATTAATCCAGATGGTTCCTTGAATACGGGAAGTAACTCGCCATCGGGATATACATGGCATGATTCTAACGCGGTATTTCCTGGTGACTCAAAAACAATAATTACCTCCGGGTGGGGAAATGCAAATGGAGGTTCGTATTCTACAGGAGTATATCATTTTGAAGTATGGTGTAATGGAAATAAATTGTATTCAACATCGTTCGACGTTAAATCAAAACCGCAAACATATACGTCAAGTTCGGGCTCTCCAACATATTCGTCATCGCGCACCTCATCTCGCCGATCTTCTTTCAGTGGCGATTTTTTCCTTTTCCGCAAGCCCCAAGAGAACTATCCTGACATGGGTTTACTTTTGGGCTTAGGGAAATTGACAACGTTCGGAGGGTCGTTCAATGGTAATGTTAAAAGCGTTTTCTTCGGTCTGGATATGGCTTTTAACATAGGCAAATATGACTCTACTGCTTTGGGTAAAGAGCTTAAGGGGGGGCTTTTATTACTGGAAGTCTTGGGTATAGGACACAATATTGGGGCGCTGCGTTCTGTGGTGGGAATCAATGGGTTAGTTCAATGGTTGATGGAAAGGAAAAGATGCAGTCAGCAGGATTTGTATATGGTCCCAAACTTGTTATATACCCAATCCCTCAGAATAGCCGTGTCGGATTATCGATATATCTTTCATACTTGATAGTCCCTCGCCTCCAAGAGTTAAGTGGGCTCAAATTTGGCATCGGAATGCGAATGTAATCTATTAATTAACGATAATCACTTAATGAACCATGCGTAAGTTACTCCTCACTGTGCTATTCGTTTTGACTAGTACGATTATATATTGTCAAAACAACGCTGATAGGTATATTGATAATCCTTCATTGGCTCTCAAAGACGCTCAGCTCTCTTTTAATGCAGGAGAATATGATAGGACTATCCGATTAGTACAGATATACCAATCACTTTCCGGGAAAAAGGACGGTGGGGATGTGCTATCCAAGGCCAAACAATGCCAACAATTAAGCGAAAAAGCTAGGGTATTTGAAGAACAAGAGAATGATGCAGCAGTAATTCAGTGTTATAGGAGTATCCTTGATATTAATCCCAAGGATGTAAATGCAAAGAGAAAAGTCACTATCGTTTCGTACGATGAAATTGGAGAGTATTCTCTAGGTTTAGCTCGTGTCAGAATAGGTAATAAATGGGGCGCAATAGATGAGAATAACAATATCGTCGTGCCAATAATCTACGATGAACTAGGTAATTTCGGGTTTTATAGTCCCAGACAAACAACACTCACGGCTCACCGCGATGGGAAAATGGTCTTCGTTAATACGAAGGGAGAAGAAATTACGCGCGATGATTTATACTGGGGCATACGTGGAATTGAATTAGATACTCCAAATCTCTATTATATGGTATATAAGTATGATAGCCCCGAAGTATATGTAGATATGAACGGAGTGGAGTATCCTACCGAGGATGAAGCTGCATATGGCATATTGGGACTTCCCAAAAGAGACAACTCCACTACTGGTCCATATAGAATTGGCGATTTCTATAATGAAAATGGCAATAAGGGTATCGTATTCGATGTCGATGATAGCGGATATAATGGGAAAATAGTCAGTTTAATGCAAGAATGGCTAGAATGGGCTCCGGAAGGAAGTAAGTATCTAACCATAAATGTTGGGTTATATAATGAGAATGATGGTGAAGCTAATTTTAGAATAATAAAAGGCATAAGTGGCTGGCAAGAGTTATTTCCCGCTTTCAATTGGTGCTATGATTTTGGAGATGGCTGGTACTTGCCTGCGGCCAATGAGCTATCTAGAATAAATGAGAACATGGCACTTATCAATGAGGGCTTAAAGGATGCCGGTTATAGGCCGCTGAGGCAGAACAGCTACGAATCTTCAACTGAAGTGAGGGGTGAACCAGATAAAGTCTATGATGTAGGGATATATGGCTCACCCCGTAAACCGCACAAAGACATAAAGAGGAAAAGTTACATGGTCGCTATAAGGAAATTTGGCTCAGGCATGCCACAAGACTCGCGAACTACCATCAATGGGATTGATTATATCGACCTGGGATTAAGCGTTTTGTGGGCGAAATACAATCTTTGTGCTTACGCGCCAGAAGAGTATGGGCAGTACGTTGCTTGGGGGGAAATTCTCCCCAAAGAAGATTACTCTTGGCAGACTTATCAATGGAGTAGTGGTGATAATCATTATTTGACAAAGTATTGCACACGAGACGGTTATGGAAAAGTAGACGGAAAATCGATATTAGAACAAGAAGATGATGCTGCTAGTTTTTTTCTTGGTTCAGAGTGGAGTATTCCAACGGTTGAGCAGTGGGAGGAGCTTATAAGAAAATGTAATTGGAATTTGACTGAGATTGATGGAATAAAAGGATATAGGGTGACGAGTCGCATTAATGGGAATAGTATTTTTTTGCCGGCAGCTGGATACTATGAAGATAGCTCCACAAAGGATGTGGGGGGCATAGGTCTATATTGGTCGTCATCATTGAATCCAGGTGGCGCACAACTGGCGTGGAGTCTTCTATTTCACACAGAAGATATTCTTATGCAATATAGTAATCGTTCCAAAGGCCTTTCTATCCGTCCTGTTTCCAAATGAAGGTTTAATGCTTAATAGGGTTTATCATATAGCAATAATTATTCTGCTCGCCGTTTCTCTATGTTTTGTTTCGGTTGAGCTATGGGTGTCAGTCAAATGGATGACACTCCATTTGAAGTTATATATGTGGTTCTTTATCGGCATTGGCTCATACTTTATCCTTAGGCTGATTCCTCAACTAAAAAAGAATGAGGAGTGGCTCCAGACATTTTCTCATGAACTGTCCCACACGATAGTCGGACTGTTGTTCTTCCAGCGGATTCATTCTTTTCAGGCGGGTGAGAAAAGTGGGGCTGTATACCACAGCGGTCATCGGTTTGGAGAAACGTTTATAAGCCTCGCTCCTTACTACTTGCCCATTTTTACATTTGCGTTCCTGTTGCTGAGGATTATTGGCGCATGGAAGTCGCTATATATCTTCGACATCTTCATTGGCTTCACTCTGGCCTTCCATTGCTTATGCTTTGCCAAGCAGACCAGATCATATCAAACAGATATCAGTTCTGTTGGCTATGTGAAGGCGTATTTATTCATAGCTTGTGCACTGCTATTTAATCTGACAATCATTCTGCTAAGTATTCGCAAAGGGATTGTGAACGCGAACATATATCTCTTTACGAATTATTGGGATGATATCGTTTCTGCGGTAAAGTTTATCTTTTAAGCATGATTTGATGGCAAAACCGAAACTCATAGTATTCTTAGACAAGGACAACATGCTTCTCAGCGCAACAGCAGAACAGGTGTTCCGCCTGTTGTTGGAGAAAAATGGCCTCCGGAACATGACGATAGTTTCGGCCGGTGAGACAAACCTTGGGTTTATAGCCCGCGATGAAGGAATGGATGCTGTACTGGCAAAAGACAAGCTTCAAATATCCGGTCTCGTAAATCCGCTTTCTCAAAGTTTATTAGAGTATGCTGACTGGGTGGTCTGTATGGATAATGAGAGTCGGGAAAGCCACCAGATAAGGAGAATGGATTGGTCCGGAAAGCGCTTATTCGATTTCCCGACAAAGGATTCTTTGGCAAAGCTCGTAGTCACATATCCACTCGATTATGTCAACATCCACAATGAAATTGAGGCTGGTTGCTTGAGCATATTACGTGAACTGAAGGATAAATAAGAATGAAGGTATTGTCCTATATATCAAAAGTGATTAAGGTGGCCCTTATCACATGTGTCTTGATCCTCATTGCAATAGTTTACTGCAATGTCAGGATACAGGGCTATGCAAAATCACGAACCTTTGACAATGTGGAAGAAATACCACGCAAACATGCGGCTCTCCTGTTAGGTACAGCTCCGACAGTGAGGAATGGTAACCCGAACAAGTTATAGAACTGAAAAGGGTTCTTAATCCGGATGATACCGGTTTCTTCATCATTGTATTTAAGACGGGCTTGCCCATGAATAAAGGCAATACAAGATGTATAAGCACTCACAGACCTTGCTCCATCGCCATACTTGTTAACCAGCCAGCTTTCCCAGGAGCGCATTAGGGAAGATGTGATAGCTGAGATATCCATCGATTCATGAGCATAAAACTGTTTGAAGCTTTTTAATGCACTTCGGTACGTCTTACGCGACTGTCCGCTTTTGGCTTCAATCACAGAATCAGCGAAGGAGAAGAAGTCAAGTTTGAAGGTTTCCGGGGAATCATCTTCTTTTTGCAGGAACTTAACTACATCCTCAATGGACATATTGCTTAGGGCGAAAGCATCAAGACTTGAAAGACGTTCCTCCAACTGCTTGATAAGGCTAGTCACTTTCAGCAGGACAGCAGTGTCTTTTATCTGTCCGTTTCTATCTAACTGATTCTTTCTCAGCAAGATATTGGTCTTAATGTAGCGGCTTTGACGCCGGAAGGTGAGTCGAAGACGGAGGATTTTTGTTCCGTTCTTCTTTCAGCCATCGTCTCTCACCACAGAACAGATGGTGGCAATTTCATTGATACACATAGCTTTAAGGTTTTAATTTTTCGAAAACATTTCGAAAACAAAACCCCAAAGACGCCTTAAAAAAGCTTGTTCTTTTGCCTAAAAACACCAAAAATTAAGGTCCCTAAGTGCTGCTTAGAGACCTTGTAACTTGCTGATTTACAGTAGTTTAGGAGGAGTGGAGTATAGGAGAATCGGACTCCTGACCTTTTGAATGCCATTCAAACGCTCTACCAACTGAGCTAATACCCCGTTTGCATTTGCAAAGGTACGGCTTTTTTTTATTTCTGCAAGTTTTTTGCGGAGTTTTCGTAAATTTGGGCTATGGAAAGAGAGAGGAACATCGACCGGCTTGCCGGTTGGATCATCAAACTGGGCGCCATCGCCGCCGTCGCGTGGCTTTGCTGGTATTTCCGCAGCGTCCTGGTCTATATCATCATAGCTTTCGTCGTTTCCCTGGTCGGGCAGCCGCTGATGCGCCTGATGCGGAAGGTCAGGATCAAAGGCAAGTCGGCGCCCGACGGGCTTCTCGCCATTCTGTGCATCCTGGTTATCCTCAGTTTCGGTGCCCTCTTCGTGACGCAGTTCATCCCGATCGTGACCGGAATCGTGCGCGACGTTTCAACGATGAATGCCCACGCCATTCCCTACAACAGTCTCCTGGACCAGCTGAATGCCTGGATCGTCAGTGTTTTCCCCAGTCTGGATCCCGGCTTCGATATCGTGACCGTGCTGCTCTCGAAAATCCATGAAGTGCTCAATTTCTCGAATGTATCCTCGGTTCTCGGTTCCGTCGCGTCGGTGGCGATCAGCATCGGTGTCGGGTTGTTTTCCGTCGTTTTCATCTCTTTCTTCTTCATCAAGGACGAGCATCTCTTCAGCCGGATCATCTGCGCGCTGGTCCCCGACAAGATCGAGGGCTCGGTCACTTCCACGATCAGCGACGTCACGCACTTGCTTTCGCGCTACTTCATCGGCCTGATTGTCGAGGTGATGGGCGTCATCCTGGTTGACTTCCTGGGCTTGTGGCTGATCGCCCGCATCGGGGCGGACTATGCCATCGGCATCGCCTTCATCGCCGGCCTGCTCAACATCATTCCGTATGTCGGTCCGCTGTTGGGCGAAGCCATCGGCGTCCTTCTTTGTGTCGTGCTCAAATACGGCGCCGGCGTCGGCTTGAACGTGCCGATCTGGGCCTTCGCCCTGATCGTGCTGGCCATTATGCTTACGGCGCAGATGATCGACAATTTCATCTATCAGCCGCTCATCTATTCCACCAGTATCAAAGCCACTCCGCTCGAAATCTTCATCGTCCTGCTGGTAGCCGGGCGTATCGGCGGTACGGTCGGCCTGCTGGTCGGCATCCCGGCCTACACGGTCGTCCG
>JAEEGL014923229.1_pt1 | contig 26633 bp, 19 predicted proteins | sample 9134231 | NCBI WGS metagenome assembly JAEEGL01 (sample SAMN16246548, study PRJNA631951) | gut metagenome | biome: gut microbiome; feature: rumen; material: fiber-attached | host: Bos | place: Iran: Karaj | collected 2018-10 | reverse complement strand
TCAAAGAGGACTTTGGAAAGCCTTAAAAATACGCTTTCAGCGCCTTTTTAAGGCGGACACATTCCTTGATGTCAAGCTCATTCCGCCCTGTGGGCGGACAAAAGTGCAAGGAAAATTTGTATATTTCAGGATTTTCCTTGTACTTTTGCAACCGTGAAAAGTCTTCAAGCTGCGCTGTGAAGCTTTTTCACGGTTGATGAGCAGACATTAATTAGGCTGTTTGCAGAATATCTGACCGAGAGCAGACTGCAGATACTTCTGAAGTAAATGAAGAAAAAATTTTGAGAAGATGAGGGTCGGAGGAGGAAAAGCTTTTCTTTCTCCGGGCGGTTCGCCAGAGGCTGAGCCGCTTCTCCCAAGCGAAAGCATTATTCTCTGCAACGGAGGAAACATGAACATTACCGAAACTATAGCAAAAGAGCTCGGGATACGGGCTACACAGGCGGAAGCGGCCAGTGATCTGCTTGACGCGGGGAACACGATACCGTTCATTGCGCGGTACAGGAAAGAAGCCACGGGTGCGCTGGACGATGTTGTTCTGCGTGAGCTGTCCGACCGTCTGACATATCTCAGAAACCTCGAAAAGCGCAAGGAGGAAGTCCGCACTGCGATAGAGGAACTCGGTAAGCTGACGGACGACATCGTGAAAGACCTGTCCGAGGCTACTACACTTGCCGCGGTCGAGGATATTTACCGCCCGTACAAGCCGAAGAAAAAGACGCGTGCAAGCGTTGCCCGCGAGAAAGGTCTCGAACCGCTCGCAGAGTTTATCCGTGCGCAGTCCGACGGTGACCCGTATGCCGAGGCGGAGAAATACATAAATACCGAAAAGGGCGTTGAGACCGCAGAAGACGCTATAGCTGGAGCTTCCGATATAATCGCCGAGGATATCTCCGACGACCCGGAGATACGCAAGATACTCGGTGCGCTGTATGACCGCAGCGCCGTTATCACCTCCGTCAAGGCCGATGATGAGGACGAGAGCGACACCGTTTATACCAACTACTACGACTATCACGAAGCTGTATCGAAGATACCCACCCACCGCATTCTCGCGATAGACCGCGGGGAGCGCGAAGGCGTGCTGAAAGCTTCCGTGGAGGTCGATGCCGACAATATGCTCGCTACCATAAAAAGCCGCTGCGTTACCGCCTGCAATAAGAATGCCGAGCTGGTAACTGCCGCCGCCGCCGACGCCTACAAGCGCCTGATACACCCTTCTATCGAGCGCCGCGTGAGAAATGACCTTACCGACAAGGCCTGCACTGCTGCGATAAAGGTGTTCGGCGACAACCTGCGTCAGCTTCTTATGCAGCCGCCTGTCAAGGGTATGGTGACAATGGGGCTCGACCCCGCTTACCGCACGGGCTGCAAGATCTCGGTCGTTGACGCTACCGGGAAAGTCCTTGATACCGCGGTGGTATATCCCACCCCGCCTCATAACAAGATAGAAGAGTCCAAGCGCAAGCTTACCGCGCTGATAAAGAAATACGGCGTCACGGCTATCTCGATAGGCAACGGGACCGCCAGCCACGAGAGCGAGGTCTTTGTCGCGGATATGATACGCGAGCTTGACACGCCCGTCAGCTATATGGTGGTATCCGAGGCGGGCGCGAGCGTTTACTCGGCAAGCAAGCTCGCACAGGAGGAATTCCCGGACTTCGACGTTACCGAGCGCAGCGCCGTTTCCATTGCGCGCCGTTTGCAGGATCCGCTGTCCGAGCTGGTAAAGATAGAGCCGAAAGCGATAGGCGTCGGACAGTATCAGCACGATATGCCGCCCGCACAGCTTTCAGAGGCTCTCGGCGGTGTGGTGGAGGACTGCGTGAACAATGTCGGCGTGGATGTGAACACCGCGTCCGCGGCGTTGCTGTCGTATGTCGCGGGCATAAACTCCGGTATCGCGAAGAACATCATAGCCTACCGCGAGGAAAACGGGAAATTCACCGAGCGCAAGGAGCTTCTCAAAGTCAGCAAGCTCGGCAAGAAGACATTCGAGCAGTGCGCGGGCTTCCTGCGCGTTCCGGACGGCAAGGAGCCGCTCGATAACACCGCCGTGCACCCCGAGAGCTATGCCGCCGCGAGAAAGCTGCTGGAGCTCTGCGGTCTGACCGAGAGCGACATCGTCGGGGACAATTCCAGGCTCGCCGGCGAGAAGATCAACAAGAAAGTGAAGGAGCTCGGCATAAAAAAAGCCGCCGAGGAGGCCGGCGTCGGCGATATGACCCTCACCGATATGATAAAGGAACTGATGAAGCCCGGCCGCGACCCGCGTGATGAGCTTCCCAAGCCTATGCTGCGCACCGATGTTGTAGATATCAACAGCTTAAAAGAAGGTATGGAGCTCAAAGGCACCGTCCGCAATATCACCGACTTCGGTGCATTCGTGGATATCGGTGTTCATCAGGACGGACTTGTGCATATCTCGCAGATGGCGGATAAATACATCAAGCACCCGCTCGATGTGGTCAAGGTCGGCGATATCGTCAATGTCCGCATCCTCGGCATAGACACGAAGAAGAACCGCATTTCCCTGACCATGAAAGGACTGAACTGAAAAATAATTGACAATTGAGGTGCGCGCAAGCGCGATCTGAATCGTGACGAAACCCGGGATCAGGCAAAAAGAACAACAGCTCCTGCTCAAAGAAAAGAACAGGAGCTGTATTTTTGATCTGCAAGGCTTTTCTGATCGTCCGCCGCCGGCAGACACATCAATTATCAATTGTCAATTTTCAATTATCAATTAACTCAATCCCAGTAGTCTCTCTCGGTCGCGAAGTTGAAGTAACCGCCGTACCACTCGTGCGGTACTTTCATTCTCCATGTCAGTTCGAACTGTTCGGGGCAGTAAACGATGCAGGGATTTACTCTTCCCACAAGCTCGAACGCCTGGCTGCTGATGTCACTCGGGCTGCCCTCAAAGGTCATTGTGGTCAGGCCGCATTCAGCGAACGCCATATGCTCGATATGACTTACGCTCGCCGGGATAAGAACATGCGGGAGCGCATCGCAGTGATAGAACGCACACTCGGAGATCCTTTCAACGGTGTTCGGTATGGACACCGACACAAGTTTCTTGCAGTAGCTGAACGAGTATGTACCGATGCTGGTGATACCCTCCTCGAACACGGCTGCTACGATCTTGTTGGCGTATTTGCGCCACGGAACGGCGTTCTCGTTGCCGAAATCGTTCATTTTGCCCTTGCCTCTGATAAACAGGGTATTCTGCTCCTCGTCGAAGAACCACTCGCAGTTATCGCCGCACTTATACGGCTTTATGGTGGTGGAATACTGTGTGGGGAACTTTACGATATACAGCGCGGAGGCCGCTGCCGCGAGAGAAGCGGAGACCGCCGCTGCGGTGAGTATGGCCGCTGCTGCCTTTGTAAGTTTCTTCATGATATATCATCCTTTCCGATGAGTATAGGGGTGTTTTTGTCAGAAATGCGTTCACAAAGCGTATTATGGACGCTTACACACATTATAGCATATTGCGGCCAAATTAAACAACCGCATTTTTTCACGATTTTTCTGCGGCAAAATTAGGCACTATCCACAATTTTTGCCCGTTTTATCGCGTTCTGATGGCGTTTGGGGTGTATTTTCCTTAAACTCCCAGCGCTTTCAGCTCGCCGGAGCTCAGCTTCTCACGCAGCGTCTCTATCGGTATCGGTTTGCTGAAAAGGTAGCCCTGCAGCAGGTTGCAGCCGATATCTTTCAGGAATTTACGCTGCTCCTCCGTTTCGACACCCTCCGTGAGCGAGACCATATCGAGCTGACGGGACAGCGACACGATATTCTCAAGTATCGGCACGGATTTGATATTGTCGGGATATCCGCGCAGAAACTGCATATCTATCTTCAGCACGTCGAACTGATAATCCTTCAGCACGTTGAGCGACGAGTAGCCGCTGCCGAAGTCGTCGAGCCATACCTTGAAGCCGAGTGAGCGCAGCTTGCTGACGGAGCTTGAGAGCAGGTCGCTCTTGCCCGTAAGAGCGCTCTCCGTGACCTCCACGTCGATGTATTTCTTGTCGAGACGGTATTTCTCCAGCGTCTCGCAGAGTATCCCCACGATGTCGCAGAGCTCGAAATCAAGGCGGGACAGGTTTATCGAAACGGGTATGCAGCTGCCGTGCTCGTCCAGCGACTTGCGGCAGTCCATACACACCTGCTCGATGATGCACCGGTCGAGCTTATGTATCTGGTGATGCTCCTCGAGCACCTCGATGAACACGCCGGGGTTGAGCATACCGTGTACGGGGTCTATCCACCTTGCGAGAGCCTCGAGATCTTTGACGCAGCCGTCCTCCGATGCTATGATGGGCTGGTAGTACACCTTGATATAGTCGTTCTCGATAGCGCTGTCGATGTTGTTGACGATATAGTTCCTCAGGCGGTATTTGTCCTCGAGCTGCTTGTCATACAGCCTGTAGTTGAGGTTGTAGTGCTTCTTTATGCTGGTGCACGCGAAGCGCGCTCTGTCGCAGGCAAGGCTCGGGTCGGATTCCCCCGCCTCGGGTCGGTAAGCGCCGCATTTGAGCTGGAGCTGCACATCACCCTGATCCTTCTTTATCTCCGCCGATATCTTCGCGATGATCGGGGAAACGTCCTCGTTGCGTGTAAGCACGACGAAATGGTCATCCGAGAAGCGCGATACGAGCGAGCCCCTGAAGCTCTCGTCGAACAGCTTTGCGGTCTTTATCAGCAGTTCGTTGCCCTTTTTGAAGCCATAAGTCTCGTTGTAGGACTTGAAATTCTCGATATCGAAGAACAGGAACAGGATGTTCTCCTTGTCGGTGGTGACGTAGTTCATCAGTTTTTCGGCCTCGCCGCGGAAATACACCATATTGTGTATGCCGGTAAGCTCGTCCTCGACCGATATCTTGCTCAGATGTTCGTTCACATTGACGAGATTTTCCGCCTTGTAAGCCTGCTGGCTTATCCTGTTGTAATTACTGAAGCTGCAGAATATCGTGGCTATCCACATGATGAAAATGTTTATCTGCGTGGCAGCGGTGGCTCCGGTGACTCCCGTTGTGGCAACGGTGGTCATATCCATACAGATGTACAGTATCAGATACGAGCCGGAGACGAGGATAAGGCTGACGACCGGCGGCCATGTAAGCAGGCAGGCGCCGAAAAGTTCCATAGTGAGGAACGTGAACACCTGTTCGCCCTTGCTGTAGTCGGAGACCGATATCTGCACGCCGAAATACAGCGTTATCAGCACCAGCGCCCACATCAGCACGTAGCCCATAAATTTATTGCATTTTTTCCCGAAAAGGAACCGTATGTCGTATATGAGCATGAGCACGCCCGAAGTGAGCAGCAGGCCGTAATTGAGGTAGTGCGTGACATAGTATTCCGTGGTGCGGATATCTATTCCCGAGAGCTGTCTTGACAGCAGGCGTATTATCATCCACGACTCCAGGAGGACGATAAGGACGCACATATATACGCTTGCGCGGACGTTCGCGGCAAAGAAGAAGTCGCGGACGAAGGGTGTTTTTCTCTCAAGACCCATCCATTTCAGTATTTTTTCTTTCATTTGTCTTTACCTCACAGGCGAAATAATTTTTCTCCACATTATATTATAGCACAATTGTGCTTTGTTGTCAATATTTTTCGTCTTTGAAGCAAGTCTGACGCTGCTCTTGACATTTGTCCCGCTGTATTTTATAATGATATTACAGCAGCTTGCGACAGCATAACGGGAGGCACTTCGCATGAAAACACCGATACACGATTTTCTTGAAAAATACGCCGAAAGCGGCACCGTGCGGCTGCACATGCCGGGCGGGAAGGGTTCGCCTTACCCGTATGACATAACCGAGATAGCCGGCGCAGACGAGCTTTATGACTGCGGCGGGATTATCGCGGAAAGTGAGTGCAATGCCGCCTCACTGTTCGGGGCGGGCGCAACGTGCTATTCCTGCGGGGGCTCTACGCTGTCGATACAGGCAATGCTCGCAGCGGCGCTCTCGATAACCGGTAAGCATCGTATCGCAGCGGGTAGGTATTCCCACAAAAGCCTCATCTCCGCCGCCGTGCTGCTCGGTTTTGACATAGACTGGATATATCCCGGGGAATTTCTTGGTGCGGACATCTCCGCAAGCGCCGTCGAAAGCGCGATAACCCCCGATACCGCTGCGGTTTTCGTAAATTCGGTGGATTATCTCGGCGGGCAGCCGGACGTTGCCGCGATATCGGCGGTATGCCGCAGGAACGGTGTGATGCTGCTCGTTGACAACGCTCACGGCGCGTACAAGGTGTTCACAGGCGACCACCCGCTTGCCCTCGGCGCGGATATGACCGCCGACAGCGCGCACAAGACGCTCCCCGCGCTGACCGGAGCCGCGTATCTTCATCTTGCCGACAAGTCGCACTACGAAGCTGCAAAAGCGGCAATGTCGCTGTTCGGAAGCTCCAGCCCGTCATATCTTATGCTCGACAGTCTCGACCTGTGCAACCGCTTCATCGCGGAGCGCCGCGATACCGCCCTTGCGGCTGTGGAGCGCGTCCGTGAGCTGAAATGCGCTCTTGTGGCAGACGGTGTGACAATGAAGCCAAGCGACGATATGCGAATTACGCTTGACGCGTTCGGAACGGGGCATACGGGTTATGAGCTCGCGGGGGAAATGCGCCTTCGCGGAGCGGAGCCCGAAATGGTCACCGACAGGTTTGTTGTGCTGCTGTTCTCTGTCGTTCAGCCGGAGCGCGATTTTAAGACCGTTTATGATATCCTGCGTAAGATACCGCGGCGCGACCCGCTTCCGGTTTACCCGATCCCCGTTGTTAAGCCGGAGAGGGTACTTTCACCGCGCGAAGCGTTCTTCTCCCGCAAACAGACCGTCCCCGCCGACTTTTCCGCCGGCCGCATCTGCGCCGGGATAACCTCGCCCTGCCCGCCCTGTGTGCCGGTAGTAATGCCGGGCGAGCGTATATCGGAAGAACTCGCCGATATGCTGTCCGTGCATTATAATGTCCCGAATATCGATGTTATAAAGATCTGAATGAAATCCCCCTTCTGCGGGGATAACAAATAATACCAAGTTGCATATATTCCGCGAAAAATAACAAAAAAATCTTGCAAATCGCGGATTTTTGTAATATAATATATAGTGTGGGCATTTCCCGCAAATATTTGTTAAGAAAAGAGCAAAATGAAAAAAGCTTTAAAATATATATCCGATTACTGGAAGAACCTCGATAAGGCGCTCCTGCTGCTGTGTGTGATAATCAGCGGGTTCAGCGTGTTCCTGCTCTATACGCTCAACGCAAACGGCATAAGCGGGCAGGTGACCTCCCGCCAGTGGAAGATAAACGCGATAGCCACAGCGATCGGTATAGTGGTCGCTCTGCTGCTCGCCGCCGTGGATTACAAGTTTATATCGAAGATATGGTTCATCTACGCGCCGATAGTGCTGATACTTGTGCTGCTGCTGTTCACGCCGCTCGGACGCGGTGTTGAGGGTGCGGACGATATCGGCTGGCTCAACCTCGGCGTGATACAGTTCCAGCCGTCCGAACTGCTGAAAATAACGTTCATAATGACATTCGCGACTCACCTTGCCAAAGTCGGCACCCGTCTCAACGAGCCGCTCAATATGCTGCTGCTGTGCCTGCACGGCGTCATTCCCACTCTCATTATAATGAAGCAGGGCGACGACGGTTCCGCGCTCGTGTTCATCTCGATATTCGTGATAATGCTGTTCGCGGCGGGCATTTCGTGGAAGTATATGCTCCTTGCGGTCGTAGCGGTCCCCGCTGTGGTTTATTTCGCGTGGACGAATCTTATGCAGCCGTATCAGATCAAGCGCATACAGATACTCTGGGACACCGAGATGCAGCAGGAGGAGATGCTCGGCATATATATGCAGCAGTATCTCGGCAAGAAAGCGCTCGGCTCAGGCGGACTTACCGGCCTCGGGCTGTTCGGGAGCGATAAGTACACCTATGTTCCCGAAATGGACACCGACTTCATTTTCGCCTATATCGGTATGGTGCTCGGCTTTATCGGTTGTATCGTCACCGTTATAGTGCTCGCGGTGCTGTGTCTGAAATTTCTCTCCGTGGCGTCTTCGGCAAAGGACAGCCTCGGCAGACTGATATGTATAGGCGTGTTCGCGACATTCTTCTCGCATTCCGTTATCAACATCGGCATGGATCTCGGGGTGCTGCCCGTTATCGGTATTCCACTGCCGCTGATAAGCGCGGGCGGAACGTCGGTGATAGCGCTGTACGCGGGCGTCGGGCTGGTAATTTCCGTTTATTCCCACCGCCACAAAGAGGAGCATATGTTCTATACCGAAAAATACGATTAAAACTCTGTCTCCCCCGCCGGATGCGGGGAATAAAAAATACAATTCCCGGAGGAAAAGGCAATGGCAGGCAAAACTCAGATCGCAGTCATCGAGGAGCTTTACAGAAAGGAAACGATAGAATCGCAGAAGGCGCGCTACCGCAAGCTCACGGAGGGATATAAGAGCTATTTCTCGGCCGAGGGCGCTGGGATACGGTATTTCTCGGCTCCCGGGCGCACAGAGGTCGGCGGCAACCACACCGACCACAATAACGGCAAGGTGCTTGCCGCGAGCGTTGATTTTGACATAATCGCGGCCGCGGAGCCTATCGACGAGCCCGTTGTTGTTATAAAGTCCGAGGGTCACGACGAATGCCGTATCAAGCTTGACGAGCTTTCCCCGTCCGAGGACGAGAAGCTCACCTCGACCGCGATACTGCGCGGTGTGTCAAAAGGCTTTGTTGACCGCGGCTTTACGGTTGGCGGATTTCGGGCATACACCCGCTCAAATGTCGTGAAGGGCTCGGGGCTCGCATCCTCGGCAGCGTTCGAGGTGCTTATCGGGACGATCTACTCCTTCCTGTACAACGGCGGCAGTATAGACCCGATAAAGATAGCGCAGATAGGGCAGTTCGCAGAGAATAACTATTTCGGCAAGCCCAGCGGCATAATGGGACAAATGGCCTCGTCCGTAGGCGGCTTTGTCGCGATAGACCTCAAAGATATCGAAAGCCCGATAATCGAGCACGTAAACGTTGATTTCGACAGCTTCGGCCACGCGCTCTGCATAATCGACACCAACGACGATAACATCGACTTTGCTGCGGATTACGCCGCCATTCCCGACGAAATGCACGCGATAGCCGAATACTTCTCGGTAAAGAACCTCCGCCAGCTCGTCAAATATGATATCGTGCTGAACATAAATCTTCTCCGCGAGAAATTCGGCGACCGTGCCGTTCTCCGCGCCATACATTTCTTTGAGGAAAACAAACGCGTCGATAAGCTCGTCAACGCCCTGAAGCGCAACGACTTCCAGGCCTTCCTCGATTCCATAAACGAGAGCGGCAACTCGTCCTACAAGTACCTGCAGAATGTCTATTCCTGCAGCGACGTTAAGCACCAGGGTCTCAGCATAGGCCTCAACGTCGCGGAATACGCCCTCGAAAGAAAGGGCGCTACCCGCGTCCACGGCGGAGGTTTCGCAGGCACTATTCAGGCCTTCGTGCCGGTCGAAATGCTCAAAGAGTTTAAAATGGATCTTGAAAAAGTCTTCGGCGCCGGTTCCTGCCACGTCATGAAGATCCGACGCATAGGCGGCTGCGAGGTAAGAGAGCCGCTTGAGAGATAGCAGAGATTAAGAGAGACGCTTCGCTTGAGAATTTTGCCTCTACGCCTGTTGGCGTTTTAAAAGCGTGCATCGTGCACGCCTTTTGCGCCAACGTCAATGCATCCTGCATTGAGGGCAGCGCCAGCGTGACGCTGGACGCGATCCGCCGCCGGAGCAAGTACAGACTCGGAACTCTCCGGTAGGCGGCGATAGACCCGACAACTGTGTACAAGCTCGGTAGGAACTGCCGCTCCGACAGCTCGCAGCTATCTGACTAAGCGGATAGTGATGTGTTAGGGCTTATCTGCGCACTCGTGAAGAAGCGGCGACAACCCATCACAAAAATAACAGCACTGTACAATTCTGCACGGTGCTGTTTTTGTATCAGATATTTCTTACAACAAGAGCAGTCACTTTCAAATTTAACTGCGGAGCCACTATAAGTTTTTTGGAAAGAGAGGGGGTTCAGGGGAGGGGAAACCTTTTGTACACAAAAGGTTTCCCCTCCCCCGGCGGCTGCATTGCAGCCGCGTTCTCGAGCGTCAGCGACTATCTTACCCGAAGATCGCTGCCAGAGCGCCGGCGGCTACTGCCGAGCCGATAACGCCGGCGACGTTCGGACCCATAGCGTGCATGAGGAGGAAGTTGGAGGGATCCTCTTCCTGGCCGACCTTCTGGGAAACGCGGGCTGCCATAGGAACGGCGGAGACGCCTGCGGAACCGATGAGCGGGTTGAGGTTACCCCCGGAGAGCTTATTCATGAGCTTGGCGAGGAGCAGGCCGCAGGCTGTACCTACGCAGAATGCGAGGAGGCCGAGCACGATTATCATTATCGTGCGAATGCTGAGGAAGTTTGCGGCGGTCGCTGTTGCGCCGACGGTAGTTCCGAGCATGATCACGATTATGTTCATCAGTTCGTTGGAGGCTGTCTTGACGAGTCTGTCAACAACGCCGCTTTCCTTGAACAGGTTACCGAGCATGAGCATACCTACGAGGGGCGCTGCGGACGGCACGATGAATGCCACGATGATCGTAACCGCTATCGGGAAGATGATCTTCTCGGTCTTGGAAACTGGGCGGAGCATTGCCATTTTTATCTTGCGCTCCTTGTGAGTGGTGAGTGCTTTCATTATCGGAGGCTGGATAACGGGGACGAGTGCCATATACGAGTATGCCGCGACCGCTATCGAGCCGAGCAGCTCCGGTGCCAGCTTGTTGGTGAGCCAGATAGCCGTAGGGCCGTCAGCGCCGCCGATGATACCGATAGACGCCGCCTGCGCGAGCGTGAAGTCAACGATACCCGTAGCGGACAGCGCGCACGCACCGAGGAAGGTGAAGAAGATACCGCCCTGTGCCGCCGCGCCGAGCAGGAAGCTCTTGGGGTTTGCGATAAGGGGGCCGAAGTCGGTCATACAGCCGATTCCGAGGAAGATAAGCGGCGGGAATATACCGAGCTTGACGCCGAGGTAGAGTATGTCGAGGACGCCGCCCTGGTGGAGGACTTCCCCGAAATTGATCTCGGAGACGAAGAACAGCTCGGGGTGGAAAAGCTCGCCGCCGGGGATGTTCGTGAGTGCCATACCGAACGCGATAGGGAGCATCAGCATTGGCTCATACTGCTTTACTATCGCGAGGTACATCAGGAAAAACGAGATAAGGAGCATCACGCCCTGCTGCCAAGTTATGTTGCAGAACGCGGACTGCCGCCAGAGCTCCGATACCGTATCGATAAACGTATCTATAACGGGAATGCCCGTTGCCGCAAGAATGCCGGTCATTTCTTATCTCCCCCTTCCTCAGTCTGTAAAGCCGCGCGTATTGTCGGCCAGACCTGCGCTGCTCCAACCGGAACGGCGGGTCTTTGTGCGTCTGACGCTCGCTATGCGGTACTGCTTGCCCTCGGCCTCGCCGTAAGCGGCGATAGCTGCGGCGATGACCGCTATTATCTCTGCGTCATCCTCTTCCTCGTATTCCTCCTCCACGGGCTCGGATCCGGGAGTGGGGGAGGGCGGCGGGGGAGGCGGTGCTGTCTGAAGGTGGAAGGACTTCATTTCGTTGTTGAGAAGCTTGCGGGCTTCTTTCTTGTCCCGGCTGGCGTTGATCGTCTTGAAGATCTTTCCGAACACGGTCAGGAAGATTATCAGGATAATAAGTATCAGGAAAACTACGGTTATACCGGTGATGACCGTTGACCAGATCATGCTCCAGTCGAGTGCGTTATCGGCGGATGCCTGTTCCGCCGCGGCGAGTATGCCGCCAGAATATGGACTCATTTTCATACCTCTTTTCAGTTTGCTCTTTACATTGAGCGGAAGACCCGCGTTTGCGGGCGCTCCGCGGATATTTCCAAAATCTATTTCATTATACTACAAAACGGCAGAAATTTCAAGGGGTTTTTGAAAATTTGGACATCTTGTGAAAATTTTATGTAATTTTTGGCACTGCTATTGAAAAATTATAGATTTTATGATATTATATACTGTGTATTTTTATAGCTAACGGTCAAAACCACAAATCCGAGGTCCGATAAATGAAAATAAGAACGATAAGTGCGGCAGCGATACTTGCCGCAACGATGCTGCTGTCGGGGTGCTATTTCTTCCCCGACGAGGAACAGCTTCTCGACCCGCCGACGATAGCCCCCGATGAGGTGGCGTATTCGACGTTCACGGCGCGCCATAAGACGATAGAGAGCACGGTGAACGTCACCGGCTATGTGAAGTCAAAGACCGAGGCGGAGTGCTATTTTACTGCCTATACGGGTCGGATAAAAAACGTGTACGTCCACGCGGGCGATATCGTTTCGGAAGGCGACTTGATCGCCGAAATGAACGTCGGCGAGCTGGAATATCTGCTTCAGATACAGGAGCTCACCGTGCAGGCCGCGCAGCTCAGATACCGCTCGACCGGCTCGGAAGCCGACCGCCTCGACCTCGAGATCGCGAAAAGCACGCTCGAAATGTACAAGGCGCAGTACGAGGGCGCGAAGATATACGCCCCGATAAGCGGGCAGGTGTCCTACGTCTTCAAGATAAATCCCGGCACCGAGTTCGACCCGTATAAGGTCATAGCGCGCATAGTCGATCCCGACGACCTGTACGTTGCAGCAAGCTTTGACGGCAGCGACAGGGAGTTTGAGAAGGGCGACGCGGTGACGGTCACGGTAGATGGGGATGTGTATGACTGTAAGGTTACATACACCCCGAAGGACGCAAAAGCCGACGGAGCGGACGACAAGAAGGCTCTGTACGCGGATTTCGTCTCGAAAAAGCCCACATTCGCGTATCTCGGCGCGCTCGCGGAGCTCCGCAAGGTGAAAGAGGTCTCCGAGAACGCGGTAGTCATACCGAAGAACCTCGTCAAGACCGACGGCGACCGCACATACGTTCAGGTGTTCGAGAACGGCGAGAAGCATGACAGAGATGTCGTGACCGGGATTTCCAACGCCACGGAGATCGAGATAATCAGCGGAGTTGAAGCCGGCGAGGCCGTTATAATAAGATAGCTTTGTGCAGCAGCGCGTTCGCGCCGTCCTACGCGGACAGCGGCAGGGCTAACGCCGCCCTGCACCGGCGCCAGCGTGACGCTGGACCCAATTAAAGTAAAACGGAGATAACCGATTGTTTACATTACTGTTCAGGAAAATGCGCAAGACCAGATGGATGGTCCTCTGCCTTTTCATAGGATTTCTCATGGCAGCGGGGATGATGAGCTCCGTGCCGATATATATGGATGCTTCCCTGCAGAGAATGCTGATAAAGGATATGGAGTCCTATCAGCTCGCAACAGGCGAGTTTCCGGGCATCTACGCCGTTGAGCGCACTTTCGCCGATGCGGTGAGCACCGCCGAGCGCGTAAAGGTGATAAACGAGCTGCCCGTTACGGTGAAGGAGCGCGCGGAGTATCTTCCGATACCGGTCGGAAGCTCCAAGACCACAGTTTACGACAATATGCTGTATATCGAGCTCGGCAGCGCGCACGGGACTTCCACCAAACGCGTGAAGCTCACGGCGATGACCGATATCGACAGGCATATAAATATAACGAAGGGCGAAATGTTCCGCGAGGGCAGCGATGCCGGGAACGGTGTGTTCGAGGCGATAGCCGCGGAGCCTGCACTGAAAGACCTCGGTATCACGGTCGGGGAGACCTACACCGTCACGGGGATAAATACCGGAGCGGGCGAGATGAAGCTGCACGTTACGGGCTCGTTTGAGCCGTCCGACCCGAACGACATCTACTGGTCGGAAAAGGTCAGCTCGTATGCCTCGGCGCTTATCATCGACTACGGGTGCTTTCTTGACACGCTCACCGCGGGCGGCCTGATAAAGCCCGTTGACATCTCCGTGCGCTATGCGCTAGACTACGGAAAAATGGACATGAACGATCTCGGGTTCGCGGTAACGGCTATCGAGGAGGACAAGGAGTTCTTCCCGACGATAGGCTGCACGTTCTCCATGGGCGTTCTGAGTATATGGAAAAACTACGCCGCCGAGGCCGAGAAGCTCACCGGCATACTGTGGGTATTGCAGATACCGACAATGGTGATGCTCGCGTTCTATTTATTTATGGTATCGCGTCTGAATGTCGAGCAGGAAAAGAACGAGATAGCCGTGTTCAAGAGCAGGGGCGCGAGCTCGTTGCAGATATTCGGCATTTACGCGCTCGAAGCGGGCATCCTCGGCGTGGCAACGCTTGTCTGCGCGCCGTTCCTCGGGCTGCTGATGTGCAGGTTCCTCGGCGTATCGGACGGATTTCTCGAATTTGTCAACAGAACGGGCATTTCCGCGAAGATAACGCCAGGTGCGGTGCTGTATGCGCTGCTCGCGGTGGTTATGTTCTTTGCCGCGACGATGATACCGATAATCCCCGCATCGAAGCTGTCTATCGTGCAGTACAAGCAGAGCAGGACCAAGGTAGTCAGGATGTCGCTCTGGGAAAAGACCGGTATCGACTTTCTGCTTATCGCGGCGGGTATCGTGTTCTACATCATCTATACCGCCAACGAGGAAACGGCCGTTACCGGCAAGGGCGAGATAAACCCGCTGTTCTTCGTGTTCGCGACCTGCCTTATCTTCGGCCTCGGTCTGCTGTTCATACGCATTTACCCGTATCTGCTGAACCTTATATATTTGATATTCAAGCCGCTCTGGACGCCTGCGCAGTATATGGCGATAACAACGGTGTGCCGTTCGCAGGGCGGCAGAGAGCGCTTCCTTATGCTGTTTCTCGTGGTCACGTTCTCGCTGGGGATATTCTCCGCGAATACAGCGCGGACGATAAATGACCAGAAGGAGGATATGATCTATTACGACAACGGCGCGGACATCGTGCTGACCGAGTATTGGCAGGAGGCGACCTCCACCGACGGATCTTCCACCGCGCTTGGCTACATAGAGCGGGATTTTGAGCGCTTTGAACAGCTCGCCGGCGTTGAAACGGCCACAAGAGTGCTCGTCAACAAGAAAGCCAAGCTCATCGACGGCAAAAAGACCGAGGAAGGCGTCACGCTCATGGCAATAGAGCCGTATAAGTTCTCGCAGACCGCTTGGTTCCGCAACGACCTGCTACCCGTACACTGGTACAACTACGTCAAGGCGCTGCAGGAGTACCCCTCCGGCGTGATAATCTCTCGCCCGCTTGCCGACAAGTACGAGGTAAGTCTCGGCGACGCAATAGAGCTCAAATGGTCGTCAAATCAGAAGATAAGCGCACCCGTGCTCGCGGTGGTGGATTACTGGCCGGGTATCAATCCGAACGTCACCACGGCGCCGGTAAAGGGCAATAAAACGAAAAATCCCGCCGAGGACGAGGAAGAAGAGACCGAGACAGTGATGAACTATGCGGTCAACTGCTTCGCGATAATGAACTACAACTACACGAGCACGGTCACGGATATCGAGCCGTATGAGGTATGGATAAAGCTGAAAGAGGGCGCATCGAGCAGGGCGCTGTATGACGATATCAAGGCGAAACATATCCCCGTTGAGAGCATCAAGGATTCCTCGCAGCAGCTGATAACGATAAAGAACCAGCCGCAGCTCCAGGGAATGAACGGCGCTCTGACGCTAAGCTTCGTGGTCATTATGATAATGACGATGATCGGCTTCCTGATATACTGGATATTATCGATACGGAGCCGCACGCTGCAGTTCGGCATTCTCCGCGCGATGGGCATTACCTTCCGCGAGATAATCGGCATGATAGCCTACGAGCAGCTGCTCGTGTCGGGCGTATCGCTCGCTATGTCGTTCATCATCGGCGGTATTGCAAGCGATGTGTTCGTGCCGCTGTTCCGTTCGATGTACACTCCCGCCGAGCAGGTGCCGCCTTTCCGCGTGGCTGCCGCGCAGAGCGATTATATCAAGATGTATGTGATAATAGTAATTATGCTTGGCGGAGGGTTCGCGATACTCGGCGCGCTCATACGAAAGATCAATATAAACAAGGCGCTCAAACTCGGTGAGGATTGAGAAGGAGAAAGCCGCCCGCGCTCTCGATTCGGACTTCCGACCCGGTTTCTCCGGAGGCTAAGGGAACGGAAGCAGATCATATATATCGGAAAGGTTTGTGGAAAGAATGGGACTGAGATTTCATAAAAGTATAAATATATGCAAGGGCGTGAAGCTCAATGTCAGCAAGTCCGGCGTGGGCGTGAGTCTCGGCACGAACGGCTGCCGCTACTCGCTGAATACCAGCGGGAGGCGCACTGCGACTCTCGGCATACCCGGGACAGGCTTGTCATACGTCAAGGAGTTCGGTGGCAAGAAGAAAAAGAGCACTTCCGAGGCCAAGAAGAAGCAGGAAGCTCTCAAAAAAGAAAAGGCCGAGCTTGCGGAGCAGAAGGCAAAGCTTGCGGAAGAAAAGGCGCAGCAGAAGGCCGACGAGCTTCGCGAAAACGAGCTTAAAGCCGAAGAAGCCGCAAACTACATCGATGTTATAAAGTCCGTCCACAAGGAATGTGAGAACGATATGGACTGGGAGAGCGTGCTTGAAACGCCGCCCCCGTTTGTTAAAGGCCAAAAAGGCCCCCGCGAGACCGAAGCCGAAAAGGCGCTCGACAGCTATAAGCCGGGCTTTGCCGATAAATTTTTCGGCAAGGAGGAAAAATCCCGTCAGCAGCTTGAAAAAGCGGTTGAGGATGCCCGCAGGCTTGATGCGCAGGAGTTTGCCGACTGGCAGGACAGCTACAAGTTCGCACAGCGCGTAATTGACGGCGATATCGACGCTTATCTCGAGGCGATAGAGGAAGCCAACCCGTTTGAAGACCTTGTGGAATATGGCAGCGGTTTTGAGTTCGGGACGGACGACCCCTCCGTAATGGTAACGGAGTTTCAGGTGAAGTCGGACGAGGTAGTACCGAAAACGTCTGTGACCGTGATGAAAAGCGGTAAGCTCTCCGAAAAGGAAATGTCCAGGTCGGCGTATTACGACCTCGTGCAGGACTATGTGTGCAGCTGCGCGATACGCATAGCGCGCGAGATATTCGCGGTGCTGCCGGTGGGCGGGGTCATCGTTCACGCGGTGGATAAGATACTCGACACCACAACGGGCAATGACGCGGAAGTCACGATACTGTCGGTGCTGTTCGAGCGCGAGCGCTTTGATACAACGAATTTCGACCGTATCGACCCGTCGGATTTCGTCAATTCCTTTGAATGTAACATGAGATTCACCAAGACTGCGGGCTTCAGGCCTGTAGCCCGTCTTGGAGATTGAAATATAACGTTGCTTCTCCTGTGCAGCGAACAAAGAGTAATGTTATCTTCCCCCGAAGACGGAGAGATAACGAAAAAGCAGAAAACTGTTTTCTCCTCCGCAGGGGAGGGGAGAAGACTGTAGAACAACAGAAAGGGCATACATGTTAAGTCTCAAAAACATCAAAAAGAATTACAGAATGGGCGAGACGGTGGTCGAAGCTCTCCGCGGGGTCAGCGTGGATTTCCGCGACAACGAGTTTGTTGCCGTGCTCGGCCAGTCGGGCTGCGGCAAGACTACCCTGCTCAACATCATAGGCGGCCTCGACCGTTACACCGAGGGCGATCTTATCATCAGCGGCGTTTCCACGAAGAAATACCGCGACCGCGACTGGGACACCTACCGCAACCACAGGATAGGCTTCGTGTTCCAGAGCTACAACCTTATTCCGCACCAGACCGTGCTCGCAAACGTAGAGCTCGCGCTGACGCTGTCGGGCGTGTCGAGAAGCGAGCGCAGAAAGCGTGCCGTTGACGTTCTCGAAAAGGTCGGATTAAAAGATCAGATGAAGAAAAAGCCCAATCAGATGTCGGGCGGCCAGATGCAGCGTGTGGCTATCGCGAGAGCGCTGATAAACGACCCCGATATACTGCTGGCTGACGAGCCTACGGGCGCTCTCGACAGCGAGACTTCATTGCAGATAATGGAGATACTCAAAGAGATATCGAAGGATAAGCTCATTATAATGGTAACTCACAACCCCGAGCTTGCCGAGCAGTATGCCAACCGCATAATAAGGCTCGTTGACGGTAAGATCATCTCCGACAGCAAGCCGTATGAGGAAGAGACCCCGCTCAAGGACAAGCCCGAGAAGGTTCGCAAGACGTCGATGTCGTTCTTTACGGCAATGTCGCTTTCGCTCAACAACCTTATGACCAAGAAGGGGCGTACCATACTGACCGCCTTCGCGGGGAGCATCGGCATCATCGGTATAGCGCTGATACTCTCGCTGTCGAGCGGTGTACAGAAGTATATCGATGATATACAGCATGACACACTCGCGTCCTACCCGCTGACGATCGAGGAGAGCACCACGGATATTTCGTCATTCTTTAACGTGTCGAGAAATACCGCGATCGAGAAGGTCACGGATACCCGCCCGCTCGATAAGATATACACCTCCGACAGAATGGGGTATGTGTTCGAGTCGATGTACGACCAGACGAACACGAATGACCTGAAGACCTTCAAGGCGTTCCTTGACGGCAACGAAGAAATACAAAAGAACGTCACAAATATCGAGTATTCCTACGGTATCAAGTTACAGATATTCAGAGAGCTCGACGACGGCTCGATAAAGCAGGTCAATCCGAATACCGTGCTCGATGAGGTGGGATTTGGCTCCGTGGCGGGGCTGTTCTCTCTCGGCTCACAGGTATCGTCCTCTGCGCAGGGCGTAGATGTGTTCAAAGAGCTCACCGACAACGATGAAATGTTCAACACGCGTTTTGAGCTGCTTGCGGGACACAGACCAGAGGCATACAACGAGGCCGTGCTCATAATCGACCGGTTCAACGATATCACGGACTTTACTACCTATGCGCTCGGTTTGCAGAGCACGGACGACATTCGCACAGCTATCCGTGATATGATGCAGAAAAAGGATAAGAGCGAGGTCAAGAAGCTCAACAAGAGTGAATCCTACGAGTACGACGACTTCATCGGCATGACTTTCTCGGTGATACCCAACCCCGAGCTGTACAAGAAGAACAAAGATGGCACATGGGACTATATGGCCGATGACCAGAACTTTATGTCGAAAGCATACAAAAATGGTATTGAGCTGGAGATCGTCGGTATCGTGCGCGAAAACGAGACATCTTCGAGCGTCAGCGGCACTATAGGTTACACAAGAGCGCTCACCGAGCGTGTCGCGGGGCTGATAAACGACAGCGAGCTCGTAAAGGAGCAGAAGGAGAACGAGGAATACGATGTATTCACGGGACTTCCGTTCGAGGGCACTGAGGCGGGCGAAAAGGCACTTGCCGAAGCGAAGGCCGAGGACGCGCGCAGGCAGAACGAGCTCGAGGAGATGAAGCAGAAGATAGCCGATGCTACCGCGAAATACAAAGCTATGCAGGAAGCAATGGCACAGGCCGCTCAGGCACAGCAGGCCGCACAGAATGCTATGCCCGATATGGAGACCATAATGGCATCGCTCACTCCCGAGCAGCAGGCCGAGCTTGCGGGCATGACTCCCGAGCAGCAGCAGGCGTATATCAGCGAGCTGTGGATAGCGAGCGGCAATGTCACGACTCCCGAGGGGGGCGCGGAAGCCATACCGGATATGTCGTCGATAATCGCGATGCTGCCGGAAGACCAGCAGGCGCAGCTTGAAGGCATGACCCCCGAACAGCAGCTCGCGTTCATCTCTGAGCTGAGCGGTGAGGAAACGGGCGGAGATACCGGAATGCCCGATATGTCCGACTATATCGGCGGGTTCAGCCTGTCCGGGTTTGACCTCTCCTCGTTCAATATGAGCAACGTCAGCAACGAACAGATGGAATTCTTCATGTCTATGAGTGAGGAACAGCAGGCCGAGCTTATGAAGCAGTTCGGCGGCGTTTCGCAGAAATCGACGGTCGTTTCAACGTCCTCTCAGTTCGATAATCTGCGCACTCTCGGCGTTATCAGCATGGACACACCCTCGTCGATATCGATATACCCGAAGAATTTCGAGGCGAAGGAGAATATCGTCAAGATAATCGCAGATTACAACGCCACCAAGGACGAGGACAACAAGATAACCTACACCGATATTGTGGGAATGCTCATGTCGTCGGTAACGGATATCGTAAACGCGATAAGCTACATCCTGATAGCGTTCGTAGCGATATCACTCGTCGTTTCGTCGATAATGATAGGCATAATCACCTATATTTCCGTGCTCGAACGCACAAAGGAGATAGGTATCCTCCGCTCCATCGGCGCATCCAAGAAGGATATCTCCCGTGTATTCAACGCCGAGACGGTCATAGTAGGATTTGTCGCCGGCGCGCTGGGAATACTCGTTACCGCACTTATGATAATCCCGATAAACATCATCATAGACGAGATAACGAACGTGAAAAATCTCGCGTTCCTGCCGCCGCTCGCTGCTGTGATACTCGTTGGTATAAGCATCCTGCTCACGCTCATAGCGGGTCTTCTCCCGTCTAAGGTCGCTGCCAACAAAGACCCCGTAGTGGCGCTTCGCACAGAGTAAGGTGCAGAGGTCTGTCAGAATGGGACATTCTGACAGACTGTCTTTGCAGACGGCACAAGGGGTTACGCACCCCTTGACCCGCGGCAGCATGATGCTGCACCCAATGAATTTAAGCGGTCAGAACTGCAAAAATAAATAATAATTTAGAAAGGAAACAACACCATGGCAAAGAAAGTACCGTTTGTGACAAAGGAAAAGATCACGGAGATCGCAAAGGAGATCCCCACCCCGTTCCATATTTACGATGAAAAGGGCATTCGTGAGACCGCCCGCGCGCTCAACGACGCATTTTCGTGGAACAAGGGCTTCAAGGAGTATTTCGCCGTGAAAGCCACTCCCAACCCTTATATTATGAAGATACTCACCGAGGAGGGCTGCGGCTTTGACTGCGCTTCCCTCACCGAGCTCATGCTTTCCGACAAGGTAGGAGCAAAGGGGCATGACATCATGTTCAGCTCCAACGAGACCCCCGACGAGGATTACAAGCTCGCCTATAAGCTCGGCGCGATAATCAATCTTGACGATTTCACGCACATCGACATTCTCGACAAGCTCACGGGGATTCCCGAGACTATCTGCTGCCGCTATAACCCCGGCGGAGAGTTCAAGACGAGCGAAAAGGGCAATGTAATGGACACGCCGAAGGATGCAAAGTACGGCTTCACACACGACCAGCTCATAGAGGGTTACAAGATACTGCGCGACAAGGGCGCGAAAGTGTTCGGAATGCACTCCTTCCTTGCGAGCAACACGCTTACCAACGATTATTACCCCGTTCTTGCGGGGATCCTCTTCCGTACGGCAGTCGAGATAAAGGAAAAGACCGGCGTTGAGATAAGCTTCATCGACCTTTCCGGCGGTGTCGGTATCGCATACCGCCCCGACCAGACAGCCAACGACATAAAGGTGATAGGCGAGGGCGTAAGAAAGGCGTATGAAGAGATACTCGTTCCTGCGGGAATGGGAAATGTCAAGCTCTGCACCGAGCTCGGCCGTTTCATGCTCGCCCCCAACGGTATGCTGATAACCACGGCTATCCGCGAGAAGCATATCTACAAGGAATATATCGGTGTGGATGCCTGTGCCGCGAACCTCATGCGTCCCGCCATTTACGGAGCATATCATCACATAACCGTTTTCGGCAAGGAGGATGCGCCCTGCGACCACGTTTACGATGTGGTGGGCGGCCTCTGCGAGAACTGCGACAAGTTCGCGAAAGACCGCGAGCTCCCGAAGATAGACATGGGCGATATCCTTGCTATACACGATGCCGGTGCGCACGGCTTCTCCATGGGCTATAACTACAACGGCAAGCTCCGTTCCGCGGAAGTCCTGCTGAAAGAGGACGGCAGCTTCAAGATGATACGCCGCGCCGAGACCCCGAAAGACCTGTTCGCAACGTTCGACTTCGGCGAGTATAAGTTTTAAGAGCAGTTAACTGACGCATTTTCCCTCACTGAAGGTGGGGGAAATGCCAATTTTATGGTGACATATCATGACATTTGAGTATTGCCCCAGGTGCGGCGAAAAGCTGCTCCCGAAGCAGATAGGCGACGAGGGCGATGTGCCGTACTGCGACACCTGCAAGCGTCCGTTCTTCCCGTTTTCTTACCCCTGTGTGATATGCCTCTGCGTTGCCGAGGACGGCGAAGTCCTTCTGATAAAGCAGAGCTACGGCATCAGCCGTTATGTCTGCGTCGCGGGATATATCAAGAGCGGTGAATCCGCCGAGGAAGCCTGCAAGCGCGAAATAGCCGAGGAGACCGGGCTTGAAACGCTCTCGGTGCACTTCCTTTACAGCGGGTATTACGCTAAGCACGATAACCTTATGCTTGCATTCGCATGCCGCGTCAGAAAGGACACGCTGTCCCTCTCCGGTGAGGTAAGCGAGGCAGCATGGTTCACCGCCGATGACGCTTACGATGCGCTTTTCGAGGGCGCTTACGGCCGCGATATGCTGCAAGTGTGGAAGGAGAGCCGCTGATGCCCGGGAACGTGTCTTGCCTCCCGGCGGGCCGCATGAGGACAGGAGCTCCCGGCGTTTGACTTGAAGCGCCGCATCGTGCGGCGGTCGTAGCAAAAGCTCAATGCTTTCTGCATTGACCCTGTCCTCAGACACCTGACCCGGTTCCTTTGCACGACAAAGGGACCGAAAGCGTTGAGATTGATCGAAAGGTTGTGCGCTATCTATGAGAATGCGTAAGAAAAAGCACCTCGACGAGCGGCTTGAAGCCTGCCGCGGGGTAGATCTCGGGTGGATACCCGACGGGGTGCATGAAAACGGCCTTGCCGGGCCCGTCGATGTGTCCGCGGTGTTCGGGAATACCGCTCCGCTGCGCCTTGAGATAGGCTGCGGAAAGGGCAAATTCGCCAACACGATAGCCGGACGCGAGCCGGATATCAACTTCATTGCCGTTGAGCAGACCGTCAATGTCATAGTTTCGGCAATGGAGCAGACCCGCGACCTCGGCCTTTCCAATCTGCGCTATCTCTGCGGAAAAGCCGAGTATCTGCTGAAAGTCATACCGCCGAAAAGCGTAGAGCGCATATATCTGAATTTCAGCTGCCCGTTCCCGAAAAACAGCTACGCCAAGCATCGGCTCACCCATGAGAGATTTCTCGCGATATACAGGGAAATACTCACCGACGACGGCTATATCATACAAAAGACCGATAACGCGGGATTTTTCGAGTTCTCGCTGAACAGTTACTCCGATAACGGTTTCCGGCTGCGCAATATCACATTTGACTTGCATAACAGCGGCATTACGGGGAATATTATCACCGAGTATGAGCAGCGCTTTCTTTCGCAGGGGCTTCCTATCTATTACACGGAGGCTCTGCCGGGGAAACTCTGAAATCCTCCTGCATCACATTTGCGACGCTCTGAAGCCGTCATACTGAACAGTTTTTTAAGATAGCGCAGACAGATTTTTCACACGGGACAGGGGAAAGATTTACAAAAATTTATAATACAAAGTAGAATTTGCACAAAACCACTTTACAAATTTAAAAAAATATTGTATAATAGGGAAAGCAGAAAAATATTTACCGAAAGGAATGATAAAAATGGGCAAAATAACTGCTATCGTCGGCATTGCTGCTCTCGCAGGCCTTGGTTACTATGTCGGCAAAAAGGTGATCGAAAAGCGTAACGCCGAAGAGGAAGAGCGTGCTCAGCACATTTTCGAGGACGATTCCGAGGTATTCGTGGAGGAAAAGCACTCCACACCCAAGGAAAAGCTTCAGAGAGCTTCCATGTTCGCGGTAGGCGCTATCAAGACGGGTACCGAGAAGTTCAAGGAAGGTATCGACGATATTATCAACAAGGATATGGTCTCGCTCGGCGAGGAGACCTATGCAAAGACGAAGGAAGCGGCTATGGAAAAGAAGGATAAGGCCGTTGCTTTTGCGAAGAACACAGGCGAAAACATAAAGTCCGGTATCGACAGCATCAAGAGCAAGATAGTTCCCGGCAACGGAGAGCCCGCCGATCCCGACGCTGAAAATCTTGCAGACGCTATCGAAAAGGACGTTGACGACCTTGCAAATGCTGATATCAACGTTGCCGAAGAAGCGGCGAAGGATGTAGAGCCTGTTGTTGAGCAGACAGCGGACGAGGTATCCGCGGCTGCCGATGATATCGACAGCATTTCCGCTGACAATTTCTCCTCCGACTCTGTTGAAACATTCGATTTCAGCAAGCCCGAACAACTCTGATAAAGCACAATAAAAGCAGCTCCGGAAGAGGGGCTGCTTTTTTGTGTCCGATCATGAGGCTGACCTTTAGTTCACAAAAGGTTTCCTCTCACTGATCCCGAGCGTAAGCGACTCTCTGTTCTCTTGTTCTTATGCCAGATCCGCCCGCATTTTGCTGCCGAAGGCTAATGACGCAAGGGCGGTGAAAACAGCGGCGCTTGCAACGACGACCGCCAGAGGTATGATATAGCCTTCCACGGAGAGGTCGAGCGAAAGCGCGGAGCGTGCGCTCTTGGTGCAGTAGAAGAACGGTGTGCACCTGCATATATCGAGCATTACGCCGCCGGTGTGCTCGGCATCGAAGAATACGCTGCCGAGGAAGGAGCCGAGAGATATGATGATAGAGCACATACCGGGAGCGGCCTTTTCATTGAACAGCGTTCCGAACAGCAGGCCTATCGAGGCAAACATAAGAGCCGACGGGATCAGCGTCAGGAATGTTACAAGCATTCCGAGAGGTTCGAGCGTGACACCCGTAATTACAGCGGTTATAAGCGACGCGATAAATGTCAGTATCGCCTGAACGCCCGCAATAATCATCATCGGCAGGAGGTAGCCCACCGTGAAATCCTTCGATGTCATGGGAGTGGCGTACATTCTCACGAGGAACGAGCCCGCCCTGTCCTGCGCGACGGTTATCGCCGTGAACAGCATTACGAACGTCTGTCCGAACATCGCGATACCCGGACAGAGCTTGTCTATGCGGAATACCGTCATACCGGCCTCGGGAGGTATGCTCGTGTTGATAACGGACATTATCACCAGCATCACAAGCGGGAAAGCTATGCAGAATATGTAGCTCAGCGGGTCGCGCATGAGCTCCTTGATGTTTCTTGTGCAAAATGCGGATATTCTGTTCATTTGTCCATACCCCTTTCCGCTATCGCCACGAAGGCGTTTTCAAGGCCGCTGACGCCGGCCGTTTCTTCTATTTCGACAAGCGTTCCCACAGCGGCGAGCCTGCCGTTTATCATTATCGCTATGCGGTCGGAAAGCGCCTCGGCCTCTTCCATATAATGCGTTGTAAGCACCATGGTTATCTTGCCTTTGAGCTTTTCCACCGTTCTCCAGAGCTCACGGCGCGCAAGCACGTCAAGTCCCAGCGTCGGTTCGTCGAGGAACAGCACCTGCGGTTCCCCTATAAGCGCCATTGCAATGCTGAGCTTGCGCTTCCAGCCGCCCGAGAGTGTTTTTGCGCGGGAATTTTCGACTTCCTGCATCCCGAACATTTCTATCATTTCGTTGGTGCGGCCTTTCACCTTGCTCTTGTCGAAGCCGTACACCTTCGCCATAAGTTCGAGGTTCTCGCGGACGGTGAGTTTCTCGGCAACTGCCGTGTCCTGCGGGGAGATACCCACTATCTGCTTTACAGCGGCTTTTTCGTCCTTTACGCAGTGTCCCTTTATGAAGCCCTCGCCCGAGGTGGGAGCGGACAGGCAGGTAAGCATTCTCGCGGTGGTAGTCTTTCCGGCGCCGTTCACTCCGAGCAGCGCAAAGAGCTCGCCGTCCTCTACGGAAAAGTTTATCGCATCAACGGCAGTTTTGGTTCCGTACTTTTTGGTAAGTTCCTTTACTTCGATCGCTTTCATTATTTTACTCCTTTTCCTCTTTCCCTATGTCGCCGAGCGGCACCAGTGCTATGCCTCTGCCCTCGTCACCGAGCACGAGCACCGAGTCTCCCGGTTTTATCCCGAATACCTTGCGGCATTCCGCGGGCAGGGTCATCTGCCCCTTTTCGTTTATCTTGGAAACGCCGAAAACGTGCTTCCCGTCTTCGACCGTATGCGCTTCGGCGTGCATATTCCGCACCAGCGCGTCAAGTGTGGTTCCGTATATCTCCGTAAGCGCTATGCAGCTCTCTATATCCGGCATAGTGTCGCCGCGTTCCCACTTTGCGACCGCCTGCCGCGATACACCGACCTTTTCGGCTATCTCCTCCTGCGTCAGCCCCGCCTTTACACGGAACATTTTCAGATTACTGAACTGTATGCTCATAGTATCACCGCCCTATTTACGCGCTTTGGCGCGGAAATAATTGATAATTGACAATTGTGGTGTCCGCCTGCGGCGGACGGTATTTTAAATATCTGTATTCCCTTGGAACAATTTTATTATACATCGGATAAAATGTTAAGTCAAGCAACCCAAAAGAACATTTTTGTGCAAATTGGTTGCATAGTCAGAAATTGTTTCGGACAGGTGCAGTTTCTTCCGGAGATGTCCGACTAAAAAAATGTCCGCCGGAGGCGGACACCAGCGTGTCAAAGAAGTCG
>JAEEGL010392588.1_pt1 | contig 26633 bp, 21 predicted proteins | sample 9134231 | NCBI WGS metagenome assembly JAEEGL01 (sample SAMN16246548, study PRJNA631951) | gut metagenome | biome: gut microbiome; feature: rumen; material: fiber-attached | host: Bos | place: Iran: Karaj | collected 2018-10 | reverse complement strand
TCCAACGGCCGTTGTTAGGATTGTAGGTGGTGTTTTGGTTCTGACTACTGATAGTGATTTCGGTGTTACCCGTGGCAACAAGAGCGGCCTTCAGGTCGTCAAGCGTGATTTCTACATACGACGAGAACCAGTTTGCACCAGCGCCCAAGGCAGTCGTCTGAGTGACAGTGGTCTGCCCAAGCGTGGTGAGATGCAGCGTTACGATAGAGTCGCAGCCGTTGGCAGCGGTGAAAACCGCAGTATAGTCGCCGGACTCCGTATAGGTGGTGCCGTTCCATTCATAGCTGGTAACATTGTCAACGGTGATTTCCTCCTCAATAGATCCGGCAAAGTCGTCCACAAAGATTCCGTCAAGCATGGATTGGCATCCGTTGTTATCAAGAACGATGAGGGTGTATTCGTCAGATTCCAGTCCGTTGAATTTAGGCGAGGATTGGAATTCTACTCCATCAATGGAATAGAAGTAGTTGTCGCCACAAGGGGCGATGACGGTGATTGCTCCGTTGAAAGGTGTACAGTTGGTGTTGTCCGTGATAATAACGTCAGGTTCCATCGGCGGGATATTCATAATCACTTCCTTGGATGCATTGTTCTGACAGCCGTTTCCATCAGTGACAGTGACACTATAGAGACCTGCTGCATTGACGGATATGCTACTGTTGTTGCTGTTGTTGCTCCATATATAACTATTGTATGTCTCTCCCACACCGATGGTGGTGCTGGATCCTTGACAAAAACTGGGCGTGCCGGTAAACGTGATGACCGGAAGGTCATATACCGTGATGGTGCCGCTCACATTGGCGGTACCGCATTCGGAGTTGTTGGAGATCGTATAGTCGTAGGTGCCGGGGGTTGATACTGTTCCTGTAATGAAACCATTGGCTAAATTCAATCCATTAGGAAGACCTGTGGAGGAAAGGGTGCCGTTCTGCCCGTCAACCAGGATGTTCAGGGTGGTGCCGGGACATACGGAAGGGTTGATCGCTGCTTGTGCGATGCTCACGGTGGGCAGCGGCCTTACTGTGACGCTGACCTTTGCGGTGCTGGTGCAGCCGGTGGCTGTCTCAGTGACGGTGAGCGTGTAAACACCTTCGAGGCTGGCAGAGGCATTGGGGATGGTGGAATTAGGATTTTCGGAAATGAAATCGTTGGGACCGGTCCATTCAAAAGTGGCATCTTCGGTGGAAGCAGAGCCGGTCAGAATCAGGTCTCCGCCCGTACAAGGATTGTTGGCCTGTGCTTGAGCAGTAATGGTGCTGCCGGTGGATCCCACTGAGACCTCTTTCGTGGAAGTACAGCCGGCTGCGTTCTTGACCGTCACGTTGTAGGTGCCTGCTGAAAGTTCGCTGAATTCGTTGGATGTTTGAAAATCTGCGCCGTTAATGGAGTAGGAGAAGTTGGTGCCAGTAGGAGAGTTAACCGTGATGCTGCCGTTGTAGGGTGCAAGACAGCTGCTGTTGCTCACTGTGGAAACGGTCGGAACGGCGGGGCTGCCTTGTGCTATAATCGAGGTGGAAGCACTGTTCGTACAGCCGTTGTCGCCTGTGACAGTCACGCTGTAGGTGATTTGTCCGGCATGGTCTGGTGTGATATTGTGAATGGCGTTGGTGGAGTTGTCTTCCCACACGCAGGAGGCGAAGTTACCTTCTGCAGTGATTGTTTCGGTGTTTCCCTGACAAAGCGTTTCAGGAGCATTGATGCTCACACTCGGTTTTGTCTTGATATTGACAGTGCCTTCAGCGGTGGCTGAACCGCACTGGTTGTTGCTGATGACGTTGATCGTAAAAGTGCCACTTGCCGCAGGGGAACCTGTGATAGTACCTGTGTTGTTGGTCAGTCCGCTGAAGTGCAGTCCGTTGGATAATATAGATGCGTTAGAGTTGCCACAATTGGTCGTGGTGACGGTGATAGGGCTGATGTCCTCGCCTTCGCAAACCTCGATTGTGTTGTTGGAAAGGATGGCTGTGGGCAGCTGTTTCACCGTGATGGTGCCGTTGGTGCTGGCGTTGCCGCAGTTGGTTGAGGTGGTAACCGCAATGGGGAATGTACCGACTTCGGTCGGATTACCGATGATTTGGCCGGTGGTGTTGTCAAAACTCAAACCATCGGGAAGACCCTCGACCACGGTCGTGTTGTTGAACGGCGATACGGAAAGTCCCTCAACAGCCGCATTCTGACAAACGCTGAAAGAAGACGGCGAGAGGGTCACTGTGGGGGTGGAGTTCACCGTCACGGTACCTGTGTCGCTTACAATGCCGCAGGAAGTGCTGGTCACTGTGACATAGTAGGTGTGCGTACCTTGTTGCGGTGTGCCCGAGATTTGACCGCCGGAGTAGGTGAGGCCTGTGCCAAGGAGACCGCTGACTTCTATGCTTCCGCCTGAATAGTTAACTGTTATGGGTGTGAATTCGGAACTGTTACAGAGAGTCTGGTTCTTGTTGTTAGAGAGGGAGACACTCGGTCCAGGTGTCAGTGTGACGGCACATTGTGCTGTCGCCGTTCCGCAGTTGGTGCTGACGGTAGCGATGGTGATGGTGCCGGCTTCGGTAGGGGTGCCGTAGATCTCACCTGTCTCAGGGTTGTAGGATAAACCACTGGGTAGGGTGGGGATGACATTGCCACCAGAGGTGGTGGCTATGATAGGCGTAATGTCAGCACCCTCACAAGCTGTCATACTGTTTTGGGAGAGGGTGGCCACCGGTTGCGGATTCACCGTGATGGTGCCGCTGGCAGTAGCGGTGCCGCAACTCGGCATGTAGTTGCTCGTCACCGTGATGGTGTATTCGCTGGTACCGTTGGGCGTGCCTGTGATGACACCATTGTCGGGATTGAAACTCAACCCCGGAAGTCCGGATGCGGAAGGGTCACCGCCGCTGAAATTGACAGCGATGTTGTCGATGGCCGTTCCTGAACAGACTGACTGGTTGTAATTGTTGGAAAGGGTGACGGCGGGCAGCGGGTTTACCGTAACGGTGGCCGTGACGGTGCTGGGGCAACCGTTGGAGCTGTAGCCCGTGACGGTGTAGGTGGTTGTGCCGACCGTGCCTGTGGGTGGCGTGGCGGTATTGCTGTTGCTAAGACCGTTGCTCCAACTATAGGATGCCGCGTCACCACTGGCCGTCATTGTGAGGGAACTGTTCTGGCAGACAGAATAGTTGCCGCCGTTGTCTAAGGTGACGGTAGGGGATGATTGAACATTGGCAAAATGCACTTTATAAGTGTAATAAGAACCATCATTATGGGTGACCACTATGGTTGTATATGGATTCGAAACTGTGGCTTCCGAGTAAGTGATACCATTGATAAGACCTGACTCGGCCGTTGCGGATACTTCAGGAAAAGCACCTGCACAAACGGGTTGGTTATATTCATACACGGCAAGGCCTTGGGTGTTGAATATGTTATACGCTGTATGTGGATCTCCCACTGCACTCCCGAAGGCGGTGTTGTTTAAACTCACCAAGTCAGATGCCGGAATGGCAGTCCCGCCAATTGACAAAGAAGCCAGTTTTTTGTTATAGACCAGCTCCATGTCATCAAAGTATAGCTTGTCATTTTCACTGCCTCCTCCCACTGTCTTATTTGTAGAAAAAGATGCCAAAATATACGATTGGGATGCCTGGACGATATTTGTCAATGTCGGATTTGAGATTATGTTGTTGGCATCATCATAGTATGTGAATTTAAAATCAAAACGTTCCCAAAAATTGCTGGAGCTGCCATACGAAACCGCACCATGGTTCTTCACCATTTCGCAGAAGGCATTGGCGATTTTTCCGGTTTGTGCAGTGCCGGCTGAATGACTTGGAATGTCCTGGTAGTTGACATCTCCGTGAATGTGCATCTTACATGTCGCTATACTTGAAGAGCTGGCCATTTCAAATTTGACCCAAAGACGCACTGAATCAGGACGACCGGCCATAGACCATCTACATCCAGAACTGTCAGCGTCGGAACGTTTTGTATAAATTAGGTTTGCATCGCTTGAGGTGCTTGTACTTGCTACAACCATTTTTCCTAAGGTCATGGCACCATTCGCTTTGACACCCAGTACTTTTGTTGTATAAATCTGACAAGCGTGATTGTTCACACCAAATCTGTCTGTCGCTGTGTTACTATGGTTACTGACAGCAAATGACCAAGTTCCTTCAGCATCACTGAAAGAGTGCCATCCTCTAGGAATTGCACTGCTACTGGTTGTGCTAGTCCAGTTGCTGAACGAAGGGTTCGGAAATTGATAATGTTGTGCTGTCAAGTTGTTCATCATAAGGAACAGCAGCACGCTCAAAATGGTTAAAAGTTTTTTCATACTGTTTTTTTTAATACTGTTTATTTTTTTATTCTTACTTTCTCTTTTTAAGGTTGTTTTGTGATTAGTGATTAGTGAGCAGTGAGCAGTAGGAAATCAAGAGACCTAAATCGTCTAATCGCAAAACGGCGGCAAAAATACAAAATATATGGCACACTCGGTCAAAAATCGCATATTAAAATTTATTTGTACCTGATTTTCAGCTATATAAAAATGTTAAATTTTATTAACAGCAAGTATCCCATGGTAGGTGTCATGTGTTAAAGAAAGAACCCACGGAACATGGTTGAGAACACATGCCGTGGGTTCTTGGCCGTAGAGACGCGTTGCAGCACGTCTCGGCTATCGTCTGTCCTGATATTACGGTTTCTTCAGTATCCATTCCGGATACATGGCCGCGCCGGTCTTGTAGGCGTCATATCCGAGATAACCTAAAATGATGTTGAGGACGAACTGCGTGGGCAAGACAGCGAACATGAATTTCGCCAGTTTCGGGCGTTTCATGATCTTGGCCGCCTTTTGTTCCATCCGCTTGAGGTCGGGAAGGATGTTCGGGCCGAAATCGGTGACACTCACCAGCTCCAGTCCTCCGCTGGTGTAATGCGCGTTAAGTGCATCTACGGACTCGATTATCGCCGCTGCACCGCCTTTCGAGAGCAATTCAATGCCCAATTGGGTCTTCGGGTCAAAATTGGCAAAATCTTCCCGCAAGGCAAAATCGTAGATGATCATGACCCCGCCGGGTTTCAGTATGCGGGTGGCCTCCTTGCTGATCTTTTCCTTGTCCGTGTTGTGGACAATGGTCTCGATGGCGTATATGACATCCACGGAATTGTCCGGCATCTGTGGAATGCTGCTGTAGTCCTGCCGATACGTTTTGATGTTTTTCGGCGGGTTCTTCTCCTTAAACGGGGACAGATCGACCCCGACAAAGTTCACATCTGGATGCTTTTTGGCCAGATACATGATGTTTGCGGCCTGCCCGAAACCGAGTTCCATCACCGTGTCCCCCTTCTTGATGTATTTGGAAACTGTTTCAGCCATGTAGTACAGGTCTTCGGGGGAATAAGTGTCGCCCTTGGAGATCCCAAAATGCACGAACCCCTCCTGTGAATGGAAATGCTTGTAAGCCCATCCGTTGACTATATAGTAGGAACGGATCTGTTTCAGGGAATTCTTTTCGCCTCGCACATATTTTTTAAGGTCGAGGAATTTTGACATTTCATCGATTTTGTCGTGAACTTGTTGGACATTGTCGTATTTTTCCATATTTGGTAACTTTGTTTATTTTATGAATATTCTAAATTAGTCTTTTCTTGTGCTAAGATAAACGCACAACATTGTGTTGAGGAACTGCGGATGCGGTCAGGGTTTCTTGAGAATCCACTCCTGATAGGTGACGACATCGGCTTTGACGGCATCATAGCCGAGATAACCCACAATAACATTGAACATTATCGGCATGGGCACAAGCTTAAACGCTGCTTTTGCGAATTTTCGCCGCCGTATCACCCTGTGTGTCAGTTTTTGCATACGCTTGACGTCGGGTAGCGTGTTCTTGGAGTAGTTGGTGACGTTTTCCAATGTCAGTCCCCCGCAAGTGTAATGCTTGTTTAGCGCGTCAACGGACTCGATCATTGCGGAGGCGCCGCCTTTCGAGATCAGCGCGACAGCCAGCTGGGTTTTTGGATCAAAGGTTGACAATTCATCGCTCAAGGCAAAGTCGTAGATGATCATAACCCCGCCGGGTTTCAGCACACGGGTGGCTTCTCTGCAAATTTTTTCCTTGTCGGTGTTGTGGACGATGGTCTCGAAAGCGTAGATGACATCCACAGAGTTGTCCGCCAACTGGGGAAGCGAGCTGTAGTCCTGTCTGTATGTGATGATGTTTTTCGGAGGGTTCTTCTCCTTAAATGGGCCCAGATCGACTCCGATGAATTTTGCGTCGGGATGCTTTTTTGCAAGATATACGATATTTGCGGCTTGCCCGAAACCGAGTTCCATCACGGTGTCCCCCTTTTTGATGTATTTGGAGACGGTGTCTGGAAGATAGTAAAGGTCTTTAGGGGAATATGTGTCGCCTTGGGAGATTCCAAAATGCACGAAACCCTCTTTTGAGTGGAATCGTTTGTAGGCCCATCCGCAAAGCCGGTAATAGGTTCGTACCTGTTTCAGGGAGTTTTTATCCCCTTTTACAAATTCCTCGAGGTCAAGGAATTCTGACATTTCGTCAATTTTGGCGTGAAGTTGAATGATACTGTCGTCTTGATTCATATTATATTTTTTATACTTACTTGTCGTCTCCCACACGGAACAAAACCGCTGGTGGAAAAAAACGCGCAAAGATAAAAAATTCTGCAAAATGTTGGGAGAGATGGATGTTTTTTCATATCGCCGTTGTAGAGATGTGCCGTTGGCGAGTCTCTACGGCCTGCCCAACAAGAAGACTGCTTCCTCGAATGTCACCTCCTCTTCGCCGAGGCGGGCGGGAAGGTAACCCATCTCCGCCGACTTTTCGGCAGTGAACAGGAAATAGGTGCAGGTACACTCGGCGCAGCATACGCCTTCGGGGCTGAGGATTTCGCCGTGGACTACGGCGATGTTGCGGCGATGCTCCACCAATTGGGCGTTCAGACGGATGTACGGCCACAGTGTGCTCACCGGTTTGCGGTAGCGCATCTCCATCTTGGCGGTCACACCGGAGCCTTGAAGCTGGTAGAAGACCACCCATCCGCAGATCTCGTCCAACAGGGTGGCCTGGATGCCGCCGTGCAGCGTGTCAATCCAGCTCACGAAATTCGGGTTCGCCCGCCATAAGGAGACCACTTTCTCGCCGTCCCAATAGAACTGCATGTGTACGCCTTGCGGGTTGCCGGGGTTGCACCCGAAACAGTTATATCCGTGTGTGTTGCCTATCCAGGGGTTGATGATTCTTTTCATAAAGGTTATGGGTTATAGGTTATTGGTTATTGAAGCTTTGGGTTTATAGTTTATAGTTTATGGTTTGTGGTTTATAAGTTATGTTGTTGAATGACCTTTGGCTGTTGAAAAAAAACGCGGCAAAAATATGAAATTTTGTAAGATATTGTGAAAATTGTATTTTTGCGGTCGGAATTTTTAAAAATAAAATGTTATGAGTTACAAAATTATTGACGTAGAAGGAATCGGCGATGTTTACGCCACGAAATTAGCAGAGGCTGGTATTAACACAGTGGAAGAACTGTTGGAGGCCGCCAAGAAGCCCACAGGTCGCGCTGAACTGGCTGAAAAGACGGCCATTTCTCCGAAACTGATCCTCACGTGGGCCAACCATGCCGATTTGATGCGTATTAACGGTGTCGGTCCGCAATTCTCTGAGCTGCTGGAGGCCGCTGGAGTGGACACTGTGAAGGAATTCCGCCACCGTGTCGCGGAGAATCTCTTCGCCAAACTGACCGAGATTAACGAGCAGAAACATCTTGTGGGACGTGTGCCTACCGCCACCGAACTCCAGAAGATGATCGATCAGGCAAAAGAGATTGATCCGATGATGGAATACTAGGGCTGTTTGTAGAGACGCAAAATTTTGCGTCTCTACATTGCCTATTTTTGTATCTTTGCCGTTCAATTTTAATACGAGAAAAATGGATGACAACCTATGTAATTTGTTGATAACCAAGGGTGAACTTAAACAGAGTATTTTCACGGTCACCTTGGAAACGATGCAGCTTTTTAAGGATGCTGCGAAAGGTTTCGAGGAACATTACCGCGACAACTATGCCGATGACCATGACAATATCCCGGTGCTTTTCACTAATAAGAACCAGTACCAGTTTATGCTCAAGTTCGGCGGCGATGTACTGATTTTCCTCATGCACACTAACATTTTTGAGTTTTCCCGTGACCACGAGGTGATGCGCACACCTTACATCAAGGAGGACAAGGACCGCTCCTATTGCGGTATGATCCAGATTTTCAATTTCCTCGGCGATTCCCTGAAATACGACCGCGTGAACGACCTCGGTTACATGATTGGTCGTATCTTCATCAACAAGGAGGGCCATTATTATATTGAAGGCAAACGGGAGTTGGCGCAGGTCATCAACAATTTCAGCAGCAACGAAATTTCCGCGGATGCGGTCAATGAAATCCTCAGTTCCGCTATTCGATATACGCTGAATTTTGACCTTTTGGTGCCAAATTATGAGGATATGAAGATCATTACCGTGAACGATATCCTTCAGTTAGAAGAGCAAACGAACCTTCTGAGAACTGGTAAACGTTTGGGATTCAGGTTTGAACAGGATAAAAACGAATAAGAAAAAATATTTTTTCTGATTTGGCGGAGCATATCAAAAAAAGTGTACTTTTGCCGCGTCAAATTTGACAACTGATGGCGTGTTCGTCTAGTTGGCCTAGGACGTAAGATTTTCATTCTTAAAATCAGGGGTTCGAATCCCCTACACGCTACCACCAAGCAACCTGAAAAGGTTGCTTTTTTCGTCTGTAGTCGTTTCTGTTTCAGAATATCTTATCATGTCTGCCGCTTATCGCGTCATCCCCGTCTTTCTGCCGATGCTGGCCTGCCCGCACCGTTGCGTCTATTGCAACCAGTATGTGATTTCTGGGCAGCCGAAACTGCCTTCTATAGAAGAGGTTATAGCATTGGTGAACCGCTATTTGAAGACAATCCCGACCGACTGTCATAAGCGGGTGGCTTTCTTCGGCGGCAGCTTCACCTGCCTGCCCGAACAGGTTCAGAACCGCTATCTGGATGCAGTGCAACCATATCTTGAAGGCGGAAGTGTTGAGGGGATACAGCTTTCCACACGTCCGGACTATATTGACGAAAAGATTTTACAAAACCTTAAACGCAAAGGTGTTTCATTGATAGAACTGGGTGCGCAGTCCCTGGATGATGACATTTTGCGTCGCAGCGGGCGCGGGCATACCGTGGCGGACGTGGAGAACGCCTCAAAACTGATTCGTCAACATGGCATAGACCTCGGGCTGCAGATGATGATTGGGCTTCCCGGAGACACGAAAGGGATGTCGTTGCACACGGCGGGACAGATTGTCGCGTTCGGAGCCTCCTGCACGCGCATCTACCCGACGTTAGTTGTGGATGGCACCGCACTGGCTGACGATTATCGGAACGGGAAATACATCCCGTTGTCGCTGGAGGAGGCGGTGGACTGGTGCAAGGATCTTTACCGCTATTTCCAAACGGCGGGAGTCACGGTGTTGCGTGTGGGACTGCATCCCACAAAGGATCTTCGCGAAGGGGAACATTTGCTTGCAGGTCCGTTCCACGTTTCTTTCAAAGAATTGGTGCTCACCGCGTTATGGCGCGACCGCATCGTGGAACAAATTGCCCGCGAGGGTAGGGAGGACATCACGATAACGGTGCCGTCAGGCGAGATGAACTACGCCGTCGGATATGGGTCTGCGAATCGGAAAGCATTCCCGAAGGCGGTCTTTGTGAAGACGTGCCGGCGGTGCGTCTCTATTAACATCTAACGCGCACACATCCAGCGCGTAACAAAAAAAAATCAAATTCCACCCGCTTCTATATTTATATATATTATATTTGCAGCCGCAAAAAAATATTCCGTTTTTGTGGTTAATATGTTTATTATAAAATACTTACATATATGAAGATTTCTTACAAATGGCTGAAAGAATTGTTGAAATTCAACTTGACGGCGGAGGAGACTGCCGCTTACCTGACGGATTGCGGATTGGAAGTGGAGGGAATGGAGGCGTTTGAGACGGTCAAGGGCGGGCTTCGTGGTCTGAAGATCGGCGAGGTGCTCACCTGCGAGCCGCATCCAAACTCCGACCATCTCCATGTGACCACCGTTAACGTGGGCGAACCGGAACCGCTGCACATCGTCTGCGGTGCTCCCAATGTTGCCGCAGGGCAGAAGGTGGTGGTCGCCACTATCGGCACTGTGCTTTATAACGGTGACGAGTCTTTCACCATCAAGAAATCCAAGCTGCGCGGCGAACTTTCCGAGGGCATGATCTGTGCGGAGGACGAAATCGGCCTCGGCAACTCGCATGATGGCATTATGGTGCTGCCCGAAGATGTGGTGCCGGGCACCCCCGCGGCGGATTACTTCAAGGTTGATGCGGACACCATCTTCGAGATAGGCCTGACCCCGAACCGTTGCGATGCCATCTGCCACTTTGGTGTGGCCCGTGACCTCTATGCCGCCCTCGTCCAACATGGCGTTACTTGCTCCACCCTTGTGCGTCGTAACGCTCGCGAAGTGCAGCCCGTGGCTGGCGTCCACTCCCGCGTGGACATCGTCATTGAGAATCAGAAGGACTGCCCCCGCTATTCCGGCGTGCTGATTGATGGTGTCAAGGTACAGGAGTCTCCTGAATGGCTGCAGACCAAGCTCAAATCTGTCGGCGTGCGCCCGATTAACAATATCGTGGACATCACCCAATACATCATGCTTGAGCTGGGTCAGCCCATGCATGCTTTTGATGCCGATAAGATTGAGGGTAACAAGGTGATTGTCAAAAATCTGCCGGAAGGAACCCCGTTTGTCACCCTCGATGGCAACGAGGTCAAGCTCAGTGCTGACGATCTGATGATTTGCAATGAGAAAGAGGGCATGTGCATTGCCGGTGTCTATGGCGGTCTGCACTCTGGTATCACCGAAACCACCACCCGTTTGTTCTTGGAAAGCGCTTACTTCAATCCCGTGAGCATCCGCAAGACTGCGAAACGCCACGGCTTGAAGACCGACGCCTCGTTCCGTTATGAGCGCGGATGCGACCCGTCCATCACCGTTTATGCACTGAAACGCGCTGTGGAGTTGGTGCTGGAACTGGCCGGCGGCTATCCTGTAATGAACATTCTTGACCGCTATCCCAATGAAATTGAACCCGCGCAAATCACCCTTTACTACGAGGATGTAAACCAAGTGGCGGGTAAAGTGATTGAGAAACAGACGATTACCAAGATTTTGGTGCTGCTGGATATGGAAGTGAAACCGGCGGGTGATGACAAGCTCATCGTGACTGTGCCACAAAACAAGGCCGATGTGACCCGCCCGATTGATCTGATTGAGGAAATCCTGCGTATTTACGGATATAATAACATCGAAATTCCCACAACACTGACTTACGATATGTCTTGTTTGCGTCAGGGCGACAATGCTTATCAGATGCAGACGACCATTTCTAAGTATTTGGCAGACAATGGTTTCTTTGAGGTGATGAATAATTCCCTGACCAAGGCCGAGTATGCCCAGCGTTTCGACTTTCTTGACGAACGCGAGACGGTGAAACTGCTCAACCCGCTCAGCAGCGAGTTGAATGCTATGCGACAGTCCCTGCTTTTCTGCGGCTTGGAAAATGTGAGCCGCAATGTGAACAACAAAACGGCTGACCTTCGGTTGTTCGAATTTGGAAAAACGTATCATTTGAACCCGCAATCGGTTGTGGGTGATGATGTCACTGTCCGCTATCAGGAACGTGATATGATGTCCATCTTCGTGACCGGCAAACAGGGTGATGACAATTGGGAGGGCAAGTCCGCAGAAGCTGACTTCTTCTACCTCCGCAACATGATCGATAATTTCCTGCTGAAGATTAATTTCCCCACAGAGAAGATACAGCTCGTCACGGACACGGAGCCGCGCATGTTCGCCCAGCACGTCTCATACAAGGTGGACGACGTGACCCCGATTCACGTTGGCGTTCTCCGTGCCGACATCCTGCGCTGCTTTGACCTGAAAAAGCCGGTCTATTATGCCGAGATTGACGTGGATGCGGTCAATGCACTGCGGAAAAATGCAGTCAACTACACGCCGATCAATCCTTATCCTGCTGTACGTCGCGACCTGGCGTTGGTGGTGGATAAAGATGTGTCGTATGACACGTTGGAGAAAATCGGCTACAAGTATGCCTCCAAGTTACTGAAGCAGGTCAGCTTGTTCGATGTTTTCGAAGGGGCTGCCCTTGGCGAAGGCAAGAAATCGTATGCGTTGAACTTCGTGCTGCAGAGTGCGGACAGAACACTCACTGACGAAGAAATCAACAAGACGATGAACAAGTTGGTCTCGGCATACGAGCGCGAGGTCGGGGCAAAATTGCGTTAACGGAACTTTCTTTGCAGGATGCTGATTTACAAAGGGATAGAGGATTTGCCAGAATGGGAGAACCCAGTGGTGGCTGTCGGTGCTTTTGACGGCGTTCACTTGGGGCATGTTCGGATCCTGCGTTTCTTGTGCGAGCAGGCGGAGCGGGTCGGCGGCACCAGCGTGGTGCTGACTTTCGATCCCCACCCGCGCACCGTGCTTCACCCCGAATCCTCGTTCTTTACTATCAATAGTTTGGAGAAGAATTTGAAACTTATCGAGGAACAAGGTGTTGATGTAACAGTTGTATTGCCTTTCTCGTTGGATTTTTCCCTAATGACCTACCAGCAGTTTATACAAAAGGTCATTATGGGGACGTTACATGCGCATACGTTAGTCATGGGGCCGAACCACGCTTTCGGGCATCACCGCGAAGGCCATCACGACAACATTAAAGAATATTGTCGAAAACACAGTCTCCAAGTGGTGGACATCCCCGAAGAAATGTGGCACTCCGCCGGCGTACACTCTGCCGTCATCCGTGAACATATCCTCAAAAAAGACTGGGATACAGTCGATGCGATGCTGGGATATTCATATAAGCTTCAATAACCAATAACCGATAATCAATAACCATTCATAAAATATGAGCAAGAACTTAATCATCGTCGAGTCTCCGGCGAAAGCGAAGACCATCCAGAAATTCATCGGGAAGGATTACACCGTGATTTCCAGTAAGGGACATGTGCGAGACCTTCCCTCAAAGGGGATGGGCATTGACATTGCGCACGATTTCGAACCCCAGTATGAGGTGCTGGATGACAAGAAAGCACTTATCAGCGACATCAAGAAAAAAGCGGCGGAGGCCGACACTATCTGGCTCGCAACCGATGATGACCGCGAGGGCGAGGCCATTTCGTGGCATTTGATGGAGGTAACCAAGATGGATCCGGAGAAAGTGAAACGTATTGTGTTTCATGAGATTACGAAATCCGCAATAGATGAAGCATTGGCGCATCCCCGGTCGTTGAACGTTGACTTGGTGAACGCGCAGCAGGCCCGGCGTGTGCTGGATCGTCTTGTCGGTTTCGAGCTGTCGCCAGTGTTGTGGCGCAAGGTGCGTCCCTCGCTCTCGGCAGGGCGTGTGCAGTCGGTGGCGGTGAAACTGATCGTTGAACGTGAGCATGAAATCGAAAAGTTCAACAGCACTTCCTCATACAAGGTGGATGGTGTTTTTAATCCTCTTCGAGACAAGAAAATAGAGTTGGATGCCGAGCTGAACAAACGTTTCCCCACCAAAGAGGAAGCGGTGGCTTTTCTGGAGCATTGCCGGAATGCATCGTTCAGGATTACGGCCATAGAGAAGACTCCGGGCAAAAAAAGTCCGGCGCCGCCGTTCACCACCTCCACATTGCAACAGGAAGCGGCCAGAAAACTTGGCTTTTCCGTCTCAAAGACGATGGTTGTGGCGCAACAACTCTACGAGGCCGGTTACATCACCTACATGCGTACCGACTCTGTCAACCTGTCAAATATGGCTCTCGCTGTCGCTCACAAGGTTGTGGCCGAGAAATACGGCGAGGATTATGCCAAAACCCGCAAATATGTCACCAAGACCAAGGGCGCCCAGGAGGCGCACGAGGCCATCCGCCCCACGGACATATCGCGGGAGACTATCCCAGGCGACACCTTTGCCAAACATCTTTACGAGTTGATTTGGAAGCGCACCATTGCCTCCCAGATGAGCGATGCCAAGACGGAAAAGACCGCCATCACTATCCCGGTTGAAGGTCGAGCCGAGAAATTCGTCGCCACTGGCGAGGTCATCCTGTTCCCCGGCTTCCTGAAAGTCTATACGGAGTCGAAAGATGAGGAGGGCGAAGAGGTAAAGGGTATGCTGCCGCCGATGGAGGTTGGCGATGACTTAAACGCCAAGCAGATTACGGCGACCCAGCGTTATGCACAGCCGCCTGTGCGCTATACAGAAGCCAGCCTCGTGAAAAAACTGGAGGAACTCGGTATCGGTCGTCCTTCAACGTATGCGCCCACCATCTCCACCATCCAGAAGCGCGAGTATGTGCGCAAGGCCACCCGCCAGGGCAAGGAACGTCAATATTGCTGCCTCACCATGACGGCGGACGGTGTCAAAGAAGAGGTGAAGAAAGAGAAATATGGCTACGAGAAAGACAAACTCATCCCTACGGATGTGGGCATTATCGTGAACGATTATCTTCAGGAGAATTTCAAGGAGATTATGGACTACGGTTTTACGGCCGATGTGGAGAAAGAGTTCGACGACATCGCGGAAGGGAAGGCCAACTGGCAGGAGATGATGAGCCGCTTCTACGGCGGTTTCCACCAGCAGGTCGATACAGCCATCAACTACTCCACCAAGGCCAGCGGGGAACGCTTGTTAGGCTATGATCCGAAGACCAATGAGAAGGTGTTCGCGAAATTGGGCAAGTATGGCCCGATGGTGCAGATTGGCGAGACATACGCTGATTCGAAACCCCGTTACGCACGCCTTCAGACTGACCAGTTCATCGACACCATCACCTTGGAGGAGGCATTGGAACTGTTCAAACTGCCGCGCACTCTTGGCGACTGGAACGGCAAGGTGGTTTCCGTGGGTGTTGGTCGCTTCGGACCCTACGTGCGCTATGACGGCACGTTCGAGTCCATTCCCAAAACCGACGATCCGTATTCTATTACACTTGAACGCTGCATTGAGCTTCTGGAGGGTAAGATGAAGAAAGCTGCCGAGCGGACACCGCATCTCGTGGGCCATTTTGAGGGCAAGGAGATCCTTGCCGCCGCCGGACGCTACGGCCCTTATATAAAATATGACGGAAAGAATTATACCCTTGATAAGAATATGAGCGTTGACAACCTGACGGAGGAGCAGGCGATTGAAATTATCCAGAACAAGGAGACGCGCAATGTCCTGATTTCTTATTCGGAGGATCCCAATCTGAAAGTGATGAACGGTCGCTACGGTCCCTATATCACCAATGGGACGGACAACTTCAAGATTCCTAAAGATATGGTGGCTAACAGGCTTACCTATCAGGACTGTGTCCAAATTATGCAGGAGACCGCCCCAACGACAAAAAAACGTGTTGTCAGACGTAAAAAAGCGTAAAGATGGACTTGTCACTCTATTTTGATCCCGTTTCCATAACTTCACTGCATATCCCTGAGGCGGAATCCTTGACGGACAGGTTGCTGTACCGTGTGATGATGTATAATCCGGAGGCTTCCGTGGACATCTCGGAGGCGGATATAGCTGTTGTGGGTGTTCCTGAGGTGCGCAACGCTTGGCAGAACCCGTCCTGTTCGCTGGCTCCTGACGAAATCCGCAGGCAGTTCTATCAACTTTATGCCTGGCGTAAAGATGTGAGAATCATTGACTTGGGAAACCTTCGTTTGGGAAATACGGTGGAAGACACCTATCGTGCTGTTTCTGAGGTGATTGCATATCTCGTGGAAAACAGTGTCGTGCCGGTCATTCTGGGCGGCAGCAATGATCTGGCTTTCGCCAATTATCGCGCTTACGAGATGATGGAGCGCGTGGCCAATGTGGTGGCCATCGATGCCTGTTTCGATTTGGGAAACGAGAACAAACCCATACGCTCCGATGCTTACGTGAATAAAATGGTGCTCCAGCAACCCAATTTCCTGCTGAACTATGCCAACATCGGTTTTCAGAGCTACATGAACAGCCCCGAGTCGGTGAATATGATGGAAAGTCTCTTTTTTGAGACCTATAGGGTCGGGTTGATGCGGAGAAATTTGGATGAGGTGGAGCCTGTGGTGCGCAATGCGGACATGGTTTCCCTTGACATCTCGGCTGTCCGTCGCCCTGACGCCCCCGGTTGTCCGCATAACTCTTCCAACGGCTTCTACGGGGAGGAAATCTGTCAGATTGCCAAGTTTGTGGGCCTGAGTGACAAACTCTCCTCTTTCGGCATCTATGAATACGACCCCACGCTGGATTTCAACAACCAGACCTCCCAGCTCATCGCCCATATTCTCTGGTATTTTGTGGAGGGCTTTATCTTCCGACAGAGCGAAGGACAGTTCAAGAACAAAAGCGATTATAGGCAATTCAACATCTCGGTGACGGGCGCGTTGGAGGAGATGGTCTTTTTCAACAGCAAGAAGTCTGGCAGATGGTGGGTGATTGTGCCTATTTACAAAAAAGACAAGGATCAGGTACAACACTATTACCTTCCTTGTTCTCAACGGGATTACCAGTTGGCGTGCGAGGACAAAATCTCCGATCGCTGGTGGCGGACGTACCATAAGATAAATCAATGATTTAGCTGCTAAGGAATTAGACATAGACTTAAACTTAAACATTGGAATTAATTAACAAAATTACATCAATATGAAGAAAGGATTTTTACTTGTTTTAATGGGCGCGTTGTGTTTCTCATTTGCCAACGCGCAGGTGGATGAAAAAACCGCAGCTGACGAGGCGTTGAAGACCAAAGTGAAATCAGCGGAGGTGGACAGTGCCAAGTATTGGAAGTTCACAGGTGTGTGTGGACTCAATGTCGCCCAAACAGCTCTTTTCAATTGGGCTGCCGGCGGTAATAACAACGTGATGGGTTTCATTTTCGCCAATTTGACATTGTCTTACAAGAAAGACAAATGGACATGGGACACCAATTTGGACACCGAACTGGGAGAGATGTTCTCCAACGACTATAAGAAAGGCTACCGCTGGAGAAAAGCTAATGACAAAATCAATCTGACGACCAAAGTGGGTTTCCAAATGCATCCGCAATGGTATCTCACCTTGTTGGGCAGCTTCCGGTCACAGTATGCGCCCGGCTGGGACTACAAAAAAGTGGATGATGGCATTTGGAATGAAGAAACCGGTTTGGTTGAGGATGTGGAAGGCAATCCCGTGGATCGCACGTTGATTTCAAAATGGCTCTCCCCGTCCTACACGGATTTGGCGCTCGGTGTCGAGTATCGTCCGAATGACATCTTCACCATTGGTGTCTATCCTGTTGCAGGTCGTATGACGACTTGCACGGATGAGAGCCTGCGTCCCAACTACGGCCTTCCGATGCGCGATGACGGCACTTACAAGCCAGTGGCTCTGAACATGGGTCTTCGTATCAATGGCGGCATCAATTACACGCTGGTGAAAAACCTCAAGATTATTTCCACTATTACCTTGTTCACGCCTTATACGGCCAGAATCCATGACAAAGAGCACGGACAAAAGTTCGGCAACTTCGATGTTGATTGGGATGTGGCCATTACCTATAATTTCCTCAAAGTGTTCAGTGTCAGCTTGATGACTTCCTTGAAGTATTATGACCAGGTGATGATTGCCCGTAAGGATTGGGACGGCACACGAAACCATCCCGGACATCCTACTGCACGTGTCCAGTTCAAGGAAGTGGTTGGCTTAGGTATTGGTTACAGTTTCTAATTTTCAAGGTGTTAGGTATTAGGTATTAGGTATTAGGGACGAAGGTTGAGACGGTAGATTTTTGTAAACCAAACAGTTATAAGCCGATAGCTAATAGCTAAAATCTAAAAGCCGATAGCCAAAATATACGCTCTTTTATTTATTGGGAATGAGACAATTAAGAATTACTAAACAAGTAACAAACCGCAGTGAAACTCCTTCGTTGGACAAGTATCTGCACGATATAGGCAAGGTGCCGCTGCTGACTGCTGATGAGGAGGCGGAGTTGGCACGGCGTATCAAAAACGGCGATGAGGATGCGTTAGAGAAACTGACCAATGCCAATCTCCGTTTCGTCGTGTCAGTGGCAAAACAATATCAGAATCAGGGAATTACGCTTTCGGATTTGATTAATGAGGGTAACCTCGGACTGATTAAGGCGGCTCACCGTTTCGACGAAACCAAGGGGTTCAAGTTCATCTCTTTCGCGGTGTGGTGGATCCGGCAGGCTATTCTGCAGGCCATCGCCGAACAGTCGCGCATTGTGAGACTTCCCATGAACAAGGTGGGGGTCATTAACAAGATTTACAAGACGATGGGCATTCTGGAGCAGGAACTCCAGCGTGAACCTAAGGTCTCCGAAATCGCCGAGCGAATGGGCATGACAGAGGATGAGGTTAAGGATTCCATGAAGAATTCCCCCAAGCATCTCTCCATGGATGCCAGCCTGACTTCGGATGACGATACCAATATGTATGATGTTCTCCGTAATGAGGACACGGTCTCCCCCGACAAGGAACTGATTTACCAGTCATTGCAGCAGGAACTTGGCACTGTTATTGACACGCTCCCATCGCGTGAGGCGGAAATCCTCAAACTCTTCTACGGGCTGGGCAGCAAACATCCTTTGACGTTAGACGAGATAGGGGAGCAGTTCGACCTCTCCCGTGAACGTGTCCGCCAAATCAAGGAAAAAGCCATTCGCAAACTGCGCCACAATGCCAAATGCAAGGTGTTGCAATCGTATCTATAATGGTTATGGGTTATGGGTTATTGGTTATTGAAGCAGTGAATAGTGAATAGTCAATAGTCGATAGTCGATAGTCGATAGTCAAAAGTTAATAGTTTTAGTTATAGTCAATAGTCATAGTCTAAGTTAAAGAAAAAAAGTATGAACAAACTCAGATTAAAAGATATTATCAAGACCCCTGAGGTTGTCGGAATCGGCAACCCCGTGGAGGTCAAAGGTTGGGTGCGTTCCAGACGCGGCAACAATTTCGTGCAGTTCATCGCGCTCAACGATGGCTCCATCGTGACCAACCTGCAGGTGGTGGCCGACACGGCGAAATTTGATGAAAGCCTCCTCAAACAGATTACCACTGGCTCGTGCATTCATGTGACCGGCACGTTGGTAGAGTCGCAGGGCAAGGGACAGAATGTTGAGGTGCAGGCCGAAACGATTGAGGTTTATGGCAGTGCCGACCCCGAGCAGTACCCGTTGCAGAAGAAAGGCCACTCCATGGAGTTTCTCCGCGAGATCGCCCATCTGCGTCCGCGCACCAACTACTTCGGATGTGTGTTGCGTCTGCGTCACGCCATGGCCTTCGCCATCCACAAATACTTCAACGACAGAGGTTTCTTCTACCTTCACACGCCGTTGATTACCGCTTCCGACGCGGAGGGTGCCGGCGAGATGTTCAACGTCACCACTTTCGACCTCAATAATATCCCGCGTACTGAGGACGGCCAGATTGATTACAAGCAGGACTTCTTCGGCAAGCACACAAACCTGACGGTTTCCGGTCAGTTGGAAGGTGAGTTGGGCGCGATGGCGTTGGGCAACATCTACACCTTCGGTCCGACGTTCCGCGCCGAAAACAGCAACACGCCGCGCCACTTGGCCGAGTTCTGGATGATTGAGCCGGAGATGGCTTTCTATGACATCAAGGATAACATGGATCTTGCCGAAGATTTTATCAAATATCTGGTGCAGTATGCCCTTGACAATAATATGGATGACCTCAAGTTCCTCAACGATATGTTCGACAAGGAACTCATCGCCCGCTTGGAGTCTGTCACCAAGGTTGACTTCGTGCGGTTAGGCTACACGGAGGCCATAGATATTCTGTTGCAAGCCAAGAAGAAGTTCGAATATCCGGTGAAATGGGGTATTGACTTGCAGTCTGAGCATGAGCGTTATCTGGTGGAGAACCATTTCAAAAAGCCGGTCATTCTTACGGACTATCCGAAGGAGATCAAGGCGTTTTACATGAAACAGAACGATGATGGCAAGACGGTGCGCGCCATGGACGTGCTCTTCCCGACCATCGGTGAGATTATCGGCGGCTCTGAACGCGAGGCCGATTACCAGAAACTGCTCACCCGCGTACACGAATTGGGCATGACCGAGGAACAGTACTGGTGGTATTTCGACACGCGCAAGTTCGGTTCCGCGCCGCATTCCGGTTTCGGTCTCGGTTTCGAGCGTCTGCTGCTGTTTGTCACCGGCATGACCAATATCCGCGATGTGATTCCATTCCCTCGTACCCCTCAAAACGCTGAATTTTAATCGTTTATATGCCTTTTCCGAATAACAGCTTATCTTTGGAGCAAAAAAACGTCCAACGGCAGGTCGGTCTGCCGTTGACGTTGCAGCTCATGCATCTGGTGGAGTTGCCGTATGCCTCCCTCGAACAGGAAATCCGCAATGCGGTGGATGAGAATCCCGCACTGGAAATCTATGATGACGATTCCGTTGCTGATACGGAAACCCGCGAGGATGTTCCCCGCGAGGAATATGATGACAATGGCGACCCGTTGGAACTCTCAAATGAGCAACTTCCCGAAGATGAGATTTTTAAGGAAGACTATTACCGTGATAACGAGGATTATGACGATGGGTTTTCCGATTTGCAGTTGGAGAATTACATCGCTAAATTGAATGCTCCCGAAGATTTACCGCAGAATCCGAAGTCGGATGTCTATTACGAGTCCATGCACGAACAGTGGCAGTTGCAGTTGGATGCGATGGAGATGACGCCCAAACAGGCTCAAATTGCCACCTATCTGATGGGAACGTTGGATGATGCGGGCTATCTCCATGCGGATTTGCAAGCCATTGTCAACGAACTCCTTTACAATGAAAATGTCCAGACGGATGTCCTGGAGGTTGAATACGTGCTGACGCATTTTGTCCAAGAATTGGATCCGCCTGGCACCGGTGCTCGGAACCTGCAGGAATGTCTGCTGCTGCAACTCGACAAAATGCCGTCCCCCACGAAGGCGCATCTGCTTGCCAGAAAGGTGATTACGGAGTGCTTTGATTTACTTACGAAGCGGCATTATGACAAGATTATGTCCGCTCTGGAGATTTCCGATGACGAATTGAAGGAAGTGCTGGAAGTGATTCAGAAATTGGATCCGCGTCCGGCAGCGTTAGGCAGCCCTTTGCAGAAAAATGCGGATGTGATTATTCCCGACTTCACCATCACCAACCGAGACGGGAAACTGATACTGACCCTCAACAACCAATACGTCCCTAAAGTGCGGATAAACAAGGAGTTCAGTAACGAATACCGTTTCTTGTCGAAAGAGGAGGCCGACCGCCGCCGAGCCGAGGCCGAACGTTTCATGAAGAAATATGTTGATGACGGAATGCAGTTCATCAAAACATTGTCATTGCGCGAGATGCTGCTCTACAACACAATGTATGCCATTATGCAACACCAGCGCGAGTATTTCATGACGGGAGACAATAGGGCTTTGAAACCGATGATTCTCAAGACGATAGCGCAGGAGGTCGGTGCGGATATTTCCACTGTCTCCCGCGTCTCGAACAGCAAGTACGTACAGACGGATTTCGGCATTGTCCCACTCAAGCACCTTTTCTCCGAAGCTGTTAATGACGATGACGTTTCCTCCAAGGAAATCAAACAGATTTTAGGTGATCTGGTCGCGGAGGAGGACAAGAAAAAACCCCTTTCGGATGACAGAATCTGTGCGATGCTGAATGAGAAAGGATACAACATCGCCCGCCGTACAGTTGCGAAATATCGCGAACAGCTCGGTATCCCGGTTGCCCGTCTCAGAAAGGAACTATAATTTAGTTATCCGTTACAATGCGGTGAGCAGTATGAAAACGCCGATTCCCAAGTAGTTTCCAACCGCATACCCTAACAGTCCGATGGCGATGCCAGGCAGGATTACCGATTTGTCGTGCAGTATGGCGGCTACCATTGGCACAAATGGTGGCGAGTTAATAAGGGATATGGAGGAAGTGAGCACCATTTCACCGCTAACCTTGAAAAGACGGGCCAGCATAATCTGGATTATCAGTGAACCGAAAACCACAAAAGCGATGTAATACAATAAGAATATGTATCTCGAAAATTCGAGGTCGTGTATGTTTACCATTGTCGCTACGGATAGACAGAAAACATAGACGAAATAGAGTCCTGTGTCAAAGATGCCATCTAATTTGCGGACTGGTTTCCAGAAAGAAAGTAGGATGGAGAGGGTGGTGATGACGATGATGATGAGTGCAGTAGTGTTTTTTACAGCGAAAAGATGGGTTAGCCCGATGGCGAGAGTGACGATGGTGACAGAACCGAGGATACCCAATGCCCGGCTCGAAATTTTCTGTTTGAGTGTTTTGGCAGTTTCTTCAGAACAGGTTTCCTGTGTGTCCCCAAGTGATACCTGCATTGTCTGGCTTGGAGAACTCTTTGTTTTTGGAAAAAAGAGACGGGTTATTTTCTCCCCGAAGAAGACAATGACAAGTAGATACACTGCAGTTACCACCAGATCGTATCCGGAGACAAGAAGGAAGAGGTTGTTGGGTAGATTGACAGCTTTGGCCACGGGTGCGAAGTTGGGGATACCTCCAGTATAGATGCCGGTCATGGCGGCAGTCACTTTTGAAAAGTCTGTGACATTTATTCCCGAAGCCACTGCTTGTGAGCGGAACAGGAAGAAACCGATGATGTTGGCGGCTATGATACTACCCAGTCCTGTGAGAAACGCTTTGACCATCATCGTTGCAGACCACTTTCGGAAATCGCAGCTACAGAGCATTAGCGGGATGGAAATCAGGACGGACAAACTGGAGATGTTCTCGAATACATAAGAGTACGCTTTCCCGACAATGCCGATGTTGCCGACAACCAGTCCGATAATGTATAGGATGACCATCGGTGAAATCTTTTCGATGATTGGCCATTTTTTAGCGGCCAGCATCACCAGCAGAGGAACAAGGTAGAGGTATAGGAGGATGATAGCAAACATTCTCTTGACCATTTAAGTCGGCGGCAAAAGTACGGATTTTTTCGATGACATGAACGAAAAATCGATGAAGCCGTAGTATCTATTTCAGTTTAGGAACTATTACGCACAGCCAATCTCGTTGCTTTCCTCGCTTCTTTCCAGCGCGGGAAATAACAGTCCATCAACGAGTGAAACTTCGGTCCGTGGTTGGCCTCGATAAGATGCGCAAGCTCGTGAACCACAACGTGTTCCACACACCAATCGGGCAACAGTAAAAGATACGTGCTGAACTGTATAACCCCGGTTTTCTTGTTACAGGAACCCCACCGTGAAATTGTGGGCTTATAAGTGATTTTGGACGGATGGACATTCATCAACGCGGTGTATTTTTGCAACATTGGGGTGATGAGCGCGTCCAACCGTGAGACTGCCTCCCGCACCTGTTCCTTGGTCTTCAACGGAAGCTGTGCATAGAAGTTGTATCGTTTCATGCCGGCTTCCATCACTTTCCGCCTCGTTTCCTCAATCCAAGCCTCATTGTCCTGCACAAACCGCATCACCTTTTTCTTGGATGTGAGATACGGCACTGTCACGTGCAGATCCCCGTTGCTCACCACCCTCATCGACATGCGCCGCGTCCTCCTATATGTTATTACAATGTTCATTATTACTTCATTGGGTCCTCCTTTTTCATCGACTTTCATCTCAGCATCGCCCCTTACGTCTCAAACCTGACCACCTCGCTTTGGAACATCGTATCGCGTCCGACTATCACGAAGAAACACTCGTACGGCATGTCGCGATAGAGGTCGCGGAGCGTAATTCGAGCGGTATGCTTCCGTTTCAAAAGCGTTTCCGCCGTACCCCACTCATCCATGCCGACGGTGCGGTAGCATAAGACCGCCCGTCTGCAGGGAGGAGCAGCAGAATCTATGGTGCAACGGATCGTCACCACGGGGTGACGGCCGGCCAACGGCGTCCAATGTTTTTTTATTTCGATGTCATCACGGGTGAAATGGACCTTCATGGAGGCATCCTCCGATTTAATTGCCGGGGACTCCGTTTCCTGGCGGGCTTTCTCCCGCGCCTGTGACTCCGACCGATGCTGCAAAAAAAAGATAAGGCCCAGCAAGAAGGCTGCGCCTACAAATGCCCACGGCCAAGATTTCCATCCAGCAGAACCCGGCAATGGAGACTTGCTTTCTTCCGAACGAGGAACAATCTCTCCCATCCTAATAGTTTGATCTTGAGAACATCTGCAACTTCCAATGGTTGCCTTTCTCGTCGGTGAACTCAATTAGAAACTCATTACGGTTCAACTTGAGGATATCCGCAGTGAAATCATACTCTTTCCCGTAAAACGTATATTGGAAATTCACCGTCTTCTTCTTCTGGTCCGCCACCCACATGGCGAAAGAGGATTCGCGATACTCACCATTGTAACGAGCCATCACAGACATCACATGGTCGGCATATATGTAATAGTATGTCTGCGGCGCATAACCGATATACTCCGTGGAATCAATCTCCACACCGTTGAGATAGGTGTGCGAGATCTGCCAGGATCTCACAATACGATAGTCGATGGAGAACAGGTTCTCACATGACGTACACAAAACGGCAGTGATTCCGCAAAACACCACCACGCAAATTTTCGCCAGTTTACTCATAAAAGCCCCTTTTCTGTTTGATTATCTTCCGCAAAGCTGTCCGTACAACTGTCGCATTCCAACGGTCGCTTTTTCTGTGATGTAGGTCACCCTGCGAGAAATGGCGCCCGGTTGTTTCGGGTCAATGACGTAAATCTCCGCGTTGGCAGGTGCGTAGTAGAGCAGCCCCGCTGCGGGATAGACGGCCAAGGAAGTGCCGATGATGATAAGGATGTCGCACTGCTCCACCTCGCGGGCGGCAGCATCGAGCAACGGCACGGCCTCGCCGAACCAGACGATAAACGGGCGCAGCAACGAACCGTCCTTGGCGCGCTCGCCGTATTTCATCGGTTTGTAGCCGATGTCGAAAACCTCCGTCTTGCGCTCGTTGCAGGCCTTGGTGAGCTCGCCGTGCAGGTGGATGATTTTCGAGGAACCGCCGCGCTCGTGCAGGTTATCCACGTTCTGCGTGACCACCGTCACGTCGTAATGTTCCTCCAACTTCGCCACCAGCTTGTGCGCGTCGTTAGGTTCGCAATGCTCCAACTGAGCACGCCGCTCGTTGTAAAAGTCAATGATTAGCTGCGGATTGCGGTACCACCCGTCGATGGTGGCCACATCCTCCACGTTATGGTTTTCCCAAAGTCCGTCGCTGTCGCGAAACGTGCTGATGCCGCTCTCCGCAGAGATACCGGCACCGGATAGGACTACGATCTTTTTCATAATGGTTATTGGTTATGGGTTATTGGTTATTGACATTGGTTATTGACATTGGCATTGAGACAACTTTTTAGAATCTTCCCTGTTTACTCTAACAACATCCAGGATACGATACCATCACGATGGCTCGAGAAACCGACCAATCCTTTATCATTATGTATTTCGGCATAATCCACGTATGGATCACCATATTGATCCAACCGTATGGTATCCCCCATTTCCGAGACATTGCCTTGATAATTCTTTGAATTCAGGCCACTCTGATGATTCTCGAAATCAGACAACATTCCAAATTCCACATTCACCACTTGACCATTTGAGCCTCCGGCACTCCCGCCAAACAACAATAATATCTGTTTTGGGGTTTTGTCTTCCGTTTGTTCAGAGATGCGAATCAACCTTACATCATAATCGGGTAATAGTCCTGTTGGGTAACAAGGATTGTATGATGAGGTGACGTACGCAGAATCATATTCCAGTAATCGAACGTCAACTATTTCATAAATCACGGTGTCTCCAAGCTCGTCAGGCATTTCATTGGTAAAAGTCAGGTGTTGACCAACCTCGTATGGCAGATACTGGTTGAGAGTTTTGGGCAGAAGCCATACATGGGTGAGGATATCTTCGCACTCATCCTTTGGATATCTTTGGCAACCTGACATAACTAGCATGACGATCACAACAAAGAACAAAACAATTTTTCTCATAAAAATAATGTTGAACAAATACTACTACTCTGATATTCTTTTCTATTCACAAGGAATTCTGATGTTTTATATTACCACCTCGCCCTGCGGGCACCCATTCTTAAAGAAAGGGAATGGAGCCTTTCGTCACAACTACCAACTATTAACTGCTAACTGCTAACTACTAACTACTAACTGATCTCGTCGCCAAAAACCACGCCGACGCCGCGGGCGGCTTTCACGAGGAAGTCGTCGGGTTTTACGAGGTGGGGCTCCTTCACGGCTTCTTCCAACGGGACATACGAGATGTTCGGGTGGCGATAGACCACGAGGTTGCCGTATTTTTTCTCCTTGACGAGCTCGAAAGCCTTGACTCCGAACTCGGTGGCGAGGATGCGGTCGTATGCCAGCGGGGTGCCGCCGCGCTGCAGATGACCGAGCACCGTGACGCGGATGTCGTGCTCGAGGCCGAGCTCTTGGAGTTCCTGTTTCAGCACG
>JAEEGL010574084.1_pt1 | contig 26634 bp, 12 predicted proteins | sample 9134231 | NCBI WGS metagenome assembly JAEEGL01 (sample SAMN16246548, study PRJNA631951) | gut metagenome | biome: gut microbiome; feature: rumen; material: fiber-attached | host: Bos | place: Iran: Karaj | collected 2018-10 | reverse complement strand
TACTTGTTCTACTATCTGCTTCAGAAGTCTGTGAAGGGGGCTAAGTATATCAAATATCTGCATTGCTCCTTCGAGGATAAGTTTTTTTATGTGGGAAACAGGCTTAAGGATAGTATTCACCATATGCTTCTGGGAGCGGTTCTTAAGTCCTCCAATGCGCTTATTGCAGTTTCGGAGTTTACAAAGAAGAGTTATGTGGATGAGTTTAAGCTTTCGCCGGATAAGGTGAAGGTTGTATATAACGGGATTAGGGTGACTGCTGACGTCGTAGGGAAGGATGATGCGGCGGATCATAGTGATAGAGCTGATGGCATCGGCAGCAGTGGAGACACAGGTCTTCTCTACATCGGACGACTTGTTGATGTTAAGGGCGTGAATGTACTTATAGATGCGCTGGGAATTCTCGTTAATGATGAGAAGCTGTGCCATATTCATCTTGATATATTGGGAGATGGCCCCGCAAGGGTAGAACTGGAGCAAAAAGCGAAGGCACTTGGTCTTAAGGACATCGTGACTTTCCACGGCGTTCAGCTTAATAAGGCACCTTTTTATGATAAGGCGAAGATCTTCGTCTATCCTCCGATATGGCAGGAGGCCTTTGGTATATCCATAATTGAGGCAATGTCTCAGGGGCTTATCTGCGTGGCTTCAGACGTGGGAGGAATTCCGGAGATTATAACGGATGGACAGGATGGTCTGTTATTTGAGGCGGGAAGTCCCAAGGCTCTCGCAGAGGCTCTTAATAAGGCCATCGCAATTACAGGGGGAAGCGATGCTGCAGAATTTATCAAGGCTTCGAGACGCCGCGCAGCAGATTTTACCATTGAGAAATCCATTGAGGGATTGGAGAGTATTGTATGAAAAACAAGGCTTTGAACATAGCTTTTTACTTATGTATTTTTATAGGGCTCTTTTCATTTTTTTACATAGCCCATCCCATGATTTTGTTTAATGCAGACGATTGGACCTATGTGAGCTACTGGAGAAGGCCCCTTCCGATTCCGGGGAGTTTTAATGGAATAAAGGTATTTCCCGAGACTTTTTTTGCCTTTGTCTCTGAGATCGGGGCATATGTGGTTTATCCATTTTTGAAGGATTATCTTAAGTCAATGGCCTTTATCTATGCACTTGTTGTATCAGGTGCGATCCTTGTTTATGTAATGCTTCTGGAGCGGGTTATCAGACGAGTTAATAATAAGGAGTGGAGTAGCAGGGCCATAACTCTGATTTTTTTGTTTCTGCATTTTCTGATATTCAAAAACGACTGGACAGGGAATGAGCATCTTTTCTATGCCCAGGATCCCAACTGTGTATTTAACTATATTCTGCCGGCGCTGTTAAATGCCGGTCTTGTTCTGTTTCTTATGGAAAAAGAGTGGGACGGAACCAGTATTTCTGCGGATATTTTGCATAAGAGAGTTGGAGCGGCAGGGGCAGCGGCTTTGGTACTTGCAATGTACCTGTCTGTGTTCTCGAGTATGTTCCACAACATTCTTTTTGCTACTTTCTGTGGTGTTAAGCTAATCACGTTCAGGCCTAAGAAGCTTAATAATACTGAGCTTAAGAAGTTTATGACCAATACCTGGTTCTATGTAACGGGACTTATTCTGTGGTTCGTGGCTCTTATAGTGCAGGCGATGGATCAGAGAAATGCCGCGGTTAAGCAGCAGGAGAGCAAGGCAGGGCTGTCAGAAGCTATCCTTGGATTTGTCAAAAAGATGGGCTCCGTAAACAAGATGGCAGCTCTTATCATCATAGTTATAATCGCTATAGCCATCATCAGAGCAGTCAGAGAGAAGCTTAAGATGAATGCAATGCCGGTTATCATAGCATCGGGGGTTCTTACAACCATCTACCTGATACTTATGGCAGCGGTTGCGGGGAAGGGTTATATCAAGCGAAGCGATGTGCTTGTATCTGCCTTTTTCTGGGCGTTTACCGCAGTGGCGTTAATGCTGGCCTATATCATGAAGGAGAGCCGATTAAGCTTGGTTTTGCTGGTGCTCACTTTTATTCTTGGAGCCCAGAGCCTTAATTACTGTAAATCCTATGCAGATTACAACGTATTTGGTCTTGCCTGGGAGCAGACCTACGCTGCAGGACAGGATATTCTGGCCCAGTTTGAGGAAGCCGATGAAAAAGGCATGTCCGAACTTGAGCTTCATGTGACGGACAACGAAGCCTGGAACAATACCTGGCCTTATCCTGAGTACGTAGGAGATGCCATTTCCGACACGCTGTTCAGACATGGTATTATTAAAAAGCAGATCAAAACCACTGTGGTTTATGACAAGAGCAAAAATGCGGAACTGGGTATAAATTATTAAGGTTTGTGCAGATAAAGTCAGTGATATAAATTTGGAGTATTAAACATTGGAAAATACTAAGATAAGCATCGTTGTACCTATCTACAACGCAGAAAAGTACATAGACCGCTGCGTTAGCAGCATTCTCGCCCAGAGCTACCGTAATCTGGAGGTGCTCCTTATGGACGATGGCTCAACGGACGGTACACCGGCTATCCTGGATGATTTTGCCAAAAAGGATGATAGAGTAAGGGTGATTCACAAGGAGAATACGGGACATGCCAATTCCCGTAACTGCGGGCTGCTTGAGGCGACCGGTGAGTTCATCACCTTCATGGACTGCGATGATTACATGCATCCGGATTTTATTGAGAAAATGTATGGGGCTATCTGCGAGGATGGATCGGACATGGCCTGCTGCTCCTTCAGATATGTTGATGAAGAGGGAAAGGAGCTGGACTGGACTACGCCTGTCCTTGACAGAAAGGCTGTATCAAGCGCCGACGCTCAGAGAGACTTTCTTTTGACGCACAATATCGAGGGCTTTTCCTGGAACAAGCTGGTAAGACGCAGCATCATGATGGAGCAGGGGCTTCGCTACGCAGAGGATCAGAAGGCCTTTGTTGATATGCTGCTGTGGTACAGGTTCATTTCTTTTTCAGGCAGGGTCAGCTATGTAGCTGACAAGCTCTATGATTATTATCAGATGCCGGGCTCTGTTGTTCATTCCATCGGGGATGAGAAGATGGGTAACTTCGTGACCGCCACAACGAATATCAGGCAGCAGGCCACGGAGAACGGACTTGGCAGAGAGGGGGAGTACTATCAGACCTCCAGAATGTTAAGCCAGGTATATGACCAGATAAGGATCGACGTAAAGAGCGGGTTTAAATCCGGGTTCCTGCGTAAATACGGTTGGGAACAGCTCTTTGGTGCTCCCGGAAAAGAAGTAAGAAAGAGGATCAGGAGCTTCTCCAAGGAGTGGGAGATCATGGGAGGTATTAAGCTTCTGCTCATTGGCCTGTACCTGAAGAAGTAAAAGGGTATTATTCAATGAAAAAAGACACAGCTAAACTTAAATGCATATTTTGGGCACTGGCCCTTGTTGCAAGCCTTATCCCGGTATTTATGCTGGCACCTTACGATGCGGCAGCGGGAGATGATTACAACTACGGGGCAGCAGCGCACCTTGCTTACAAGGCTACAGGGTCGGTCCTTGCGGCTGTGAAGGCTGCGGCAGGCACTACTTTATATACCTACAAGACCTGGCAGGGAACCTGGTTTGACTGCTTCGTGTTCTGCCTTCACCCGGAGGTGTTCTCGGACAGGGGATATGTGCTTGTGCCCTTTATTTTCGTGATATTGCAGATAATTGCCGTAACGATACTTGCTCATCATTTTATCAAGGAAAAATGGAGACTTGGGGGTCTGTACTATCTTGAGGCTGCCCTTATTTTTCTGACTTTCAGTTTCCAGCTGGTTCCTTCACAGAAATCAGCAATTTTCTGGTGGGTCGGTTCGGTTCACTATGCGATGCCAATGTGCATGGCTCTTATCGGAGTAGTGCTGGGAGACAGATTCCTGGAAAGAGGTAAGACAGGGGATCTGATCGGATTGTCGGTTATAGCTGCTCTTATGGGCGGCGCCACTTACCCGGCAGCGCTGCTTCTTCCCATTGTTGTATTCGTACTGTGGCTGGAGAGGGCTGTTATCAGGAGAGAGGCGGCAAGGAGGGATGCACTTCTTGTGATCCCTCTTATTCTTGAGGGAATAGGACTGTATCTTAGCTTTGCGGCGCCCGGCAACGCAGTAAGGAGCGCCACGGATATCGGTAACGGCGCAGAGCCTACAGGGGGCGCAGTGGCTACAATTCTGGCCAGCATTACTTTTTCCGTTACTGATGCATACGAGAGTTTCATTTGTCAAAAGACGCTTGTTATCGCGGGAGTTCTGATCATTGTCATATCTGCTATTCCTGCGCTGTTTGAACTTAAGAGCAGGGACAAGGCTATGTTCAGAAAGCGATTTTTCCATCCGGTACTGTTTATTGCGACAGCTTTTTTGATCAACGCTGCCATGTATGCGCCAAGGCTCTATGCGGGAGGTGTGGTATCCTCAGGTTATTTTAACTTTAATTTCTGGGTGTTCTTCCTGTGCATTACGGCTTGTGCTATATATCTTATGGGCTTTGTTATTGCACTTTTGAATCTTGAGCCCTCAGGGAAGTCCGGCAACATCTTAGGATATGTGATTATGGTCGGAGCGATTCTTGTGTGTGCTTATTTTGGTCGTCACGGGATTAAGGAATATACGGATTATGTCTGCCTTGAGTATTACCTCAGCGGACAGGCTGCGGATTACAAGGACCAGATCGAGCTTCAGAGAAGACTCATGGAGGAGGAAGGCGTCACGGACGTCATAGTTCCCGGAATCAACAATGAGCAGGGACCTCTTATGCACATGCCTGTGGTGGAGGATCCCAAGAATATCGATAATTATATGACTGCGCTTTTTTACGGCAAAAACAGCTGCAGGTCCATGCCAAGACCTGAATGGATAGCACAGTACGGTGAGAAATACGGAGTTTCGCAATGAAGATTTTAATGGTAAATAAATTCCTCCATCCAAACGGCGGATCGGAGACCTATATTTTTAAGCTGGGAGAGGCTCTTGTAAGACAGGGTCATGAGGTACAGTACTTCGGTATGGAGCATGAGGGAAGGTGTGTTTCCAATAACGTTGGAGCCTATACTTCAGACATGGATTTCCATGGTGGTTCCAAATTGTCCAAGCTGACCTATCCCATCAAGACCATCTACAGCAAAGAGGCAAGGCAGAAGATAAGGCTGGTGCTGGAGGATTTTCAGCCTGATGTGGTGCATCTTAATAATTTCAACTACCAGCTGACACCGTCGGTTATTCTCGAGGTTGTAAAGTGGAGGAATCAGGCGGGCAGGGACTGCAGAATAGTATTTACAGCCCATGATTATCAGCTTCTTTGCCCTAATCATATGATGAACAACCCAGAGAGCCGCCTTAACTGCGAGAAGTGCCTGGGTGGGCATTTCGGCAACTGCGTCAAGGGCAAATGCATTCACGGCTCTGCGGCAAAATCTCTGGTGGGAGCTACCGAGGCGGCCTTCTGGAATGCCAAGGGAACCTATAAATATATCGACAAGATCATCTGCTGCTCAGAGTTCATGAAGCGGAAGATGGATACCAATCCGGTATTCGCGGATAAGACCGTGGCTATGCACAACTTCGTGGAGCCAATGAAGGCGGAGGGAACAGCGGATCCTACGCTCAAGCTTCCACCGGTATATGTACTGTATTTTGGAAGATATTCCTGGGAAAAGGGCATGGGAACACTTCTTAGTGCTTGCGATATGCTGCCGGAGGTAGACTTCGTTTTTGCCGGCAAGGGTGAATACAAGGAGGCTATAGATAGCCTTCCCTATGCGACAGATGTGGGCTTCAGAACAGGAGCAGACCTCAGAAAGCTTATCAGCGGTGCACTTTTTACTGTGTACCCATCCGAGTGGTATGAGAACAATCCTTTCTCTGTTATGGAGAGCCAGCAGCTGGGAGTTCCCGTTATCGGTGCCAACATAGGAGGAATCCCGGAGCTTATAGAGGACGGCGTAACGGGGCGCCTCTTTGAACCCGGCGATGCCAAGGACCTGGCAGCCATCATGAAGTTCCACTGGGACAATCCCGAGGTGCTTGAGCGCTACAGGAATAATCTTAAGGAACTTCAGCGTATGGACGCAGATGAATATGCGAAGTGGATCACGGAGAGTGTGTATTCGTAAGTTAAACGGAAACTGCAGTGCAGTATTAAGTTTATTATATTTTTATTAAATTGGGTAAAATAAGGCATTTGCAGAGCCTGTGGACGAAACTAATATTCAATAATATGATAAAATAGATATGTGTAGCCGTATTATTCAGCGCTGCACATATCTTTTTTTATTGGCAGAAAACATATAGAAGAAAGGGGCCTAATTATGTTTGAACAGGTGAAATTATCTTACGATGTTAACGGTCTTGAGCCGCATATAGATCGGCTCACGATAGAGACTCATTACGGCAAGCACCATGCTGCCTATACCAAGACCTTCAATGAGCTGGCCGAGAAGGCTGGGATGGCAGATAAAGAGGTCGAGGAGATCCTGGCAAGCCTTGATAAGGTGGCTGATGAGACCTTGAGAAAAGGGCTCCGCAATCAGGGCGGCGGCTATTATAACCACAACCTGTATTTCATGACGCTTTCTCCTGATCCTGTGAAGGCTCCTGTAGGGAAGCTTGCGGATAAGATAAATGCTACCTTCGGAAGCCTCGAGGAAGTAATAGATCAGCTCTCCAAGGCAGCTGCAGGGCAGTTTGGCTCAGGCTGGTCATTCCTTTCTGCCGATAAGGAAGGGAACCTTTTTGTTACCGCATCTCCCAACCAGGACAATCCTATCAGTGAAGGCACAGGAAGAATCCCGATCCTTGCACTGGATGTATGGGAGCACGCATATTATCTGAAATACAAGAATCTCAGAGCGGACTATATAAAGGAGTTCTGGCAGGTACTCGACTGGAACGTTGTTTCCGCTCTTTATGACAAAATAACAGGCTGATCATTAAAAGAAACTTCATCGTAAATACTTATCTTGTGAGGGGGATTGGTTTTTATGAAGAGAAGGCTGATATCATTTCTTTTGGCTACCTCTATGGTGCTGACGAGCGGTACAAGCGCACTGGCAGTATCTTCGGAGGAAGCTCTTTTCGGCGACCTCGAGGAAGAGATTGAAATCTCGGAAGAAGATACGGGCGAAGTAGCAGAAATAGCAGAAGATCAAGGCGAAGACTTTGGAGGAGACAGCGATGTCACTCCAGATGAGGACTTTCAGGAAGAACTTGAAGAAGTGCTGCCGGAAGAGTCTTTTTCTGATGCCATAGAGGAAGAGATTCTGATAGATGAGAGCTCCCCGGAAGATGAGGATATCGGTGATATCTCATCCTACTTCCCGGAGGGAACAGAAGAAAAGAGCATCGCCACCGGTTACAGAGAGTTGGGGCATAAGGTACACATAGGAAGCCTTGAGGGAGAAGACCTCTCAGGGCCGTCACTTATGTCTGCCGACGAGGAGCTTGAGCCTTATTATGTAACTCCGAATCTTCCGCCGTTGCAGGATCAGGGAGACTACGGAACCTGCTGGGCCTTCTCAGCTCTGTCAGCGGCAGAGATCAATATGATGAATAACGGGGGCCTTCCATGGGACTATATCCCCGACTATTCCAAGCTGCATCTGGCTTATTTTTCCTACAGAACAGTGGAAGATCCTCTTGGGGGGACCAGAGGAGATTATAATGGGTGCTATGAAAAAGGCACCGGCATGCTCAATCTTGGTGGCAACGTTTTCCTTGCTGAGAATGTGCTTGCCAACTGGACCGGTGCGGCCTCTGAGGAGGTTCTGCCCTATTCTGAATGTCCGGAGCTTAATGAGAAAATCATCGACGAAGGCCTTGCCTATGACGACATGGCACATCTACAGGGCTACTATGACCAGGAGTACAGCAGTGACAACTTAGAGCCCATCAAGAATCTGATCAAAAAATGCGGCGCAGTCAGCATCAGCTTCTACGCCATCAATCCCTTCAGCGGCGGAACGGACTATGCAGTCTACAATGCCAAGTATAATTCCTACTACAATCCCGAAGTTAACTGTGCCAACCACGCTGTCTCAGTAGTTGGATGGGATGACAATTTCCCAAAGGAGAATTTCTCAGTTAAGCCCCCCGAGGACGGAGCATGGCTTGTTAGAAACAGCTGGACAAACGGCGAACTTGAGGATAGCCAGGAATACGACGGATATTTCTGGATGTCCTACTATGAGGGAAGTCTGTACGATTATGTCCACGCCTTTGATTTTGAGTCAGCGGACAATTATGACAACAATTATCAATATGACGGCGGTATGGATGTTGAGAGCATCTATGCCAAAAAAGCTGCCAATGTTTTCACCTCCAGGGCTCCCGGCGGAGCGGGCGGTGAGACCTTAGAGGCTGTGGGCTTCTACAGCGGCTATGCAGATACGGATTATATAGTTTCTGTTTATACGGATCTAACGGATGCGGCTATCAATCCCGAGAGCGGCAAGCTCGTCAGCAGCGTGACAGGAAGGCTGACCTATGCGGGATTTACCACAGTTAAACTTGACACTCCTGTCATACTTTCGCCGGATACGGTCTTTTCCGTTGTTGTGGAGCTTATGGAGCAGCCGGAATATGAAGACCAGACCGACGACTCCAGGAAGGGCTATTTTGGTTATGAGTGTGAAGCCAATTCCTGGTACACGGTTGAAACATCTGCGGAGCCCGGCCAGAGCTTTTTGAAGACCGATATAGAGGCCGAATGGTCAGACTTTGGGCAGGAGAGCAGCGCTAACATCAAGATCAAGGCCTATACCAGGGATAACGACGGAGATCTGGAAGATACAGTTGCTCCCACCGAGATCGTTTTTGACGCAGATATGGAGGATATGGTTCTTGGCATCAGTGAGTCAAGAAGGATCAAGGCGACCGTCCTTCCAAGCAGTGCAACCAGCAAAAAGCTTGAGTATTTCAGCAGTGATGACAGCATTGTCAGCATAGTTAAGGGATATCTCTACGGTAAGGGTCAGGGAACTGCCACCATAACCGCAAGAGCCACCATTGCAGATGCTGATGGCAAATATGCACTAAATAGCTTTAATGTAACTGTAGAACCAAGGCTCCTTGGCTTTACCATAGATGGCTGCGAAGACCTTGAGATGGGCAAAGAATACGACTTTAACCTTAAGTCCATTCCCAAGGAGGCAGAGCTTCCTGATGATACTATCTGGCTTTCCTCGGATCCCAAAGTGGCTGAGGTTGATATCGCCACAGGCCGCGTTACGGCTCATGAAGTGGGAAGCACCATGATTACAGCCCTCTGCGGTGATGAGAGCGAATCCATCTTCGTGTGGGTATATCCTGAGGCTCCTGTGGAGCTGCAGGCCAAGGTGGACAGGTTCAACAACGGCACACTCTTATGGGAGTCCTCCAGAGGCGCTCAGAAATACGAAATCGTAAGAAATGGTCTGGTGGTAAAAAAGATCACCGCTTCAGCAAATAAGGATGAATACTCTTTTGTTGATACGTCACTTCGTGGCAACTTCGAAAGTGAGGAGCTAAACTATGCTGTTCGAAGTGTCAGAAAGGATTTCTGGATCTGCGAGACCCTGTCGTTGCAGACCTATGAGAAAATTGAACTTGATCCCGACGGCGGTACCTGCGACAAGACCTATGCAGTGCGAATTCCCGGGCAGGAACCGGTAAGTCTTCCGATTCCGGGGAAAAAGGGCTACAACTTCACAGAGTGGGAAGACTTCGCGGATGATCAGCTGATCGCAAGATATACACCTATTACTTACAGCATCAGCTTTGACGGCAACTGCGATAATGCAGAGGGCGTCATGACAGGGCTTATCTGTGAGTATGACAGGGAGGAAAATCTTCCCGAATGTGAATATATTAATACAGACGGACTGGATTTCGCCGGCTGGAATACAAGGCCTGACGGAAAGGGTAAGTCTATCGGAGACGGAGCAGCTGTCAGGAATCTCAGCAGCATTCAGGGGAGCGACGTAACTCTATATGCTCAGTGGGAAGAGGCCAAGAGGACCGTTACCTTTGAAACAAAAGGAGGCAGCAAGATCGCTGCAGTGACCGTTACCCCAGGAGAGATGGTAGAGGCTCCTGAGAGAACACCTGTTAAGAGCGGCTATGTCTTTGGCGGATGGTTCGTGGACAGTGACCTTGTAACGAGAGCTCTTTTCCCTATGGAGATCACAGAGGACATTACTCTGTATGCCAAGTGGGACAGCACTCAGAAGATGGTTCGGATAGAAGGTCCTAACGATGCTTCCGGAGGCGAGAATGTGCTCTATATTGGCAGCAAAGAGGGAAGAGAAGGCTACAGCCTCGAATTCTTGGCAGGAATAGTCCTTGGGGACGAAAGTACTGCCAAAGAGGGTGAGATCATCTGGACCACCTCAGATTACATGGTTGCAGGCTTTATGGAGAAGGAAGGAGGGAATCTTCTTAGCAGAATAAGAACTGATGGCTCCACAGGAAATAAGGTGACCGTAGCTATTTATTCAGAGGATACCGACCTTGACGGATATGCCGACAAGTGGCCGGAGGAGGGTAGAAATGCCTATATCTACGCAACATCTGCCACAGATGGCGCAGTATACGGCAGTGTTAAGGTGGTTGTCAGGGATCCTTCCAAGGGCAACGTGAAGGTTGGGGATTACAACGAGTTTAGGATAATGCATGGGGATACCATGTTGGCTTCCAGCACAGGAAGCGCCGGAGAGACTCTTACGGTTGTATCGGGAAAAGAAACAACTGTCACAGCAGTAGCTCTTCCTGAGGATTCTTTTGAGAAGTCAGTGTACTATACATCAGCCAATATAGCTGTCGCTACGGTATCTTCCGACGGTGTCGTCAAGGGTAAGAGCGCGGGAACCACGGTTATAACGGCTGCGCTTGCGGGAACCGGCCTTGAGGCAAGCTTCAGGGTATCGGTAAATGAAGAGATAACGGGAATTGTTTTGTCAGACAGTTCCCTTAAGGTTGGAGAAGGCAAGAACTTCGAGATAGAGGTCACAAGGATCCTTCCTTCGACAGGTAGCGGAGAAATTCAGTTTAGTAGCAGCAATGAAGCAGTAGTTGAGTTCACCCGGCTTACAACTAACGAAGATGGAAGGCCTGTAGCTGTATTTGCAGCAAGAGGAAAGGGCAAAGCAGTTATTACAGCCACAGCGGGCAGTGCCACCGCCAAATGCAGTGTACAGGTGGGGAATCCCTTGCAGAGCATTGAGATAAGTGCCGGCAAGGGAATGGTTGCTGTGGATAAGACTCTTAAGATCACTGCCAAGTTCAACGGCGGCAATAAGAAGCTCCAGCCTCTTAATAAGGACCTTAAGTGGCAGGTTACCAATCTTGACGGCTCTGCAACCGACAAGGCTGTCATAAATGAGAAGACAGGTAAACTCACCGCCATTAAGCCCGGCTGCGTAAGAGTAAGTGCTTCCTGCAAGACAGAAGGTGTCACTTCAGCTTACGATGACAGCTCAATTGTAAGGATCTATGTTCCTGTCAAAAAAGCGGCTCTTAGTGTGAGCGATGTCTCCATCAAGCCCGGCGGCGAATATGTTGTAGCTCTTGAGTTTACACCCGCCAGCGTAGAAGGATATCCTTGCACCGGCGGCTATGACGAAAACGGCGAAGCAATAGCCATTACGGATATGGCAGACAGGATCACCTGGAATCTCAAGGATAACGACTATGTGAGCTGCGAAGAACTTACAGGTGGAAGGTGTCGCCTGGTAGCTGTGGCTACAGAGAGTAAGGGTACGATCACCCTTAAGGCCGGGTATCTGCCCTATGGTGCTACCAAGGCTAAGACCATATCCTGTAAGGTTAAGGTTACAAATAATGCCGTCAGCAAGATAGCTCTCTCAAAGACCAAAATAACCATGGGAAGAGGAGCTGATGCAACGATATCCGCAAGGCTTACTCCCACAGCTCCGGAGGAATCAGGAGTTGTATGGACCATTCCTTCCGAGTATGCACAGGATATCTGTTTCCTGGACGGAGATACCGAGCTGGATCTCCTGCAGCTGACCACAAGTCTTGACCTTCCCGGAGGCAATACAGTAAGGATCAGGACCAAAGAGAATACGGAAGTTAAGAATAAAACCGTCAAACTCCTTGCAGAGACAGTGGCAGCCAATAAGAAGGGCGTTCATTTCAAGGCAACCTGCAGCGTCGTGATATACGGAAATGCCAACTGCATAGAGTTTACAGGGATTAACTATACACTTCAGAAGGGAAAGAGCTTTACTCCCAAGGCAACAGCTTATCTGGTTATCGGAGAGGAAAAGATCAAATCCGGAATTCAGAAGTTTACCTATAAGAGCGAAGATACAAGCGTTGCTACAGTAAACAGAAGTAGCGGCAAAGTAACTGCAGTGGGAGCCGGAAGTAGCAAGATCACCGCAACTTCCAATGACGGAAGCGGTCTTACCGCAAGCTTCACCGTCAGGGTATTTGAGCCGGTTACAAGTCTTACAATTGATAAGGCTTCGTTCTATATGGGACTTAAGAATGAGGACGCCGAGAGTGAGGCGGCGGCAGCAGAGAGTGCTCTTGCTTCCTACAATTTCCTTACACCGGTTGTACTTCCGGAGGGAGCCTTTGGAGATAACTGCAGCTTCACCTGGACTATCAGTAACAGCGCAGCGATGGAGACTGCGGTACTTAATGCAGACACTTTTGCCGGAGTCAAGGATGTTACATCGGTTCAGAGAATACTGGCCGGGATGGATAACGGGAGCTTCTTTGCAAGTAATTCGGAAGTAGTGACAGGCCCCGGAGAAGGACTTGCGCTCAAGGCAGTAACCACCGGCACTGTGAATATCACAGTTACTTCCTCCAATGGTAAAAAAGCAAGTTGCACCGTCAAGATCAATGCTCATGTCAACGGAATAAACGTCATCACCGATTACAAGGCCATACCCGAGGATGGCAACACCGACAATGTGGCCTTCAACGAAGCAATCAAAAAGGCTCATGAGAACAGCATAAGCGGCAAGGGTTATACCGTTGTGTATGTGCCGGGCGGAACCTATGATATAGAAGCCTTTAATACCAACGAGGGCTCCAGCGAACTTACAACAGGAATCCATATGCTCTCCGGAGTCAGTCTTATCATGGACAGCGATGCGATTCTCAAAGTTAAGAGCAACGGAATGAGTGACTATGGTGTCATCTGCGTCAGAGGTGAAAAACTGAACTACGGAAATGGTGAAGTTGTTCCTGACAATGTTGTCATATCCGGCGGAGAGATAGCGGGAGAAGGAAGAAGGCATAGCGGCAGCGGCGGAGAAGGAGGCCACGGCATATATCTGGCAGGAGCCTGCAACGTCACCATTTCCGATATGTTCATTCACGATAACTGGGGAGATGGTATATACATCGGAACCAGAGCTCTTTTCAAGGCAAGCATCGGCTGCAGGAACATTACCGTGCAGAACTGTGATATCGCTGCTAATTGCAGAAACGGAATATCCATCGTTGACCTTGGAACAGACACGGATTACAAAAAAGGACTCAAGGTTGAGAACTGTATCATCAGGGACAGCCACGGACATGCACCGCAGTGCGGCATATATGTAGAGCCCAACAACAAGCCAAAGAAGGATGGCTACGTACAATCCGAGTTCATTATCTGCGATACCATCTATGTGAAGGATACTGACATTAACGCATATCAGGGCAAGAACGATGCGGAGCATACCTGCTTCATGACCCACAGGGATCCCAAAAACGATTCCTATGTCACAGCCAGAGATATCACCTTTGATCATTGCAGGATCAAAGGATGGTTTGGAAATTATTCGGGACAAAATCTGAAACTTACCGATACTTCGATAAGCGGTGAAAAGATTTTGGGGTCAAATCGCTGAATATTTCGTGAGGTATGTGTTAAAAGTTGATAAAACCGCCCTTTTGACGTATTACTCGTTTATAATTAAAATGCAGTAGAGGATAAATTATGAAAAGGAGTCATACTTTTGAGAAACAAAGGGGTAATGGCAGCTAAGGTTTTATCTAGTATTATTGCTGCAGCTATTATCATAAACAGTACTCAAACAGCCTGCGCATCCTCGCAGGCTGCTTTTGATATGTCTATTGAGGAAGAACAGATATTGCTTGAAGAGGCAGTATCTTCGGAGGAAGAGAGTGAAATCTTCGAAGAAGCATCAGATGATGCGAATATATTTTGGGACGATGAAATAGGAGTATCACAGGAAGAGGAAGTAATAATTCTTGAGGAAGCGCAGGACACGGAAGAAAACGGCTCTGTGATCTTAGATGACCAGGAAATGATCCTCGAAGAAGAAATCCTTGATAAGCTTGGCGAGGCGGAGCTGGAAGCAGCAGAGGAAATCATACTTACTGAGGAAGATATTGAAGTAAAGAATTCACTTGTCCAAAATGATGTCCTCACAGATCTTCTGGAGATGGAAGAGGGCGAGGATTACGTGGAGGATCAGATCATCGCACTTGCCTCAGGCAATGAAGAAGCAGAGCGTATTGCCAGAGCCTATGGCGGAGAGTTGATTGATTTTTCCTACGGAGTTGCGACCATAAGTCTCAAGGACAGTGAACTTACCGTAGTTGAGGCCTTTCAATACGGAATTAATCCTGATGTAAGTGTTCCGGCTGTAGAGCCTGATTATCTTCTTTCCTTTGATGACTATGAAGAAGCAGAGGACGAAGAGACTAACGAAGATGAGGAGTATGCTGATTTTACCAATTGGAATGATCAGTATTATATTGAGGGGCATAACGATCCCCTGCTTAATCCTGCGGCCGGAAACTATCAGTGGCATCATGAGGTTATGGGATGTTTTGATGCCTGGAATGTGAGTCTTGGCAGCAGCGACATAACGGTTGCCGTAATTGATTCCGGTGTTAAGACGGATCATGACGATCTTAAAGACGCTATAGTTGATAATTATGAGCAGGTTAACAGTGATACAGCTGCTATCGGCATGAATGACAGCAATGATGACGGTTATGGACACGGAACCCATGTGGCGGGACTTATTGCAGCTTCCATCGGAAACGGCAAGGGAGGCTCAGGCGTTGCACCCGGCGCAAAGATTCTTCCGATAAATGTGTGCAGGCCTGCAAGACCGGGGAGCCCCGTTGTGGATTATATGATCAAGGCTATTCAATATGTGGCCGGAGCCGTAGATGTCAACACCACCGAGGGCAAGGTTACTTATTACAAAGGCAGACGTGCGGACATCATTAACATGAGTATAGGTTCCAATACCTACAGCGCAGCTATGGAGGCGGCAGTTAATGCAGCCTATGCTCAGGGAGTTACTATCGTTGCAGCTATGGGAAACGACGGATCCAATCTGGTTAAATATCCCGCCAGATATGATCATGTGATAGGAGTTTGTGCCACCAAGAAGGACAATACTCTGGCCGAATTCTCAGACTTTGGCTCCTGGGCTGATATTTCTGCTCCGGGCTTAGGTATTTATTCCACATCCTGGTCCGGAACTGACAGATATGAATCCAAAGATGGAACTTCTATGGCATCCCCCATCATAGCGGGAGCCTGCGCTCTATATATGAGCTATAAAGGGCATGTGAGTCCCGATGCTATGGAAAAGGCACTGAAGCGTTCTGCAACCAAGGCTCTTCAGCCTGATTCAGGTGCAGGTGTTGTCAATGTGGCCGCTATGCTGGGAGTAAAAGCATCTGCTCCTTCACCGGCTTCTGCCAATCTTCCGATCAAGACCATAATTCTTGATAAGACCTACGTGACATTATCATCTCCGGCAGCAGGCGTTTCGGAGATTGCGAATATTAACGTCAGCAAGCTGGTTAATACAGAGAATCAAGATCTTACAGAGCTGGGAAGAACAGGTTACACTGAGCTAAAATGGAGCAGCTCCGATGAAAAGGTGGCCAGGATATCCGGAAGTACCGGGGGCTATGGCCTTACATCAGTTACTATTGTACCTGTAAGTACAGGAACTGCCACCATAACCTGTCAGGTTATGGATAAATCAGGCAAAAAAGCTGTTTGTAAGGTCAAGGTTGTAGGTGACAAGGCTGTCACCGAAATTAGCCTTAAGTGTTACAACGCAAGTTCCTATGTAAAGACTGATGCCGTCGGCAAAGTTACTGCAGCTACTTTGTTTAAGGATGCGCCGGGCTCAGAACTTCTTATAGGTGATGACGAGGAACTGATAATTGTCGAAGATGAAAAGAGCTCTGCTATAGTCCTTAACGCTGAGCAGTCCACCAAAGACGGCGATTTCGAAGACTTTATCAAGGCTCCTGTCTTTAAAAACAGTAATTCCAAAGTAGTCAGAATGGATTATGCCGATGATTCAGGTAAGTCCATACTGCTTACGGCGCTGGCAAAGGGAACAGCCAAGATAACAGCGACTGCATCGGACGGCTCAGGAAAGAGCACCTCTATATATATTACGGTTAAACAGATCGTTACGGGAATTGAGGTGACGGGACAGGCATATATTCAGGCGGGGACTAAGGCTACTTACAAGGCTACAGTCAAACCCTCCGATGCAAATAACAAGAAGGTTAAGTGGGAAGTAGGGGAGGACCCCGGAAACGGCAGATTAAGCTCTATAACCGGCGTGACCATAAGCTCAGGCGGAGTTGTTAGTGTAGCTAAGAATGCTGTTTTTTCAGGAGAAATATGTGTAAGAGCAACCTCAGAAGATGATGGCAGCATCACAGGTGAAACCACCTTTATGATAAGCCCGAGAGCCGAGAGAGTATATCTCAATACCAAGAGTGTCAGCGGCTCCGGAGATTCCTCAGTGCTGGCTCCCGCGGATGTGGGTAAGTATAAGAGTACTGTTACCTTGGTTGGATATGCCGTTGTGCCGGGAAGTAAGATTTCGGGCAAGGTAAATTTCAGCTCGTCCAATCAAAAAGTTGCAAGTATAGAGAATGTAAGCTATGACAGCGCAACCGGTAGGACAGAGGCAATTATCAGGGCCCATAAGAAGGGCAAGGTTACCATAACCTGCAGTGCGACAGATGGCAGCAAAAAGAGCGCGAAGCTCAAGTTCAGCGTTGTGATCCCTGTGTCGGGGCTTACGCTGACACTTAAGGATAACCTCAGAACCAACCTGGCCTATGGTGGCTCAGCACATGCTCTGGCTACTATCGGCAAGGCTTATGGCAAGCCTGATAATTCCAAGGTGATCTGGGACTACGATATAGTTGCCTACAGGGTTGACAGTGGCTATGATATGCTAAGCACAACCGATCCACAACTTTTGGAAGAGATTAAAAAGACCAAGAGTTTCTTTGAGTTTAACAAGGGTAAAATAAAGGTTAACAAAAAGGAAAAGTTTGAAACCTGCATCAGGAAATATGGCTATGACAGCAAAGGTTCTGCAATCTACAAGGATTTCGGACTTAAGATAAGTGCAAGTACAGCCGACGGCTCGGGATTCTATAAGGAATCCTCCGTTATAAGAGCAATAGATAACGGAACCTATATCGATTTTTATCAATATATACCTAAGACTGTTAACAACAAAACTGAGTATACTCTCAATGAGAACAAGACCGATACAATAGTGGTCAGCCTGTCTGACAAAAAATACAATCCGATTATTGTGGATGTAAGATTTGATTCGGATGTGGCATCTACGATAAAAAGCGCAATGACTACCGTAAGCAGCAATACTTCGGTTGCTTCTGCTTACAGCGGATTCCACAGCAGCTCAGGCATCACCGGACTTGTTATTTATCCCTATAAAATAGGTGAATCCAATATAATCATGACTTTGAGAGATGGTTCCGGATTCAAGTGTGCACTTAAGATAAGAGTTGTTGAATAGCATATTCGGTTTATCTTGTTTTTTTAAAATAAGGCTCTCATCAGTACACCGCTACTGATGGGAGTTTTTTTATAGTTTTGAATTATATCTCTCGGTATAGTATTATATTGGGAGTGCATATTTGCAGAATATGACATTCTATATTGGAGAGAGAAGTAATGTTAAAAAAGAAGTTACAGGATTCCCGTTTTCTTATGGGAACACATTTATTTATAGTTCTAATGGGACTTGCCTGGATCGCATTGTCTATTAAGCTAAATGATAAGTTTGAGCAGTTCAACTGGTACTATCTCATTGGCATAGGAGTTCTTTTGATTGCCAATACCTTCTTATGGTTCAGGACTCCGCCAACTGACAGGAAACCAAAGCTTAACAAGCTGTTCCTGATTCTGGGATTTGCGGAGATAATACTGACAACAGGGCTTCTGATAGGCTTTTTTATACTGTATTTCAAGTTCTCCACCATCAATCTGAGTGAGCTGGCATGGCTGATGCACGCTGACATTACGGGAACCAATATTTCCACGTTTTACGGGGATATCATACGAGGCGTAATTGCGCTTATCCTGATAATTGTCGCATACTTTGGTCTGTTCAGGCTGGCTAAGAAAAGGAATAAGCAGTCCCGATTTGTATTGTGGTGTTTCACCGTGTTTTTTGCAGGCTTCTGTATCGTGTCCGGCATGCATTACAAGCATCTCATGGTGGGAGAGTACCTCAGAAATATCGGTAAATACTCACCCTTCATCGAGGATAACTATGTTGATGCCGGCAAGGTCGATATAACCTTCAAGGAAAAGAGAAATCTGATCTATATCTATCTTGAGTCAATGGAGCCCACCTTCGCAGGCATAGAGAACGGCGGAGCTACACAGGAAGACATCATTCCGGAGCTTACCGCTATTGCGCAGGAGAACATGGACTTTGGAGAGGGCAGTGCACTTAACGGAGCCTATGCCCTTAACGGAGCAACCTACACCATGGGAGCCATGGCCGCCATGACTTCGGGCGTTGGAGTCAGCGAGGACTTTTTTGACAACCATATCAGAAACAATGTCTGGGAGAAGGATGAGTACGTAACGGACTATCTGCCCGGTGTCTGGTCCCTGGGCCAGGTCCTTGAGGAGAACGGCTACAAAAATATGCTTATGATCGGCTCTAAGGCAGGCTTTTCCGGAAGAGACGTATTCTTTACCAATCACGGAAATTACGAGATCTTCGATTATGACACTGCTGTCGAAAGGGGCTACATCCCTGAGGACTACTACAGATGGTGGGGCTTTGAGGATGCCAAGCTCTATGAGTATGCAAGAGATGAGGTGACGAAGCTTGCGACTGCAGACGAGCCCTTCAACCTGACACTTCTTACGGTAGACACTCATTTTACCGGAGGCTATGTATGCCAGCTCTGTGGCGACAAATATGATGAGCAGTACAGCAATGTATATGCCTGCGCCAGCAAGCAGCTCTCGAATTTCCTTGAGTGGATCCAACAGCAGGACTTTTATGAGAACACGACAGTGATAATTGCAGGCGATCATCCCACAATGGACACTGAGTATATCAGCAAAATGGGAATATCCGATGAATATGAGAGGAAATCATATATTGCAGTGATCAACCCTGCCAAGGACTGCGTAGAGCGTCCCAGGGTATACACCACCTTTGATATGTATCCCACAACCCTTGCTTCCATCGGTGCTACCATTCAGGGAGACAGACTGGGACTTGGAACCAACCTTTTTTCCGACACGCCCACGCTTATTGAGAAATATGGATATCAGGAGATGAGCACGCAGCTTCTTCAGCGCTCGCTCTTCTATGAACAGAATCTTGCGGGGAGACTTCAGAAATAACCGCAGAAGGACCGGTATGGGGAAAAAAACTACAGCAAAAACCGATAGTACTATATTTGGCAGCATGATCCTTAATGAGGTCGTGCTGCTTGTTATAACCCTAATTTTGTTATTCGTAGTAAAGGTAAATTTTGTCAACGGCGATGAATATGCCATAGCTTATTCCATGGCAGGGGGCTTTGGCCGGGACGTATCGCATCTTATCTATGCCACTATAGGGCCGCTGTTTGGATTTATCGAGACTGCGCTTTCGGTGGTGATTCCGGGCGGAAGAGTGTATGTATGCACGCTTGTGATGTTACTTTTCCTTGCAGCCAACAACATTCTTTTGACACTGAGATATTACGAAGCTGAGTGGTACAGCTATGTTGTAGGCTGGCTTGTGTATGCCTACATGCTCATCAATATCAATTACAGCCTTGTGACCATAATGCTGGCAGGGAGCGGTCTTCTTCTGGCCTATGCTCTTGGGAAACATGGGGAAACAGACAGAGTTGCGATAGCGATGATCGTCATATCCCTTGTTTTTGCTGGTTCGCTAAGGTATCCGCTGTGCGCCTTTGCGCTTCTGTGCGTCCTGGCATTTGCTTTTCCTTATAAAGACAGGGCTGCACTTAAGCCGCTTATTATATCAGCCGTTTTTCTTATTCTGGTAATTGGGATCAATTATGGTATGAATATGGTGCTGTGCCGGTTTTCGGCTGAGGGTGCGGAATATATGACCTGGTATGGCTACAGCGTGGGATTTCGTGATTTCCCTGATGTGGACTACGACAGGTACAAGACGTTATTTGACAGCGTCTGTTACAGCAGCAATGACGTGGATATGCTTAATCACTGGTGCTTCGACGATCTTGCTGTTTTTTCCTCAGAGAACATGTCCTATGTGCTGTCCAATATACCGATGAATCAGCATTATAACATGAGTATCAAGCGGATAATCAGGGATATGATAGGTACGCCTGCAGTGTGGATCGCGTTTTTATTATTTGCTGCGGCGGTGATCGCTTCGATACGTAAGGACAAGAAGGAGGACCTTGTTAATATTGTAAAAGCGGTATTTATCATGGCGCCTTTTGCAATTATTATGGTAGGCCTGTCCGTGAGACAGAGGATATATCCTCATGTTTTTATGCCCTTTATAGTTTTTATTATCATAGAGCTGATCCTTTTCGTGCAAAAGGGGAACAAGGCAAGGTATGTAGTTGCTGCTGCGGCGTTTGGACTGATTCTTTTCTGGAATATTACAGGGGTAGCGGAGCTAAGAAACGCTGCGGAGAGGTCGGAGGCTTACGGAGAGTATATTGCAGCCCATGCGGGGCAGACCTTTTTGATGGATAATTCTGTTGTGGATTGTATGACGGAGAGCGTTTTTCCTATAGTTTCCGAGTCGAGATATCAGCTGTATCCCAATCTTGTAACCATGTCGGATTTTGATACCGCATCTCCAAGGGATTTCGTCAAACTTGAAACTGCCGGTGTGGCGAATGTCAGAAGGCCATATTTGAGCCTGCTGGAGGAAAATGTGTATTACATCGGAAGAGAAGACGGGGCCCAGATAGAGTATCTTAAGACCTATTTTGCAGAGCATTTCGGGCAATATGTCGAAGCGGAAGTCGTCCATGACTTTGGACTTGATTCCAAGGTTAAGGTTTACAGATTCAAATAAATACCGGATAAAAATAAGCCTTCCACCATGTGCTTGGTGGGAGGCTTATTTGTTTGCCGCTTAGAAATATTTATATACCTTGATCGGAAGTGTTCCGCTGACACCGGAGCCGTCCATGGTCTTTACTTTGATCTTGCAGGAGCCCTTGGACTTCAAGTTGATGTACAGACCTGAATATGTTTTACCGTCTAGTTTAAGAGAGGTTACATAGCCATCTGCTACAGCCGGGTTGCTGTTCTCTACTGCAAGTTCATAATACTCAGCATCGAGCAGGAAGAAAACGCTGTCACCTTCATAACCGCCATAGGATTTGTAATAGTACATCATGCCACTGCTTTCGTACTTGACGAATTTGATATATGGGTTGCGGTTAACTATCTTCAAGGTTCTTGTATCATAGGTCCCTGATCCGTCTGCTGCTGTGGCAGTTACCTTGACTGCATAATCTTCGTAGTTTGTACCTAATTTGGCAAGCTCTGATTTGTAGTAATCAAACAGTCCCTGCTCATCTGCGGTTACCTTACCTTTTTTATCTACCCTGAATAGTGCATTGTTTTCTTCACAGTACTGCTTTGCTTTTGCGCTCAGGGGCTTTAAGGTTGAGCCTGAAAGACCATATACCTCGTAGGTCCAGTTAACCTTTTTGTTGGAAGGTGTTCCGTAGGTGGAGCCGATAACGGGGGTCAGGGTTATGCTGGCGCCTGTTGCAATGGAGCGATTTGACTGCCCGCTCTTGGCAACCAGGTGGATGCTGGCAACAGGGTTGATGACCTTGAAGGTTACGGAAGCTTTCTTCTTGGAACCGTCGTTTGCTGTAGCTGTTATTGTTACCTTGCCGCTCTTATGAGCTGTGAGGGTTACGGAGCCGCCTCTGTTCTTGGAAAGGGATGCAACGCTGTCATTGGAGGATTTCCAGATGAGGTCGCTGACCTTGGTTCCTGACGGTGTTACGGCTTCGGCCTTAAGTGTGACGCTATTTAAAAGAGAGCCTTTGGCTGCTGAGGCAAGGGTAGTAGTTTCAGGCGGTGTGATGGTGACCAGAGCGGCTTTTTCCTTGCTGCCTATTGTAACGGTCATTTCATCGTGAGCTCCGCTGGGGTCTTTTGATGTAGCGACTACTTTAAAGCTTCCCTTTGCGTTTTTGCCAAGGGTTACCTGTCCGCTTTTTTCATTGATGGAAATGTCGGTGTATTTCTTGTCAAGCTTGTAGGTTACTGTCTTGAAATTGGAATTCTTGGGATAAACTGCTGCTTTGTAAGTAACCTTGGAGCCTGCTGTTACATTGCTGGCAGGACCGGACAGCTGAATATCGGTAACACCCTGAGCTACGGTAATGGTCACGGAAGCTTTTTTGCCTGAGCCGTCTGTGGCTGCACAAGTAATTGTAGCTTTACCCTTGGAAGCTGCGGTAACTGTAACTGAAGAGCCGTTTGCTTTGATGGAAGCCACCTTGGGATTACTGGTGGACCAGTAAGGTGCGGGAGCTGTACCACTTGTTGTAGACTGCTTGGCGCTAAAGGCGATGTTTGTAAGTGCTTTGCCAAGATATATTGTTGCGGAAGAAACTGAGTTATTTTTCCTTGTTATCTTGTAGCCTACATTTTCGCTGGAAGGGTTAAGCTGTACACCGGTAACAATGTTCTTGTAGTTTAAAGGAGCATGGGGCTTGGCTGAGGCAAGGAGCTTGGCTACATTTAAGATGCCCTTATTGGAGGTGCTCTTAAGAGCCTTTTGCATAGCCTCAGGGGAAACATGGCCAACGTAGCTCATGTACAGTGCGCAGGCGCCTGCAACAACAGGAGTTGCCTGTGAAGTTCCGTCCATTACTTCATAGCCCTTCTGACTGCCTGTGCCGTAGCGGCTGGGGGTCAGACTTGTGGGATAAGAAGATACGATGTCTGTTCCGGGAGCTGCAATATCCTGCCAGGAACCATAGTCGGAGAAGCTGGTTCTTTCTCCGGTTTCGTTAACAGCGCCTACGGCAATGACGTTATCGTATGCTGCGGGATAGACCTTGTGATTGGCGCGGTCATTACCCATAGCTGCGATTATTGTTACTCCGTTTATGACTGCAAGATTGATGGAGTCCTGCAGCGCCTGGTTGTAGGATGCACCGCCAAGACTTAAGTTGGCGATATCTGCAAGAGGAGTACCCAGGCTGTCATCATTTTTGATTGCAGCAACATATCTGATGCCTTCGAGAACTGCACTGCCGGAGATGGCTGAGCCGCTATTATTCAGGACTTTAACAGCGAGGATATTTGCCTTGGGGGCAATACCTGAACCGCCGAGGCCGTTACCTGCAGCACCTGCGATGATTCCCGCAACATGGGTGCCGTGACCGTTGTCGTCTGTGGCGTCACCGGATCTTGTCCTGACTCTGCCGTTTAATTCAGGGTGATTACTCTGGACACCGCTGTCGATGACAGCAACCGTTACGTTATAGCTGCCGCCTGTGGTGATCTTCCAGGCTTCATAGGTGCCTATCATATCGTGATGCCACTGATAATAGTGATTAGCGGGATCAAGAAAAGGATCGTTGAAGCTAATTCCGTTTATGGTGTTCTTGTAAATATCACTCCAGGAACCGGTTGCTTCAAACTCAGCATTTTCTTCTGCATTATTCTCTTCTTCGGAAGGAGTCTCATTATCAGGGGCAACTGCGCCCCTGTTAATAACTTCATCTGCATCTGAACCTGTAGGTCCAATGAGGTGATAGATGTAATTAGGCTCTACAGCAGGAAGATTGAGGCCGTCTTCAAAGGCAAGGCTGTAGGCGGTTGATACATCAACCGTGCTGCCTGAGAGGTTGATAACGGCAACTCCGTATTCGTAGCTCTCAAGTTCTCCGGAGTAGGCGGCTGCAATCTCTTTGGCGTGTTCCTCGGAGTCGGTTACGCATATTACCTCATCAGAGATGTAGTCTACGCCTTCCTCCAGGGTCTTGAACTTTTCATAAACGTCTTCTTTTCCGGACAGCTCCTGCTTGAACTTCTTCTCCTCGGAGGTAAGCTTGTAACCCTCAGGCATACCTGCGATTCCAGTAGGAAGTGCGCTAAGACTCGCTGATTCTGAGTTGACTGTCAGATCCTGTGTATCCTCTACCTCTTCGATAAGCTCGTATTCGCCTGTGATTTCGGCAGCCTCTTCATTGGATTCTGTATCGGATGCTTCAATAGATGTTTCGTCAGATGCGTCATCGGATACTTCTTCAGATACTTCTTCAGATACTTCATCAGATAGTTCTTTGGATGTTTCGGCGGAGACTTCGATCTCAACATCGTCGGTTTCCGACAGGTCGAGCTCACTGCTGTCATCTATGAAGATGAATTCCTCTTCATTATCTGAGGCTGCGCGGACAACGGGAGCCTGTCCCATTACCAGCGAAGCCGCCAGAACAGCAGCGATCAGCTGTTTAAACTTTTTTTCATACATTTTCATTTCCCCTTTTTTGCCTTATATTAATGTTATTTAAGTTCGACTATTTTACCGTTTTTTAAAATAAAATTTCAAGATGTAAAAGCAACAAAACGTTAAAACAATCACAGGGGATTGTTTTTTAATATAGTTCGTTATATTCGTTTACAGACAGTTCGGGATAGCCTTTTTGCTTACCCATTTCAATAACGCTGCGGGGATCTTCGGTGGTATGGAAGGTGGCCACTCCATAGGCGTACTTGACAAACTCTATGCCATACATCTTTGCTATTTCTCTGGCCTCTTCTTCGGACTTGGCGATACACAGAAGCTCTTCGCCTTCCACGTAATTTGCGATGGGAGAGTGTGAAACGCTTATTGATTCGCTCTTTTGGTCCCTGGGACTGCACCCAAAAAGAAGTGAAAAAGGAAAAATCATAATTGCTGCTCCTATAATGATCCCGGATATTTTAATGTTTACTGTATGCAGGCGATTGTTCATTTTGTAATCCTCCTTCTTTATTATATACAGATGAGAAGACGAATTTGTTGAAATAAAATATTCAATTTCTCTAAAATGCACAGAAAAAGAATTGTCAACATAAAATTATAACTTTTTTTTTTATAAAAATTTTAAAAGTTATCCACAATCCCCAGAATAAAAGGGGCGATTTTTGGACTTATACACGAAGTTATCCACATTGTCCACAAAAATAATGTTTTACAAGTGGATTTTACACAATAGAAAGCACTAGATATTTTTTGTGCATAATTTACAAAAGACCATTTTTTTATAAAAAGATTATTTTTCAAAATGCTCCGAAAAATTGCATAGAGTCTTTCGAGGATGTTATAATAGCGTATATACAATATTCGCTGCGATAGGCTAATTGTTAGACTATTGTCGGCATAGTAAAGGGGATGATCGCATGAAATTTACTATCGTAGGAAAGAACATCGAGGTCACACCGGGACTGCATTCCGCAGTTGAGGAGAAGATCGGAAAGCTTGAAAAGTATTTCACGCCCGAGACAATTGTTAATGTAACACTTAACGTTGACAAAGACAGACATAAGATTGAGGTTACCATTCCCGTTAAAGGTAAGATCATTCGTGCAGAGCAGGTTAGCAACGACATGTATGTTTCCATTGATCTGGTGGAGGAGATCATTGAGAGACAGCTCAAGAAGTATAAGAGCAAACTCGTAGACAAGCAGCAGGCTGAGGCAAGCTACTTCAAGAAAGAGTATCTGGAGTCCGATTATATGGACGAAGAGGATATCCGCATCGAGCGTATGAAGAAGTTCGATCCCAAACCCATGTATCCTGAGGATGCCTGCGTACAGATGGAGCTTCTCGGACATAACTTCTTCGTATTCGTTAATGCCGAGACCGATCAGATCTGTGTTGTTTATAAGAGAAAGGGAAATACCTACGGACTTATCGAGCCGGAGTTCTAAATTCTGTTAAAAAAATATCAAATTATGGACTTTTTATAAAATAGCTCTCTTCGGAGAGCTATTTTTGTTGCATTTGGCTAATGTGAATGATATAATAAATTCGTTCTGATAAAAATTTATCAATGTGGAACAGCAAGTTACAATTTCATACAAATCAAGGACAAGAGTCCGAAAAAACGGAGGAAATGCTTTATGGCACAGAAGGTAGTTTTGGCAGGCGCTGTTAGAACCGCTATCGGCAAGATGGGCGGAGCTCTCAGCAACACTCCTGCAGCTGAACTTGGTTCAATCGTTATCAAGGAGGCACTTAATCGTGCAGGTGTTAAGCCTGAACAGGTAGACGAGGTACTCATGGGATGCGTTATCCAGGCAGGTCTTGGACAGAACGTAGCAAGACAGGCATCCATCAAGGCAGGCCTTCCGAACGAGACTCCT
>JAEEGL010855131.1_pt1 | contig 26636 bp, 11 predicted proteins | sample 9134231 | NCBI WGS metagenome assembly JAEEGL01 (sample SAMN16246548, study PRJNA631951) | gut metagenome | biome: gut microbiome; feature: rumen; material: fiber-attached | host: Bos | place: Iran: Karaj | collected 2018-10 | reverse complement strand
GCGGAGCAGCCGGCGGGCATAGTCGCGGGGGGGGGCATCGCGCCCATGACGCAGGGGCTCAGGGCGGGGGAGGTGGGATGGTTACAGCCATAGAACATATTCGTCACACTCGTCACGCTGGAGGTGACGAACTCGCTCACATCGAGGGAAGCAAGGCCGCTGCAGTTGTAGAACATGCCTCCCATGTCCGTCACGCTGGAGGTAACGAACCCGCTCAAGTCGAGGGAGGTGAGGCCGCTGCAGTCTCTGAACATCTCATGCATGTCTGTCACGCTGGAGGTGACAAAACTACTCAGGTCGAGGGAGGAGAGGCTGCTGCATCCCGAGAACATGGAAGTCATGTCGGTCACCCCGTCGGTGTGGAGATAGTCCAGACCTTCGATGGTGGTGAGGGCAGACATGTTCTGGAACCAACCGTAAGTGCTTGTGGGACGCACAGTGTCGAAGGTGGATTCGAACACCACCTTGGTAACCGCTGAGCCAGAGGCAGAGAACCATCCGGGGGCGTTGTCGCCGGTGTTCAGTTCATACACCGTTCCCTCTCCCTCGCTGAAGTTCTTATAGCAGTCATATCGGAAAGAGAGCGTCTTGCCGTCAGCCGACAACAGGACGTATGGTTCGCTGATGGCGAGGGTGAGCGCGAAGGAGCAGTTATCCAGCGTGACGCGCTGTCCCTTGCTGTTGGCGAGGCGGATGCCTGAAAGTGTCGCAGTGCCACCGGTGAAGGAGTCGCTGGCAGTGAGGGCGAGGTGGATGAGGGCACCCGACGTGCCGCTGATAGCGGTGCCGTCGAGCGAGGCCCAGAACAGCGTGTAGGTGCCGTCGCTCTTCCGCCCGATGCTCAGTTCCTGACCAGCGTCGAAGCGGTCGGAGAGGGCGCACTGCGCCTTGACGGGGCTCACCCCAGCGGGCAGCGAGAGGGTCATCTGGAAGCCGAGGTAGTCGGTGGCGGTGTTGGTGAGCGCGATGTCCACGGTCTGCGTGGCACCCGGTGCCATCGGCGTGTCGGGCACGCTGAGGTTGTCGGCATGGAGTGCTGCGGCTGTCGCCATGAGGGTCAGCAATGAGAATAGTATGCGTTTCATATCGGTAATTCTTTTCTGGTTCTTGTTTGGGTGGTACACTCTCATGCGGTTATTTCCTCACTACTTTCCTGCCGTCCTGGATATAGACGCCGCGGGCGGGGGTCTTCACCTTGCGGCCCTGCAGGTCGTAGTAGTCGCCGTCGTTCTCATCGCCGTCGAGGCCGCGGATGCCAGTGGCCACGGAGAGGTCGTCGAAGGCATAGTCGGTGCCGTCGGGGGCGACGAAGTGGATGTCGCTGACGGTGATGCCTCCGGCCTTCGTGTCGAAGTGGAGCAGTTCACCGCTGCTGCCTGGCAGTTCCCTGTTGGAGGTGGAGAAGAGCACCACGCGCCAGGTGCTGTCGCCGGTGCGGTTGACGAGCAGGCGGTGTCCGTCGCGGCGGTCGGCATTGAGGGCGACCTCCAGTTCTGCGTCAGCGCCGTCGAGCGTCACGTCCATCTGTGCGGCGGTGTAGGCGCGGCTGTTGGCGAGGCCGAGGGCGAAGCCGTCGCGGCCGGCGGCGAGGGCCAGGCGGTCGGTGCCGGCGGAGCGCACGAAGCGGGCGCCGTTGGCGAAGTCGGTGTCGCCGATGATGAGGTTGGTGAGCGACACGGCATCGGCGATGTTCTTGCTGCCGTCCTTGTTGATGTCGGCGCGGCTGACGAGGAAGTCATCCGCTGGCGTGCCGGCCACGAAGAGGGCGATGTCCACCACATCCACCACATCGACCTCCTCGTCACGGTTCACGTCGCCGAAGACGGGGCTGCCCTGCACGAACCAGCCGCCCTTCCACTGGAACGAGTAGCCGGTGGGGTCGGTGTCGCCGAAGTCTAAGCCGTCGGGCGTGACCAACTGGCAGGGGGCATCGGCCGTGCCCACGCCGTTGCAGGCGTTGGTGTTGAGGCCGCTCATGGTGGCCGGGAGGGTGAGGGTCTCCAGGGCGGAACAATTGTAGAACATGCCGTTCATGTCGTTGGCCGCCGTATTGGAGGCGTCGAACGCACTCAGGTCGAGGCTCGTCAGGCTGCTGCAGCCCTGGAACATCTGCCGCATGTTGGTCACCTTTTCAGTATTGAAATGGCTCAGGTCGATGCCAGCAAGACTGGTGCAGCCCTGGAACATCAGCCTCATGTCCTGCACCTCGGAGGTGTTCAGGTTTTCCATGCCCTCGACGGAGGTGAGGTGGTCCATGCCGCGGAACCACGAACTGGTGGTCGTGGGACGGGCCTTGCTGAACGAGGGGGCGAACACCACCGTGGTGACGCCGCTCCTGTTGGTGTACCATCCGGGACTGCTGCTGCCTGTGTTCATGCCGTAAGGGGCATACTGGCCAGTGCGTGAGGCCTTGGTGGCGTCACAGTAGAAGGTGAGGGTCGTGCCGTCGTCTGACAGCACGGCGTAACAATCTATCGGGAGGATGGTGAGCGTGCCGGGGACATATGTAATTTCATAGTTCTGGGCCTCGGCGCCGCTGGGCGTGATGGCATATTCGCCCGCCTCGCTGTCCTGGGTGGCATCACAACTGAATGTGGGCTGGGTGGCCAGCACGCTGGCGTCCTCGCCGTTTTTGAAGCCTTCATAAGTGGCCTCGAAGGTGGGGATGGGGTCACCCTGCTCCATCGTATAACTGTTGGCAGTGACGGTCAGCGGTGCCTTGGTGACGGTGAGGGTACCGTTGACGTATGTTATCTCATAGTTTTGCGCCTCGGCGCCGCTCACAGTGATGTCATAGGTACCGACAGGGCTGGTTGATGTGGCAGAAGTGCCAAAAGTGGGCTGGGTGGTTAGCACACTGGCAGTCTCGCCGTTCTTGAAGCCGGAATAAGTAATCTCGAAGATGGGGAAAGCATCTCCATACTGTAAGTTGTGGCTTGGGGCTGTGATGGTCAGCGGAGCCTTGTTGACGATGAAGGTGTATTCCTTGATGAAGGGCTTATAACTGTTGTTGCCTTCCTGTGTGGCCGTGACGGTGACATTACCAGCGCCGGTGACGGTCAATATGTGAGCGTTGATGGTGGCGACATTGGTTTCACTCGATGTCCAAGTGATAGTCAAACCCTCAGCGGTCTTCTCTGGCAACGTATATACAGCATCACCATATGTCTTGGTGGGTATTTCCGTCAGGGATAAAGTCTGTTCGGGACGGTTGTCTACCTCTATGATTTCCTTGAACTCTTTCCAGTTATCAGCAGCCTCGTAAGCGGCTTTGGAACCGTATGGCACATAGAGCGTAGCACTTGTGCGATAGAAAAACACACTTGAGCTGATTGTTATTGGTGTCGGATTCTCTACCGTAACGGAGGTCAGGTTGCCGCTCCACTCAAAAGCGCAGTTGCCGATGCTCGTCACGCTGTTGCCGATGGTCACGGAGGTCAAGCCAGAGCACCAAGAGAAAGCATTATTTCCTATGCTCGTCACACTGTTGGGGATGTCAATGGAGGTCAGGCTGCGGCAGCCACGGAAAGCATATTCCCCTATGCTCGTCACACTGTTGCCGATGGAGACGGAGGTCAGGCCGGAACAATCACAAAAAGCACAATTCCCTATGCTCGTCACACTGTTGGGGATGTCAATGGAGGTCAGGCCATAACAGCTACGGAAAGCATATTCCCCTATGCTCGTCACGCTGGAGGGGATGTCGATGGAGGTCAGGCCGGAGCAGAAACAGAAAGCATAATTCCCTATGCTCGTCACGCTGTTGGGGATAGAGATGGAGGTCAGGCCAGAACAGTAATAAAAAGCATAATTCCCTATGCTCGTCACACCCTCGGGAATGGTGATGGAGGTTAGGCTGGTGCAATCATAGAAAGCATTATCCCCTATGCTCGTCACGCTGGAGGGGATAACAGTGTTTTTGCAGCCTGCAACCAACGTGTTTGTGGATGTCTCAATGATGGCATTGCAGTTGTTACGTGAATCATAATAGGTATTTCCTGAAGCCACGGTGACGGAGGTCAGGCCGGAACAATCCCCAAAAGCGCTGTTGCCGATGCTCGTCACGCTGGAGGGGATGGTGATGGAGGTTAGGCCGGAGCAGCTTTGAAAAGCATCATCTCCTATGCTCGTCACACCCTCGGGGATGGTGATGGAGGTTAGGCTGGTGCAATCATAGAAAGCATTATCCCCTATGCTCGTCAACAATGTAAAATACTGTAATTCATCAAATGAAGTAATTCCTTTACTTTTGAAAACGTTGCCTAAATCAGCCACTACAGCAGCCTCAGCCTCACTCAGTTCTCCATTGCCATCAGTATCCCAATTAGCCACACAAATGGCTTTCACATTGGAATCGGCAAAAGTGATGATGTTATTTGATGTAACCTTCATCTCTACAATATTGAAATCTTTCCAATAGTCAGCATCTTGGTAAGCAGATTTGGAGCCTAGTGGCACATAGAGCGTAATATTGGTGCGATTGGAGAACACTCTCTCATCGATTGTTATGGGTGTTGGATTTATTACGGTCACGGACGTCAGGCCAGAGCAGTCTTCGAAAGCACGTGTCCCTATGCTCGTCACGCTGGAGGGGATGGTGATGGAGGTCAGGCCGGAGCACCAAGAGAAAGCATATTCCCCTATGCTCGTCACACTGTTGGGGATGGTTATGGAAGTCAGGCCATAGCAGGCTCCAAAAGCACATCTTTCTATACTCGTCACACTGTTGGGGATGGTTATTGAAGTCAGGCCGGAGCAGCGAGAAAAAGCACACTCTCCTATGCTCGTCACGCTAGAGGGAATAATTGTGTTTTTGCATCCAAAAATCAACGTATTTGAGGATGTTTCAATAATTGCATTGCAATTGTTGCGTGAATCAAAATAAGAATTATCTGTAGCTACATTGATGGAGGTCAAACTAGTACATCTTTCAAAAAGAGATGAACTTGTAAAGATATTTACATTATCCCAGTAAGTGTATGATGACGGGTCGAAGTGTGTCACGCTGGAAGGGATGGTGATGGAAGTCAGGTTGGAGCAGCCAGAAAAAGCAGATGCCCCTATGCTCGTAACGCTCTCGGGGATGGTGATGGAGGTCAGGCCAGTGCAGTCATAAAAAGCCTCAGATCCAATAAACCTTGTTCCTGGCTTGATGGTATATGTAGATTGTGTTTTGTCAACTGCCTCCACGAGATAGGTATCAGCATATCTTAAATTGTCTTCCACAGGTAAGCTGGAGCAGCCATAAAAAGCATACTGCCCAATGCTCGTCACACCCTCGGGAATGGTCACGGAGGTCAGGCCGGAGCAGTAGGAAAAAGCATGATGTCCTATGCTCGTCACACCCTCGGGAATGGTGATGGAGGTCAGGCCGGAGCAGTGGTAAAAAGCATAATCTCCTATGCTCGTCACGCCCTCGGGAATGGTGATGGAGGTCAGGCTGGAACAGTAGTAAAAAGCATCATAATGTATGCTCGTCAGCCCTGTGAAATACTGCAATTCGTCAAATGAAGTAATATTACTATTGTTTTTAAATACTGTGCCCAAATCAGTCACAGCAGCAGCTTCAGTTTCACTCAGTTCTCCATCGCCGTTGGTATCCCAGTTGGCCACACAAAGAGCCTTGACATTGGCATCGGCAAAGTTGATGATAGCAAGATAAACAGTCAACTTACCATTTACATATCTAAAATTGTAGTTGTCAGCATCAGCTCCTGAAGGAGTGATGATATAAGTACCTACAGCATCGCTTGATGTCGCATTGCAAGAAAAAGCTGGGGGTGTGGTGAGCACACTGACATTTTCGTTATTTTTAAAACCAGAATATGTGGCCTCGAAGGTGGGCAATGGGGCACCCTGCTTGATGCTGTAACTCTTGGCGGTGACTGTCAGCAAAGCCTTATTGACCGTCATAGTGTAATCCTTGGAGAAAGGCTTATAACTGTTGTTGCCTTCCTGTGTGGCCGTGATGGTGGCATTGCCAGCACCAGTAATATTCAGTGTATTGCCACTGATGGTGGCGACATTGGTTTCACTCGATGTCCAAGTGATGGTCAAGCCCTCAGTGGTCTTCTCTGGCAACGTATATGCAGCATCACCGTATGTTTTGGTGGGTATTTCCGTCAGGGAAAGCGTCTGTTCTGGGCGGTTGTCTACCTCGATGATTTCCTTGAAATATTTCCAATAACTAGCAGCCTCGTAATCGGCTTTGGAACCGTATGGCACATAGAGCGTGATATTGGAGCTATTAGAGAACACATCTGAAGCGATTGTTATGGGTGTCGGATTCTCTACCGTAACGGAGGTCAGGTTGGAGCAGCCAGAGAAGGCACTAGACCCAATGCTCGTCACGCTGGAGGGGATGGTGACGGAAGTCAGGCTGGAGCAGTTAAAAAAAGCTTTAGACCCAATGCTCGTCACACTAGAGGGAATGGAGACGGAGGTCAGGTTAGAGCAGCCAGAAAAAGTCTGCTGCACTATGCTCGTAACGCTGGAGGGGATGGTGATGGAGGTCAGGCCGGAGCAGCCAGAGAAAGCATAACGCCCTATGCTCGTAACGCTGGAGGGGATGGTGACGGAGGTCAGGCCGGAGCAGTTCTCAAAAGCACTCTCCCCTATGCTCGTCACGCTGTATGTGGTACCGTTATACACAAAAGATGAAGGTATAGTAACAGAACCAGAATAGGACTTGTAACGAATGTTTTTGTATGTCACTCCTGCTATCTTATTAGCACCTGTGCTGACATTGTAGTAAATCCCATCTACATTACAGTCATACGCCATCATGGCTATCGGGATGAATGCCATGAGCAATAAGGTTAGTATTTTTTGTTTCATAGTTGTATGTTTTTTGATATTACTTTATATTGCATATTTTTTTCCATTTTTACAATTCAGATGTAAATTTTGCATTGATAATTTTCTCATATGTAGTATATTTCTGCCTTTGTGTGAAGGCACTTCTGCGACCAGATTTACTTACATTATCATTTACCACATTTATTTTTACATTTTTGAGTTCTTTTAGCCAAAACAACTCACGTTTGTCCCCTTTTTTGTAAAGAGGTTCATACTGGCGAAAATAAGACTGAGGTATTGATTGCTGCTGCGATAAATCTATATCATTTTGCGGGGTTCCTTGTATTTCAAATAAATGCTCTATTTTATTTCTATAGGCAAAAGCAAGATATTTTGCTTGTTTAAAATATCGGTTATTTTGACAAGCATAAAAATTATATTTCAATGCAACGGGTTCTCCCCACGAACCTCCCACAACAATTACACGATTCTGCCAATCGTCATATAAGTTCAAATTATTGAGAAGAAGTATAAATTGTTCAATGAGATATTTTAATAAATCGTCTTGGTTTTCATCTTCGTATGAAATCAATACATCTGCAAGTTTGGTCCAATTGAGCCATATGTCTCCTGGATTTAATGAAGAAGGAACCGTAGCATCGGGTGTAAGTGCTATTAGAATAGAATTTGGATTTTTTAGACGGTATGTATTTACTTGTTGCGAAGTTAAAGCATTTGCTTTTACCTTCGATTCAATGATATATGAGAAACTAAAATCACAAGAAATCAATCCATCAAATACCATTTTCTTAATTCCTGCTGTTTTTCCTAGCTGTGTACATATACTTATCTCATTGGCTGGTAACAATTCGTTTACCGCACTGAGAACATAGCGTAATAGAGGTTCCCCTCCAATATTTAGTACATGCAAAAAAGCTGCTGTAACCCTATTCTCTACCCCCTGATAATCTCCAAAAATGGAATGAGTTAAAATGTTTGCCATTATTTATTTATGCTCCCCTTAACACCCCTATGAGGAAAACTAAGTTAGACATATATTATAAGACGAGGGTGTCTGATAGTCCGTCTTTTAAATTGTTCATTGTTTTTCATACACACGGAGTGTGGGCCTACTCCACTCTTCGTCAGTAGGTTCTGCAATACCCGTAAAAGAAAGAATGAAAATCAGCCCACACCTATATGGCATATACGAATGCCTTCCACGCAGCAGCGTGAAGGCATAAATATACGATATAGAAAGAGCGGCTCTCAATCCTTCCAACACTTTTACAGTAGAGTTTGCAGATTCACTGACGGTCAGAAGCGTTGTAGCTCTCCTTATGTTGCCGCCTGTTTTCACAAGCGTCGATGCAAATATAAGAAGAATTTTTGAAAGCACGCTCTCTGTGGGCTGTTTTTTTCTTTCCATCCGGTATTTTTCTGTGCTGTGGCTTACATGTGACACTCCAGCGATGGCAGGGCACGTCGATGGCGGTTGTCTGCTACAAATTTCGGAAAGATGTAAAACATGAACAAATTATTTTTGTATCATTTTGTATCATTATTTAATCAACACAGAGATACAGAGATACAGAGAATTGTTGTGGATTACAAAAACACAGTTCATGGGTCGGGGAACCAACGGTCGCTGGCCGAAGGGAAAAGCAATGCAAATCCCCTCCAACTGCCAACCGCGGGCACTCTAAAAAAGATTCGACTTCTGCAAGTTGAAACCTATCCGCAAAAGAAGAGATGATCAAAAACCGCTTCGCTTCGAAAAAAAATATAAAAACAGAATTGGTTGACATTCTTCAAACGCTGATGCATGCTAAAAAATGCCAAGACATTCGCAAAAAGGATTAAAAAAGGATGAAGTCCTCTATGATTAGTCGCGAGGCTGAAGGCGATTTCTTTTACTATAGTAATGGAGTTTGTTAGATTGTCTTGGGAATTTTGATTGTTTTGATTGTTTTTTGTATATTTGCGGTCGGAAACGAAGGATTTATTATTATCATACGCCTATGCGACCTATCAATGAGAATTCTGGAAGAGAGACGCGGCTGTACGAACTGCTCCGTCAGGCGACGGAGACAGTCATGAAGAAGAAGATGCAAAAACCCGCAGACTTCGACATGCTGCATGAGAAAGTGTTCGAGCGCACCCGCGTGATGATCAGTTCGTCCACCCTGAAACGTTTCTGGGGATACATGCAGAGCGACCACTCACCCAGCACCCAGACCCTCGACACGCTGGCCAAGTTCTGCGGCTACACGGATTTCGGGGCTTTTGGCCAAAAGCCTTTCAATAAAGAGGAGATGCCGAGTTGTCCCCTGTTGGGCAACCACATCGATGTCGCCGAGAACCTGGAAGTGGGGGATGAGGTTACGCTCTATTGGTTGCCCGACCGCACCTGCCATGTACGCTATGAGGGCGACACACAGTTTGTGGTGACCTCTTCGGAGAACACCCGCCTCCGTCAGGGTGACACGTTCAGGTGCAACGTCATCATCGAGGGCGAGCCACTCTATCTCAACCATCTCGTACAGGACGGTCGGCCGCCGGTCAATTATTCCTGCGGCAGACAGGGAGGCGTGCTGTTCAAAACCAACCGGCGTGACTGATGGCAGAGCACAGCGAAGACATCTCCGGTTACCTGGGTTCCACCACAGATTTTGAGGGAGTCAGCAGCGACTTCACCGATGTGGAACCATTGTCCTCCCGAGGCTACTGCGACCTGTATAAAGCGAAGCGCTACAGCCGGTGGTATCTGCTCAAATGCCTCAAACAAAACCTGACATCCGACCCCGCCTACCATGAGATGCTGCGCAAGGAGTTCAGCATCATGATGCGGTTGCAGCACAGCGGCGTGCTGCAAGCCAGCAGCATGGAGACGGTGGCCATCCCCGGCCGCGGGAAGGCTGTCTGCATCGTGGCAGAATGGATAGACGGGCGCACCCTCGGCGAATACCTGGCCGAGAAGCCCCCGCTGTCGGAACGCCGACGCCTGGCCGACGAGATGACCGACGCCCTCGCCTACATCCACTCGCAGCAGGTGGTGCATCGCGACCTGAAGCCGTCGAACATCATGGTGACCCACAACGGCAACTACGCCAAAATCATCGACTTCGGACTGGCCGACACCGACAGCCACGCCATCCTGAAACAACCGGCGGGCACCCTGAAGTATATGGCTCCCGAACAGATGCAGGCAACGGTGGCTGACGTGCGCAACGACATCTACTCGTTCGGCATGGTGATGCAGGAGATGAACCTCGGCAGGGGCAACTACCGGCGTGTAGCCGAGCGATGCCTGCGCCCCATCGGTCAGCGGTACCAGAACATGGACGCACTGCTCGCTGACCTCCGCAACCGCACCAAGCAGCGGCTGCTGTGGGCGGCCCTCATCCTCCTTGTGGTAGGCATCATCGCCGCCCTTGTCTTCCAAATCGACCGACTGCGCCAGCAAGCCCTGAGTCAGGCCCAGCACACGGCGGTGCTCAACCGCCAACTGCGCGTGCTCAACCATGAGATACTGGATTTCGCAGACCCAGAGGCGGAGCGGCTGTGCCTGCTTCACTGGGACACCAATGGCGACGGCGAACTGACCTTTGAGGAGGCCGCCGCCGTCACCGAACTGGGAAACGTGTTCACCCAGAACAAGATGCTGCGCTCGTTTGAGGAACTGGAGCATTTCACGGGACTCACCGACATCAGCGCAGAGGCCTTCATGGGATGCAGCAACCTACGGTCATTGAAAATCCCTGGCACGGTGCGCTTCTTCCGGCACGACGCCTTCCGCCAGTCAGGACTGGAGGCCTTCTCCTTCCCTGGGACAGTGGCCGGCATCGGCGACCACATCCTCGATGACTGTCCCCAACTGGAGACCATCATTTTTGAGGCCAAACTGCCACAGTCGAACGTAGGCAGCAGACATGTCAACAACTGTCCGAAACTCAGCACCATCTTTGCTGACTACGCAATGGTGGAACAAATCAACGATGGTACAAGGCTGTTGGCCTCCGGCTTTCAACCAGGCGACGAAAAGTTGCAACCAGAGGAGACAGAGCACATCATCCTGAGTCAGGCCTGGAGCCATGTCGTTCCCCTGATGACTGACCACATCCCGTTTGCCGACCCCGAGGTGAAGACCGTCTGCATCAGACGATGGGACCGCGACGGCAACAAGGAACTGTCCATAGACGAGGCCATGGCGGTCAACACCATCGGCAAGGCTTTCTGCGGAAATACCCGAATCACTCATTTCGACGAACTGAAGTTCTTCACGGGCATCCAGACCATCGAGACCAGCGCCTTTGAGGGATGCTCCCACCTGCAGTCCATCCGTCTTCCCTCCACCATCCGCCTCATCGACAGTTATGCCTTCTACGCCTGCAGGTCACTGACCGCTATCCAACTGCCAGACGATCTCGAGCAAGTGAACAGAGATGCGTTCATGCACTGCGACCTGCGCGAACTGTTCATCCCCGCCAAGACTACGTCGATTGCTACGAGAGCCTTCATCTGCAACGAGAACCTGAGCCGGGTGGAGGTGAGCACAGCCAATCCGGTTTATGACAGCCGCGAAGACTGCAATGCCATCATCGAGACAGCCACCAACATGATGGTGACAGGCAGTCCGGTGGCCATCATCCCCCGGAGTGTCACGCGACTGTCCGACGAGGCCTTTGTGGGTTTCCACAGAGAGGACATCACCCTGCCCATCCAGATGACCCACATAGGACGGTGGACCTTCTCCTGCTCCATACCCAAAATCTACTGCGAGGCTCCCACGCCCCCTTTTTACGAGGGAGAAGCCATATTATTCCTGAAGGACCTCCAAGGCAATCCTGTCGTCATCTATGTGCCATTCGGTGCCCGCGAGGCCTACTGCCAAGCCAACGGATGGCGCGACTATGCCAGCACCATCCGGGAATGTCCCATTGCCGTGCCCTTCTCTGTCCTCTATGAGATAGCGAAAATCATCCATCAAATGGACTTTCAAAATACAAGTCGTTGAATTCAACTTCCGCAAGTTGGGAGTAGTATTCAAACATGTAATTGCCATGTAATTATACATTAATTTGACCGCTCCGCGGTCGTTGGTTTTATGGTCTAAAGCGGCTCATTCCTAAAAATCTCTGTGTCTCTGTACCTTTGTGTTGAGAAAAACGAATCAAAATCTCCGTCCCCCTGATATGCTTTGGCTTTTGGCATTTGGCCTTTGGCAAGCAGCCCCAAGTTTTTTCACCTTTTTTGTGAGTGCCTTGGCACTTTTTCGCAAGCATCAGCGTTTGAAGGTTGTCAACCAAAAATGTTTTTCTTCTTTTTTCCGAAGCGAAGCGTTTTTTGATCATCTCTCCATATCAGTTGGTGTGTGCCTTGTTGCAACCACGAAAGCACGAACAATATTTCAACACAGAGACACGGAGATACAGAGAATGATATAATATTGGTAATTATATGGTCATTATATGTGAAAGAAACGGTTCATTATCAGAATCTTATCGGATTAAAAATCCTGATATTAAACGCGGTCGGATTACAAATCCGCCCGAACGTGCACGAAGCGATAACTTCTTAACTACTTGAAATTTATGTTCAATTAATGGTCATTCGTGTTAAAAATATTCAAACATGTAATTTCCATGTAATTATACATTAATTTGACCGCTCCGCGGTCGCTGGTTTTATGGTCTAGGGAATATTGGAAAATAGGAATAGAATCTCTGTATCTCTGTACCTTTGTGTTGAAATAATGATTTTTTTGCACTTTGGGGTTGTTTTTTTCTCTTTTCATCCGTTATATAAAGGGTAATACCATCGCCCCCCAAGAGGGGGGAGGGATGAAAACCACTATCAACCATCTGGGAATGAAACAACTTATCATACTTTTACTCACTGTCATCCTGCCTCTGACCATGGCTCAGGCACAGACCGTGAATCACGATTTTGAGGATGTCTCTCTATCGGAAGCCCTTCTCGCATTGGACAACGACTGCGACACCATCACCGTCAATTTCGTTTATGACGACCTGGAGGATTTCCGAGTCACCACCACGATCCGCGAAGCCACCATTCCGCAAGCCGTCAGTCAGGTGTGTGGCTACTACCCCATGCGGATCACCCAATTCGATACCGACATCTTTGTGGAGTGCACCCAGCGCGACTCGGTGCGCTTCATCGGTCAGGTGATGGATGCGAAACACGTACCCGTGCGTTTTGCCAATGTGACATTGCTGTCGGTCAATGACAGAGACACCCTCAATCAAGGAGTGACCAATGACGATGGCTATTTTGTCATTCCGTGCTCCTCGAAACAGGCCATCGTCCGCATCACACACGTGAGTTACGCTGATTTCGAAAAGACATGCCAGAATGGAGATGTCGGCGTGGTCTCACTCGCTGTGGCCAACCACAAGTTGAAGCCAGCGGAAGCCATTGGCACCCTGCCCGACGCAAAGGTGTTGAAACGCAGTTACCATTCCTTGTGGAGACAAGCATATAAGTATTCCACCAAGCACCTGCCCCGCTCTCAGATGGGAGTGATGGACCAGATCATGATGAAAGCCCGGCATGAGTCCAACTATGGGCAACTGCTCGCTGCAGAAATGATGAAGGCTTCATTGGCAGGTGAAATATCTCCCGATTCCATACCGGATGCCATCGGCCACTTGGTGGAGGAGGAACGGTCGGCTAACACCTGGAACCCTACTTTGGCGGCTGTGTATCAGACGGTGTTGGCCAATGTGATGAGAATCGGTGACTACGACACCGAAGAGGCGGAGAAATACCGGAAAAAAGCCGTGGAGCATGTAAAACTGTTGGCAGCCAACAAGGCGGAGACTCTCCAACCCTTTGTTACGACAGGTATGGACAGTGAAATCTTCGGCAACGACTTGCTCTCTGTCATCGGCATCCAGACGAACAATTATCGGGTGCTGCACGATTATTATGCCCTTGCAGGAAACCGGCGGGCGGAAATGTATGCCGCCTTCCGCATGGCAGTGCATGACTGCTGTGACAACAAAGGCGAAGTGAAGCCTGAAAACAGAAAAAAACTGATCACCCAACTTGATTCGCTCATCGCTCTGTATGGAGACATACCTGAATGTTGTGAGGTGGCCATCGAAAGATACAAGTTGATGTGTGTGGGAAAACGTTTCTCGGTGGAGGAGAAAATGGCGTATCTCGATGAGGCTGTCAGCAAATGGCCCGAATGGAAAAACACCAACACGCTGAGAAATTTCAGGAACCAACTCACGCAGCCGTCGTTCAAAGTGGACATGGGTGAGAACAGGCTGTTGCCTGACTCGTCCAGGGTGGTCAGATTGTACGATATCCGCAATGTGAAATCAGTTCGTCTGCGCATCATGCCACTCCACCTCAGTCAGGCTCAAATATCCAAGATGAATGTTGGTGGCGTTGTCAGCGAGTTCCGCTATAAACAAATTCGCGAATTTGTGGACAGCACCAACGTGACTGAATATCGGAAACGACTCCACATGCCCAACGACTGGCAGTTGTTTTCCGATACGCTCAGGATGGAGGGATTCCCTGTAGGGAACTATATCGCCGAACTCACAGCCGACGACTGTGCCATCGATACCATGAGGTTTCACTTCTCAGTCAGCGATGTGTATCTGCTGGCGGAACCCCTGCCGAAATCCCACACCAGACTGGTGGTGGTGAGAGGGACGACAGGACACCCCATCGCCGGGGCCAAGGTGTCTCTATACGACCAGTACAAGCCCAATGATGTGAAGGTGTATCTGACTGACTCCAACGGAGAGGTGATTCTCTCAGGAAGAAAGCGGAGTTATGGTATGTGGGTGTATGCCTCCACTGATGACGACCATGCCTCGCCAGCCATAGAGATGAGGGTCATCGGCTATTATGGCAAGGGAGGACTGGGTACACAGAAGATGATTCACATCTACACCGACCGGGCGATTTACAGGCCTGGACAGGAGGTGAACGTGGCTTTGCTGGCCTTCCAGAACAGCAAGAACACGCACATCAAACCTTTGGCAGGCAGACAACTCAAAGTGTCGGTTGATGATGCCAATAACACTTCTGTGATGGATACCACACTTTTGGCGGATGACTATGGCACGGCATTCTTCACTGTCAAAATACCAGAGGGCAGGCGGAACGGAGTCTTCCATATCCATGCCGTTTCTGGAAAGAAGTGTTATAATATTCTGACGTTCAGGGTGGAGGATTACAAGCGGCCGACGTTCAAGGTCGAGTTCATGCCCCGACAGTCTCTGGCCAATGGTCGTTTGATGGAGGACGAGGACTCCCTCATGCTCAAAGGCTGTGCCACTGCTTTCTCCGGGGCACCGATGGTGGGAGCACAGGTGAGATACACGGTGAAAAGAGGGTTGAACAGGTCTTCCCTGACCACCATCCATGAAAATACGGTGCATACCGACCAGCAAGGGGAATTCGTCGTGAGCATACCAACGGAAACGCCGGAATCGGACGAGGAGAATCCCAAATGGAAGTTTCTGGTGAAAGCCACGGTCACCGACCTGGGAGGGGAGACGCATGAGGTGGAGAAAACACTTTTCATGGCCAGCAAGAACCATGACCTGACGGTGGATTGGCCCAAGCAAAAGATGGACATCTCCTCTCGGAAAACCGTGAACGTGCAACTCTCCGACAAGTGGGGAGAACCCCTCGACACCGTGGCAGTATGCTATATCGACCAACCAGACCATCCTTTCACTGTCAGGACCAACACGCAGGCCACATTACCGGATGGAGAAAGGCTGAAACTCGCTGGGGAGCACACACTATATGCGGTGTATGACAACGACACGGTAAAAACCAGTTTCTTCATCGTTGACTATCAGGCGCGGCAACCAGCGACCTTCACGCGGGAGTGCTTCGCCCAAAGCGACACACGCTTCCCTGACGACGGAGGAAATGTGAATATTCAGTTGGGCACCTCTCTCAAAGACGTGTATGTGGTCTATGATTTGTTTGCGGACAACAAGAGACTCGAGGGCGGCTCTTTCTGGCTCAACGACGAGATGTACAACCGCTCTTTCTCCTACCGGTCGGAATACGGGGCGGGCATCTGCATCACCTTCGCCTTTGTCAGGGATGGGGTGGTCTATCGGGAGAAAGCCATCATCGAAGCACCCATGAGGGAGCATCAACTCGATATGAAATGGGAGACCTTCCGCGACCGTCTCAGTCCCGGCCAACAGGAGGAATGGACGATGAGAATCCGACAGAGCGACGGCACACCAGCCAAGGCACAGTTGTTGGCTGTCCTCTATGATGCCTCGCTCGACCAGATCGTGAAACCCCAATGGTCGAAAAAAAGTCAAATGTTGGGATTCTACACGGCTTCCACCAACTGGAAAAGGCCGGATTTCTCTAAACTGAGAAAGAATGGAGTGACCAAGGTATGGTCGGAATTGCCCGTCAATCCCTTGTCTTTGAGCCATTTCGACAATGACTTGCTGTCGCTGAGAGCGAATGACTATACATTGGCCCAATTCGCCAGTGTCTCCAAGAAAATGGACAAAGGTATAAGGAAACAGGGCAGACGGGGCTATGTGTCGGGCATCGTTGTCGATGAGGGAGGCGAACCCATCATTGGTGCTACCGTGACTCTAAGTGGCGCCACTAAGGGTAAAAAGGGAACGGTGACGAACATAGACGGAGAGTTTGAGATCAAGGCTGACAAGGATTTGGAGGTTATCGTCTCTTATATTGGTTATATCTCCTTGAAAGAGACGCTGCGCAAGGGAAAATATGCCGTCTTGCAACTGGCCGAAGATTACAACCGCTTGGAAGAAGTGGTGGTCGTGGGATATGGAACGCAGAAAAAGTCCAGTCTGACAGGCGGTGTACAAGTAAGAGGAAGTCGCTCTCGCGTCTATGGCTATAGGAGCCCCTATTCCGAAACAGAGGAGATGGAACAGGAATCGGCTGGGACAGAGCAGTCCGCTCTGATACCGATCCGGGAGAACATGAACGAGACGGCCTTCTTCTACCCCACTCTTCTGACCGGTGATGATGGTTCCCTGGCCATCAGGTTCAAACTGCCCGAGAGCGTCACCACATGGAGGTTCTTGGGTATGGCTCACGACCTTGACATGAACATGGGGATGATGGACTGTACGGCTGTCGCACAGAAAGAGGTGATGGTGCAACCCAATTTGCCAAGATTCCTGAGAGTAGGCGACAAGGCCACCATCTCAGCGAGGGTGTCTAACTTAGGGGACAAACCGCAGTCGGGTGTGGCAACCATCGAGTTGAAGGATGCAGAGACTAAAAAGGTGGTTTTCTCAGACAAATGTGATTTCTCCGTGGAGAAGAATGCCACCACGCCAGTGACTTTCTCCTTCGTTCCGGATGGCCAAGCCAATCTCCTCGTGTGCCGTATCAGTGTGAGCGGAAAAGATTTTGCCGACGGTGAGCAGGGCTTCCTGCCTGTGCTGCCCGACCGAGAGATGACTACCGACTCCTACGCTTTCACCATGCACCAGCCGACAACCCTGACTTTAGATGTGGACAGCATGCTACAGGGCAGCGCCCAACATCGCAGCATGACCATCGAATATACCGACAATCCGGCTTGGATGATGGTGACGGCCATGCCCACGCTCACGGCCCGCCCTGAGGAGGATGCGATATCCCAGGCCATTGCACTCTATGTGAACAGATTGGGCGAGAATATCCTCAACACCTCGCCGTTGCCCGGCAAGATTATCAGTCAATGGAGGGAAGCACCCGCCGAAGACAGTCCGCTGGTAGGTGAATTGCAAAGAAACGACGGCATGTATGGTATCGTTTTGGCGGAGACGCCATGGGTGATGGATGCCAAATGGGAAACATCAGACAGGAGAAACCTGATGAAATTCTTCGACAAGCCAACGATGAGCATGCGCATCGAGCAGAGTGTTGCGAGATTGAAAGCCCTACAGTGTCCGGATGGCGGATGGGCTTGGTGGAAGGGTATGCCCAGTTCGCGATACACCACATTGTCTGTCATGGAAATCCTGGCCAGACTCTATCGGACAATGGGGAACAATCAGTACAGAAACTATGAGGTCGAAAGAATGCTCCTGCAGGGAGTGCGCTATCTCGACAAGCAGATGAAGGAGGATATGGAGCGTGAGACAAAGATGGAGACACCTACCGAGGACATGCAGCACTATCTGTATATCTGCGCGCTGATGGATGACAAGCCTAATGCGGAAACCCAGAAAATGAGAAAGCAGTTGATGGAATTCGTGCGGGGACGCCAACTGGACCTGACCATCTATGGAAAGGCTGCCTGTGCGGTCATCATGGCCTATGAGGGTCAGAAGAGCAAGGCCCGCGATTATTTGCAAAGTCTCAAGGAATATGCGGTGACCTCGCCTGAGCGTGGGATGTATTTCGACACCCCGCGTGCCCAGTACACATGGTGTGACGGGACGATTCCCACGGTGACGATGGCCATTGAGGCACTGAGATTGGTGGAACCTGAGGACACCGTGTCGGTGGAACTGATGCGAAGGTGGTTGCTCTCACAGAGACGCACAAAGGGTTGGGGCAGCGCCATCAACAGCATCAACGCCATCCATGCTTTTTTAGGAGACAGCAGTGAGGAGATGTCTGCAAAACTATCTGCTGCTGGTCAGGAGACGACCTTCACATTGGACGGAAAAGCATTGCAGCATGAAACTCCGGCAGCGGGAATCGGTTATGTCAAAATGGTGGTGGCTGATGATGTGCAGGGGAAACTGAATATCGTCAAGACAACACCACATACATCGTGGGGTACGGTCATCACCCAGTCCATGCGCAAGACACGGGATGTGGGAGACGCCTCCACGGGATTGTCGGTGAAGCGTGAAATCATCGGTGACGCCAGCCATCTCCATGTGGGCGACAAGGTGCGGGTGCGCCTGACCATCAAGGCTGACCAAGATTATGATTTTGTGCAAATCACTGACAAGCGGGCCGCTTGTCTCGAACCAGCAGATGTGGTGAGCGGTTACCATAATGGCTACTATCGTGTCGTGAAGGATAACGCTACGCATTTCTATGCCGACAGGTTGAGAAAGGGAACCACCGTCATCGAAACGGAGTATTATGTAGACCGTCCCGGACAATATGAGACAGGCATTTGCACCGTCCAATGTGTCTATGCACCGGCTTTCTCCTCACGCACCTCCTCTATTTCCCTCTCCGTCGAATCCCCGAATCAAAAGTAATAGGGCGTATCAGGCCCCCGTTCACATGATACACTTCCATCACTCACATATCAGGGGAACGTATCAAGTGGACGGGGAATAATACGTTTTCACGTATCAGGGGAACGGGGAGTCTGATACATTTTTGAGCCTTCTTATGATGCTGAAGCCAACCGCTGAAAGTTTGGACAGTTGTCTGATTCCTGCTCCTTTTTTCAGAATGGAAATGAGAATCTTGTCCCTATCCTGCTTTGGGAGAGATGAAATCCTTTCGATGGGCATTCCATGGCATTCTTCCAACAACATTTCCGTCACTTCCAAGTCAGACGGCGGGTGGCAAAACAAATTTGGGAGGACTGAATAGAATATGTTCCTTTCTCTTGGATGAATCTATCAACTTATCTATGCCATGATTGTCGAGCGAGGGCTGATTGGTCAATAGGTTGACAATCGTCACCCGGTTACCATCAATGTCGATAATGCCAAAATGTCCTTCACCGTCCTTTGAATAATTGATGAAATTGTATGTGCCACCATAACCCATATAATCTTTTCCCTGCGAAGAACTGAAGATATAACTCACTTTCTGTTCCACGTTTTTTATGCGAATGATTCCCTGCCCGTCGAATAACGATAGATATGTGCTGTCCTTGTATGTCTCAAGCATGTAAATGGTATCATTTTGCATGAAAAAAGCATTCAACAATATGCCTGGGTCTGAAGGAGAAAAAAGAATCTCAGGGTTTGAAGCAGGTGCATTCCAATAACTAGTGGCGACGGTGTGTCCATAGATGATGGTGTCTTTTGAATGAACAAGACCTTCTTTTGGGTTTGAAATTCTGCAGATGGCCTCATTGCTGCAAAGGTAATAGCCATCATTTCGCTTGAAAACCTTGCCCCAGCATCTATAGATATGTTCTTGCAAGTCGTACTTGTCTATGAAACTTATGTATTGTCCACCATGCCCACTGTTTGTAAACTTCACACTGTATTCATCATCTTCATGGACAATGGAAGAAGGCGGTGAAATTTCCTTGAGTTTCCAACAAGACGAACCTTCATCACCACAGATGCTGTCAATGATGCAATGATATTTATAACCTCCCTCTCCAACACCAAACCCTTTGATGAGCAGGGAATCATTGCGGACAAACATTTGAGGATAATCATAGACCAGGTCCGACTTGTATTCAATAAGCCTTGCTTCCGTCTTGGAAACTTCACTGACTGTTGAATCTGTAGGTTGTATGACAAGAATATGGTAATAACTGTTCTTCCATGAGTTAACTATTGAATCCTCCCTGAACAGGCAGAAATACTGTCCATTGTATTTTGCACAACCCTCCAGATAAAAAGTCGAAGAAGGGCGGGTGATGGACTTGGAATCTATATGAAATGTTTGATAAACTATTTCCATCTCTTTGGCCTCATTTGACTCGTTTGGCATTTGTGCACATGAAACCAAGAAACAAAGGAAGACAATGACGCCCCACTTTATATGTTTCATAGATTGATGCTTAAAATGTTTGTAATCATTCGCAAATATAAAGAATAAATTGGATGCCTGTTTTTATTGTCTTTTCTTAAGTTCTCTCAAGGTTCACCCATAGTTTGCACAGACTTCGCATTATAGGTTTGATAGAATCTATTGATTTAGAATAACTTATGATAAAAGTTCGCATAAACTTCACATAAAGTTCGCATAAAATGAGGCTTATTTATGCGAACTTTTCAAAGTCCATTGTTTCTTTTCACCAATCTCAATAATGCCAGACCTTCGTAATGCTAAAAGCAAGTTACCCACCTTTGTGTGCTTTTGTTTCTCCGTCAATGCATCGGGCAGCTTGTCTAAAAGCAATTCGTTGATTTCTGCTCTTCCCTTCTTGCCGTGCTGCGCCAGATAGGTGACGATAAGGTCCTTGTAATAGTTGTCATCAAAGCCTTTGTTCTTAGTGTATTTCGCTTCTTGCCCGGTGGCTTTAGCAACACTTTTGGCAAAATATAAGGCATTCTTTCGGCCTTCAACAAGTTTCCTCTTTCTAAGATAGGCAATCTCGTCATTGCTCAATGGGCGACGCAATTGCACCCTGCTGAGCATCTCAATTTCAAGCAGACTGAGGGACTTGTCCCTTGTCAATAGCATGGCATAGTCAATGTCTACCACCTTGCCAATGATGGTCACCTTCACGCGGTTGTCACTGATATCATAATCAGGCATGGGGAACAGTCTGTCACGTTGCTTGTTGAACATGCGCCTGATACCACTGCCTATCGTGTCCACTTGCCCCAGTTCCACCATGGCATTCGCCAGCATTTTGTTCCTGTAATTCTCTTCGGGGGCGTCGTTTTCAAGCACACTCCTAATGCTGTTGGGGATGAAACTGCCAAGATTGCTGAAAATGAGCCTGTCTTCCTCTTCCACCACATTGATCATGCCATTGCACCGATAATTTTGGTGGGCAATGGCGTTGTTCAGGGCCTCGCGTATGATGAATGGGTCATAAGTGTCAAGTTCCTCTGGAACCAAGGAGAGGAGTGTAGGATTCATGTAGCGGTATTTGAAGTTGCGTATTTTATGGTACACTTTCTCTGCTGCCAGGATCAGAGGACATGTTTCGATGGAGAAATCACGTTCGTTGCCAGTGGAATCCTTATAAATCCACCTGATGCGTGCCACGGCAGGTGATATGAGATACTCGCTCTCAGAACGGCCCAACAGCAAAACGGCGGTGTTTGTTATCTTGCCTTTGAGCGTTATCTTGGCCTTATTGAGAAACGTCTCATCGTCCCAGGTCTTCATCTCCTCTGCCAGTTTCTCGTGCTTTGTGGCATATAGTTCACGTGCCTTTAGAATCGCTTCAGGATCGAGGTCATCCAATGTGGCGCCATTCACTATCTCGGCACTCCAATCCTTTTGCGATAGATAAATCTGGCGGATATAGTCGGGGAAATCCTTGAGTTTTGTCAGGTTACTGCCTATGCGAACATAGGAAATGCCCTTGAAGTTGACCGGTTCTCCTGCGGCAGCCTGTATTTCGAAGATGACGACACGAAGATTGCTGTCGCCATTATAGTCAAACTCTTCTATGTCAAAAGGAATGATGGGTGAGCAGTTCTTTCTCAGCCACAATTCATAATCCTGATTGCCATACTTGGTAGATGGCATCCGCAGGTTGGTGCCCACTACCTTCCAAGAACCATCCTCTACTCCCAGTACCAAATAGCCATGAGACTTGTATTTCAGGCAGGCCGAGTTAGCCAGTCCAGAGATGTAGTTGCCCACACCTTCGTAAGTGATGCTACGGTGTGACTCTCCTATGTTGGTCTTGAACTCTATCCATTCCGTCTCGCCAGCACTCTTGCGTTGGCGAGCCATTGACAGAAGTTCCTCCAGTAGCCTATGCTGGTCTTCAAGGGTTCTCATAATGTCTCTATTTGCTTTTTGGTTCTTTCGGTTGCAAAGATAGTGCAAATCGAGTGGAATGCAGAATAAAAGATGTTTTTTATTCTCATTCCCGAGATGCAGCCTATCTTCGCCGAAGGCAAAGATAACACTTTTTCTTTTATCCAGTCTATGGCGATTACGAAATATTGCGAAATCTCAAACATGACCTCTTTCTGACTGGCGTCGTTGACCCATTTGTCATGCCACCATCTCCTGCATTCATTATCATCGGGACCAGTGTCTACTACTGTGGATTTTCTTTCACTCATGTGTGAACAACTAAAAAATGCGCCATTATTTTCTTAATAAACTATAAAAACTAAAGGTTTTAGTTCTATCAAACTAATTTTTTTAGTTACTTTGTAATCGGATAAGATACTGACGCATTTGATGGATGTGAAAATAAAAGGAAAAGAACGATGAAAAAACTAACTCGTAAAGAAAAGGAAATCATGGACCTGTATTGGCAGCATGGGCCAATGTTCGTCAAGGAACTGTTGGAGTACTACGACGAGCCACGCCCCCATTTCAATACGCTGTCCACGACAGTGCGCATTCTAGAGAAGAAGGGCTTCCTTGACCATAAGCAGTTCGGCACATCCTATCAATATTTCCCGACCATATCGGAGAAGGAATACGGACGTTCGAGTCTCGCCGGAGTCATCAAGAACTATTTTGACGACTCATATCTGAATGCCGTCAGCAGTTTCGTGAAGGAAGAAAAGATCTCTTTGGAGGAACTGAAAGAATTGATCGAGCAAATAGAGCAATCTTAATTTCTTGTCATTTTACAAATGATTTAGTATGTTGGAATTTCTGAAATACGACTTGAAAGTCGCTGTACTGATAGCGGTATTCTACCTGTTCTATCGCTTGTTGCTCAGCCGCGACAGGTTACACCGCCTCAACCGCATGGTGCTGCTCGCCACGGCAGTCGCCTCGTTCGTGTTGCCATGTTGTGTCTTCACCTTCCATCATACAGTCGTCCTGACAACTCCTGATACCAGCATTGCCGTTGGACGGCCGATGGCATCCATCATCGAACCGTCTCAGCCATGGTGGAAAATAGGAGTCATTGTCGTGTTCTTCTTGGGTGTATTCATTGTTGCGGGGCGAATCATTTGGTCTGTCGCTCAGGTAGTTCGTCTCATCATGCACAGCGAGCGCCACCCCCAGGATGATGGCATCGTCATCGCCGTTACCGACAAACAGGTGGCACCCTTCAGTTGGATGCGATACATTGTGCTCAACGTTTCAGATTTCGAACTTCAAGACCCCGCCATCATGGCCCATGAACGAGGCCACATACGCTATCGGCACTCGCTCGACGTACTCCTCGTTGACACACTCACCGCGCTGCAATGGTTCAACCCTGCTATATGGATGCTTCGCCAAGACCTGCGTGCCATCCATGAGTACGAGGCTGATGCTGCAGTTCTCTCTCAAGGCATCAATATGCGTCAGTATCTTTATCTACTTATCCAAAAAGCCGCTGTCAATGGTGGGTACTCCATAGCCAACGGCATTGCTCACAGTACCCTCAAAAACCGCATAAACATGATGCTTAACAATAAGAAATCAAATGGTATGAGTTGGTTGAAACTGCTTGCTCTCCTGCCCATTATGGGAACATTCCTGGCACTCAATGCTGAGACCGTCACCGATTATGTCTACCAACAGCCTCAAAAGAAAATCGTAAAGAAGGGCCGCAAGGCCGGAAAGGTGAATGTGAGTGGAAAGACCATCGAAGTGAAAGCCGACACGGCGGTTAGTACTGCACCCATCACCATCAAAATAATGGATGATATGAAGGGCAATGTGGCAAATCCTCTCGTCATCATCGATGGCAAACATTCCACCATGGAGGAAGTGCAGAAACTCGACCCCCAAATCATCGACCATATCGATGTCCTAAAAGACAAAGCGTCCAGGGAATTGTATGGTGAGGAAGGAAAGAACGGAGTCGTCATCATCACAACCAAGAACGCGGCACGCGAGCCCGTTAACTATAAGGCTACGGCGACGTGGCAGCCATCTTCTGCAGCCACATCAGATGACATCGTTTCTTCTGAAGTGGACATCGAAACCGAAACCAACGACTCGGAAGCCTTCGACGTGGTGGAAAAAATGCCTGAATATCCTGGCGGCATAGAAGGTATGATGAAGTTTCTCCAAGAGAACATCCACTATCCTGAAACAGCCTCTAAAGCAGGTATTCAGGGAAGGGTCCTTATCAATTTCATCGTAGAGAGTGATGGCAGGATCAGCAATATCCATGTTGTTCGAAAAGTCAACGATGACCTTGACGCCGAGGCTGTCCGCGTAGTCGGTGCCATGCCAAAATGGACTCCAGGAATGCAGAAAGGCAAAGCCGTGCGTGTGAAATACACGTTGCCCATCTCATTCCGTCTGAACAAACCAACCCCTCAGGAGTAATGGCTTTCGGAAAGTGACAGCACCATCTGTTTCAGAGAACTCTTAACCTAAGTCAAGACTTTCATGCTCAGCGACCTTTTTCAAGGCTTCGCTGAGTTTTTTTGTGCGACTTTTTGTAATTTTACCGCGAAAATACCTAAAATGTCAGAACATTCCTTGAAGCGCCAACTGAAGGTGCTCACTGTCCCGGTGTTCATCGAGATTGCTCTCGTCATGATGTTGGGAGCCGTAGATACAGTGATGCTGAGTCGATACAGCGACAACAGCGTTGCTGCCGTAGGTCTTGACAACCAACTGATCTCGCTCGTCTTCCTCGTCTACCAGTTTTTCTCGATGGGAGCAGCCATCCTCTGTGCCCAATACATCGGAGCAGGGTTGCGCAAGCGCCTGGTGCAGGTGGTGGGCATGGCCCTGGTGGTGAACCTGCTGGTTGGCCTGTCTGTCAGTGCCTTGCTTTTCTTTTATGCCGAGGAATTGCTGCAGTTGATGGGTCTGCGCCCCGAATTGATGGGAGACGGACTGGTGTACCTGCGGCTGACGGGTGCCTTTTCGTTCTTTCAGGCCCTGTCGCTCACATTCTCCGCCTCTTTGCGCAGTGCCGACAAGGTCGTTTATCCGATGGTTGTGACGGGCATCGTCAATGTGGTCAACATGGTGGGCAACTATGCACTGATTTTCGGACATTGGGGGTGTCCTCAGTTGGGTGTCGAGGGAGCCGCCATCGCCACTGCAGGCAGCCGCGCCATTGCCACGGTGCTGCTGGCCGCCATCCATTTCAGGGTGCATATTCCCCGCTTCCCCCTACCCTATTTCCGCCCCATGCCTTGGCATGAACTCAAAAACCTGCTCCACATCGGCATCCCTGCCATGAGCGAGAACATCTCTTACAGTCTCTCGCAGGTCGCCATCACATTTTTCATCAACCAGATCAGCAACGAGGCCCTGGCAGCACGCACCTACTGCCACAACATGATTATGTTTGTCTATCTGTTCTGCGTGAGTATCACCCAGGGCGGCGACATCCTTGTGGGTCACCTTGTAGGTCAGCGCAGGCATCAGGCTGCCTACGTCCTCGGCAATTACTTCTTCCGCTGGTCGATGATCATCACCATCACCGGTTCGGTGATTCTCGCGCTGACAGGACGGTACATCCTCGAAGCCTTCACCGACAATACAGAAATCATCACAATGGGTGTCTGGGTTCTGTTCATCGATATTTTCCTTGAGGTAGGCCGCACGTCCAATATCTTCGCCGGCAGCACGTTGCGGGCCACAGGCGATGCTGTCTACCCCTTCGTCATCGGCGTCATCTTCCAATGGAGCGTGGCTGTCGGCGTGAGTTACGTCATCGGCATACCCCTTGGCTTCGGTCTCGTGGGCATGTGGGTTGGCTTCGCCCTCGATGAAAACATCCGCGGCGTCATCCTCCTGCATCGGTGGAAGTCAGGCAAATGGCGCACAAAAGGCTTCGTGAAAGAGGGTTAAGCAAACTTAATTACTGAGTTTCCATCCCATTCATATGCACTTATTTTTTATCCCGAATTATCGAATTATTTGGTGCTCCCCAATTCTCTAATTCGCTAATTCGGGACTTTTATTTCTTCTCACGAATTGTCGAATTATCGAATTATTTTGTGATCACCAATTCTTTAATTCGCTAATTCGGGACTTTTATTTCTTCTCATGAATTTTCGAATTATCGAATTATTTTGTGATCACCAATTCTCTAATTCGCTAATTCGGGACTTTTATTT
>JAEEGL015244543.1_pt1 | contig 26637 bp, 20 predicted proteins | sample 9134231 | NCBI WGS metagenome assembly JAEEGL01 (sample SAMN16246548, study PRJNA631951) | gut metagenome | biome: gut microbiome; feature: rumen; material: fiber-attached | host: Bos | place: Iran: Karaj | collected 2018-10 | reverse complement strand
TCTCAGCGCTGATCGCTGCGTGCAGCTTTATCTACATCGGACGCGGCGCGGACGGCTATCCGCGGCTGCAGGTGATCGACGGCGGCAACGCGACCGGCATCATCGACCCGGTGACCAACATGCTCACCGAGGGCTATGCCGTGCTCGAGCGCGACAATAACAACAGTCCTACGCTCGAGGCATATTTCCGCCAGGGCATCACCGAATACTACCGGAACGGCAAGCGCGACGATGGGCTCACGCTGACGCACAAGGCGCCGTATGCGCTGCTCGTGCCGGTGATCTACCGCCCGGACGCCAAGCGCCCCTTCGGGCATTCGCGCATCTCGCGGAGCTGCATGCACATCGTCGAGGCGGTCGTGCGAACGCTGCGCCGCGCGGAGGTCTCCGCGGAGTTCTATTCCTTCCCGCAGCGCTATGTGCTCGGGCTCTCCGATGAGGCAGACAAGGTTGACAAGGCGCAGGCGATCATGTCGGCATTCCTCGATTTCCGCAAGGACGAGGACGGCGACAATCCGAGCGTCGGGCAGTTTGAGCAGCAGTCGATGGCGCCGTACACAGAGCAGGTGCGCATGCTGGCGTCTGTGTTCGCCGGAGAGACCGGTCTGACACTGGACGATCTCGGCTTTGCGACGGAAAACCCGTCCAGCGAGGGAGCGATCAGAGCAGCGCATGAGAATCTCCGGCTGACCGCAAGGCGCGCACAGCAGACCTTCGGCGTCGGGTATCTCAACGCGGGATATCTGGCAGCGTGCCTGCGCGATGATTACGCCTACAAGCGCAGCGCGTTCGCGTACACGGTCCCGGCATGGTATCCGATCTTCGAGCCGGATGCGGCGGGGCTTGCCTCGATCGGCGATGCGATCCTCAAAATGAATCAGGCGCAGGAGGGCTTCATGGGGGCGCGCAATTTGCGTGCGTTGACCGGTCTGGAGAGTGATGCGGAATGACCGGCGAGGAGCTGAAAGCGATCATTGCGGAGCGCATCGAACGCGACCCGCGCCTGCGCAGAATCCGCGCGAAGACCGCAAAAGGCAAGGCGACCAAAGCCGACAGCTTCACTTATTCGCGCATCTGCTCGGAGATCATGAGCGAGGAGCTCGCAAAGGCTGTGCTCGATCTGGACGACCGCGAGGGCATCTGCGCGGCGCTGCTGCGCGGGAACTACGAGGAGATCATGCAGACCGCCGACGCGATCCAGCGCAGCATCGACGAAAAGCAGCGCATCCACATGCAGCCGCGCAGACCGGCATTCCCGGCGGAGCGCGTGCAGCAGATCGCGCATTCGCTCGTTGACCCGACCGTGCCGGACGAGAAGATCGTGCGGCGTGCCGGCTCGACGGCGACGGTGAGCATGTCCTTCCACGATGATTTCGTGCAGGAGAATGCAGCCTTCCGCGCAAGAGCCGGGCTGAAATGCTGGATTACGCGGGAGACGGACGGCAGCTGCTGCAGGTGGTGCTCCGCGCTCGCCGGGCGTTATGAATACGGCGAGGAGCCGCAGGACGTTTACCGCCGGCATGACAACTGCTGCTGCACCGTGACCTATGAGAACGGCAGGAAGCGGCAGGATGTGTGGAGCAAGCGTACATGGGAAGCTCCGGCAGCCGGCGCGGGCGCAAAGGAGCCGGCAAGGCTGACACCGGAGCAGGCGGCTGCGAAAGAGGCGGAACATTTGCCGAAACGCTTGACACCGGGCGCGGAAAGTGGTACAATGGCATTAGAAGATATGTTTCACACGCAGGAAGACCCAATGCGTGAAGTTATAGGACCTGCATACAAAAACAATTTTCAAGAACTTGATGCCATTATTCGAGAGCTTGAAAGCAAAGGCATTGAGGTTGTCGTTTCGGATTCCAGTGAATCAATGGGTTATCAACCAGCGCCTAGCTTATCCGGCGGTCGTCCGGGGCGGGTAAAAATGGCAAGAGATGCTAGCCTATCAGCGTGGGAGCATGAAAGGCGACATGCGCTTGATGATGAACAATCAGGGTGGAACGGAAGGGCAATCTTACAGTTTGATCCTGATGAGCGGTATCAGTGGGAGATTAGAGCGTATCAAATTGAAATTGAAATGGCAAGGTCTTTAGGGCGAGAAGATATTGTAGAAAGGTTAAAGGTACTGCTTGAAATGGAAAGGAGGGCTATTTATGGCGAAGACGAATCGGTCTGAGAGTATTTGTAAAATGATTCGCGGTGATGTCGATGCAATGAAAACGGGGCTTTTTTCTGACAATCCGTATTATCGAATGGATGCTCTCATTTGGTTGTCGTACCATAATCTTTCTGTTCCGGAACTAATCGATCGGATTAAGCAACTTAAGAGTGATACAGCCGTTCTTATGGGGTATACAATCAGCAATTATGCTATTGCAGCCTTGTCAGCATTGAATGTTGAACGTTATAATGGAACTGATGCTGTTCAGCAGGAACTGAACGCACATATTGTCCCTACCAAAGAGCAAGCACAAGCGTTTTTAGCAAAATACGAGTAGACCCGCCCAGAAATGAGCGGGTTTTCTCATGCCAAGTCGAATCACTCGAAAAACAGCCCTGAAACACTCGAATCAGTCGCAAACGGCTGTCAATAGCGTGGATTTGAAGTGTTTTTGCAGCGAATTTGAAATGAGGTGGACACCATGACCGTGAGAGGAAACTGAATACACCCGAAGCACTCTGAACAGGGTGCTTTTTTCATGCCCGAACGCACGCTGAACGCACGCGTGCGTTTCTCTGAAAGGAGTGACACCATGCCCCAGCCCAGAGCACGCCCGGCAGGCGACCGTCGCCCGAACCCGTGCCTCCGCGCAAACATGCCGCGCGAAAAACAGATGCAATGATCGGCAAACAGAAATGCTCCGGTGCAGCGAAACACCGGAGCATTTTTCAGCCTTCTTCAAATTCGGAGACCAGCGCAGAGACCGTCTGCTTTGCGTCGCCGTAGATCATGACCGTGTTGTCATTGGTGAAGAGCGGGTTCTCGATGCCGGAAAAGCCGGTGCCCTTGCCTCGCTTGAGCACGAATACCGTGCGCGCCTCAAAGGCGTTGATGATCGGCATGCCGTAGAGCGGCGAGGATTCGTCGCTGATCGCCGACGGGTTTACAACGTCGTTTGCGCCGATGACGATCGCGACATCGGTATTGGGCATCTGCGGGTTCATCTCGTCGGCGGTTTTGAGCTGCTCATAGGGGACATTCGCCTCTGCAAGCAGCACGTTCATGTGACCGGGCATGCGTCCCGCGACCGGGTGGATCGCGAAGCTGACCTCTGCACCGTTCGCTTCGAGCTTATCCGCAAGCTCCTTGACCGCATGCTGCGCCTGCGCAACTGCCATGCCGTAGCCGGGAATGAACACGACCGAGCTCGCAGCCTCGAGAATCAGATATGCATCCTCGACGGACATTGCCTTGGGCTCCTTGCCGCTGCCGGCTGCACCCTTGGACTTCGATGCACCGAAGCTGCCGAAGAGCAGTGCATAGAGCGTGCGGTTCATCGCCTTGCACATAATCAGCGTCAGAATCAGTCCCGAGGTACCGACGAGACATCCCGAGACAACCAGCACCGAATTGCTGATCGCGAGACCGGCAAATGCTGCCGCCAGACCGGAGAAGGCGTTCAGCAGCGAGATGATGACCGGCATATCGCCGCCGCCGATCGTCACGACCATTGTGAAGCCGAGAATCAGATAGGCTGCCGTGACCAGAATCATGCCGATCAGCCCGAGTGCGACATGGCTGCCGCTGAACGCATAGAGCACGATCCCGATCAGCCCTGCGATCGCGAGCAGTGCGTTGAGTGCGTTTTTCGCGGGGATCGTCACGGATTTCTTGAACATCTTGCCCGAGAGCTTGCCCCATGCGACGACCGAGCCGGTGAAGGCGATCGCGCCGATCGCAACGGTCAGACCGAGCGTGATGCCGGTGAACGGCTCAGCATCGGCATTGATCGTGCGCGCGTTTGCATACTGCGCGAGTGCGACGAGCAGCGACGACAGACCGCCGAAGCCGTTGAACAGTGCGACGAGCTGGGGCATGCCGGTCATTTCGACCTTCTTCGCCCAGACCGCGCCGATCACGGCACCGACAGCGATTGCAGCCGCGATCAGCAGATAGCTCTTCACGCCTGCCGCGATGACCTCGCGCTCAAAGAGCACGGTGACAACGGCAATCAGCATGCCGACAGCGGAAAGCCCGTTGCCCCTTCTCGCGGTATCTGCCTTGCCCAGCAGCTTGATGCCGCGGATAAACAGCACCGCCGAGACCATATAGAGGACGGTGACAATGACATCTCTCACTTTTTCTTGTCCTCCTTCTTCTTGAACATGCCGAGCATGCGGTCCGTGACCAGATAGCCGCCGACCACGTTGATCGTTGCGAGCACGATGGCGACGACGCCGAACACGGTGCCGATGATGCTGCTCGGTGCGAGCACTGCGACAGCCGTTGCCGACATGGCGCCGACGATCGTGATGCCGGAAATCGCGTTTGTGCCGGACATCAGCGGCGTATGGAGCTGCGAGGGCACCTTCGAGATCAACTCGACCCCGAGAAAGCCTGCAATGACGAATACAAAAATCAGAAGCATGATCTCTCCCATATTACGCCTCCCTGAACCGTTCGTGGATGATGCTGCCGCCCTGTGTCAGCAGACATCCGCGCATGATCTCATCCTCGAGATTGACCTTGAATTCCTTCGCCTCTTTGTCGTAGAAGTGGGTGAGGAATGCGGTGAAGTTGCCCGAGAGCATCTTCGAGGCGTCACAGGGGACCTGCCGCTCGAGCAGGTCGCCCGGCAGAATGATGACCCCGTTTTCGGTGACGACCTCCTCGAAGGGCTTGGAGCCCTCGACATTGCCGCCGCTCGACACTGCCATATCGACAATGACAGAGCCCGGCATCATGCGGTCGATCACGTCCTTGGCGATCAGGCGCGGTGCCTTTCTGCCGAACACCTTCGCCGTCGTGATGACGATATTGGAGCGCTCGCAGACCTTCGCCTGCGCCTCCTGCTGCTTTTTGATCTGCTCGGGGGTCAGCTCCTTGGCATAGCCCTGCGCGGTCTGCCCCATTTCGCCGAGGTCGATCTTGACAAAGCTCGCGCCGAGCGACTTGACCTGCTCCTCCACGACCGGGCGTGTATCAAACGCATCGACGCGCGCGCCGAGACGCTTTGCAGTCGCGATCGCCTGCAAGCCCGCCACGCCGACACCGATGATAAACACGCGCGCGGGGTTGATCGTGCCCGAGGGCGTGACCATCATCGGCAGGATCTTCGGCAGACGCGCAGCAGCATTGAGCACCGCGACGTAGCCCGCCAGAGAGGTCTGCGAGGACTGCACATCCATCTTCTGCGCAAGGGTGGTGCGCGGGATCATTTCGAGCGAGACCGCCTGAATCTGCTTCTCGGCAAATTCATGCAGCAGCGCCTTTTCGTTGAACGGGTCCAGATAGCTCAGGTGCAGCGTGCCGGGCTTCAGACCGTCTGCACCGGCGGGCTTCAGGATGCGCAGCACGATCTCGCTGTCATAGCCCTCCTGCTCGCTGCCGATCAGCTCGGCGCCCGCCTTTTCATAGGCTTCGTCGGTGAAACCGCTCTTCGCGCCCGCACCGCGCACGACCTTGAACGAGAAGCCCATGCCGATGAGCTTCCTGATGTCGTCGGGGATCAGTGCAACGCGGGTCTCGCGCGGATCGGTTTCCCGGCAGACCAGAATTGTTTTCATCTCATTCTCCTCTCATAAACAGCAATAGATACGCCCCTCCTTTTTGAAAGGGCGTATCTTATTTTATGCTCAGTCCCAGGTCTGCGTATCGCGGCAGAACTCGGATTCTGTTTCAGCTGCCGGATACACGGTCTGCTCCGGCTTGCCGATCTGCATTTCCGGGGGCTCCATCGGGAAGCCCGTGACCGAAAGCCGATCTATCTCACGTTTTTCCATTTGCAACCTCCTGTTTTGCATGTATCACTTTCGCATGGATTACACAATGCCCTGTGCGTTCATTGCGTCGAGCACCTTCTCAAAGCCCGCGATGTTCGCGCCTGCAACATAGTTGCCCTCAAGACCGTATTTCTTCGCGGCAGCGCTGATGTTGGCGTAGACATTCTCCATAATGCTCTTCAGCTTAGCATCGACCTCGTCGAAGGTCCAGCTCAGACGCTCGCTGTTCTGCGACATCTCCAGCGCGGAGGTCGCGACGCCGCCCGCATTGGAAGCCTTGCCCGGGATGAACAGGATGCCGTTCTCCTGCAGGAACTTGGTCGCATCCTCGGTGGTCGGCATGTTGGCACCCTCGCAGACCGCGACGCAGCCGTTCGCCTTGAGCTGCTCTGCATCCTCGAGGAAGAGCTCGTTCTGGGTCGCGCAGGGGAGTGCGATATCGCAGGGGATCTGCCACACGCCTCTGCCCTCGTGATACTCGGAGGTCAGGCGCGCATTCTTGTATTCCGTCAGTCTTGCGCGGCGCACCTCCTTGATCTCCTTGAGCAGTGCGACGTCGATGCCGTCCGGATCATAGATCCAGCCGGTCGAATCGGAGCAGGTGACGACCTTTGCGCCGAGCTGCTGTGCCTTCTCGATCGCGTAGATTGCGACATTGCCCGCGCCGGAGACCGCGACGGTCTTGCCCTTGATATCAATGCCGTGGTCGCGGAGCAGCGCATCGGTGATGTAGAGCAGACCGTAGCCGGTCGCCTCGGTTCTTGCGAGCGAGCCGCCGTAGGAGAGCCCCTTGCCGGTCAGCACGCCCTCAAAGAGCGAGCGCAGACGCTTGTACTGTCCGAACATATAGCCGATCTCGCGGGCGCCCGTGCCGATATCGCCTGCGGGCACGTCGGTATCCGCGCCGATGTACTTATACAGCTCGGTCATGAAGCTCTGGCAGAAGTTCATGATCTCGCGGTCGGATTTGCCCTTGGGGTCGAAATCGGAGCCGCCCTTGCCGCCGCCGATCGGCAGACCGGTCAGCGAATTCTTGAAGATCTGCTCAAAGCCGAGGAATTTGATTGTGCCGAGCGTCACAGAGGGGTGCAGACGCAGACCGCCCTTGTACGGACCAATCGCGGAATTGAACTGCACTCTGTAGCCGGTGTTGACATGTGCATTGCCCTGATCGTCGATCCACGGCACGCGGAATTTGATCTGGCGCTCGGGATTGACCAGACGCTCGAGCAGCGCGTCTCTGCGGAACTGTGCCTCATTTGCGTCGACGATCACGCGGATCGAATCGAGCACCTCGCGCACTGCCTGATGGAACAGCGGCTCGTCCGGGTTCTTTTCGATGACCTGCGCAATGATTTCGTCTACATAAGACAGCTTTTCCTGTGTTTCCATGTTGATTCCTCCTGAGAAATGGATTAACCTGCCGGACAAACCGGCAAATTGACACAATAACATGATACCGTAAATTTTACGGGAAAGTCAACGAACACTGTCCGTTAAATATCCGACATCCGCCGGCAAATTTCAGAGAGCATGGCGTTTGCCACTTGCGCAGAGCATTCCGGGTTTCGTATAATAACCCCGTATGAAGGGAGTGCTTTGCATGCAGATTTGGGTCATCACATCGGAATTTTCAGCGGGAAACCGCATCTGCGGCTATCTTCGCGAAAACGGCTGCGATCAGGTCGCTGTTCTGCGCTGTCCTCCGGCGGAAAACCGCCTCTCGGAGGACAGCGTGCTTCTGATTTATCAGAAAACGCAGATCACGGAGTGGATCCGCACGGCGGCGCAGCTGCAGCACACGCACGGCTGCCGCGCGATCCTGCTGCTCGATCCGGACAAATATGCACGCTTTCTCGATGCCGGCAGGGCTGCGGACCTGACGCTGCTGCTCATGCCGGTCACATGCAGCATGCTGTCCGAGGCGCTGCATTACAGCCGGCGGTAATCGGACGGGAGCTGTCCGGTGCGGCGCTTGAACACGCGCGTGAAATAATCCGGTGACGAAAACCCGAGCAGCCGGCTGACATCCTGCACGCGGAACTGCCCCGATTCCAGCAGCAGCCGCGCATAGCGGATCTGGAGCTCCTTGTAGAATTCCCCGAAGGTCATGCCGAGCTTTGCCTTGAACCAGCGCCCGAAATAATCGCGGTTGAAGCCGAAATAGTCCGCAGCCAGCTCTACGGTCGCCGCCTGATCCTTCATTCTCAGCAGAAAGTCCTCGAGCTTCGCAAGGATCGGCGTGTTCTGGGGGCTCTGCGGCAGAATGCTCAGTGCATCCGCAAGCGCGGTGCGGTATTCGCTGTCGATCAGCCGTGTGTGGATCATCTCTGCGGCACGGTTCAGCGCGCGCAGCAGGTCCTCGGGCACAACGGGCTCGGAGAGAAAGTCGATCGCACCGAGCAGGAAGCATTCGCGCATCCGCTGGGAGTCGTCGTATTCGCTGATGACGATTGTGGGCATGCGCACGGGAAGATCGTCGGTCAGGCGCAGGAGCCTTGCAGCAAGGAATTCAGGCGCACGGTTGAAGCAGACCAGAATGTCACAGCGGTTTTCGCGCACCAGCGAGACCGCCTCATTGAGGTCTGCGGTGTGCATGCCGACCGTGTAGCCGGAATCCGCCAGCATGGCAGAGAACAGATCGAGCCGCTGTACGGCATATCTGCCCGAATCCGTCACAAGAATCTGCAGCTTCATCACAAAACGCCTCCTCTCCGCAAAAAAAAATAATAGGGCAGTTCTGCCTTTCCGGCGGAACAGCCCCATTGCTTTCCTACGGTTTCATTCTAGCACGATTGCGGAGGAATGTCAATTCCTTATGCGGTTTTCGTCGGAAATTTACCGGGATATGTCGTTTTTTCTTTTGATGAAGATACGCTAAAAACAGCATCAGACACGGATTTGCGCGCTCCGTGTCTGATGCTGTTTGTAAGGCAATGCGGGCGCAATGGAACACCCTGCATCACAGGTATCATAGCACAGTGCCGCGCTGTTTGCAAGGAACTGTCTGAAAAATGAAGGGTGAGCGCGGAAATTTCCCGGGTCATGCCGCAGCAGGCAGCATAGGAATCATCGGCGGCTTCTGTCTCCCGTCAGGGACAGGAACGCCGGTTTTCTGCTTTCACGCTTCCGGCGGCTGGAAAAGCTGTCATGAAATCCGCTGATTTTAACTCTCATTGCACCGCGTTTTTCCGTAAATCCGCCGAAGTTTACGGAAATCATGTGATTGCTCTGTGATTTACTTGACAGTGAATATATAAAAGTGTTATAATAATTTGCAAGAAAAAATGATTGGATCGCAGCTTTGCAGCATCACATTCGTTTCGGGAAGAACCGTCCGGGTACAGGGCGGCAGTCAGAATTTGGATGGGAATGAAAATATGAAGGCTTTACTGCAAGTATTCCGGTTCCGCAAGGTCGCGCTGGCGGTCGCAGACTGCTTTATCGTCATTGTTGCGGGGCTGATCGCGAATTTTATCCTGACCCTGATGCAGGACGGCATCGGGCGCACGGAAATGGTGATCTCAGTCGTGATCGGTACAGTCTGCTGCATCGGCGCGCTGACGGTCTTCGGCGCCTACACAAAGCTCTGGCGCTATTTCAACCGGAAGGACTACCTCTCCTGCCTGTACGGCACGGCGGTCGGTCTCGGTCTGGCTTCGCTCTTTGTGTATATCATCCGCGGAGGAATCCCGCTGCGGTATGTCCTGCTGCATATCGTGATCTCGATTATCGGCGTCTGCACGTTCCGCTATCTGTTCAAGTCCGCGTTTATTGAGCTGACCGACGCAGGGCGCAAGAGCTCCCAATACAAGCGCACCATGATGATCGGCGCGGGGCAGGCGTGCAAAGTGCTGATTAAGGAGATTCGCAACGCACAGAATTCGCCCTATGCCGGGGACAAGAGCACCGCGGTCTTCGACCCGGTCTGCATCATCGACGATGACCGCAGCAAGATCGGCAAGGAGATCGACGGCGTGCAGATTGTCGGCACAACCGATGAAATACAGAAATTCATCGAGGAGAAGGAGATTGAGCAGATCGTGTTCTGCATTCCCTCCTGCCTTGAGGACGAGCGCAAGCGTATCCTCGATATCTGCTCGGACACCAATCTTCCGGTGAAGGTCATCCCGTTCCTCGGCAATCTGCTCTTTGACGATGCACACACCTCGCTGCTCGGTCAGGTGCGTGATATCAAGGTCGAGGATCTGCTCGGGCGCGACCCGATCACCTTCGACAATGCCGACATCAGGCGCTTTATCAGCGGGAAGGTCTGCATGGTGACGGGCGGCGGCGGCTCGATCGGTTCGGAGCTTGTGCGCCAGATCGTGAAGTATCACCCCAAGCAGATCATCATTGTCGATATCTACGAAAACAACGCCTACGAGATTCAGCAGGAGCTGCTGATGGAATACGGCGATGAGCTCGATCTGGTCACACTGATCGCATCTGTCCGCGACTACTACCGCATGAATCAGATTTTCCAGCGCTATCATCCGCAGATCGTCTTCCATGCCGCTGCACACAAGCATGTGCCGCTGATGGAGGTCAGCCCGATGGAGGCGATCAAGAACAATGTCATCGGCACCTTCAACACCGCGACGCTCGCGCAGTATCACAACGTGGAAAAGTTCGTGATGATCTCCACGGACAAGGCGGTCAACCCGACCAATGTCATGGGCGCCTCCAAGCGCTGCTGCGAGATGATCGTGCAGTATCTCGCACAGCAGCATGAGGGAAAAACCGAGTTTGTCACGACGCGCTTCGGCAATGTGCTCGGCTCCAACGGCTCCGTGATCCCGCTGTTCAAGCGTCAGATCGAGCAGGGCAAGCCGGTCACGGTCACGCACCCGGATATCATCCGCTACTTCATGACGATTCCCGAGGCGGTCAGCCTTGTGATGGAGGCGGCGGCGATCGCACACGGCGGCGAAATCTTCGTGCTCGATATGGGCAAGCCCGTGCGCATCGTGGCGCTCGCCGAAAACCTCATCCGCATGTACGGCAAGGTGCCCTACCGCGATGTGAAGATCGAATTCACAGGTCTGCGTCCGGGAGAGAAGATTCGCGAGGAGCTGCTGATGGACGAGGAGGGCTTGCAGAAGACCGGCAACAAGCTGATCTTCATCGGCAGGCAGATCGACATTGACCCGGAACAGTTCATACAGGATCTGCGCGAGCTGCGTGATGCCGCCGCAGAAAACGACGAGGAAACGGCGGTCGCGGCGCTGCACCACATCGTCCCGACCTTCGTGACACCCGAGGAATTCAACAGCAAGAACATGGCGACCGTTTCCTGAGCATGACAGATCGAGCCCCCGCAGAGATGTTCTGCGGGGGCTTTTTTGTTGGTGTTATCCGAGCAGCATACGCTTGAGCAGCGTGAGGTCTGCGGCGCTGAGTCTGCCGTTTCCGTCGAGATCGCCGGCGCTCCAGTCGGGGAGCGTCTTCAACTGTGTCAGCAGATATTTGCACAGTGCGACCGCATCCGCGGCGGAGACCGTGCCGTCCGCGTTCACATCGCCGGGCAGCGGACCTGCCGCCTTCTGCTCCGTCACAAAAACCGCATAGTTGACGACGCCGTTCCCGGTGCCGTTGGTGCCGAGCGTGACGGTCTCACCGGCGGAGAAGTCCTTTGCATAGACCGCAAAGGTCACGTCGTTGGAGGTTTTGGCTGTTCCGTCGGTGACGGTGTAATCCGACAGCCACGCAGGAGCGCTGCTGTTGCGCTGATCCAGCAGCACATAGACCGTGATATCCGTGCCGGCTTGGAACAGGGCAAGATCGTCCGTGACCGATTTTGCGTCACATGCGGTGACAATGCGTTCTGCGCCGTTCAGCGAATCGGCAAGCTCGGTGAAGGTGAAATCGCGGTCGCCGAACACTGCTGCACCCGCTGCGGCATTCTGTGCGATGCTCCAGCCCGATGCGTGGTCGCTGTCGAGCACCGTGAGATTCTTGACCAGCCTTCCGCTCATCGGAATCGCGGCGGGGATCAGCTCCCAGTCCTGACAGCTTGCGCCGTTGACCTCCCACTCCTGCACATTGGCGCCGGCGGTCATTTCCGCATTGGTGACCTCGACTGCGGAATTCTCACCCGAGACGCGCGTGCGTAGCTTATAGCTGCCGTCGCCGTTCGCGGTCAGCATGAACTGCTGATTGGTGCCGTCGTTGCGCTGATAGAGGTCGATGTTGGTGCCGTTGTCCGCCTTTTTGCCCGCGACGTCGAGCACATAGCTTTCGTCGAGCGCCGTCGCGATGCAGTAGTAGCCGCTGCCCGCGTCGATCAGCTTCCAGATATCGTGCAAAGAGGTGTTGTCGGTGCCCCACTGCTGAATATTTGCGCCGTTCTCGGCGACGCCGCCCTCGACCTGCAGATACAGCCCGGAGTTGACATTGCGGATGCGGCAGGTGAAGCCATCAGCAAAGCTCGCCGCGGAGGGTCCGCTCGGTTCCTCGGTGTAGGCGAAGCTCGGCACGCCGCTCTTCGCATAGCGCAGATACATCATGCTGTCCTTCGAGGACTGCACGCCGGAATAGGTGCTGCAATAGGTCTTTGCGCTTTCGGCGGTGATCTTGGTGTAGCTGTAATTGCCGCCCGGACGCCATGAGCTTGGCTGCGAATAGCTCGGGTTGTTCTGCGTGCCCTGCCCCTGCACGGTGCGGCTGCAGCCGGAGAAGACCGATCCGCTCTCGGCATAGGCACCGGCAAAGGTGATGGAATTCCAGTCGCAGATGACATTGCCGCCGTTTTCGTAGACACAGTTTTCTGCGTAGACATCGCAGCCGCTGTGCACGGTATATGCCATGCTGAACGAATTGACGTAGTTGTTGAGCGAGTGGAAATAGCCCCAGCGCATGAGTCCCGGAGCGCGCGTCAGCGTCTTGTTGAACCGGTTGCTGATGATCGACATGCGCGGGAAGTTGTCGTATTTGTTTTTGACGTCCGCAGTGTCATCGGGGTAGCCGAGGATCAGACCGTACTCGTGCAGCCCGAAGGAATTGTCGGAGACCGTGCAGTAGTCGGCGTCATAGCAGCACGCGAGGAACTTGTCATAATCCTCCAGCCCGGTCGATGCCTTGTTGTAGTCCGCATGACCGGTGAAGGTGCAGTGATCGACCCAGAGATTCTGACCGGAGCCGAAGTAGGCGACGATCGAATCATTGCCGTTGGATTCCTTATCGTGCTGGAGGTCGAAATTCCTGATGATGAGATTGTTTCCGGTTCCGCTTTTGGATGCGGTGCAGAACTGGACATTGTACAACGTGTGCTTGGCATAGCTGCCGATGATGGTCTTGTTGCTGTGCACATAGATCCGACCGTCGGGGCAGTAATATCTGCCGGAGGAATCCTTGGTCAGATTCGAGACGGAAATATCGCCGGTGACAACGATCGTGTAGGGCGTGTCGGCGGTCGCATATTTTTTCAGGTCGTTGAAATTGCTGACCTCGACAACCTCGCCGAAGAGCCCGCCGATATCGCCCGCCTTGATGCTGCCGGTCTGGTCGTTCTGGCAGTAGCCCGCAAAGCCCTGCAGCCCGTCCGCATTGAGCAGGAAGAGCTGACTGTCCGCGCCGGTGTAGCCCGAGAGCGTCAGCCCGCCGCTGCCCTGCGTGAGTGCGAGCGCGGTGTTCTCATAGTTGACGATCTTGTAGTAGAGCCCGTTGCCGAGACGGTCGTTTTTCACGGGGATCACATACCAGTGCTGCGATTTTGCCGATTCGCTGCCGTAGACGATGACACCTGCGCCGTCGCTGACACTGTAATTCTGCGGCGTGAGCAGTCTGCCCGACTGTGCATTGACCAGCTTGAAAAAGGTCCCGTTGGAATCGGCGCCGACACGGTCAAAGCGCCAGGCAGGGGAGAGGTCGCTGCCGAGTGCCTTCATCGAGAGCGAGGAGCCGTCAGAAGTGCCGTTCTCAGTCAGCACCGCGGAATTGTCCTTTGCTGCGAGATTCATCAGCTGCGGGGGATAGTCCGTCGAGACAGCGTCTGCCGGGATCGCTGTCTGTCCGCCGAGCACCGGGAGCATACAGGTGCAGAGCATGACCGCCGACATCCAGAGTGCATGCAGTCTGCCAGTGCGTTTTTTCATGAGAATCATCTCCTTCAATCAGAAAATATCCGGCACTATCATTATATCGGAATCCCGGCGGCGTTGTCAATGTGCAATCGCGCACTTTTGCTGATGATTCCTCACAAAAACACAAAACGCAGCAACGGAACAACGCCTCACTCCTCACTTCTCATTTCTCATTTCTCGCTGCGTGAAGCAGAATTGCAGTGTGCCACGGTATCCCTTCAGCGGGATGCGGTACTGCGGCGCGAGCGGCGGTCCGCAGGAATGGGAGCCGACACCTGCCATCGCAAAATCTGCGCAGATCACGGTATCGCCGCAGGGAACCAGCGCGTGCCGGTGGGTTTTCCGTGCGAGCTCCTCCTGCGTGTATTCGCTGACATTGAACGAGAATCCCGTCTCCGAACGAATCTCCAGTGCGGTGTCTGCGCTGCACACGGTCAGATGCTTCGTGCCGAAATGCGAGCCGTTCTCCTGCGGGCGGAGATAGGGCTCATACAGCTCCGCGACGCTTGCGGTGTAGGTGCCCATGCGGCTGGCGCGGTGCTTGTCGGGATAGCTCTCATCGGGTCCGTACCCGAAATAGGTCACGCGGTCAAAGCTGCGTCCGACAAACAGCCGCAGACCGAACCGCGGCAGGACACTGAGCTTTTCGCTGTCTGCATCCAGCGCGGCGGAGACGGTCAGTCTGCCGTTCCCGTCGATGCGGAACTGCGCCTGCACGCGCGCAAACGGTCTGAAGATGCTGCGCCCGAAGCCGAGCGCGGCACGGATGACCGCACAGCCGTCCTCGATGCCCGCAGATGTGCCGTAGACCTTGACGCGCCAGTCGTCGAGAAAGAGCTGTTTCCACTCCGCACGCATGGTGTCGTTGTCAGTCGGCGCCCGGAAGAAGTTGAAGCATATAGGCTGTGTGAGCAGATCGCTCCCGTTCAGGCTGATCTCGGTGAATGCCGCATGCCGCTTGTCATAGCGAAAGCAGAGCGCCCCGGCGGTCACGGTCACGGACAGTGCGTCCTGCTGCAGCTTCGGAGCGTTGTCTGCCGCCGGAGTCGAGACCGGCGCCGCTTCGTGCAGCAGAAACTGGTCAAAGCCGACTGTGTGCCCGTCTGTTTTTGCCGTGAAGATGATGCTCAGATAGGTCTCCCGTGCAAAGCACTGCGCAGCCTCTGGAATGTGAATGCTGCATGTGCCCTCGGGCGGCAGCGCATAGCTGACCGGACCGCCGCAGAGCACGCCGGTCTCGTCGGTGATCTCCCAGCGGCATTCAAACAGGGTCTCCGCGCTGACAAAATGCAGCAGGCTCCTGAGCGTGAAGCGCCCGTCCGGTTCCCGCACCGCGCGCACCGGGCGATAGACCTGCGCGACCTCACGAAGCCCTGTGTGCGGCGTTCGGTCGGGATAGCAGAGCCCGTCGCAGCAGAAATTGCCGTCGTGGTGCAGCTCGCCGAAATCACCGCCATAGCCGTACTGCGGTTTGCCGTTCTCATCTGTCCCGATCGGGAATGCGTGGTCGCACCACTCCCACACGAGCCCGCCGATGCAGCGCTCCTGAGAGAGGAACATCTGCATATAGTCCTCCATATCGCCGGAGCTGTTGCCCATTGCGTGACAGTATTCGCAGAGCAGCAGCGGGCGCGTTTCTGCCGGATCGTTCAGGATATCGCGCATTTCGTCAACGGACGGGTACATCTTCGACACCGTATCCAGCACGGCATCGGGTGTCCCGTCAAGACAGTATGTGCTCTCGTAGTGCAGCGGGCGGGTCGGGTCGAGCGCTTTGACCGCCTCTGCCCCCGCTAGAAAGCTGCTGCCCCAGCCGCTTTCGTTGCCGAGCGACCAGAAAATCACGCAGGGGCGGTTGACATCGCGCTTCACGAGCAGCTCCTCGCGCTGCACGATCGCACTGCGGAACATCGGGTCCCCGGCGATCAGCGCGATGCCGTTGTAGCCGATCTCGGCATCCCACTGCAGATTCTGCGCGACCGTGACGCAGCCGTGTGCTTCGACATCCGCCTCGTCGATCACATAGAAGCCGTATTCGTCGCAGAGCCGGTAAAACTCCGGCGCATTCGGATAGTGCGCGGTGCGGATCGCGTTGATGTTGTGCGCCTTCATCAGCGACAGATCGCGGCGCATCTGCGCTTCGTCGGCGTAACAGCCGGTGTCGGGATCACTGTCATGGCGGTTGACGCCGAACAGCTTGACCCGTTTGCCGTTGAGCAGGAAAATGCCGTTTTCGATCGCGACCGAGCGGAAGCCGACCTGCTCGCAGATGCACTCACCCTCGGCGCGAAGCACAAGGCGATAGAGATTCGGCTGCTCCGCGCTCCACAGCCGCACCTGCTTAAGCTCCGCGTGAAACGGCACACCGGGCTCGGCAGTGCCCTCGCAGATGCAGCGGTCACCGTCAAACAGCTGCAGCGATGCCGCCGCGCCGGTGACCGAAACGGAGAAGCGCCCGTCCATATCGGAAGTGACACGGTAGTCCGTCAGTCGTTTTTCCGGGCGGGAGAGCATATACACGTCGCGGAAGATGCCGGAAAGCCGGAATTTGTCCTGATCCTCGAGATAGGTGCCGTCGCACCATTTCAGCACGGCGCAGACGATCGTGTTGTCACCCGCGGTCAGCAGGTCGGTGACGTCGAATTCGGTCAGTCTGTGCGACACCTGCGTATAGCCTGCGCACCGCCCGTTGACAAACAGATACAGGCAGCTGTCAACGCCCTCGAACACCAGAATGCGCCGCAGACCGTCCGGCTGATAGCGGTAGCTCCTGCGGTAGACGCCGACCGGATCGTCGTCGGGCACAAAGGGCGGGTCAAAGGGGAACGGATAGCAGATATTGGTGTAGACCGGGCGGTCGAAGCCGTGCAGCTGCCAGTTTGCGGGGACGGGGATCGTCTGCGTGAACGGCATGTCTGTGAAATCGTCCGGCAGATCAAGGATGCTGTCAAAATATGCAAAATCCCAGCTGCCGTTCAGCAGCTCCAGCCGCGCGGACCGTGTGCGGTCGCTGCAGGGCTCCTGCCCGTCCGCGAACGGGATAAAATAGGCGTGCGGCTCCAGCGTGCCGAAGCAGAGCAGACCGGGATTCTCATGTGCGTTCAGAAGGCTTTTCGGTGTGCCGGGTGCGGCGATTTGCGTGATATCCATATGGCTCCTCCGTTCTGAGTGATTCTGACTGCATTATAGCACGATCATCCGGCGGTGTCAAGCCGACCGTCCTGCCGCAGCTTTCGCCGAGAGAAGATGCATTTTGCGAAGAAATCCTGCATTTCACGAAGAGATCGCTTGCCCGCGCGTCGGTTCTGTGTTATGATGCAGCTGTCCTGTGGATCCTGATTGACATGCTTCATCATTGCAGGACGTACATTTCCAACCGACCCGTGCATCTGCACGGGTCAGAGAAAAAGATCGCTGTGCCTGCAGCGGGCAAGCGCAGCTGAATACAAAGCAGAACGGAGGAACGATCTGCTGAAAAAACGCACCGGCTATGACAGCAAGCCGGTGCGGTTTGTTATATGCAGTTTTCCGTGAACGATTCAAGAATCTGCTCCACCAGAAACGGATCCGGGCGCATGACCTGCCGGGTGTGGCGGTCGATCGCCTGCATAACGGCTTTCACGCAGCCTCTGGAAACCGGCAGCTGCTCACCGCCGTACAGCATGACGGCACGCCGTTCGCCGGGCATCATCATCCTGATCTCAGCGATGCGGACGATGTATTGCCTGTGCGTGCGGATATAGCCGAACGGCTCCAGCAGCCGGAGCGCCTCGTTCATGGTCATGCTCATCCGCAGTGTGCCGCAGCTACGCGTCCGGCAGTAGAGCGTGTGATCGCTCGCCATGATGAACCGGATATCCGATGCGGGAATGCGCCGTCTTCCGCCGCTGTCGTGCATGAGCAGCATCGGTGCGGCGGCGTCCGGGTCGGATTCGCGTCGGCTCTGCAGCGCGCAGAGCATTTCACGCAGACCGTTCTCCCGCTCGGCAATGGCGCAGGGGAGTGACTGTGCGCCGTCAAAAACGAGCGTGCGGGATTCCGCCGCAATGATGACATGCGTCTGCGATGCAATATTGCGGGCAGCCTCGACGGCCTCCCGGAGCGTAATATCGATCTGGTCGGAGGAAAGCAGAATCAGATCGAACGGCTCTCTGCTGTGGTCGGAGAGCATCGCCCAACCGAGCGAATAAGCAGATACCCGCGCGTCCGGGAAAACCTCTTCCAGAAGCCGCGTCTCCGCAAGCCTGATCCCGGGATGATGTGAACAGACGGCTGCAAGCAGAACCGAGCCCTCCTCTCTCATTGTCCGCCGCTGCTGTCCGGAACCGTCGCTTCGATCTCGTCGGGATTGTCGCCGCGCTCCAGAACAGACTTTCTGATCAAAGATGCGGCAGCGGTGATGAATTCCAGATTGGCGGGCTTGCGGTCCATGCGGAGCGGCAGCTGAAACCATGAGTACGCGGCTGCGGAATCGGGGTCCTGCTGCATGTCCTGCCATGCCGTCCGGATCGAATGACGGATGCAGTGCTCCACAGAGGCATATTTGCTGTGGAAGGCTGCCGCACAGTCGGGATAGATGCGCTGGGGCTGCTCCGGATACCGCACCGCGGTCAGGATGGCGTAGCGCAGATAGGTGAAGCCGGTCTGATTCGGCGAGATGCCGTATACATGCAGCAGATTGATGATATCCTCCTCCACCGGCGCCTGCGGACATCGCTTCGGTGTGGCGACAGCGTCCGCGGGCTCCTCGTAGGCATAGTCGCGGAGGAATTTCTCGCAGATCGCCGCAATGATCTGCTCGGAGGTGCGGGGGAGCCGCCAGCAATGCACCGACTGCAGCCGGAGGAGCCCCTCGAGAAAGAGATTGTGCGTGCGGAAGAGCGCGATGATGCAGAGATCGGTCTGCGAGAGGACCTCCTCGGCAAAGGAGAGAAAGTCCATCGTCGGATACATCGTGTTCAGGATCAGAAAGTCCGGGTGCTCCTGCCGGACCGCTGCGGTCAGTGCAAAGCGTGTCTGCGCGCGCAGCGTGACCCATACGCCCTTTTCCTGCAGGGCGGCGGAGATGGTTCCGGCGAGTGCGTCGCCGGGGTCTGCAATCAAAAACCGAATTTGTTTGTTCATCAGGATGCTCCTTTATACGAAAAGAATGCGTGATCCTGATTGACAATTCGTACATTTCCTAACATATTATAGCATTATCATGCATCGTTGTCAACCCTTTTTTTACATAATAATGCAGATTCTGCGTTATTTTGACAAATAATGCACCGTCCCCGCGGGTGCAGGGACGGTGCAGACCGTTCATGTATCGGAAAATCACTTGCGCTCCTTGAGAAGATCGCGGATCTCGGTGAGCAGGACCTCTTCCTTCGGCGGCTCGGCGGGCTTTTCCTCTTCCTTCTTCTTGCCGATGGACATCAGCTTGTTGACAGCCTTGACCATGAGGAAGATGCAGAATGCCATGATGAGGAAGTTGATGATCGCAGTGACGAAGTGTCCCCAGTTGAGCACCTGACCGGTGTCGCCGAGCTTGATCTGGCCGGCGACCTCAGTACCGCCGATGCATGCGATCAGCGGATTGATAAAATCCTCTGTGAATGCAGTGACGATGTTGCCGAATGCGGCACCGATGATGACGCCGACTGCCATGTCCATCACGTTGCCCTTGAGTGCGAATTCCTTAAATTCTGCGAAAAAACCTTTGCCCTTTTCCTTGAGATCAGCCATGTTAGATACTTCCTTTCTTTTGCAGCCCGGGAGACTGCTTGATACTTCTAATTATAGCACATTCCGGTCAAAAAAGCACTTGTGCAATCTGACGAAATTTTTCTGATATATCGCGGAAAATTGCGTGATCCTGCCAATCGTGCCCGGGCAATGCAAAAGCTGTGCATTCAGACGTATTTGCGCATGAAGCCCGGGAGCAGACCGGAGTCGTCCGGGGTATCCTCGGGTGCAGCCATCACAGAGGGCGGAACGTCCTTTTTGGGTGCCGGCTGTGCCTCGGCTGTGTTCTTGGGCTTGCGCAGTGTGATCGGCTTTGTCAGCACCGAATGTATTTTTTCTGTTGCCTCACCGACAGCATCTTTTTTGCCGCGGGAGAGCACATCCTGCAGGTCTGCGCCGCAGACAACGCAGAATGTATGTCTTGACTGGATCGGTTCACCGCATGACGGGCATCGCATAAGAATCACCTCAGCAGTTCTGACTGGTTTCGGACAGAGCACAGCGTGTGCTCTTCTTCTCTATAGTATAGCTGAAACGGCAGCAAAAGTCAATGAATCCACATAAAAATCGGCAATTCCATTAAGATATATCGCGATATTTGTACACTGTGCACAAAGTTGTAATGCCGTATGTACAATTTGCCCGCTGCTATGGTATAATATACCCACGGACAACAATCCGACATGATACGAAAGGAGCATGCTGCGCGCGGTTTTGTCTGCGCGGCATGAGAAGAATATGGCAGATTACCGGTCAACAGGGAAGGAGCTGCGGAAGTCTCCGAAGGGGCTTTTTGCGGCGCTGCTCGGGCTTGCAGTCCTCGCGGGCTGCTGGTGGGGCGCGATGCGCGTGATCAAAGGCATGAACAGGATCGAGCCGAAGCAGGCGGAGGAGAGCAGCGATCAGGAGGTTTCCGTTCTGGAGATCAGCACGGCGGATGAACCGGAAAACAAGGTCATCTATCAGTATGAGGCGGTTTTTGCATCCGATGTACACAGCGGTCCGCTGATGATCGTGAACCGGGATTATCCCACGGAGGATATCACCGACGGGCTGGTCACGATCTACTCCATGAAGAATTCGTTCTACGGTCTGCGCGATGTCAGCCTGCAGCTGCGCGAGGAGCCGGTCAGGGCGCTCAACGAAATGGCAGAGGCGATCCGCAATGAACTCGGCTATGCGCCCTTCCTGATCAGCACCGCATACCGGACAAAGGCAGATCAGCGGAAAATCTATTCGTCCTCGATCTCTGCGCAGGGGGCAAACGCGCCGGCAATGGCAGGCTTCAGCGATTATGAGACCGGCTATTCGGTCGGCATTACGCTGACGCGAAACGGCAGCTATTATGAGCTGTCCGGCGAAAAGGGTGCAGCGGAGCGCGAATGGATGGAGCGCAATGCCGCGAAATACGGCTTCATCCTGCGCTATCCGCAGGGGAAGGAATCCGTCACGCAGTTTGCCTATGATGCCTCGCATTACCGCTATGTCGGCGCGCCGCATGCGCTGTATATGCAGGAGCACGGGCTTTGTCTCGAGGAGTATATCGAGCTGCTCCGCTCGGGCTATTCCTATCCGGACGAGCACCTGACGATCCCGGACGGGCAGGGAAGGAGCTGCGAGGTGTTCTTCGCGCCGCTGGGTGCGTCTGCGGATACCGGTACCTTTGAGCTTCCGGTTCCGCTCGATTATCCCTACACCTATTCCGGCAACAACATTGACGGATTTATCGTGACGGTGACGGTCGCGCCCGCAGAAGCGCAGACGCCCGATTCCGCAGCAGAATGACCGCATACAGCAACAGAGCCGGGGGCAATGCGCTCCCGGCTCTGTCTGTTTTTATACGATTTTTATACGATCTGGCGCTTGAGCAGCGCAAGGTCTGTTGCATTGAGACGCTTGTTTCCGTCGAGGTCATAGCGAGCTGCCTCGCTGCTGGTCAGCGTGCTCTTTGCGAGCAGATAATCGACCAGCTTGTGCACGTCTGCGGAGGTGAAGCCCTCTCCCTGCACATAGACCGGCTTCACTGTGACGGTCTGTGCGTTCTCGTTCGGGGTGAGGTAGGTCGAAGCGGTTTTGCCAGCCAGCGTGCCGCCGGTGACCTCCCAGTGATCGAACACATAGCCGGATTTCGGCGCCGCGTGAAGCATGATCGGCTGATCGGAGGCATAGGTGCCGCTCCAGCTTGCATCGGTGAGCGTCAGCGTGTTGAGCCTGACGCTGCCCTGTGCCGGCGTCTGCGTGACCGTGACGGTCAGCTGCTGCTGCGAAACGGTGTTTCCGAGCCATTGCAGCACAAGGCGCTTGGCGTTGGTATCGCGGCTCTGCCAGAAGCTGCGGATCGTGCTGATCTCCTTTTGAATCTGGCTGGTCGGGTCGGTGTCCTGACCGGGATTTGTGCCCGGATTATCCGGATTGTTGGGGTCGTTCGGGTTCTGCGGACCGCCGATGCCGGGGAATTGCCAGTCGCCATCGCCCCAGCCGGGGAAATCCCAGCCGCCGCCCCAGCTGCTGCCGGCGGTATAGCCGAAGCGGTTGTAGGTCTCGATCAGCGCGGGCAGATATTCGCTTTCAAAGGCGTCGAGCTTTGCCACTGCCTTGTCGGCTTTGTAGTATTCGTTGCACTGGTCGAAATAGCAGCGCAGATAGAGTGTGCGGAATTCCTCGCAGTTCTGTGCAAGCCCGATGAACAGCTTCGGGAGCCATTCGCCCTGCTGTGCGTACTGCCGCAGCTTCTGGAAGGTCTCCGAGGTCGAGCTGCTCTGCGAGTAGAGCCCCTGCCCGTATTCGGTATCAAACAGCACGAACCGCCATTTGCCGTCGGCATAGGGTCTGCTCGGGTCGACGGTCTCGGTCTTCCAGAGCGCGTAATTGTTGTTGCCGAAGTCGCTGTTTGCGAGGATGGTCTCTGCCGCCATGTAATCGGCAAAGCTCTGCATGTCGATCAGTGCGGCGTATTTTGCGTACACATCAGCCGCGGTGAAATCCTGTGACAGCACCTGCGATTTCAGCGCCTCGTAATCCGCCCAGCCCTGCTCGGAGCCGTCGGAGAGCTCGTCGGTCTTGACAAAGCAGACGTCCTTTTCCTTGACGTCGTAGTGGGCGGAGACAAACTCCTTGCCGATCTTCTCGACGATGTTGTAGGCGCCCCAGAATTCGCCGTCGAGGAACACGGCACAGAGCGTCTGCTCCTGCGTGCCGAAGCTCCGGTCAGCGAGCAGCTCCTGATTGAGGCGGTCGCGCACCAGCGTCTTGTTGTCGTTGCCGCCGTTGCGCAGCGTCAGCTTGTCGAATTTCGTGATCGCCTTGCCGTCGATATCGGTCAGCGAACCGTTGAAGAAGTCATATTCCAGCTTGGTGGTGCCGTAATCGCTTCGGGCGTAGAGATTGAAGCTCTTCTGTGCGGCGGAGCGGGTGTAGGCACCGTGAATGCGGATGCCGACGCCTGCGGAATAGGTCGCCTTGCCCTGCTCGAACACGGTGATATGTGCCGGACGCTCCCACTCTCTGCCGCTCTGCGTATAGTTTGCAGGAACGATGCCGCCGCCCATCGGATTGAAGCCGGTCTGCCCCTGTTCAGCGCGGACCTTGCCTGTGACATAGATGCCCTTTTCGTAGTCGAACAGATTGTCGGGGTCGGTGACCAGCGAGATGACGCGCATGCTTCTCGCATAGCCGCCCTGCTCGTAGCCGATGAAATAGCTGTTTGTGGCGATATCGCTGACATTGCCGTTCGCATCGACCGCGATCGCGCGGACGATCATTGCCTTGTCGACCGGCTCGGAGGGCGCGGTGTAGCTGTCGCCGATATCGGTTCTCGCCGAATAGACATTCGGCTCGGAGGTCACATCCCTGACCTGGATCGCAGAGGCGTATTTCGTCGATGCAGTGGTCGGGTCGCTGCCGTCCGTGGTGTAATAGATCGTGCAGCCGGATTTTGCGCTCAGCGTGAGATTGAAGCCGGCGTCATAGAAGCCGCTGCCCTGCGAGAATACCGGCTTTTCCACAGCGATCTGCGCGACGGCGCTCTGCGGATTGCTCTTTCCGGCGGAGAGCTCCCGCAGCACGGCGAAGGTGTCACTGCCGTCCGGCACTCTGCCGAAGGAGGTGTTGTCATCGAGTGCGGGAACCTCGACCTGCTCAAGGATATTGCCCGAGGCATCGGAGAGCACGACGGTCTCGCCCTTCTTTGCGAGCCCGAACGGTGCGCCCGTGACGCCGCTGGTCGATTCGATGCCGCACCAGATCGTCAGATAGCCCTTTGCGGGCACGGAGCTTCCCGCAGGAAGCGTGTAGGCGAGCGGTGTGTCCGGATTGTCAGACAGTCCCCAGCCCGCGACAGAGACTGCTGTGCTGCCGGGGTTGTAGAGTTCCACGAAGTCATAGAATTGCCCGTCCGAAGCAGCGGCAGCGGTGTTCTTGGTGCAGATCTCGTTGATGACGACTGCACCCGCGCCGGCGGCATTCAGCGGCAGTGCGGAGAAGAACCCTGCACTGACCAAAGCGCTCAATCCCGCGGACAGCCATGCTTGATGCATGCCTTTTCTCATATAAATCCCCTCTTATTATGATTTGGCATCTGATGCCAATTTGATTATATCACAGAAAGCGGCGCTCGTCAAGTGTTTTGTGCGAAATCCACAATACTCAGCCCTGTTATCCGGGTATTTATTTGTCGCTCTGTGCAGTTTTTTCCTGTTTTTTTTCGGCTATAATCTGTGATTATTAAGAAGTATTTAAGGTGCGCATTGTACAAAAGGGAGAAATTGAAAATCCGAAGAAAAAATGAGCAGCTGCGTGTATCGAACCCGAACTCCGGTGCGCATCCGATTCAGCAAAAAACGCGAAAGAGACGGAACAACTTCTCCCTGAATTACGGTTTCCCGCAGCTTTCCCGACAAGCAGACGCCCCGGCATGGAAGCGCCGGGGCGTCGATCTGTGTTAGGGTGTGTTGACACTATAGTAATGTGCGGATTTTTGAGATGATTTTGTTCCGTTCCAGGCAAAATTCCGCAGGCGGGCTGTCGCATGTTTGCAGGCAAACTGCGCAGTTCCGCTATGCGGAACATGCGCCCGGCAAGGTTTTTTAACGACGAAGGGCAAATCAGCCAAAAAGACGTGCGATAGGCTTAGTGTCAACACACCCTATTTCAGCCAGCCGGCTTCTGCTGCCTGTTCGATGAGGGAGACCGCAAAGCTGCCGAGCGTCTCCGAGCCTGCAAACACGGGCTGCATCCTGCCCATGACCTGCTCGCGCCGGGTGCCGTGTGCGCGCCACGCTTCGCCCTGCTTGTTGAAATTGAGCATCAGCGGCTGGATGCGGTCGAGCGCATTGGCAAAGCGTGCCTCCGGTGTCGACTGCGCCTCAAACTCCTCCCAGAGCCTTTTCAGGCGTTCGCCCTGCTCCGGCGGCAGCAGCCCGTAGAGGCGCTCCGCGGCTTTCTGCTCGCGTTCGGCTTTGGTCGCGTTGCCCGCCTCGTCGTAGGCATAGGTGTCGCCCGCGTCGATCTCGACGATATCATGGATCAGCACGGTCTCCAGCACGGTCGTCAGATCGACCGGCTCATTGGCATATTCCCGCAGCACGATCGCCAGCATTGCCAGATGCCATGCGTGTTCGGCGTCGTTTTCGGCGCGGTCCTCGTGCAGCACGCGCGTCTGCCGGTAGATATTCTTCATCTTATCCATCTCGAGCAGAAAGGCGATCTGCTCGGAAAAGCGCTGACTGTCATTCATATCGAAAACCCTCCGTTGACGGGCAGAATCTGTCCGGTGATGAATTTTGCGCGGTCAGAGGCGAGAAACGCGACCGCATCTGCGACGTCCTCCGGCGTGCCGATGCGGCAGAGCGGCGTTTCCTCCGCGAGTGCCTGCATGGTCTCCGCGCTGTGGCAGGCGTTCATGTCGGTGGAGATCACGCCCGGCGAGACGCAGTTGACGCGGATGCCGGAGGGTCCGACCTCCTTTGCGAGCGCCCTTGTGAAGCCGATGACCGCCGCCTTCGATGCGGAATACTGCACCTCGCACGCGGCGCCGACTTCCCCCCACACCGACGCGATATTGACGATGCAGCCGCTGTGCCGGTGCAGCATCGCGGGGAGCACGCGCTTGGTCAGGCGCATGGGCGCGGCGGCGTTGACGCGAAGGAGCCGCGCCTCATCCGCATCGGAAATATCCTGAAACAGCCCCGTGACCGAGACCCCGGCATTGTTGACGAGCAGATCGAGCCGCCCGAAGCGCTGCAGGACCTCTGCCGCCATGCGGTCAAGCGCCGGAAAATCGGACAGATCAGCCTGCACCGCGATCCCGCCGATCTCATCGGCAAGCGCCTGTGCACGCTCAGTCTGCCGGTGACAGTGCACCGCGACCGTGTAGCCGTCCTTCGCAAGCCGCCTTGCAGCAGCGGCGCCGATCCCGCGCGACGCACCCGTGACAAGAGCAAACATCGGATTCCTCCTTTTGCCGTGCCGTGATTTTTTCGCTCAAGCCCATTGCTTTTTCTGCGAAATTGTGATATAATGAAACATCATGCGATAAAGGATGTGAACGGATTGGATCAGGCAATGATCGACCGCATCAACGAGCTGGCGCGCAAGTCTAAAACCGTCGGTCTGACGGAGGAGGAGCGCACCGAGCAGCAGCGTCTCCGCGACGCCTATCGGGCAGCCTTCCGGCAGAGCCTCATCGGCACGCTGGAGCACACCGTGATCGTCGACAAGTCGGGCAAGGTGCTGCGCCGGGTCGCTGACGCGCACAAAAAGCCTGCCGAATAAACCGAAAGCGTCCCGGCAGGGGAGCCGGAACGCCGGGAACGGTTGCGGGCTGTGCCCGATGCTGCTGACCGGACTTGAACCGGTACGGTGTCTCCACCGAGAGATTTTAAGT
>JAEEGL013641950.1_pt1 | contig 26637 bp, 27 predicted proteins | sample 9134231 | NCBI WGS metagenome assembly JAEEGL01 (sample SAMN16246548, study PRJNA631951) | gut metagenome | biome: gut microbiome; feature: rumen; material: fiber-attached | host: Bos | place: Iran: Karaj | collected 2018-10 | reverse complement strand
ATTATATTATAAAAAAAATAACATGTAAACATGTTATTTTCTTAAACCTAATTTTCTAATTATTTCTCTATATCTATTGATATCAGTTCTCTTTAGATATTCAAGCATATTTTTACGCTTATCAACTTTTCTTCGTAAACCTCTTTTAGAATGGTAATCATGAATATTAACTTTTAAATGTTCAGTTAAAGTATTAATTTCTTCAGTTAATAAAGCAATTTGTACTTCAGCAGAACCAGTATCTTTATCATTTAATCCATACTTTTTAATTATTTCTAATTTCTTATCTGCTTTTAAAGCCATAATATTTTTCTCCTTTCTTATAATTCGCCATATACTTAGTAGATGGTTGGAGTTTCCAATCACCAAGTACAAGGTACGTAAATGATTATAAAACAAAAACGCTTATAAATCAAGCATTTTTTGCATTTTCTCACCATGGCCAGCTTTAGTTATATCAAATTCTCCTTCTCCATAACCAAAATTGTTATCTCTTTTAGTTTTGTATACTTGTTGTAATCCATATAAACATACTAGCCTTAATGTCATCATAATATATCTTTGATTTGCTCTATCATATTCTCCATTATCTATAATGTCTGTAATCTTTTCTAATCTTGAATAGATACCCTCAGATACATCTCTTCTATTAGAATCAAAGAATATACAGTCAGATATAATAGGCCCTACTCTATCATATATTTTTAATATGTTAGCATATTTCATATCTTTTTGTAGAACATTTTTTCTATATAATCTCAACTTTTCTAATATTGGATCATTATCAGGTTTTTTAAGTACTTCACAAGTAGCAGTAGTTATATAACAACCAAAACCACTTGATCCAGTTTCATTGGATTTACCTATATTATCCTTATATCTTGGACATTCTCCCGATTTATTCCAATTTTCACAATATTTTTCTTTATATCCAGAAGGAATATCCTTTTCCTCACCTGTTACATTACACATATAACATGTAGAAAAAAACCCACTTTTATCTACACAGTAATCACACCATCTTGCCATAAAAACCCCCCATTTCGTTAATGTATTCTATATCATAGTTTAAGATTTGTCAAATAATTCTACTTATATTCTACATTAGTAATATTTGCTATAGCAGCTATTAACCCCATAGATGCTTTACAAGTTACTTCTACTGAGTCATTTTTATCTAAAGTTACTTCTTGAGTAATAGTTTTTTCAACGCATCTAAATTCTACTAAATGTTTACCAGGAGCAACATTTACTTCTAACGATTTTCCATTTCCAAGACTTCCTATATTTTCACCATCAACAAATACAGGAAAAGAAATAGCAAATCCTAGTACTTTCTTTTCTCTAGTAACTATTATTTTTTTATCTTTACTACTAGTGCAGTTTTCACAAACTCCATTTTCATTTAATTTATTTCCACATTCTGTGCAAAACATATTTATCACCTCTATATAATTATATAAAAAAAATAGACATTAGTCTATTTTCTTTTTACTAAAATTCTTATTATATAGAATAATAATAATGCGTACATAATAAACATAAACCAAATAACTAGAGTATATAATAATCCTCCATTACCTGTATACTTACTAATCATAGATACAACAGATTCCGGTATATATTTATTAATTAAATTAGATAAATCTTTTACAGGTACATTATTTGCTATAAAATGTAATAATCTATAAAGAATATCTAAAGCACATACTGCATATACAAATGATGAAAATCTTCTAAAGAAGAATACTATAATAGCTACTACTATTATAAAAACTATTAAATTAATTAACATACACACTACCTCTATCTATATTTTAAATAATACCCTTATATTTTTCAATACTACTGTTAAACACCTTTACAGGTTTTACCGTACTATTATCTTTTTTATAAATAGCTATTGCATCCTGATGGTATGTAAATATAAATTCATTATAATTATATACATCTTCTAATTTATTTCCGTTTAATACTCTTTTTAATAATTCTTTATTATCTATTTCTACTTTAGGTATATCTATAGAATCTAATACACTAATTATCTTATAATTATTATTTTTAATGTCTTCTATAGTATAAGAGTCTTCTATGAGATATTTACCTTGTTTAGTTCTATTTAGTTCTTCCATTACTCCAATAGTACCTAAATTCTTACATATATCATTTATTAAACTTCTTATATAAGTACCTTTACTTACATGACATTTAATATAAAAACTATTATCTTCTATAGGAGTTATTCTTTCTAATGAATATATTTTAACTTTATGATGAGGAAGATCTACAGGTATATTATTTCTAGCATATTCATATAGTTTTTTTCCGTTTACTTTAACAGCACTATATAATGGTACTTCCATATCATAATCATGTGGAAAACTAGATAATACTTTATCTATGTCTTCATTAGTAATATTTACTTCTTTTTCTTCTAAAACTGTACCTGTTATATCTAAAGTATCTGTTTTAACACCTAGTTTTACTTTAGCTATATATTCTTTATCTAAAGATGTAATATGATCTACTAACTTAAGAGCATCCCCTATAGCTATTACTAAGACTCCTGTAGCTAAAGGGTCTAAAGTACCAGTATGTCCTACTTTTTTAGTATTAAATATATGACATATATCATTTACTACATCTCTACTTGTTACATTTTTATCTTTATTTATTACTATTATTCCATTCATCTTTTAATATAAGTCTTTTAATAGTTTTATCCTTTTCAGGAAATCTTTCTGTACTTATTGCATAATTTTCAGCTATTTCTAAGACTCTCTCCCCTAAATATTTATTCTGTTTTTGATCATCATCAGCTTCTATAATTATATCTATAATATCATCTGGTAAACCTAGAAATTTTAATGCTCTAGCAGATGTACAAGCATATCTTCCAAATATAGATCTTATATAATAGTGAGTTAAAGATAATTTATCTAATTCTTTAGTATAGTGACCGTCTACACCATATTTAGTTAATCTTGGAGAAATGTCTTCTAATAAAGAAGGTTTTCTTATATTAGTATCATCTCCTATTTGAATATCTTCATAGTTAGGTAAGAATATATTACCATTTGTATCTTCTAAAACAGCATTTTCAAATAATAATGGAAATACTATATCTTCTCCAGCATCTTTAACTATTTTTTCTAATTTTATATATTTTTCAGATATTCTTTTTAATAGATCTATACCATTACTTTCATGTACTTTAGCACTATCTTTTTCTCTTCTTTCTTTTTCTTGTCTTGTTTCTATATAATCAGTAGTATACCCTATAAAATCATTATGAACATAAACTATTTTTCTAGGAGTTAATACTCCTTTTATTTCTATAGGATTAGATAATCTTCTTTCTATTTCTTCTCCTCTTTCTTTTAGAACACTTTCAGGAAATACTCTTAACACTTCATTATCTAAAGTTTTATAGACTCTACAACCTCTATCAGAATTATATGGTTTTTTAGTTATATCTACCCTTATATCACTTGAATATACTTTTTCCATAATAAACCCTCCTGCTTCTTTAAATATATCACAGCATAAAAAAAAGAGCAATTAAATTGCCCTAGTTTATTAATAAAAAGTCACTTATAAGACTATCTATCCAAGTATCTATACTATTATCATTTACTACGTCTTCCTTATTAAGACTATTAACAGAATAATATTTATTATCTATATCAAAAATAATAGAATCATATATAATTCCTTCATTACTTACTTTATTATCTAAATATAATAAAGTAATATTATTACCTTTATAATTATATTCTTTTCTTTTAAAACCATAATTATCTATATAACTATTAAATATATCTTTATCTTCTATTTCAGATAAAGAAATAACTCTATCATCTTTTATAAATGAGATTAAAGTTAAAGAAATATTGCTATTATCATCATGTCTATAAAAATAATTGTTTACTTTATTATCTTTAATTTTTAGTTTAATATTTTTACTTAGATTAATATCTTTAGCATCAAATGAATAATAATTAGTATTAACTTGATCTACTTTTTCTATAGATATAGATCTTGTTAATTTGTCTTTTAACTCAAAGAATACAGATTCCTTTATTTTAGCTTCATTCATAGCATATGGTAAATTTAAGTTTATTAAACAATAATCATCTACTACTTTATATAATTCATTTGGGAAAATAGATACATCATTCTTTTCATATGCATTCCATTCTTTATTATTTTTATCTATTTTATCATTAAGAGCTAATATAGATAGAGATATATTATAGTATTTTAAATCAGTTCCTAATATTAACATTTTAATAGAAGAATTACTTTCATTAATACTATATATATTTAAATAATCTATATCTTTTAAAGTTAATTTATAGTATGTAGGAGTTTCTGCTCCATTACTAAATATATAATATATATTTGATGTATTTAATTTAATTTTATTATTACCAGGATTACCAGTTGTTCTTTCATAATTCTTTTTAATTACAACTCTATTAGTTCTAGTTTCATCATATAATTTATCTAGATTATCTTTATTTAATAATTCTATATCATATATATAATTAAAGTCCTTATCTTTAGTATGTATTGGATTTCTATTTTCATTAATGAATCCTTTTATAATAGCATAAGAAAATATTATAAATAGAGCAATTATAAATAAAGTAATAAATTTACTATTATTTGTATTATTATTCATGATATCACCTGTTATCATTATATCATATAAATAAAAAAAATAAGAGCAAATTATTTTGCTCTTATTTGTGCCATGTAATTTCTTACTTTCATAGCCCAAGTATTAGATTCAGCATATCTTGGATTCATTTTTTCTGGAGTATCTAATCCTTTAGCATAGTAACCAGCTAAATTATCTACGAAGCTTCTGATACCATCTTCCATAGTATCCCATCTTCTATAAGAACCTCCACCACAACTAGGTTTACCTTTTATACCACCTACGTTGTAACAGTTTCTAGTTAATGAACTACATCCCCATTTACAACCAGTTTCAAGAAGCATTATACCTAATGCTAAATAAGGGTCTACTCCTTTTTCTAAACAGTATGATGCTAAGAATTCACCATATCCATCAATAGTAGATCCCATTGATCTTTCTAGTTTTTCTCCTAATTCTTTTAATGTCATACCATCATATACAATTTTTCTAAGTTCAAGATTTGAATCCTTACTTAAATTAGTAGTATCTAAAGATACTTTATTAGATTCAGATAAATCTGCCTTTAATAAAGATATTTCTCTTGTATCGATACTTCCTAATACTATAGCTAATGAAACTAAAAACACTGTACAAATAGTAAATACTATTACTATTTTTTTATTAAAATGTTTTAATAGTTTCATAGATAATCACCTACTTTTCGCCCTTTTTCAAGGCTATTTAATTCTACCATAAATAGGCTTTTTAGTCAAATAAAAAGCCTATTTTAAAACAAGCTTCTTATTACCTTTTTTAAGATTTAAATCATAGTAATAATATAGATTATAATTCATAGTTAGATCATCAACAAACTCATCTATATATTCATTTGATATATCATCTCTAAATAAATTATCTATCTTTTCTACTATTTTTGGATTATCTACACCATGAGCTAACATTACGCTTTGTATTTCGCGCTTTCTTTTATCAGAAGGTAATCCACTAAAGTAATTTAAGTTAAAATTAAATACTAATAAGAAATATAAGAATATAAGACTTCTTATATCTAATTCCTTAGTGAATAAACCATTATCTCTATACTTAGTACATTCTTCATCTGGACCATAACATTCTTCAATATCAGAATCCATATGCCCTTGCATATTACCAATTTGCATATCATCAAAGCATAATAAAGAAATATTACCTAAATCATCTATATATATATTTCTTAAATCTAATAAATTAGGAAATACTATTTTATCCCCAACCTTTTTTATAATAGATTTAAGTTTATAATAAATACATCTATATCTTTGTATATCTGCTAATTCATATGGACTAGCTTCTTTTTCTATATCTTCTAGACTTTTACCTTTAGCAGTATTCATTGTATAACCAGTAAATCCTCTAGAATCAAATACTACAAATATAGGTTTTATAATTTCATCAGGAAGTAAATCTCCATAGTAAAAAGATTTATTCATTATATAGTTTAATTTATGTTCACCTTCATGTATTACAGTATCTGTATATTCTTTATATAATGTTCCATTAGGTAAACTATATAAATCGGATTCTAATGACATATATCCTTTTATATGATATAGTTTTTTATTCTTTAATATCTTTTTGTTAAACCCTAACATTATTATTCCCCCAAAGTACCTAGTATTATATCACATAATAAAAATAAAACAATAAAAAAGACCTAACGGTCTTTAATCTTTAAATTTAATATATATCATTAGAACTGCTACAACAATAGTTATTACTATCATAGCTATAATAATTATGGAAGAATATCCACTTTGATTAGAAGAAGATAAATCATAATCATCTAAACTATCTTTTTCTTTTATTTCAGTATAATTATCTAAAGTAACTGGTTTATTATTTACTTTTAGATTAACTAAATATTCAAATTTTCTATATTTTTTAGTTACTTCTTCTATTTCTTTATCTACTTGAAGTAATATAACTGGATTTATATTATTCTCTATAGCTTTAGATAATACTCCATCAAATATAGATACTGCATTATCTACATCAGTTACTTTAAGTATTTTAATATTATTTTTTAATATATTAAACCATTTATCATATTCATTTATATTTCCGTATAACTTAGTTATATTAAATGATATACCTATAGAAGACTCTGCTTTATCTTTAGTAAAATCATAGTTCTTTTGTAATATGTTTTTAGTATCCATTAATAAATCGGATAGGTTTTCTACTCTTTTACCAAAATAAGATATATTTTTTACATCTTGAACATTCTCAATATATAGAGTTACACCATTTGAGATAAGCTGTGCAAAACCACTTGCTATTGTTTTTATAAAGTCTCTTTGTTCTTCGATTGTAGACCAGTCATATATATCAAGTGGTAAGTTAGAAGCATCTATAGTAACGTATTTAACTCCATTTTTAACTAATGTATATACATAATTAGTTATAGTTTTTAAGTTAGATAAATCATATTTTAAAGTAGGTAAACGAAATAATAAAGTACCATGATAAACTTTGTTTAAGGAAGATATATCTAATCCTTTACCATCATTTCTAACTATTAATTCAGTGTATTTAGCAGACAATTTTTCTGACTTTAAGCATTTATCTAAATTACTTCCTTGAATAATATAATCACTAGTATAAGATATACCTATATTCTTAAAATAGTCCACTTAGATCACCACCTACTATATAACTATATTATAAAATAAAAAATAATATATTTCAATTAAAAATAGATAGAGTAATCTATCTATTCATTTAACCAATCATAGTCATATATTTCTTCAATTTTATCTTCTTTTTCTAGTTTTCTTTTTATATCACTAGCTTCTTTATAACCTTTTTTAGTCCATTCAAATAATATTTTATCTATATATCTCATATTATGTACTCCAGATAAAATAGCCTCTTTTAGGGCTTCTTTTATTAGTTCTTCAGGTATATCACTTTCTATCCAGTTACTAATAATTTCTGATTCTGTAGGACTAAGAGTTCTTCCAAACTCTGTTTCAAATATAGAATATATATCCTTATTATCAGGTTCACTATTAGTAGATAATATAATACTTTCTATTTTATTATAGAATAAATCTACAGAAATAAACTCTTCTATAACACCATTAGTTTTTTTCATTTCTATAGATATATAATTCTTTTCATTTAAAGAACTAATTAATTCTAATACTTTATTACTTTCCATATATATTTTAGAGGATAAATTATTAACATCAAACATTACTAAATCTTTTTGATTAATTAAATATACTAATACTATAAATTCTTCTAAACTAAGATCTAATTTATCCCTATATTTAAGTAAATAATCAGGAATTGTAATATTATTATTTATTTTTATAAATTCTTTTATTCTATTTTTCATGTTATCCTCCTTTTCTTAATTATATACTATTATTTAATTATTATCTATATATGTTTTTAAAGTTCTTTTTTCTTCTCTTGTAAATGGATATTCATCTGAATACTCTATATTAGACCATACCATTAAATAATTATCTGCATATATATTATTACCTATTTTTATAGATAATACCTCTTCTAAAGATAATTCTTTTATTAAATCCAATCCTCTTTGATAATTATAATTAGAAAATATCTTATCTAATTCCTCTTTTTTTCTAAAGAATGATAGACCTCTTATTAATTCTTTATTATTTATAATAGCCTTTTTAACACTTTCATCTATGTTAAAGTTTAATATAGATGAAAATCTTATACACCTAAGCATTCTAAGAGCATCCTCTTTAAAAGATATATTTGGATCTTTAACTGTTCTAATTATTCTATTATCTAGATCTTTTCTAGCATCCATATAATCAAAGTATTTACCATCTTTATCAATACATAAGGTATTGATAATAAAGTCTCTTCTTAAAAGATCTTCTTCTATAGTATTTACCGTTTCTTGAATAGATGGTTTTCTATTATCTAAATAAGATATATCTTTTCTAAAAGTAGTTATTTGAAATTTATTAGATTTATATTCTAATATATAAGACATATAACCATTTTCTTTTATACTATCAAATATATTTACTAAATCTTCATATTTAGCATTAGTAGTTATATCTACATCATCACTATTTAAACCTAAATATTTATCTCTTGGAAAACCACCTACTATATAAGATATATAACCCCTATTAAATAATATATTAAGTATTTCTAAACCTAATTCATACATAGTATCACCTAAGTAAATTATAACATACAAAAAAAGACATTTTAAATGTCTTTTTATTATTATTTATTAACAGCTTCTTTTAATTTAGAACCAACTTTGAATGTAACAGCTTTTCTTGCAGGAATCTTAACTGTTTCACCAGTTCTTGGATTTCTTCCGCTTCTAGCTTTTCTAGTTGATACTGCATATGTACCAAATCCTGTTAAAGTAATTTTTTTACCACCTTTTAATGCTTTTGCAACAACGCTTTGGAATGCATTTAATGCTCTTTCAGCATCAGCTTTAGTAATTCCAGCTTCTTTAGCGATTGCTTCTACGATTTCCATTTTGTTCATATTTAAATTCCTCCTATTATGAAACCATAAGCACATCTATGCTTACAAGTTAAATATACCATTTTTTTGTTGAAAAATCAACAATTTCAATAAAAAAATGTGTTTTTAAACACATTTTTATGCTACTAAAGCTAGTTTTTTATCTTCAGATTCAACTTTTACAGGATTAAATACATTTCTTGTTGATGCAATACCCTTTTTATTTGAATCAGCTATTTTATCAATTCTACTAGTTAATAATGGTTTTTCATCTACCTTTGAAGTATCCTCTATAACTGGTTTTTCTTCAGTAGGAACATTATTATCTACTAATGAAACAGGTTCTTCTTTTATTTCTTCTTTTTCTGGAACATATAAAGAAATATTCTCAAATGAAGGGATACTATTATCAATAGATGGAGTTTCTACAACTGGTTCATCTATTTTAGGAGTTTCTTCTTTAACTTCTTCCTTCTTTTCCTCTATTTCATCTACTTTAACTTCATTTAACTCTACTGGAGCTACCTCAGGTTCATCTTCAGTAACTTCTTTTGCTTCTTCTTTCTTTTCTTCTTTTTCTTCAGTTAATAAGATTTCATCAAAACTATTAAATCTTCTATAAGTAGCTAGTTCATCAGCAATAGAATCTACTTCGTTTCTTATTTTATCATCTCTTGTATCTAGATATTCATCTGCTAATTTAGTAAAATCTTCTTTTAATTCTACATAAGTCTTAGTGAATTCCTCAACCATCTTTTCAGATTGTTCTTTAAATGATTTTTGTTTATCTTTAAGTCTAGATAAATCTTCAAATATATCTTCAAGTTCTGCTCTTATTTTAGATTCATTAATATTTAATTCACTTAATTCTTGTAGTTCATATCTTACTTCAGCAATATGATCTCCATCATTTTTTTCTCTTATAGTTTCTGTTTTAGCTTTACTTTTTTCTTCTGCTACGCTTAATTCTTCTTCTTTAGCAGTTTTTTCTTTTTCTTTAGCATCTATATCTTCTTGTAATTTATTTAAAGCTCTTATGTCATCTATAGAATTTTCTTTTGCGTAAACACTATCACTTACTTCTAACATTTCATCTTCGTTATATAATTCCATAATAGCCTCCTATTCTTTATTTTCACTAACTAATCTTCTATAGTTTTCTGCAAATGCATTATATACTACTTTCTTTTCAACTTCATCAGTTAGATTAGCTAATTTTTCATTTCCATTTTCATCTATGTCTATTCTAGCAGCCATAATGAATACTTTCTTTTCTTCTTCTGGAACATCCCTAGTATCTTCTATATCATCGATTGAATAAATTAAATACTTTTTATTAGTTTCCTTTATTTCAAGTCTAGTAACTACAGTTGCTACAAGTTCATTTCCTTTTTCATCTATAACCTTAAAAGTTTCTAGTTCTCTTTCCATTTTTATTCTCTCCTATTATGTATATATAATAACATTTTTATAAATAAAAAACAACCATTTTTGGTTGTTTTATTATTCTTCTCCCCTATTTTTAAAGTTAAATTCTATAGGTGTTCCTTCTAAATCAAAATTAGCTCTTAATTGATTCTCTAGATATCTTGGATAAGAGAAGTGTATTAATCTCTTATCATTTACAAACATATCTATTCTAATAGGAGCTACTCCTGTTTGAACTGCATAATATATTTTAAGTCTTCTTCCTTTAAATGATGGAGGAATATTTGCATCATATGCATCTCTAACTACATTATTAAGTAAACTTGTTTTAAGTTCTTTTCTTGAATTATCATATACTTTGATTATTTCAGGCATCAAAGTATGTAATCTAGTTCCTTTAAGTGCACTTAAGTATACTATTGGTACATATGATAAGAATTGAAATTCTGCTCTTATTTTCTTTTCAAATTCTTTTTTATCAAAATCAGGTACTGCATCTATTTTATTAACTACTATTACAAGTGGTTTTCCTTCATCTAATGCGTAAGATGCAATATGTTTATCATGTTCTATTATTCCTTCTTCTGCATTAATAACTAATGCACATACATCAGATCTAACAATAGATTTCATTGCTCTAAGTAAACTATATTTTTCTACATCTTCATATATTTTACCTTTTTTTCTCATACCTGCTGTATCTATTATAATATATTCTTTATGATCATAATTAAATGGAGTATCTATAGAGTCTCTTGTTGTACCAGCTTCATCTGATACTATTACTCTTTCTTCTTTTAATATAGCATTAACAAGTGAACTTTTACCAACGTTTGGTCTACCTATTACGCAGAATTTAATCTTATCATCTTCCCATTCAAAGTTATCTTGTTCATTAAAATCAGATACTACTTCTTTAAATAGATTATCAAAACCAGTACCATGTTCTGCAGATATACCAATTACTTTTTCAAATCCTAATTCATAGAAATCATAAAGATTTTCTTTAGATGCTTTAGCATCCATCTTATTAACAGCTACAATAACTTTTTTATTAGATTTATATAATATATTTCTAACTTCTAAGTCATTTTGATTAATACCTTCAATACCATCAACAACAAATATAACTACATCAGCTTCATCTATAGCTAGTTCTGCTTGCATTTTTATTTGTTCGTTGAATTTTTCATTAGATAGATCTATTCCACCTGTATCAATTACATTAAACTTATAATCTCCATAATGACCTACTCCATAAATTCTATCTCTAGTAACACCTGGAGTATCTTCAATTATAGATATTTTCTTACCCATAAGTCTATTAAATATAGTTGATTTACCTACATTAGGTCTACCTACTAGGGCAACTGTTGGTAATTTCATGTTATTCACCTCCTATACTCAAAAAAAGAATAGTTATTATTTATTATAAACTATCTTTTCTAATTCATTATGTATTTCGCTCTTACCAAGTTTAGTCTTAGTAGAGAAAAGTACAATATTATCTTCTTCAAATACATTTAATGTATTTTTAATAAGATTTAGATTTTTATCTCTATCATTTTTAGATACCTTATCAACCTTAGTTAATACTAAAGTAACAGGTAAATTATGATACTTTAAGAAATTGTACATAAGCATATCATCATTTGTTGGTTTAATTCTAAAGTCTACAAGCATATATACTCTTTCTAAATTATCCCTATTTGCTAAATATTCTTCAATCATTAATCCGAATTTTTGTTGAACTTCCTTAGATACATTTGCATATCCATAACCAGGAACATCAACAATATAAAAATCTCCATTAATATTATAAAAATTTAATGTTTGAGTCTTACCAGGTTTAGAAGATACTCTAGCAATATCTTTTCTTTCTACTATTGAGTTGATAAAACTACTTTTCCCTACATTACTTCTACCAACTAATAGAAACTCTGGTTTCTTATCTTCCGGATATTGACTTTGTCTTACTGCCACAATGGGCTCAGATACACTAATAATTTTCATACTAATCTCCCGTAGTGCAATAATTATACCAAATAATAAAAAATAAAGCAAATTAGTCATTTGCTTTATTATATTTCTCACATTCTTTATCTAGATCTTTTATAATATTTTTTATATTAGAATCATCTTTTAATCTAACTCCTGATGCTAAAGGATGTCCTCCTCCACCATAATTTTCTAATACTTTACTAATATATGGTCCTCTACTTCTTACATTTACTTTAACTAAGTTATTTTTAACATCATAAGTAAATATAGACCATACTAATACTTCATTAATATTATTTAGATTACTAACTATATCACCAGGATATGAAGTATCATCTCCATATTTTTTAATAATATCATCTGTAAGTATTATATAAGCAAATCCATTGTCTGTTACAGTCATATTTTCTTCTATATAACCTTGAAGTCTTACTTCATCTAAACTTCTTGAATAAAGCATATTATATACTTTATTAGTATCTATTTTATTTTCTTTGAATAATCTAGATACAAGTTCAAAAGTTTTTGGACTTGTATAATCATACATAAATCTACCTGTATCAGATACTATTCCTGTGAATAACTTTTCTGCAGTTTCATTACTTATTTTAAATTTATTAGAATAAGCAAAGTCTAATATCATTTGACATACAGAAGATGAATCAGTATCTACCCAAGAGATATCTCCAAATTTATCTATTACTGGATGATGATCTATTTTAATAACATATTTATAATCATTAATATTATCTATTCCATCTATTCTATTTATATTAGGAGTATCTAATACAAATAATAATGCATTAGAAGTATCTAAGTTATCTATATTATCTAATTTACCCATAGTTTTAAATTTAGATGCATATACACCAATAGTATATACTTTCTTTTTAGGATAATTATCTAATATTAAAGATTTTAATCCAATAGAAGAACCAAGTGCATCTGGATCTGCTCCTATATGTCTTGATATTACTATAGTATCAAATTCTTCTATTTTCTTTAGTATTTCTTTTTTCATTTTATTCTCTTTTCTATTTTGCAAAATCATAGGCATCTCTTCCAATCATTACTTCTTCATCAGTTGGAATTACATAAACTGGAATAGTAGAATCACTAGTAGTAATTATACCTTCTTGTTTTTCTTTTCTACCTGCAATTTCGTCATTGGCATTATTATCTATTTTTATACCTAAAAAGTCAAGTTTTTCAAGAATTTCTTTTCTTGTTTCTATATTATTTTCACCAACACCTGCTGTTAAAACAATAGCATCTACACCTTTTAATTCAAAATAGTATTTAGCTATATAGTCTACTATTCTATCTACATACATATTAAGGGCAGTTCTAGCAAGTTCTGATCCTTCATTAGCAAGTTCTCTAACATCTCTCATATCACTGACACCAGTTAAACCTACTAAACCACTCTCTTTATTTATAATGGATGCTATATCTTCTTTAGAATAACCTTTTTTATCCATAATATATGGAATAATAGATGTATCTATATCTCCACATCTAGTACCCATTATAAGTCCTGCATTTGGAGTAAATCCCATAGATGTATCTATACATTTACCATCTTTAACAGCAGATATACTTCCTCCAGAACCAATATGACATATTATTAATTTTTTATTTTCATTAAACATATCTTTCATATATTCAGTTATATATTTATGTGATGTACCATGTGCACCATATTTTCTAACATGATATTCTGTATACCAATCAAGTGGTAATGCATATAAATATCTTTCTTTTTCTATAGTTTGATGAAATGATGTATCAAATACACAGACATGTACTGCATCCTTTATTACCTCTTTAGCAGCTCTTATACCAAGAACAGCTGCTTTATTATGTAAAGGTGCTAAAGACGCTAAATTAAGTATGTCTTCTACCACTTCATCAGTAGCTATAACTGATGAACTATAATGATCTGCTCCTTGAACTATTCTATGACCTACTGCTTTTATTTCATCAAAAGAACTAATTACATTTAATGATAATAATTCTTCCATTAATTTAGAAAAAGCTACTTTATGATCAGGTAATTCACAAGTTTTTTCTATTTTTTCTTCATTTACTTTTATTTTATAAAACCCACCATCTATTCCTACTCTTTCAAATACTCCAGAACAAAGTACTGTTTCTTCTGGCATTTCATAGGCTTTAAATTTTAATGATGATGATCCTGCATTTACTGATAATACTTTCATAATTACCTCCTATAAATTATTATACAATAAAAAAAACATATATAAAATATGTTTATTTTAATCTTATAACTAGATTTACAATTATAGCAACATATACTAAAACTATAACTGCTAATATAATACCATCAGCTATACCAGATTCTTTTTTAGGAGTATTAACTGGAGTAAACTTCTTTACTTTAGGAACCTTTTGAGGTGCTCTAGTAATACCTGGTTCTATATCCTTTGGTGTTTCTATTACAGTTTCTTTAGGAATAGTAGTTTCAGGTACCTCTTCTATATTTATAGGTTTCATTACTTGTGTATAACCTGTACCTGTTAACATATCAGGAGATGATGCATATTCACTTGTTGCAGATACTATTGAACTTAAAGTGGAATTAGAATTACTATTTGAATTTTGAACTATACTACTTTTAGAGTCTCTTATTATAGTTTCTCCTTTTTCTTGAGCAGCTACAGTCTTTTTTGCATCATTATACATTTTAGATTTTTGTAAGAAATCTTTCATAGAATCATCCATTACTGGAGGAATAGATTCCTCTTTTTCTAATTGTTCTTCTTGTTTATTAGAAGCAGCCACTATAGTACTTAAGATAGTTCCACTACCCATATCAGTTACTTCACTACTACTAGAATCTCTTACTATAGTTTCTCCTTTTTCTTGAGATTCAACTGTTTTTTTAGCAGTTTCTATTATATGAGATTTTTCTTTTGCTTCCATTAAAGCTTCTTTTTGTAGAGCAAATGCTCTTTCTTTTCTTTCATCAGTAATATCATTTAATTCTTCTACATTAAATTCAACTTTTGGATATCTAATTAATATAGGTCTATATCCTTCTTTTACGTTTTCAACAGAGATTTTTATATTACCAGGTTCTAATAAATATAATCTAGCATCTTTATTAGTAACAGCAGTCTCTAAAGCTTTTTTTACGTCATCAATAGAATTGTATACCATCCTAACCACCTACTTCTCTACTATAATGTTATTATATCATATATTTAGTATAAAATAAACAAAAAAAATAACTAGTTTACTAGTTATTTATCTCCTTGGATTACATTAAGTATTCCATCCATTTTCTTATTGACATTATCTATTTTTTCTTGTAATGCAGCTTTTTCATTGTTTAATGATAAAGCTTCTTTTTGTTTTTCAAATAGATCAAATTTAGTTTTAGATAATTCTTCTTCTAACTCTTCAATTCTCTTTTGTTGTTTTGCGTATACATCAAGTAATACTGGTTCAACATCTTTTTTGAATTGTTCTTCATAATCTCTACTATTAATATTTGAAGACTGAGTAGAAACACTAGGCATTTCTACTTTTTTAGGTTCTTCATTAATAACAGTATTCATAGCATTTTGAATAGTTTTTGATCTTGCTTGTAATTCTTCGAATGTAGGAATTTTAATAGTTTTTTCTAATTTTAATTCATTATCTTGAATAGTACTTACTACTGGTCCAGATATTTTTTCTTCTTGTTTAGGAGCTTCTACTACTTCTGCTTCTTCTACAAACTTAGAAGCTAAAGTACCAGAGAACTTTTGAGATACTAATAGTTTTTTAGCTTTTCTAATAGATATTTCTTCTCCTAGAACTTTAATATTAGATTTAAAGTTGTCTCCAAGAGGACTATTATCTTTAGCAAATACTTTTAAAGCATCTTTTACTTTATTCCATTCATCATCACTTACTATTTCTCTATATGAATCAGGTGTAAGACCTGTTACATATATTTTAATCATTTCATTTTCATTGATTTCATTATATGTATATACTAAATAATCATTATCGTTTAATTTAAATTTTATTAATGCTTCAGCATTAACAGGAGTTCCATCTTCATTAATTACATTAAATAAATTTTTATCCATTTATAACACCTACCTACTATATAAATTATACCATGTTTATATCTTTTTAGCAATAAAATATTTGCATCCATAAGCACAGTTTTCCTCGATATATTTATCAATCATACTATACTTATTTATTTTATTTGATTTAGGATTCTTATCATCATAGAAACCTTTTAATCTAAGTTTACCATATGCATAGTCACCAACTACATAATCATATGAACTAAAATAGTCAGTATATCTATTTATAAATTCTTCTTTATTAAAAGATTCTCTATTATCTTTTATTATTTCATATTCTATATTTTCTACTATTACTTTCATAATATCACCAACTTAATTATAACAAAAAAATAGGAAAAATCCTATTTTAATATATAATTTTTAATAAAGAATACTGCTGCTACTATAAATAATAATATGAATATTACTATTAAAGTTTTAGCTAAAGTATTAGATTTTTTTAGTTCTTCTGCTTCTTCTGATACTGTATCAAAGTCTTTAGTATCAAACATAAATGTACTAGAGTTATATTCTGTAGATTTATCGTCTTCTATTTGTTTTACTTCTACTGTATGACCTTTTTTAACAGGATCATCAGTTAAATCACTAAACATATCCATTGCTAAATCTTCTTTAGTAGCATTAGTTAATGTGTTCATTAGTTCTAGTAATTCAGTTTCTTCATGCAAAAGTTTATCATAAGCATCTTTTGTTTTTTCTAATTCTTTTTCTATATCTAGATGACTAGAATAATTACTTCTTATTTTTCTTTTTTCATTAGCATCTTCAAATATATCACGACTGCTTTTAGCGCTCTTTAGAACCTCATTTATATCATAGACTCTACTTACATCAGTCATGCTTGAAATGTTATCTAAATCGCTATATAAATCAGTTGTAGGGTTATATGTTTTCTTTTCTTTATATCTTTTTTCTTTTTCTAGTAGTTCTTTTATTTTATTTAAATCTATTTCTTTTGACTCATCTAATACTACTGAATTAGAATAACTAGTATCACTATATAGATCTTCATATAATTGTTTATTTCTTGATTGTCTACTACTAGTAGTAGCATTCTTAGAGTATTTTTCTAATCTAGAGTTCATCTGAGTCACCTACCTTACTTACTAAAATAATAACATATTTTTTAAATATTTACAAATGAGTTTTATTTGATTATAATTTAATTAAAGGAGACATTAATAAGTATGAAAGTAGATAATGAAAAATGTTTAAGATGTGGTATGTGTGCTGTTACATATCCAGAAGTATTTTCTTTTAATGATGATGGAGATATAGAGGTTAATAACGATAATATCAATGAAGATAATAAAGATGAAATAAATGATTTTGCAGAAAATAGTTGTCCTGCATCTGCAATAGAAAAAGAAAAAGTAGATACTGAATAGTATCTACTTTTTTATTTGAGTTAATAAACTATTTATTTCTTCTTTAGTTAAATTTCTGTATTCTCCTGAACGAAGATTACCAAGCCTTAGATTACCATAAGATATTCTAGTTAGTTTTAATGTATCATAACCTAGTTTTTCAAATAGTTTTCTAACTTCATGGTTTCTTCCTTCATGAATAGATATTTCTACTAAACATCTATTAGTTTTTTTATCTATTTCTTTTATTTTTACTTTATTTGGAGTACACTTAACGCCATCTATTATAAGACCTTCTAATAATTTATCAATATCTTCTTTAGTTAAAACAGAATCTAATTTAGCTAAATAAGTTTTAATAATATTATTATTGGGTTTCATCATTTTATTAGCAAAATCTCCATCATTAGTTAATAATATAAGTCCTGTAGTATCATAGTCTAATCTACCAATAGGATATATTCTTTTATCAGTATTTATATAATCTGTTACAGTTCTTCTTCCTTTTTCATCAGAAGTACTAGATATAACTTCTCTTGGTTTATTAAGCATATAATATTCTTTTTCTTCATATGTAATAGAATGTCCTTCTACTATAACTATATCTTTTGGACTAACCTTCGTACCTAGTTCTTTTACTACTTCCCCATTTACTAATACTTTTCCAGATAATATTAATTCTTCTGCTTTTCTTCTTGATGTATATCCAGATGAAGCTATTACTTTTTGTAATCTTTCCATAATACCCCTCCAGCAACAAGATTATAACATATAAATAAAAAAAAGAGAAATTATTTTCTCTTTTTTGATACATAGATTAATGTTCCCATTAAACCAGCAATTATTAATAAAGTACCAGTTATAATAGCACCATATCTAATAATAGTATTTCCTGTTTGAATTTCTATTATTAATTCTGCTTGTGCAGTAGAACCTTCTAATACTCTCTTTTGGTTAATTATAGTAGCTGATCCCTTAGCATAACCATTAGCATCTATCTTAATAACAGCACTATTTTCTACATTTGTAATATCATAACCTTTAGGAGCTTCTAATTCTACTACTCTATAAGTACTACTAGGAGCCATTTCTATAAATGTTGCAATACCATGTGATAAAGTGAATTGTACTTTACCATTTTCATCTTCTTTAAATATATCTGATTCAGCAGGATATGAACCATCATTAGTAACAGATTTTACTTTAATGTCTTCATATTTGCCTTTATCATTATTATATTTTTGAAGTTTATATTTACCACCAGCTAAGTAATTTCCTTGTTCATCTATTTTATAGAAATTAAATACTTTAGTAGCATTAGATATTTCTATTAATGATGAATCTGTACCATTTACTTTAGGACCATTCTTAGTCATAGTAATAACTACTTTAGTATATGCATCATCACCCTCTGGAAGTACATATGGAGGTACAGTTTCTATTTCTTTGAAATAATATGTACCAGCAGGTAAATTATCTACTGTAAATATACCATTAGTTCCAGTTATATAAACTGTAGCGTCAGCTATATTAGTAGTAGTTCCAGAATAATTATATTTACCGTTTGCTAGATTAGATCTAACATATGTAGTTTTATCTTCTTTAAATAATACAAATTTAACATTAGCAAGTTTATTACCACCATTACCAATTTTCTTAATACTAACTGTAGTTGTATAGTTAGTAACAGTTATAGTAGGTACTGTACTACCAGGTACTAAACTCTTTTGATTACATGTACTATCATTACATAAATAAATAGCATAATTGTCTTCTACTTTTATGTAGATAGTTCTATCAGCTTCCGATGGAATTAATACATAAGGAGCAGGAACAGCAGTTTCTACTATCTTATATACACCTTTTGGAAGTAATTTAATATAGTATACTGATGATTCAACATTTGTTAATTGATTAAACATACCATTAGCATCATAAGTAAATACATTACCAACTGATATATCAGTTTTATTGAATTTAACTTCAGTTCCAAAGTTAGAACCAGTATACATTTTAAATGTAGCTCCATTTATAGAACCTTTATCTTTATTTAATTTTTGAACAGCAAATTCTTTTTCCACATTTCCTATTATTAATTCAAATGTATTATTTTCAAACTTAATAGTTATTAATCCACCTTGACAAGTAACATTATTATTAGAATCTTTACCAGGTCTAGAATTTGGACATGTAATACTTCTATTAGAAAGATCTATAGATAATTCTGTATCTGGAATACCACTATATCCATGAGGAACAGATGTTTCTCTTAAGATATATATACCAGATTGACTTAATGTAACAGCATTACCATTACCATCTAAATTATATTTAATATTAGTATTATCTTTCTTAGTTAATGTAAACTTAGAACCAGATAATCTAACTGCGCTACTACTATCTTTTTTAGCTACTTTAGTAATCTTAATAGTAGAACTTTCAGACTTAACATCAAATGTCTTTCTAGTAGTTGTACCAGCAGATCCATTTATTATGTCTTGCCATCCAGTTAAATCAGTAGTACCATCTTGTTTTTTAAATCCATAATAAATCCATTTATTTTGACCATTACCAGTTACTTTAGTACAAGTAATAGTTGCATTTTGATTAGATTTAGAAGATGTAACTACTACACTCTTATTATTTACATCTACTGAAACACTTACATCTGCATTAGAACTTACACAAGAACTATATCCACCAAGACCAGTTATAGTACCTGTAGTAAATTTCTTAGAACTACTGTCCCATCTCATAGTATATGTTTTACCAAAGATTGGACTTGGTTCCCCAGCAGATTCGCTTAAGAATTTACGAGCTTCAGTAATATGATAATTATAATATGTTCTTAATGAAGTTCCTCCATGAGCAGTTCCTTTAGTAATTACTAATTCATAAGCACTATTTGAACCATTCCATTCAGGTGCTTCATTATTAAATGAAGTTCTTCCACCTTCTACTATTTCCCAAACAAGAATTTGTTTAGTTAACATATATAAAGCATCAGTATTATTCATGTTATTGATAGTTTTAGTTCCATCAGTAGAATATTGGTAACCAGAAGCAAGTAAAGCTTGTAATAGTTTTAACTGATTAGCATTAATAGGATTACCATTTCTATCTTTAATTACATTTGGATCAAAATTATCATCATAAATATATGCTGTTAATTTTGGAGTTCTTGTTCCACCATCTTCATAAGTTTCATGAGCAGTTTTTCCTATATGAAGACAATATCCAAAGTAGTATTTACCATCTTTTCTTGCTTCGTGGAAGAACCAGTTATTTTGTTCCTCATGACAAACGCTTGAATTAACACAATACTTAGGCATTTGTTTATTTACGCCACGTTTAGATGAACTATATAAATCATCTGCATTTATTAATTTTTGTCCATAAGAATATCCAGGAGTTACTGTTACAGCAGCATCTAATGAATATCTATTTAAATTTATAGAAGAAAAATCTATATTCTTTGCAATACTAGCTATAAAAGGAATAGCAACTATTAATAATAATAGAATTGTAAATAATATTTTTTTCTTTCTCATTAGTTACCACCCCCTATATCATCTTCTGAAACACCATAGCCCGTATTGTCATCAGTACCTCCTGCAGCATTACCACTATCGGTACCACCTGCTGCATTACCAGAATTATCATCTGTTCCACCTGCAGCAGCATCATTATTTTCTATAGTGATATTACTAAAGTCATATGAAGTAACATCATCACCCATTAATATAGGCATTTGGGCAGCTACCATATTTAAATATGTACCACCTTTATTAGTATCTAAATCTAAAGTTAAACTAAAGTATTGTTTTTCTCCAGGTAATAATAATCTATTTTGTAAACCTGTATAATATAGAACACCATCGCTTAAAGTCCAATCTCCATTACCTTCTAAAGTATTATCAAATGTCATACCAGCAGGCATTAAATCAGCTATTATACCAATATATCCTGGGAAGTATTTAGTATTAACTATATCAAAACTATAAGTTACTCTAAACTTAGTATTTCTTAAGTTTTTAATATCTATATTAACTTTAGTAGCTTTATCAAATTCATATGTTTTATTACCTTGATTAGATGTTTGAACTACTTTAGTTATATATTTATTTATTTCTACACCAAATTCTTTTCTAATTCTTAAACCAAGGTTTATATATCTTTCATTAGATGAAGATGAACTAGAAAGAGTTAATATATCTGATACTGCCTCATTAGGAGCATCATTTCTTGCAACAGCCTTTGAATTTATTTGATTAGCATTACTAACGCCTGTTAAAAGGCCTGCATATTTTTCTGATGGTGTATATTTATCTCCATCATATCTATATAGAACATAATAATATCCAGGTTCTAATCCAGTAAATGAATAAGCTCCTGTAGATGAAGTAGTCTTAGTAGCTATTAATTCATCAACTGAAGGATTAACATATTGATTTGGATTAGATGGATCAGAAGTTTCATTATATTCACTATTATTTAGTTTATATAATTCTACTACTATGTTTTCAAGTTCGTCTTCTCCATTTTCAAACATATTACTATAGTTATAGTCTTCAAATACAAATCCTGATATTTGTCTACTATAAACTTCAGTTAATGAAGAAGATGATTGATAATATAATCTAGATGAAGGAGTTGCACAATCATCTCCACTAGGACATACATCTACATATGAATCCGGTCTATTAACTGTTACTAAGAAACTATTATAATAAGCATCAGCTTGAGCATTATTAATAGGAGTAACAACAACATTAACACCATTTTCAGAATAGAAATATGATTCTATATCCCATGCAGTTTGTTTAACAATCTTTATAGCAGTAGCTTCTACTTCTACTGATGGATTAGTCCATTCAGTCCATGTAGTTGTAGTATCTGGATTAGCCATATTATATATGTCTCCTACTACGTTTTTAGAAGCTGCATTAGTATAATATACTTTATATCCAGCCATATTATCAGTTATTTTAACTTTATATTTACTATTAGTAAATTTCTTACCATATATTTTATAATTAGAATCTTCTACATATGGAAGTAAATAATACATAGTAGCACCAGTATAAGAATATCCATTAGATCCTTCATTAGCACTAGAATTATTATAAGACTTCATAGTATATGTATAAGGTTTATTCTTTTCTATATTAGTAGGACTAACACTACCATAAGTAGTTATAGGAAGTTCATTATATAAAATAGCAGATGCTCCATTTTGTCTGTATGAAATTCCTCTTACATCTCTAAGATTTACATAGTTAGTTCCTTCCAATTTTCTAGCAGATATATCTGCCATAGCAATTACTGAAGCTTCCGTATTAGAACGAGTATTTAAATAAATATCTGTAAATATAGATAATGTGTTTATAGCTCCATCTTTTATTTCTTCTTCAGTAAATGTAAACATATATATATTATATGGATTATTCTCTAATTCAGATCTACTAGTATAATTTTTTCTTACTCTAACATTATTTACTATAGTTTCAGCATATAAATAATCTAATGTTTTTGGAATTGCTACATCTATAGTAGCTCCAGTATATTCAATAGATTCATCATCAGAAGTAGTTCCTACATCTATTCTCCACTCAATTGGATAATCATAGAAAGCAGTTCTTTCTACGTCATTATAGTAAGCATGTACTTCAGGATTACTTATTTTAAATGAGCCTATATGAACAGTTTCTCCATTTATAGCACAGAATACTGTACTACATAAATTACTATGATTTTTAGTTATATTTCTACCATTAAAATCATAAACGGATTTACTATAATTTTTAGGATTACTAGCAGCATTAACATCATTTAAGTTAATATTAGAAGACATATAATTAGTTCTTCCATTAAATGTTCCTACAGATGATGTAGTTATTTGATGTGATGTGTTTCTTAAAGCCGAGTTATTTCTAACAGAACCAGTTAATGTAATAGTAGAAGTTCCAGGAGCATAGTTTAATGTATTATCAGATTTGTCTCCAAATACTGTATCTACTATTATTAATGGTAAATTAGTATCTTCTTCATTCCATTTAACTGTACTCTTTTCTCTAATACATGGTCCACCATATAAATTCATTAATGTTTCTTTAGTTAAAGGTCCAATATTAGAACAAGCACCAGTAGCTTCAAAATAATTAGTATTCCATTCTCCATAACCATATCTCATTATAGCAAGTGGATCAGATACACTATTACCTTCTTTGTTAATAATAAATGCATCAGAATCTATTTTAATATAGTTATGTAATTCATCTAATTCATCACCTATACCATTATTAGCATAAGCAATAGTTTCTTCTAAAGTAAATTGTTGATTATAGTTTAAGAAAGCATTGCCATCATCTTCTGGTATACTAGATTGTCTTTCATATATATCAATAGTAGAATAGAAAGCACCAACTAATTTATAACCATAATCAGTTAATTCTACTTCTCCACCATTTTGTTTAATTAAAGTATCTCCTACTTTTAAGTTAGATGCTTTAATTCTAATACTACTTTCACTTTGACTTTCACTAGATCTAACACTATTTATTTCAAATGCTGCAGTTCCTATATGACCAAGTGATTGAGCTAAGTTACTAATAGTAACAGTGTTATTTTCAAAATTAACTACGTTATTTAAGTTAATCATTTCTCCAGTAGAATCCGGATAATAAATAGTATAATTCTTTGAAGGGTCTTTATAATTAACTACAGAGTTTTCTACTAAAGATACTGTAAGATTTGGATCTTCTGTAGTATAAGATAAATCAAATGATACTGAGTTTGGAACATATACTCCAACATTTACAGGATTTTTAATAAGAATACCTACAGGATAATTTTTATTAGTTGTAGTATTATTAGAACTATTATAAACACCTTGATATAGTTCTACATCATAATCATAATAACCAGTCATTGTAGTTTCACAATGTAATGCTGAATCATTACATGCAACTCTATTAGCAGGTATATTACTTATAAATGATTCTTTTTCTGAATCACTCATATCAGATATAGATTTAACATTATCAGTATCTGTTTTTTCTTTAACTAATATAATTGGAGTAAATGATGCATCACCATTAACTGAGTTAACTGAATCTATATCTATATCAAATGATGCAGGTTCAGTAGTAGTAGTTGATACATTATCTATAGTAAATTCATAATAGTTATAATCAGCATTTAATGGAGTAGGACTTAAGAAACCATCTCCAGAAGAATTATCACTTCTTACGCCTGCTCTTATAGTATTAGGAAGTACTACATCTACTACTAAGTATCTACCTTCTACTTGAGAAATTTCAGGATCAGTTTCTTTTAATTCTAGTTTATAAGATACTTTATATCTCATTGAATCAAAGTTTCTAAGTATACCATTAGTATAAGAATCATCTTTACCTTGCCCTGAAGTAGAATCTAAATCCATATAACCATCAGTTATAGAAGTTATAGATAACTCTTTAACAACTAACTTATTAGCATACTCGTCATCATTAGCAAGTACATTAAATAATATTAGTGATATAGCTATTCCTATAGCTATAAAAAACGATATTAACTTGTGTTTATATGCCAAGTTAATAGTTCTTGAAATACATTTTTTAACATTTTTCATATAGGCACTCTCCTAGTATCATATTCTATATATAATTAAAACATTTTTTAAGAATTTATGCAACAAAAAAGAGGATATTAGTCCTCAATTTTTTCTATTTCTACTCCATTAATACTATCAAATCTCTTAGTAATTTTATCTGTAGTTATATGAATATCTTCTACATCTTTAGATACCGTTTCTATACTTCTAGATAATTTATCCCATCTATCTTTGTATCTGCTAAACTCTACTGATAGTTTTCTTAATTCATCTTGGATTACCTTAGCATATTTATCTCTTTCACTATTTTTAATGATTACTTCAATAGTAGTTAAAGTACTCATTAAAGTAGTTGGAGAAGTAATCCATACTCTCTTTTTATATGCATATTCAATAATATCATTATGATATGCATTTAGTTCTGCAAATATAGCTTCTGCTGGCAAAAACATTATTGCTTGATCAGAAGTTACACCAGGAATAATATACTTACTAGCAATAGCATCAATATGTTTTTTAACGTCAGATTTAAATAACTTTTCAGCAGTATCTCTAGATGCTTTATCAAACTTTTTATCTACCATAATTCTATAATTTTCTAATGGAAATTTAGAGTCTATAGCTACTAAACCTAATGGTTCTGGTGCAAATATAACAGCGTCTGCAATAGTATTATTATCAAAAGAAAATTGTGTTCTATAAACTTTATCATTTTTATCTCCAAATACAGATGCTAGTATATGATTTAGATTTACTTCACCATAAATACCCCTACTCTTTTTATCCGTAAGTATTCCTTGAAGTGATACTATATCAGAAGATAAACTATCTATTTTCTTTTGTGCTTCATCTATTTTACCAAGTCTTTCAAGTACACTAGTAAATGTTTTATTAGTCTTTTCAAAATTAACATCTAATCTTTCATTT
>JAEEGL013266862.1_pt1 | contig 26637 bp, 21 predicted proteins | sample 9134231 | NCBI WGS metagenome assembly JAEEGL01 (sample SAMN16246548, study PRJNA631951) | gut metagenome | biome: gut microbiome; feature: rumen; material: fiber-attached | host: Bos | place: Iran: Karaj | collected 2018-10 | reverse complement strand
CCGGCGAGATCAACGACGGTGACTTTGCCATGGTGATGGGCTTCCCCGGCACCACCAACCACTTCCTGACCAGCTACGGCCTGGCCGAGACGATGGATGTCACCAACAAACTCGTCTATGAGCTCCGCACCGTGAAGATTAACATTCTGCGCGAGGAGATGGCCGCCGACCAAGCCACCCGCATCAAATATGCCTCCAAGTATGCCAGCTGCTCGAACTACTGGAAATACAGCCACGAGCAGAACAAGGCCCTAAAGAACCTCAACACCATGGCCGTGAAGCAGCAGGTGGAGCAGGAGTATACCGAATGGGCCCGTTTCCAGAGAGCTCCCAAGTACAACGACGCCCTCGGTCTCATCCGCCAGGGCTATGCCGCACGCCGCGACGTGGAGGAAGCCGAGCAGTATCTGATTGAAGGCATCCTCACGGGAGCCGAGGCACCCCTCTTCGCCGCCCGTCTGGGCCGCACATTCGCCGCCCAGCTCGGCGAGGACAAGAAAGCCGACCTCAGCCGCTACCGTGGCTATATCGCCAACTTCTACAAGGACTATGACGAGCGTGTCGACCGCCGCATCGCCGCCGCCCTCTTCGGCTATGTGTACACCCACATGAATGCCAACCGTATGCCCGAATTCCTCAACAAGGCACAGAAGAAGTACAAAGGCGACTGGGCCAAGTATGTGGACAACCTGTACAAGGGCAGCGTGTTCGCCAACAGCGAGTCGCTGGCCAAATTTATGGAGAAACCCAACGCCAAGCGCTTGGAGAGCGACCCGTTGGTAAAAATAGGCGGTGAGGCTCTCGACCTCTACATTACGCTGTCGGAGGCCATCCCCCAGGAGACCCGCGACAACCTGCAGCGCGGCATTCGCGACTTCACCGACGGCATCCTGCAGATCAACGAGGGCAAGAAACTTATGTCGCCCGATGCCAACTCGACCATCCGCCTCACCTATGGCAACGTGATGAGCTACGATCCCAAGGACGGCGTGAGCTACCACTACTACACCACCATGGACGGCATCATCCAGAAAGAAGACCCCGAGAACAGCGAGTTCATCGTACCCGAGCGCCTCAAGAAGCTCTACCAAGAGAAAAACTTCGGCCCCTATGCCAACCGCAAAGGTGAGATGCCCGCCTGCTTCATCACCAACAACGACATCACTGGCGGCAACAGCGGTTCGCCCGTCATCAACGGCAAAGGCGTCCTTATCGGCCTGGCCTTCGACGGCAACAGCGAAGCCATGAGCGGCGACATCGACTTCGAGGAGAACCTGCAGCGCTGCATCTGCCTCGACAGCCGCTACATGCTCTGGGTCATCGACATCTATGCCGGTGCCCATAATCTGATTGAAGAGATTGACATCGTGAGATAAAATGAAGCAAGTACAGCGACAGCAACTGCAGCAGAAACTATCGCCTCAGCAGATTCAGCTGATGCGACTGCTGCAGTTGCCCGTCACTGACTTGGAGCAGGCCATCAAGGAAGAGGTGGAGAAAAACCCTCTACTGAAGTCCGAGACACAAGATGAAGAGCCCCTCCCGTCCGCAGACAACAACCGTTCCGACTGGGATGCCGACGAAGACGACGACTTCGGCTTCGACTACCGTGAACATCTGGAGAGCGACCCTAACGCCACTCACCGCGAATTTGTAGTGAGCGATGCTCCTTCTGCGACCGAACGTCTGCTGCAGCAGTTGGCCCTGCGACCCCTCTCCGAGCGACAAGAGGTGATTGCCACCGAGATTATAGGCACCCTCGACGACGCCGGCTACCTGAGCCGAGACCTGGCTGTGATAGGCAACGACCTTGCTTTCAGGCAAGGTATCGAGGCGTCAGACCAAGAGATGGAGGAGGCCCTGCACATCGTTCAATGCCTCGACCCCGCCGGCATCGGCGCCCGCAACCTGCAGGAATGCCTGCGCCTGCAGCTGGAACGCCAAACGCCACGCCACAAACTGGCGCTGGAAATCATCACTCACCATTTCGACGACTTTGCCGGCCATCGCCACGAGCGCATCTGCAACGCCCTCGGCATCGACGAAGAGTCATTCGAACAGGCGGCCGATACCATCCGCCACCTCAACCCCAAGCCCGCAGGTTCGTCGAACGAAGACTCCGACGGTGCAGCCGCCGTCATTCCCGACATCGTGCTCACACAGCATGATGGCATACTCAGTTTCCACCTCAACGACAGCCATCTGCCCCGCCTCAGCATCGACACCTATTATGCCGACATGCTGCACGAAATGGAGCAACAGAAAGGCGACCGCGAGACAATCCAGTTCCTCCGCACCCACCAGGCAGACGCACAGAACTTCATCGACCTGCTGCAACAACGCCACGACACCATCGTACGTGTTATGCGCTATATCGTAAAGCACCAACGCCGATTCCTGTCGACAGGCAACCCCGACCTGCTTGCGCCCATGCGCCAGCGCGAAGTGGCCGAAGCCACCGGGTTGGACATCAGCACCGTGTCACGTATGGCCAACAGCAAATACCTGCAGACCGACTTCGGCACCATCCCGCTCAAGGAATGCTTCTCCAAAGGTATGACCACGGAGGGAGGAGAAGAGGTGTCGGTGGAGACCATCAAGCAACAGTTGGCCGACATCATCGAGAAAGAAGACAAACACATCCCCCTATCCGACGACGCCATCGCCAAGATATTCAACAGCAATGGCCTGCCGCTGGCCCGACGCACCGTAGCCAAATACCGTGAGCAACTGGGCATCCCCGTGGCCCGCCTGCGTCGCATCATCATGATTGTGCTGCTTGTTCTGGGAGGCCACAGCCTGCAAGCCCAGCAGTCCTACTACGACTCAATCATCTCCGCCCGCATCGAGACCGGCGCCCGCCAAGCCAAGGCGTCCGCCCCAGCCGCTCCCGCTGCAGGCAAGACGACTGCCCGTAAAGCACCGCGGCCCGCCCCCCAGACCAACGCACCAGCGGCGAAAGGCGTCGACAGCCTCGCCGCACAGCTGACGGCCTATATGGTACCCGTATGGTACGACGGATTCCCGCACAACCGTGTGAACCCCCTGGGCCGCACGCAGCTCGACATGATGCCCGACGAAATCAACCTGCTGCTTGTGCGCGACAGCGCCGACTTCTGCTTCCCCGTGAAAGGGAGCAAGAGCAGCCCCTATGGCTGGCGCTGGCAGCGAGGGCACCACGGCGTGGACATAGCCCTCAAGACCGGCGAACCCGTATACGCCGTCTTTGGAGGCACCGTCCGCATCGCTTCACGTATGGGCGGATACGGCAACTGCATCGTGCTGCGCCATCCCAACGGACTGGAGACCCTCTACGGACACCTGTCGAAAATCGATGTGAAACCTAACCAGCAGGTAGCCGCGGGCGACATGATTGGCCGCGGTGGCAACACCGGAAACAGCACCGGACCGCACCTGCACTTCGAATGCCGTTTCCTCTACCAATCGTTCGACCCCGAGTGGATTCTCGACTTCAAAAACCACTCCCTGCGCACACGCCGCCTGCACCTCGACAAAAGCTACTTCGGCATACGCCAGCCCCGCAAAGGCGAGAAGCTGGACTTTAAAGCCGACGAAAGCATCATTCGCGAAGGCAAGAAACGCCCCAAAAACCAACCTACTGTCATCAATCCGAAAGACTTCTGATATGAAAAAGACCAACCTCTCCGACTACGATTCCTCGACCGTACCCGATGGCAGCGAATACACCATCGCCGTGGTAGCCGCTGAGTGGAACCCCGAGGTTACCGACGCCATGCTCAACGGAGCCGTCGACACCCTGCGCCAATACGGTGTCAAGGAGAAGAACCTTATAGTGAAACGAGTGCCTGGAACCTACGAGTTGAGTCTGGCGGCCGACCTGCTGGCTCGCACCGCCGACGCCGTCATATGCATCGGCTGCGTCATACAGGGTGAGACCCGCCACTTCGAATTCATCTGCCAAGCCGTCTCACAAGGCATCACCAATGTGTCGCTCCAGCACCACAAACCCATCATCTTCAGCGTGCTTACCTGCAACACTATGCAGCAGGCCCTTGACCGTGCCGGAGGCAAACACGGCAACAAAGGTGTTGAAGGAGCTGTCACTGCTCTCAAAATGTGTAAATTCGCCGACGAATGCGCGTAGTCTATTTCGGAACTCCTGATTTTGCCGTCGAGTCGCTCGACGCCATACACCACTCGCACCACGAGGTGGTTGCTGTGGTCACCGTGCCCGACCGGCAGGCCGGACGCGGGCAGAAGGTTATCTTCAGCCCCGTGAAAGAGTATGCCCTGGAACATCAGCTACCATTGCTGCAACCCGAGAAACTCCGCGACGAAGACTTCCTGGAGGCACTGCGCGCCTTCCACGCCGACATCTTCGTCGTTGTAGCGTTCCGTATGCTGCCTGAAGCGGTGTGGAACATGCCGCCGCACGGCACCTTCAACCTCCACGCCTCGTTGCTGCCGCGCTACCGCGGGGCGGCACCCATCAACTGGGCCATCATCAACGGCGAAAACAAAACAGGCGTCACCACATTCCTCCTCAACCACCACATCGACGAGGGTGCCATCCTGTTGCAGGAACATACGCCCATCGACAACGGCGACAACGCAGGGACGCTCCACGACCGACTGGCCGCCATGGGACGCGACCTGGTGGTGCGCACCCTTGACGGACTGGAAGACGGCACCATCACCCCGCAACCCCAACAGGGCGACCCCTGCCCTGCTCCAAAGATATTCAAAGACGACTGCCGCATCGATTTCAATCGCCCAGGCGACGAAGTGGTGAACTTTGTGCGTGGTCTAGCCCCCTACCCCGCCGCACTCATGACCCTCCGCACTCCAAAAGGCGACGAAGTACCTTTCAAGGTATTCGAAATACGATTCCAAAACGGCCTTTCATCCGAGCCAAACAGCCTCTTTACCGATGGAAAAACAGTGCTAAAAATCGGTGTAGCAAATGGTTTTGTGGAGATTTTAAGCCTCCAAATGGCTGGAAAAAAGAAAAATAATATAGAAGATTTTCTCCGCGGAAATTCTCTAACTGGTTGGAAATTAGTATGATTCAAAAAATACAAGAAAAAAGTTTTAAAAAAATGAAAAAAATTTTTTTCTTACTTAAAAAAAAATTCATACATTTGCAGCGAGAAATAAATCAGACAATTAATACAAATTATAAACCCATTTAAACATTAACATTATGAACAAAACCGAACTCATTAACGCCATGGCCGAAAAGGCCGGCATGACCAAAGTGGCCGCCAAAGAGGCTATGAACGCTTGCTTCGCCACCATCGCTGAGCAGCTGAACAAAGGCGAGAAGGTAACCCTTATCGGTTTCGGCACCTTCAGCGTTGTGGAGCGCAAAGCCCGCACCGCCAAGAACCCTCAGACTGGCAAGGCCGTCAAGGTTCCCGCCAAGAAAGTTGCCAAATTCAAAGCTGGCAGCAACCTCATCGCCCAGAAAAAGGCCAAAAAGAAATAAGGTCATCTTTTTCAGAGTAATGAAAAAAAGTGTACCCCATGTGGGTACACTTTTTTATTCACCACCTCCCATCCCTAATGCAGCTTAAAAACGGGTCAATTTAACTATTCTTAACGGAAGAGTGTTATCATTTCAAAAAAATGGTGTATCTTTGCATTCACATTTACTGACTACAGGCGCCGCCTGTCAGGCAATGGAAATAAAAGAAATTCAAAATGATAGCCATTATAGGCAGTGGTAGTTGGGCCACTGCGTTAGTTAAAATATTGCTCGAGAACAAACAACAGGCACTCCTCTGGTGGGTGCGTGATGCAGAGGTACGCGACGTCTTGGCCACCACAGGCCGCAACCCACGCCATTTGACCACCTTGCAATTCGACCCCCAGCGCCTGACCGTCAGTTGTGACCTGGCCCAAGTGGTAGCCGTCGCCGACACGCTCCTGCTGGCCGTCCCGTCGGCTTTTGTAGCCCAGGTGCTGGGTAGCCTGCCCGCCGAGGCCTACGTCGGCAAACGCATCATCTCCGCCATCAAAGGCTTCGAACCCCGTCTGGGTTTAAGTATCTCGCAATACGCCGAGCACCAGCTGCGCGTGCCGCGCGCCAACATCTGCGTTGTCAGCGGCCCCAGCCACGCCGAAGAGGTTGCCGCACAGCAGCCCACCTTCCTCACCGTGGCATCTTCCAACCGATTGCTGGCCATCGAGACCGCCGCAATGCTTCGGTGCAACTACATACATACCTCCATCAGCAACGAGGTGGACACCATCGAGCTATGTGGCCTCACAAAGAACGTCTACGCCATTGCAGCAGGCCTGGCCACCGGACTGGGCTACGGTGACAACCTTGTCGCTGTCATCACCACCGCCGCCGCCCACGAGCTGCAAGGCATCCTGCCCGAGACCACACTGGCTTTCCGCCTGCTGAGCGATCTGCTGGTGACATGCTTCTCGCGCCACAGTCGCAACCGCGCCTTAGGCGAAGCCGTGGCCAAAGGCACCTCACCCGAAGAATATTTCCGGACCACCGGTATGGTGGCCGAGGGCTACTACTCGGTACGCATCATGCACGACATACAGGCAGCTCACCCCACCCCTATCGCCGAAGCCGTATATAAAATATTGTATTGCGACGCCGACCCCAAACAGACCATCGACCAACTGATAGACACCGCCCTCTAATGCCCCCTTTCGACGACATACGCCCTTATAACGACACGGAACTGCCTGCCGCTTTGCAGCGCATTATCCAATGGGAACATTTCCCCCAAGCGATACGCTTCATCTACCCCAACGCCGACATCAATGAAGTCGGCCGCAACTTGTCGCAGGTCAAAAGCATCCACCAGTTCCAGTCCACCCTGATGCGCGACGCCATACGCCGTATCATCAGTACTACCACCGACGGCTTCACCCATTCCGGACTGAACCACCTGCGCCGCGGTGTTCCCTACCTCTTCGTCTCCAACCACCGCGACATCACGCTCGACGCCTTCCTGCTGCAGTTGCTTTTGCTCGAACACCGGGGCGACACCTCGCACATCGTTTTTGGCAACAACCTGCTGGAACACCCTGTGCTGGAAGACCTCTTCCGCAGTAACAAACTGATTCCCATGGCACGTGGCGGCACGCCACGCGCTTTCTATGAGAGTTTGCAGCACTTGTCGCAATACATCTCCAACCTTGTCGTCGACCAACGCCAGTCGGTATGGATAGCCCAAAACAACGGTCGTGCCAAAGACGGACACGACATCACGGCGCCCGCCATGGTCAAGATGCTCACCCTGGGCGCCCAAGGCGACCCGCTCGACACCCTGGCCAACCTGCACCTGGTACCGCTGACCATGAGCTACGAATGGGACCCCTGCGACACAATGAAAGCCACTGAACTATACTGCAAGCAGCACGGTGGCTATCAGAAAGCCCCTATGGAAGACTTCAAGAGTGTGGTCACAGGCATCATCGGCGACAAAGGACATGTGCATCTTGCCATCGGATCACCGCTGACACGCCGCGACCTGCAGCCGCCCGCCGGCGTCAACCTTTGTGATCATGTGGCCGCCGTCCTCGACCATGCCATCTGCACCCATTACCGCCTTATGCCCACCAACTATGTGGCCTACAGCATCCTCACTGGACAAGAGCAACATGGGCGATTCACCGAGCTGACACGTTCGCAGTTCCTGCAACGACTCGACACACTCCCACACCCCGACATGCGGCGCATCATGATAGAGACCTATGCTGCACCTCTCATCAATGCACGCAAACAGCCCCTTTACTCGTAAAAACGAGAGTCGAAATTAAGCAGGTAGACCCGATTCGTGGCACGTGTGAAGGCGGTATAGAGCCAACGCAGCCACTCTCTGTCTAAAGGCATGTCGGGCGGCAGAAAGCCCTGGTCGATAATCACGGTGCTCCATTGCCCGCCTTGTGTCTTGTGGCACGTCAAGGCATAGGAGAACTTCACCTGCAAAGCATTATAATAAGGATTTTGACGCAACTCGCGCAGACGGTCGGCTTTGTTCGGCAGGTCGGCATAGTCTTCCATGACCGCCGTATAGAGTTGCGACTGCTCGTCGCTAGTGAGCGAGGGCGACTCGCTGTAAAGCGTCGAGAGCATCAGTTTGCACTCAAGCGGCTGTTCGTCAGGATAGTCAACGAACCGCAGCGTGGCATCGGCAAATCGGAAGCCATAGGGTTCCTGCACATTGCGCACAGCCAACACTTCCACTATGTCACCATTGGCGATAAAGCCGATGGTGCTGTCGTCGTCAAGCCAGTAATAGTTATTCTTCACCACCATCAGATAGTCGCCCGCGTTGACCTCCTCCTCGCGGAAAAGGACACTGTTGCGGATGCCCTGGTTGAAAAGGTTGGCGCGTTTGTTGCTGCGGGTAATCACCACCACATCTTCCAGGGCATAATCGCCGTACTCGCGGAAGAGCGTCTCCATCAACTCCTCTCCCGAGAGGCGCACTACATCGGGAGCCGGTACAAACAGGGGCATCCGCGCCTCTTCGCCCGACGGCAGCGAGGCGATTTGTCCGCGCAAAGACGTGGCATTGGACAGAATGCCAGATAGTTGCTGCTGTCGTACCACCTCGACTAACTCACCGACGCTGACATCCAGGCTGAACGCCGACTGCAGATAACGCTCGTCGAGGGCGGGGCTTTCACTTTGACCCACTGGTGGAAGCTGTGCCGTGTCGCCGATAAGCATCAGGCGGCAATGATTGCCGTCGTAGACATAGTCCACCAAATCCTCCAACAGGCTCCGGCGTCCGCTTACGGGCTCAAGGCCTATCATCGATGCCTCGTCGACAATGAAGAGGGTGTAGGAATGCTTATTGATGGCCCGTACCGTACGCAAAACGCCAGTGGCATCGGTGGCCGTCATATATATCTTTTTATGTATGGTATAGGCCGGGCGGTGGGCATAGCCGCTGATGACCTTGGCGGCACGGCCAGTCGGTGCCAGAAGTACACAGTTGAGCCTCAGCTGCGGCAGTGTCTGTATGAGCGCCGAAACGAGCGACGTCTTGCCCGTTCCTGCATAGCCGCGCAATAGGAAAGCCGACCTCGCGTCGGCTTCAAATAGGAAACGTGACATAGCAACACACACTTCCCGCTGGCCATCTGTGGGGGTATGCGGGAAGTGCGAGAGGATGAGTCCTGTGACTGCTTGCTCTACGCCAGGCGCAGTCACGGCTTACTGCTGGTCGGCGGTGGGAGCGGGGGTGGCAACGGGGCTGGCAGCCTGCACGGGATTGGCGGCGCCGGCAGTCACCTCGGTATTGATAGCTTCGTCAGCGCTGCGGTGCGGGATAGACACGGTGGCAACAAGGCAGAGCACAATCAGAATGGCAGCCAGCCACCACGTGGCCTTCTCAATAAAGTCGGCCGACTGACGGGCACCCAGCACCTGGGTAGGAGCCGAGAAGTTGGCAGCCAGACCACCGCCTTTGGAGTTCTGAACAAGAACCACCAGCGCAAGAAGGACGCAGACAACAAGAATCAGGATGACGATAAAGGTGTACATGTCTCTATTTTGTTTATTTATTTATTGTTCATTACAGCGCGGAGACGCTCAATTCGGGGTGCAAAAATACTACTTTTTTCGGGATTACGAGCCAACAAATTCTCATAAATCGCCAGCGCCTTGTCGTACTTGCCCTGTTTTTCAAGTATAACAGCAAGTGTTTCAGTACCTAATGAAGCATTTGCCGCAAGGCTTTTTTTCTCGCGTGTCTCGGCGGGAAGCGGTTCCGTTTCGTCGGTGTCTGCATCCTCCGAAGTGGCAATTTGCAGAAATTCGGATAATATGACGCTCTTTGGCGCCGTCTTGAACGAAACCTCCTGGAAAGTGTTGATTTCGCTCAATATATCGAAATTGGCAGGCTCGGCCGTTGTCTGATGGGCAGCTGCCAGTAGCGCGTTGAGTTCTTGCGGATTGCACATAGCCAACGCCACGGCGCGACGCTCTTCGGCATTGTCGAACTTAAACGCATGGTCGGCCAGCAGCGTCAGCAGGCTCACCACCGACGAAAAAGGATATTTGGCCTGTATGGCACGCAACCAAGCCCGGTCCTGTGAACTGAACCCGTCGTGTCGCGACACCTTTGTGTTGAATTCTTTCTTATCCATTTCTCTATTTCTATTGCATCCAATTTAACAACTTTTCACATCGAAAATTGGATTTGCAAAGGTACAAACTATTTTTGAATTAGAAAAAAAAGAATTTATTTCCATTTCCTTAGCAACTTATTAACAGCGTTTTAAACAAAAACATTCACACTCGAAAACTTTTTTTTGTTGTCATATTGAATTTTTTATGTACTTTTGCACTCTCAAATTTGAGACGAAAAACGTCACAAAAGAGCCAAAAAGAAACAAATAAAGACAATATAAGATGAAGAGAACATTCCAACCCTCGACGAGGAAAAGAGTCAACAAGCACGGTTTCCGCAAGAGAATGTCTACCGCCAATGGTAGAAAAGTGCTGGCCGCACGCCGTCGCAAAGGCAGAAAGAGACTGACCGTCTCCGACGAGCGCTAAACTTCAACGGCATTGCTAAACAAAAGAAGTACCGGAAGATACTTCTTTTTTTTATACCCATACCCATACTATGAGTCGTAGAAACAAAGAGTTGCCCCTGTTGGAGCAGGTGACGATTGCCGATGCCGGCGCTGAAGGCATGGCGGTGGCGCGCGTCGACGGCCTGGTGGTCTTCGTGCCTTTCGTGGTTCCTGGTGACGTGGTGGACATCCAACTGTACAAAAAGAAAAAGAATTACGCCGAAGGTCGGGCTGTGAAATTCCACACTCTGAGCCCGTTGCGTGTCGAGCCAGCCTGCTCCCACTTCGGGATATGCGGTGGTTGCAAGTGGCAGACCATGCGCTACGAAGCGCAGCTCGAAGCTAAGCAACGCCAAGTGCGCGACAACCTCGAGCGCCTTGGCGGCATCGACTGCTCAATGATGCGTCCAATCTGCGGCTCGGAACGCATTTTTGAATATCGCAACAAACTGGAATTCACATTCTCGTGCAAGCGTTGGCTGCAGCCGGGCGAAGAACGTCGGGAAGACGACCCCGGCGCTGTCGGTTTCCATGTGCCGCAAGTATTCGACAAAGTGCTTCCCATCGAATGGTGCCACCTGCAACCCGAACCGTCCAACGGCATCCGCAACTTCTTGCGCGACTACGCTCTCAAACACAACATACCCTTCTACGACATCCGCAATCACACTGGTTTTCTACGCAATGTTATCATTCGCAACACCTCCACCGGCGAATGGATGGTTGTCCTCATTGTCGCCGAAGACAAGCCCGAGTGGCTCCTGCCCATGCTTGACGAACTCTACCATTTTTTCCCCGAAATACCATCGTCAGGACACCCCCACCTCACTTCTTTGATGTACATCATCAACAACAAACTCAACGACAGCTATTCCGACCTCGAGCCACACCTCTACCGCGGACAAGAGTACATCACCGAGGAGATGCCTCGCTATCACGACGGCCTTCCCCTGCGTTTCCGCATCAACACCAAGTCTTTCTACCAAACCAATTCCGAGCAAGCCTACAAACTGTATAGTTATGTCGCAGAGTTTGCTGATTTGAAAGAAGATGAAATCGTTTACGACCTATACACCGGCACTGGTACCATCGCCCAGTTCGTCGCCGACATGTGTCGCAAAGTCGTGGGTATAGAATATGTGGAAGAGGCCATCTCCGACGCACGCGTCAATGCCGCCGTCAACGGCCTCAACAACTGCACCTTCTACGCTGGCGATATGGCGAAGGTGCTCGACGACGACTTCGTGTCGGCCAATGGTCGTCCCGACGTTGTCATCACCGACCCTCCACGTGCTGGCATGCACGAAAAGGTAGTCGATCAGCTCCTGATGATGGAGCCCCGCAAGATAGTTTACGTGAGCTGCAACCCGGCCACCCAGGCCCGCGACCTGAAACTCTTGGCCGCGCGCTACGACGTGCGCCGAATCCAGCCAGTCGACATGTTCCCTCACACCCAGCACGTCGAGAACGTCGCCGAACTGGTTCTCCGATAATTCCTGCATTTCGACTGCATTTCAACTGCATTTCGACTGTTTTTCCTAGTCGAAATGCAGTTGAATAGTCTATGGTTAAAAAGTCAAAAAATATGTTTTTTTCTTCTTTATAGTGAACATATTAAAAAAAAGTGTTATCTTTGCATATTCTTCGCCAAGACGCCTAAAGAGGCCTTTTGGCTGCAAGATATTAAAACTTAAATAGATAAAAATAATAAAAACATATACAAACATGATGAAAAAAGCATTACTGAGTCTGTTACTGGCCTTCGTATGTCTGCCGACAGTCTTTGCCCAGGCCAACCCCGGTCTGGAGGTGAAAATGGACACCGTTGCTTCCTGCCACGACTACACCTGGCCCCGCAACAACCAAACGTACACGCACGACACCGTTGTCATGTACCTCGCCGGCGACACTGCCTACGTACTTAACTTCACCAAGATGGATGTCGCTATCGACACCACCCACGCCGTCGAACTCACCGGCGAATGCAGCGCTTCTCTCAATGGCAAAGTGTGGACCTCGATGGGCACCTTCCTCGACACCCTGACCACCGTCAGCGGTTGCGACAGCATCATCAAAGTGCATGTGGTGCTGGCCAGCATCGACACCGTGAAGACCATCGCCGCATGCGGAAGCTACAACGCCCCTTGGGGTGATGTCTACACCGAAAGCCGTATCATCGACACCACCATCGCCAAAACGGGTTGCACCTACCACACCGTCATCAACCTCACGGTGAACCCCGAATACCCCAACATCCAGATTGACACGGTCGCTGGATGCTACTTCCAGTGGGGCACCACGACGATTACCGACACCGCCCAGCACACCTTCAACCTGAAGACCGTGGCTGGCCAGTGCGACAGCATCGTCAAAATCCACGTCACTGCCTTCAACGGCAACCAGTACGACACCACATCTATGGTGGCTTGCGACTCCTACAAACCCACTTGGAGCCCCCGTATATACACCTCCGGTCTTTATAACCACGACACCGTCTATGGCACATACTATGTCAACGACAACCAGACGATGCCCTGCACCCACCACGAGACCCTCGACCTCACCATCGTGAACAGCGTGAGCGACACCACGAACCTGACGCCCATCGCCGTTGAGGCCGGCTGCTCCTACACCTGGGCTGGCCAGACCATCACCGACACCAACGTTCACTACCACCTCTTCACCAGTGTCATTGGCAGCTGCGACAGCATGGTGGCCATCCAGGTGAACTTCACCGGCACCAAGTACGACACCACTTATGCCACTTTCTGCGGCGACACCTACAACTGGAAGACCTCCTGCCCCAGCCTCCCGCTGCCCGGTGTAGCTACCGATTATGCCTTCCATCGCGACACCATCGTTTCGGTGAGCGTAGCCGACACTGTAAACAACTGCACCACCGTCTATGTGCTGAATCTCGAGTTCTACACCAAGAGCGATACCATCAGTCCTTACCACTGCGGCAACTCCTACGACTATACCTACAAGGCCCTGCGCCTGCGTACCACCGATAGCACCTGGGTGTGGCAGAACGCCACTACCTCCTTCACCACATCGGGCTACCACAGCGTGGCTGAGAACGGAGATACCCTCTTCTCCATCGCCCTCGGTACCAACTGTAAGACCTACCGCACCCTCAACCTGACTCTCCAAACTCCTGAGGTGCGCCTCCGCGCCGACAGCATCGACACCGCCGCCTGCGAGGAGTTCGTCTTCCGTATCGACCGCCAGTATGGCCGTAAAATCACCCTTCGCGCCGACTGCGACTCCGACTTTGTCCATGAGCAACACATCGACGTCCCTGGTGAGTACTGCTACGACTCCGTGGTTCACGTCCACCTGGTCATCAACCACAACTCCTTCATCGAGCGCACCGCCTCCGAATGCGACAGCTATGTGTGGAGCGAGTTCGACGGCAACACCCACACTGCTTCTGGCGTCTACCGCGACACCCTGAGTGAACGCACTTCTGAAGGCTGCCTCCAGATTGGCCGTCTCACCCTGACCATCCACAAGACCCCCATCGTCAACATTGTCGGCGAATGGATGCTCCATCCCGGCGACACCACCACCCTCAAGGCCGAACTTGAGGAAGGCAGCGACGCCATCAACTCCTACAAATGGTATGTGAACAACAGCATGCAGTCGACCACCGACTCGCTGGTGCTTGAGAACGTGATGACCAACACCGACGTGCGCCTCGAGGCCAAGAGCATCCACAACTGCGTTGCCACCAACTGGCTCACTGTCACCGCCAACCTCGGCATCGACGAAAATGCCGACGCCCTTCAGGTCAACGTCTACCCCAACCCGGCCAGCCGCTTCCTCAACATCGAGAGCGCCGAGCGTCTGGGCGAGGTGGTAGTCTATAACGCCGTAGGCCAGATGGTCGTCAGCCAGATGGTTGCCGGCAACAGCGTCAGCCTCAATCTTGGCAGCCTGCCCACCGGCACCTACACGCTTCGCGTCAATGGCGCCGACGGCAGCCAGACCACCCGCAAATTCATTGTCAACAAATAATGAATTCATATTTTAAAAGAACAAGCGTTCGGCACCTCGGTGTCGGACGCTTTTTAGTAGCCGTGGCCTGCCTGGCCCTGCTGGCCGCCTGCCGACCTGCCGACCGACGCATTCAACTCTCGGGCAATGCCCAAGGTACCTACTACTCCGTGCAGTACTACGACCAGCGGCAGCGCAACCTGCAGTCCCAAGTAGACTCGCTCCTCGACGCCTTCGACCGCTCGGCCTCCCTCTGGGTCGACAGTTCGCTCTTGCGGCGCCTCAACACCGGACAGACAGACAGCCTCGACGACATCCTTCTCACACTCCTCTCTCGCTCGCTCGACATGCAACGCTACACCGACGGCGCCTTCGACTGCCGAGTGGGGCGCCTGGTGCAAGCCTGGGGCTTCAGCTTCCGCCAGCGTCAAGAACCCGACGCCGACGCACTCGACAGCCTGCTCACCGCCGCCCATGGACAGGTAGCGATAGTCGACGGCCGTCTGGTGCGTCAAAACAGCGCCACCGAGCTCGACTTCAACGCCATCGCCCAGGGCTACAGCGCCGACCTCGTGGGGCAGCTGCTGGAGCGCTACGGCATCCACGACTACCTCGTCGACATCGGTGGCGAGGTGGTGGCCCGCGGCACCCGCAGCGACGGAACTCCCTGGCGTGTGGGTATCGAGCGCCCTGCCAACGACTCTGTCAGCGCTCCTGTGGTGCAGTCGGTCATACAGCTGACCGACGCCTCTGTGGTCACCTCGGGCAGCTACCGCAAATACTACGAGCGCGACGGAGTGCGCTACTCCCACACCATCGACCCCGTCACCGGACGCCCTGTGCAGCATACCCTGCTCAGCGTGTCGGTGGTGGAACGTGAGAGCTGGCTGGCCGATGCCATGGCCACAGCCTACATGGTCATGGGTCTCGACAGCGCACGCGCCTTCATTGCCAGCCACCCCGGCGGCCCGGGCACCGAAGCCGTCTTCTTCATCTACGACGACGGAGGCACCCTCGCCACCTACGCCACCCCAGCCTTCGAACAATTGACAATAAAACAACAATAGATAATGAAATCCATGACAGGCTATGCCAAGGTGCCCTGCCTCCTTGGCGAGAGAAAACTCAACATCGAAATCAAGACCCTCAACAGCAAGCAGCTCGACCTTATCGTCAAGTTGCCCGCCCTGCTGCGTTCGCGCGAACTCGAGATACGTGCCCTGCTGGGCCGTCTCGAACGCGGCAAGGTGGAGTGCACCGTGAGCGAAGAAGTCACCGCCACCGGCAGCACCCTCAACGAGGAGCTCCTCACCGCACGGTACCGCCAGCTGGCCTCCTTGGCCGACCGCCTGGGCGCCGACGGCACACAGCTCATGAGCCACTTGGTCACCATGGGCGACCTGTGGAACAGTGCCTCCGACGACACCCTCGACGACAGCCAGTGGGCGCTCTTCGCCGACGCCCTCCAACAGGCCATCCAGCTCACCGACGACTTCCGCAGCCACGAAGGCGCCGTGCTCGAGCAGGACTTCCACCGCCACGTCGACCTCATCGAGCAGATGCTGGCCAAGATACCCGCCTACGAAACCGAACGCATCGACACCGCCAAGGAGCGCATCCGTCGCATGATGGCCGACGCTGCCGTCAAAGATGTCGACGAGAACCGCTTCGAGCAGGAACTCATCTACTACCTCGAGAAGCTCGACATCACCGAGGAGAAGGTGCGTCTGCAAAAGCACATCGACTACTTCCGCCAGACCATGGCCAACGAACCCTCGTGCGGCAAGAAACTGGGCTTCGTGGCACAGGAGATGGGGCGCGAAATCAACACCACAGGCTCCAAGGCCAACCATGTGGAGATACAGCGTTTGGTGGTGGTGATGAAAGACGAACTCGAGAAAATCAAAGAGCAGCTAGGCAATGTCCTCTGAAGCCTAGCCTTCTCCTAGGGAATTCCCAGTACATCTGGGAAGACACGAAAAAGAGAGCAGCCCGTTTGGGCTGCTCTCTTTTTTTGCTGTTGTCAGCTAGACTTAGCGGACAATGAGTTTCTCAACCTTCGAGAAGTCGTTGCCAGTCACGCGCACGAAGTAGGCGCCGGCGGCAATGCCGTTGAGGTTGATGATGGTCTCGTTGTTGGCGTTGATGTTGTTGCTGTACACCACGCGGCCGCTCATGTCGAGGATGCTGCACTGGACCATACCCTGGACACCGGTGAGGCTGAGCTTCACCTGCGAAGTGGCGGGGTTGGGGGCCAGCTGGAGGTTCACCTTCTCTTCGGCCTGGAGCACGCGGAGCTCGCGGGGGCTGGCAGCGGCGGAGATGGTGTGGTCATCGTTGAGGTTGCGGAGGGTCACGCTGTAGTAGCTACGCTCCAGCAGCGGGGGCCACGGGTCGTCCGAATCCTCGGTGTGCTCAGGATCGTAGACATCATAGTTGTTTGCAGACACCATGTTCGAATCGGTCAGGTCGATGGGCTCACCATCGATGTAGATGTTGTCGATAACCATGTTACCAATGATGTCACCACCGTCCTCTTCAGGGTTGCCGGGGAGGACGAAGTAGGTCACAGAACCGCCCTCATAGAGGTTGGTGTCGGTGTAACCACAAACGTTGGCGCGAAGATCCTGACGATAGATCCAGTACTCGTTCTCCTCGGTCTCAGAGCACTCCGAAAGAATGCTGTATTTATCAATCGAGATACGGGGACCGACAATGAGACGAATCATAGGATAGACATCGATGTTGAAGCCGAAGATTGAGTGGTTGGTACCGGCGGCGTTGCTTCCAGTCGGGTCGTAGGTCCACACATCGTAGGGCTTGTTGAGCGGGGAGAACTGGTTGTAGTAGTCCTTCAGAGCGGGTTCGTTGTAGTAGCTCTTGTAGGTATAAGAGGTGTCGCTGGCATCGTACTCGGTGGCATAACCATGCTGAACCTGGGCCACGGCGAAGGTACCGCCACCATTGATGTAACCCACGAGATAAGTCACGTTGGGCATCAACTCGGGCTGGGCAGGCAGCATCAGGTCGAAGGCGTTGTAAGGCTCGCCGGGGAGAGTGTAGCCGAAGCGGCTTTCAGCGGCGGCAGTGGCAGGCACATACTGGTAGTCGTTGGTCGAAAGACCGGTAGGAATGTCCACAAAGTCAAGTCCGCCGGTATCATCGAGAGCCTGGAACATCAGCATGGGGACAATCGGACGATTCTCCACCTGGCCGGCGGTGAGGTGTGTCGAGGTCACATACTCGATACCACGGATAACCCAAGGTTGGTTATCGTTGTCCATAGGAATCTCGCTGGGGCTGTTGTAGCGGGTGTACATCTGGTAGCTCTCGTCATACTGGTGACCCACCTTGATGTCATTGCCGACATAGGGAGTATCCCACTGCCAAGCATACTCGGAACCACCAGGGATGACGCCGTTGTCGTGTGCCCAGCGGTAACCGCCGAGGATACCGTAGTCGGGATCGTCAGCCATAAAGCTGGAGACGGTGTAGGCGATGGTGTCGAACGTACGGTTGAGACCTTCGTTGTTGGTCAGGCTGATATAGAATTTGTTCTTACCAGGCGTCTCGGTGGGCAGACCGCGCAGCTGGTAGCCGGCAGCCACGGCCTGGGCAGTGGTTCCGAGCTGGCCGCTTGTGGCACGCCACGTGGCGGTGGTGGCATCGGCGCCATAGAGGCTGTAATTCTGAATCATAGCGTGGTCGTAAGCACCATCGGAGTCAAAGCCCTTGTTGGGCTCCATGAAGCCGCGCTCGTTGAAACGGAACACAAAGTTTTGCAGCACGTCGCCAGCGGGCAGGTCCTGCTGCGGAGCGTCAATCACCTCTTCGGTGGTTCCGTTGGGGGCGATATGGTTCAGTTTCATGTGGTTGCCAGTCAGCGGGGCCACACTGGTATTGCGGGCAAAGAGGGTGTAGCTCACAGGGATATTGAAGCCCTGGGGCAGGGTGCCGTAGAAGCCATCGAGGAAGCCCTCGGTGTTGAAGCTCCAACGGGTGGTGGAGTTGACGGAAATAACCTTCACGTCGTCGACGGCCCACATGTAACCATGGGCGGCGGCACCTTCACGGCCGAAAATACGGAAGCGGAGGTTCAGCACATCGGGACCGGCGGCGGCCACAGGCAGCGTCAGCACATAGCGACGGGGGCTGGTGCCGTTGACGTCGACATCGACACCCTCAATGTTGCACTCGACCGAATGCCAAGCACCGTCGGCAGTCTGGAAGTCAACATAGGTGGTGTCGTAGAACTTACGGTTGTACTGATACCAGTCGATGTCAACCAGCACGCGGTCGGCGGGCATCGTCACACCAGGCATCTGGAAGTAGGCGTGAAAAACGCCGGCCTGGCCGTGGTGGTCAATCAGGCTGATGAACATGAAGCCCGTGGCGCTGGTGGTCGTGCTGTCGTCAAGGTAGGCACCCAGACGGAGTTTGGTGGCACCGTAGAAGGGGGCTTCTGCATACAGGTTGTTGAATTCAGCCGAGCCACCATAGACCTGGGAGTTAACACCACTTTTGGCGCTGTCGGGGATGTCGGCCAGGGTGAAGCGACGCCAGTAGGTGTCGGGGGTGCTGAAGCCGTGAGCCTGGGAGGCGGTCATGGTCTGGCCGTCGATGACATCACCGGCGTGGATAAGACCGGCGGCACCGCAGATAATGTCGCTTGCAGAGGTGAAGTCGAAAGTGTGAACCAGCTGGTCGTCATCCTTGGTGAAGATGGAGGCCTTGTAGTCCACCGGCTTCTCGGCCATCATGTCAGCCTTGACATTCTGCGCAAAACGCTCCGAGGGGCTCAGAGGAAGCTTAGCCGGTTTGTTGGTCTGTGCCATGGCAACCGAGGCGCACAAGGCAAAACCCAAAACGATTAGTACTTTTTTCATTTTGTTTGATTTTTGATGATTAATAATTTATTTCTTCAAATTCAATTTATCACGCTAATTTTCATATTTTTCACTCCCACTGGGTATACATAGTCCACACCAATTCACGATGCAAAAGTAAGACTTTTTTTTCAAACGCCAAATATTTTTTGATTTTTTATGACTATTCCCGCCTTGCCGAATCCTCTTCTCCACACAATATTTTTAGTACTTTATAGTTATTGCACACGTATGAACGATAGAAAAAAGACCCTGGTCTTGCTGTCGCTGGCAACCCTGCTGTTGACGGGTTGTGCCACGCACAAGGCGGCGTCCAACCCCGCGACGACGCCCCTTGGCCGCGCTCCCATCCGCGAGGTGACCGAGCAGCAGCTGAAGACCGACAGCCGTCTCATCGACGCCCTGACGCTGCAGGAGACCGGCCATCTGGACGAGGCCCTCGAGGCCTTTGCACGTCTCACCCACGACGAGCCTTCCTGTGCAGCGGCCTGGTACGGACAGGGACAGCTGCTCATGGCACGCCACTGGCTCGACAGTGCGCTGCACTGCATGCAACATGCCGTCGAGCTGCAGGACACCAACGTGTGGTACCTGATGTCGCTGGCACAGCTCTACCAGCTCAAAGGCGACGCCACCCGGCTGGCCGCCACAGGCGAACGCCTCGTGGCGCAGCGGCCCCAGGTGCTGGAATACTATTACAGTCTCTCAAACGCCTACCTCGCCGCGGGCGACATCCAGTCCGCTGTCGAGACCCTCAACCGTGTGGAGCGACGCGTTGGCGTCACCGAACCCGTATCACTCCAGAAACAGCAGATATGGGAGTCGGTGGGCAAGCACGACAAGGCGCTGCGCGAAGTGGAAGCCCTGGCCGACGCCATGCCGCAGGAACGCCGCTATCAGGCCATGCTGGCCGAGAAATACATGCAGGCCAAGAACTACCGCAAGGCCAAGCAGTACTACGACCGCATCCTTCAAGCCCATCCCGACGACGAATACATACACCTGCAGCTGGCCGAATACTACAAGCAGACCAAACATCCGGCCGAAGCCGACAGCGAGATGGTGGCGGCCTTTGCCCACCCGCGCCTCGACACACGCACCAAGCTGCAACTCCTTACCTCGTTCTACCCCGCCGAGACATTCTACAGCAACGATGTGTGCCTGCGTCTGGCACAGACGGTGCTGGAGCAGAGCAACCAAGCCCCCGAGGCCTGTGTGATTTACGGCGACTTGCTGATGCACCGTAACCGCTACGACGAAGCCGCCGACCTCCTCACCCGTGGCCTAGCGGCCGACAGCACACGCTACACACTGTGGGAGGCCCTGCTCATAAGCCTCAGCCAGGTGCCTGCCCGCGAGGACGACCTCTACACCTACGCCCGCCGGGCCGAGCGCCTTTTCCCCATGCAGACCCTGCCCCACTACATGGCAGGACTCTATGCCCTGCGCCACGAGCGCTACGACGAGGCTGTCACCACCCTGGAGCAAGCCCTCAAGTGGGGTTTCAACCGAGGCTACCTCGAAGCCGAGACCTATGGCCTGCTAGCCGAAAGCTACTACCAGAACGGACAGCACGAAAAAGCCTGGCACATGTTCGACCGATACCTGGCCCTGCGGCCCGACGACTGGGGCACGCTGAACAACTATGCCTACTACCTGGCCCTGCAGGGTGTCCAGCTCGAAAAGGCCGAGCAGATGAGCCGCCGCACCGTCGACGCCGAGCCCGACAACGCCAACAGCCTCGACACCTATGCCTGGATTCTTCACCTATTGGGACGCGATCGCGAGGCACTGTCTTATATGGAACGTGCCGTGGCCCGCGATCCGCACAACGACACCTTGCAACGCCACCTGACGACTATCCGCGCCGCCGCCAATTCCCGATAACACAAGCCCATGTACAACCTACGCCATCATAAAAACTGCGCTGTCCGGCGGCCACTGGCCTGGAGCCTCCTGCTGATGGCCTTGTGTCTCGCGAGCTGCCACTCGGCCAAGCACGTAGCGACGCCCCCCGAACCCGAGCCCGAGGCCGTAGAGGTGCCTGTACCCAAGCGGACCTACACCGTCATGACCTTCACTGGCGAGGTGGAGGGCGTCAGTGTCAACGGGCAGCTGCGCGTGGCGCACGACAGCGTCATGTGGCTCTCGGTCAACAAGGTGGTTGAGCTGGGCCGCGCCATGGCCACCGTCGACTCGGTGTGGCTGCGCGCCCCCTTGATGGGCCGCGACGACGCCCTCGACTACGCCGACCTGCAACGCCTCGCCCGGACACGCATCACCTACGACGACCTGCAATCCATCGCCCTCGCCGACGACGCCGAGGCGCGCATCGCCGCCCTGGCCCGCCAGCTGGGCTTCTCGGCTGACATACAAATCACACGGCGCCAGGTGGAACATCTGACGTTTCCCTATCCCAAACCCATACGACCATGATTAAACGTATCTTTATCCTGTTGGCGTTCCTGCCTTTGGCAGCGGCCGCCCAAGACTCGGCCGAAGCCGTGGTGGGACGTTATCTGCGTTTGCTCAATATCGAGGCCCTGCCGACCGACAGCATGCTGGTGGTGAGCACCACCGTCTCTTTCCACGGCAGCACCGATACCTTCACCATGACCCGACGCTTCCAAACCCCCGACATGATACGCGTGGAGATACACAAAGGCGACAGCTTGATGACCGGCCTCTGCACCAACGGGCGCAACCGCTACCGCGAATTCGTACATATGCTGGGCTGGTGGGTCGACCAGACGCCCGAGACTTTCCGCCAAGACCTGCAGGCTTACGACTTCCGTGGTCCGCTCTACCGCTGGAGCGAGCGCGACATTACCCTCTCCTACGAGGGAATTAAACTCGTCAAAGGGCAGCGGATGCAAGTGGTCCGCGCCACACAACCCAAGCACTTCACACGCCACTATATGTTCGATGAGATGAGCGGACTGCTGGTGCTGGTGCTCGAAGACGACGAGGTGGCCGGCAACGCGCCACGCCATCCCATGCGCGGCAATCCCATCGAGTACAAGGTAACCCATGAGTACCTGCCCGTGGGCGCCAGCCTGATACCCTCGCAGGAGAGCTTCATGCGCAACGGCACACTGACCATCATGGAGAGCACCGTGCACTTCGAACCACGCAACGAGCTATTATTCAACCAAGACTGATGAGCATCTTCGACAATCCAGACGAATACTATATGCGCGAAGCGCTGCGCGAGGCCCGAGCCGCAGCCGACGAGGACGAGGTGCCCATCGGTGCCGTCGTGGTGGCGGGCGACCGCATCATCGCACGCGCCCACAACCAGACCGAACGCCTGCACGACGTCACAGCCCACGCTGAAATGCTGGCCTTCACAGCCGCCGAGGACTACCTGGGAGCCAAATACCTCGACGAGTGCACGCTCTATGTCACCGTCGAACCCTGCCCCATGTGCGCCGGCGCGGCAGGATGGACCCAAATGGGGCGCATCGTCTATGGCGCCGCCGACCCCAAGCGTGGCTACTCTCTCCTCACCGGGCCCATCCTGCACCCCAAAACACAAGTCACCGCCGGCGTCCTCGCCGACGAATGCGAAGCCCTTCTGAAAGACTTTTTCAAACGCAAACGATAAAATCAAACAATAAACAACATGAAACCCACATTACTTGTTCTGGCTGCCGGTATGGGCAGCCGCTACGGCGGACTCAAACAGATGGACGGCGTAGGCCCCAACGGTGAAATCATCCTCGACTACAGCGTCATGGACGCTATCCGTGCCGGCTTCGGCAAAGTGGTCTTTGTCATACGCCACTCCTTCGCCGAGCAATTCAAGGCCCGTATCAACGCCGAACACTACGGCAACCGCATCGCCGTGGAGTATGTCTACCAAGAGCTCGATAAACTTCCTTCGGGCTTCACCGTGCCTGAAGGCCGCGAGAAACCCTGGGGCACCAACCACGCCATCCTCATGGCCAAGGAGGTCATCCACGAACCCTTCGCCATCATCAACGCCGACGACTTTTACGGCCGCGACGCCTTCGAGGTGATGGCGCGCCACCTGGAGACACTCAGCAATGCCGAAGGGAAATACTGTATGGTGGGCTACCGCCTGGAGAACACCCTCTCGGAGAACGGCACCGTGAGCCGTGGCGTCTGCGAGACCGACGCCAACGGCCTCCTCGTGGGCATGACCGAACGCACCAGTATCGGCCGCACTGCCAATGGCATCGAATACAAGGACACCGACGGCAGCATGCACCCGCTGCCCGCCGACGCCACCGTGAGCATGAACCTCTTCGGCTTCACGCCCGACTACTTCGCCAAGAGCGAGGCCCTCTTCGTCGACTTCCTGCGTGAGCACGGCCAGGAGCTCAAGAGCGAGTACTACATCCCCTTTGCCGTCAACACCTTCATCCACAACGGCACCGCCACCATGACCGTGCTGAAAACCACGGCCCAGTGGTTTGGCGTCACCTACAAGGAGGACCGTCCCATGGTCGTCGACCGCCTGAAGAAGCTGCATGACCAAGGAGTGTATTGATTTTCCCCCGCCTGTGATTTTTAGTTTCCCCGCCTCCGGCGGAAATCTTGGAGATCCTGGAAATCTGCTTGTTTTTCCGCCAGACAACTGAAAATCTTGGAAATCTATATGAATCTGAATATATCGGACAGAGAGTTGCTGGATGCCCTTTCCTATGAAATCCGAGAGGCAGCCATGGAGGTTTATAATCATTTCGGTCCCGGATTGCTGGAATCGCTTTATGAAAAGGCCTTGATAATTGAACTCCAGATGCGGGACATAAAGGTTGAGTCGCAAGTCCCAATAAAAGTAACATACAAAGGGGTGCCCATTAACGGAGAGTACAGATTAGACCTTCTGGTGGAAAACACCATCATATTGGAACTTAAATCAGTAAATGAATTGGATGCCCTGCACTTCAAACAGCTTCGCAGCTACCTGAAGCTGATGAACAAACCATTGGGATGGCTCATCAACTTCAACGAGAAAGATTTTTCCCACGGCATGGTTAAAGTTCCCAATAGATTCTACCATCCATAACGGCGCAAGCCTGTCAGATTCCTCTAGATTTCCAAGATTTGCCATGAGCCATCAGAAAGAGACAAATAATTTCCAAGATTTCCAGGATTTCGCGAAGCGGGGGATTATAGAGTTCGCAAGAGAACATGAGGACGAGGATACCGCGCGGCTGCTGCTGAGTGCCGGGCGGTATCCTCATATTGATATGCCAGCGGCCGTGCAGCAGATCGAGGGGCGGCGTACGGCACGCGAGAAGTGGCCGTCGCTGCTGGAATGCGAGGGGTTCCTCTACCCTCCCCGACTGAACCGCGAGCAGGCCTCGTCGGAAGCCACCGCACACTACAAAGCCTCGCTGGCTGGCACTGCAGGCCACGTGGCCGACCTCACGGGCGGCATGGGTATCGACACGCTTGCGCTGGCCACAGTGGCGGAACATGTCGACTATGTAGAGCGCGACAAAGAACTCTGCTCCTTGATGGAGCACAACAGCAAAGCACTCGGTCGAGGAAACGTAGACGCCCATTGTGCCGACAGCATGGAATGGCTGGCCGGACAAGAGCCTTACGACCTGCTCTATATCGACCCTGCCCGCCGCTCGGCCACAGGGCGCAAGGTAGCGGCCTTCGAGGACTGCACCCCCGACCTCCTGCAACACCTCGACCTGCTGCGAAGCAAAGGCCGCCGCCTGCTAATCAAAGCATCGCCGATGATTGACGTCACTCTTGCACTACGGCAGATTGGTGCCGTCAGCGAGGTGCATATTGTGTCCGTCAAAGGCGAGTGCAAGGAAGTGCTTTTCGGCTGCGAAAACGAAGGTGGCAATCCCACTATCCACTGCGTGGACCTTAAGGGTCATAAGGGCCTTAAAGACTTTACCTTCCATCCCTGCGACGAAGCCTCGGCCGAGGCCACCTACTGCACCGCCGTCGGCCGTTATCTCTACGACCCACACGCCGCCCTGCGCAAGGGTGGCTGTTTCCGCTTGCTGAGCCAACGCTACGGCCTGCCCCTGCTGGCACCCAACACGCACCTCTACACCTCCTCCACCCTGCTGCCCGACTTCCCCGGCCGCGCCTTCGAGGTGCTACAGGAGCTTCCGCTCAACCGGAAAGCCCTCAAAGAAGTACTGCCTGACGGCAAAGCCCACGTGGTGGTACGAAACTTCCCTACCGAAGCCGCCAACCTGCAAAAACAATTCGGACTGAAAGAAGGCGGCGACCTCTTCATCGTCGCCACCACCGTCGGCCGCCGCCGCACGGCCTTCCTCTGCCGTTTCTGCCTCCCGCCTACGGCGTAATCCAGAAATTCCTCAAATAGATTTATAGATAACCGCCGCCAGGCAGGGAGACCAAAGAAATGAAGGGGTCTGGCGGTGCAGGCCAGACCCCTTCGGGTGATTATGTGTGCTTGCTAGTATGCTTCTTTAGCTACACTTGCTCCAGCCGCACTGAGGGCAGCTCTTGCAGCCACCGGTATAGATGAGCTTGCTGCCGCAGTCGGGGCAGGTCTCACCAGTCTCGGTGCCGTCCTTAATGTAGCGTTTCAGGGCGCGTGCAACACCGTTACTCCATGTGGTGATGCTGTCGGTGTCGAAGGTGAGCTTGCCGATGAGCTCCACCACATTAGGTATAGGCATACCATGGCGCAGGATGCCGGAGATGAGCTTGGCGTAGTTCCAGTACTCCTTGCGGAACATACGCGAAAGACCTTCGATGGTGATGTGATAGCCGTCGGGGTCGGTGAACTGGAAGTCGTAGCGCGCATGCTCTTGGCCTTTCTCCTTGACACGGATGACCCATCCCTTCTCTACACCCTTGGGCAGCAGGAAGCTCTCGGCACGACCGGTGAATATCTCGTAGGGGCGGCCTTCGTACATGCCGACCACGGCAATCCAGTCTTCCTTCTCGTTCTTGAAACGCACCACCTCGGCCTCCAGTTTCTTGGGGCGTTTGGGGGCCTTGCTCTCTGCAAAGCAGGGGTTCTCTTTCTTGTTTTCGTTGGTGCTCACCAACACACCGGTACGCGAACCGTCGCGGTAGATGGTGCAGCCCTTGCAGCCGCTTTCCCAGGCCGTCTCGTAGATTTTGCTCACCACTTCCTTGGTGGTCTCCTTGGGTATGTTGACCGTGACGCTGATGCTGTGGTCGACCCACTTCTGGATGTCGCCCTGCATCTTCACCTTGGCCACCCAGT
>JAEEGL013320207.1_pt1 | contig 26638 bp, 24 predicted proteins | sample 9134231 | NCBI WGS metagenome assembly JAEEGL01 (sample SAMN16246548, study PRJNA631951) | gut metagenome | biome: gut microbiome; feature: rumen; material: fiber-attached | host: Bos | place: Iran: Karaj | collected 2018-10 | reverse complement strand
TGCGAAGAAATCAATTAGTTAGCAAGTGTGCGGGAACTATCCTTGACGCCGTGAGAGAGGAACGCGACAACCTGAGATTCATCAGTGTTGAGGTACGGGTGAACCGCAAGTATTTTAATGAAGACCACCATGGACCGCAACGGACGGGTCATCGTTTTTTCAACCCCCTCATAACCCCCTCTCTATATAGGCCCCACCCTCTCTCTATAGAGAGGTGGGGGCTATGTAAGAGGGGTGTAGAGGGGTTAAAAGACATTACTGACTACAAAACGTTTATTACAACGAAAGCTTACAATCTTCTCGCATTTTTTGCTTCCATTAGGAGCGTAGCGACCCAAATATAAGCCATAGGTTTAGCTACCGTAAACACGTGGTTTAGTACTCGTAAATATGTCGTTTATAAGTGACAAGTGATATGATTGCAATGTCAAAGCAACAATTAGCAGACGCCGCAGGCGTCAGTGTGAACACCCTCATGAACTGGTGCAAGCCCTATCGCGAGCAGCTCGCACAAATGGGGTTGCAGCCCAATGCCAAGGTTCTGCCACCCCATATCGTGAAGTTTATCTCCGAGAAATTCTGCATCGATGTCTAATGTCACACAGAAAGCACAGAAACCACAGAAATATTTAAACACATGCAGAAATATTTATCTCACACAGATTACACTGATGACACAGATTTAACTGATCTTGCCTGGGTTCCAAGATTTCAAAAGATGACAGTCCGACGGACTGCTTTATTCTCGCGAGAATAAAGGTTTAATATTGTTGGAAGAGTGTTGAAAGCGAGCTTTGAGTTACTCTAACTCCATCACGACTCGACAATGATAAAGCTAGCTTTTCATTGTGCTCGCTGCTCTGTCCTTTCACAAGCTCTTCAATCAATATGAAACATCTCATCTTTTCAAATCTATACACCTTCCATCTAACCTTATGCTTCTTCCATTATTCAATATCTGTGTAAATCTGTGAAATCTGTGTGACCATTATCACTGCGCAGCCTTTCTGTGATATCTGTGATTTCTGTGTGAGATTTCAATAGACGGTGGCGAGCCATTCCGACAGGAAGAAGTCATAGAGGCGATAACCATTGTCTGTTTGTGTCAGCAAATCGTTCTTCAACAGCAGTTTGACGGCAGCCTGGACAGAACTGGCCGAAGTAAGATTGTACTTCTTGATGAACTTAGCCGATGTGATGTTATAAGCAACACCTTCCTTGGCAATAGCTTGTAGAACAATCTTCTGCTTGGGAGGAAGGTTGACCAAAAGGTCTTTATAGCTCTGTTCCTGTGCCATGATCACGTTGTGACGGGCATCCTCAATCATTGCCGGCCTACAGGTCTCGCCTTCAGAAGTCAAAGCATAGAGCTCATTCATCATCATCTGTACAAACCAGGTATAGCCTTCATACCGCTGCCAAACGCGTTCGACGACTTCAGCTTCCACATGTCTTCCTCTTTCTTCAAACAGAGAAATGGCAAACTCCCTATACGTCTGCACAGGAATAGGCTCCAGTCCTATACTGATGGCACTCTGGTAGAAAGGCTTGGAAGGAGAATTGAACATATTGCTCATCACGTGACGCTTGCTGCCTGAGAAGATGAACTGGGCACGATGGCACTTCTGAATCTTCGTGCGGAGCAGCGCTTCCACATTTCTCTCAGCATATTCGCCTATCTGCTGAAACTCATCAATGGCAATGATACATGACAGGTCAGCCTCTTCGATGTATGCAAAGATCTCATCCAGTGTTGTCTGGGGAGCCTGTATGTCGCCAAGTCCCAAGTCAAAAGAAGGGGCTCCTGTCATGCCGTCCAGCTTGAAACCCACCCGGAAGGATGAGATAACCTGAAAGAATTTCTCTTTCCAAACCGTTGATTGTGGCTTCAGCTGTGCATAGATCTCCTTTCCTAACGTGTAAACAAATTCGGCTAATGAGGTAGTTGCATAGATATCTACAAAGAACACATGATACTGTTCCTGGATATCTGGTTGATTGAAAAAGTGTTGTATCAGCCTAGACTTACCGATGCGACGTGGGGAGATCAAAGCCACATCGCGGCCATTAAGAATCTGCTTGCGCAAGAATTCCGTTTCCTCGATCCTGTCACAGAAATACTTGTCCGACAAGTATTTACCGACAATAAAGGGGTTGTTCACACGAACTTCATTCATCTTTTCCAAATTTTTATTGCAAATATAATAATTATATTCACAATAAAATTCATTCAGTCCTGATATTTACGCATCTTTAACATCTAACCGCACACGGAAATCACGGAACCGATGGAGCAGCGAGAGCAGTGGCGAAAGCTTGCTTTCAGGCATTGCCGAGTCGCGAGAGAGGAAGACGACAGTCAAATCACAGAAATGTTTTAGACCACGGATTTAACTGATGACACGGATTTAACTGATCTTGTCTGGGTTCCAAGATTTTAAAAGATGACAGTCCGACGGACTGCTTTATTTTCCGAGAATAAAGGTTTGATATTGCTGGAAGAGTGTTAAGAGCGAGCTCTTACAAGCTCTTCAATCAATATGAAACATCTCATCTTTTTAAATCTATACACCTTCCATCTAACCTATTACTTTTTCCATATTCATTATCTGTGATTTCTGTGCTATCTGTGTGAGATATATAATTTCTCGCGAAGCGACCAGATATTTCTGTGATATCTGTGTTTTCTGTGTGAATTGTTTTTCTTGTTTTTATGTCACTGTCCCCTGTCATGTCACCAGACAAAAATAGGGTTCATTTCTCGTAATACCCCTTTTCGCTATACTGAGACCAGCGGAGGTACATCTCCTGATAATGATCCTTGATGAACTCTGAGATTTTGGCAATCTCGCGGTCATTGAGAATGCCACGGTTCTGAAGCACAGAATCACCATTATTCTTTACGAAGAATTTCGCAGAGCCTCCTTCGGTTAATTTACTGTCACTAGCATGCACATGCATACACTCCACAACGCAAAAGGACGTAAAATACAAGTAATAGCCAGCAACCTTGAAATCGTAATACTTCGGCATCGTTCAATCCTCCATGTATTTAAGGTTCTGCTTCAGGTAACGGCTAGCAATGGAGATTTCAATATCGTCCATGGTAGTTTCAAGCACCTCACCACCAATATTGAACACAACTGCTTTATCGGGATTGTTCAGGTTAAGCACCTGAACACATTCTTCCTTTCGGGTAAAGGCATACCCGTTGATGATGATGTCGGCCTTATCGGCAATGGTCTTGATATCAGGCATAAGCTATACGTACACTTTTAATGGACTTCAAGAAAGAGGCAGAGTCAATATACAGCCCCTCGAGGATTGGCTTCAGGTCGATGTACTCCTCTTCTGGCTCTGCATTATGGCTGTACTTGGCCAACACCACCAGATAACCGTTATCCCACTTCACGACATCAACATAACGTTCCAGACTATATGGTGCCCGGAAACGTATATTGTAGCCGCCATAACTAAAGGCGGTAAAGCCATCTGCACTGCTGAGCAGGGCTTCGTTACTTTGGGGAGATATCTTTTTGCACTCTGTCATCTATCTTATTTTTTGCAAAAATACGTATTTTTCCGCTATCCTGTTTGGAAATTAATCCTTTTTAACTATATCTGTTTAGATTATTTCGTACTTTTGCCCGCCATTCTGATTCTTCTTCATTCTCTTTTATTCTCTTTTATTCTTCTTTATTCTCTTTTATTCTTTTCCGTTTGCAAAAGTACAAAATTATCTCGATTCAGAAGAATAATTTTACAAAAAAGTGCCTCAGACAACCCTCAATTGGGATTGTATTCCCCCAACTATGCTCTTTTTTGCGCGAGACAGCAACTGAAATGACCCCTTAAGTTGTGTCCAACTTTCTAGGTTCACTTCACAACTTCAGCCATCAGACATAGATATGCCTTCATACATCATCCATCTATTTAACCTCTTCTTGAACCACGTTTGAGCGCGAGGATGGAAAGAATATCGAGGAGTCCATTAACAAGCGTAGGCGACGCCAGAGTGCTCCTTTCTCAAAATGACTCATTTCTCCGATTCGGCAGAACATATACCAAAGCCAACTTCCCTGCGGATATCCATCTTCATCGACAGGACCGCCACTCTGTTGCGTCCTCATCACCTTATAGAAGACGAATGTCACCATCAATCCCATCAAAACAACCATGACAGCCTGAACATCAACCGAAGCCCCTAACCACCACATGAGCAGCCACATCAATACAACAACTGCATTTATCAATAAAATAGACATAGCTGCCCCAAGATGTGAGAACCCCATATCAATGAATAGATGATGCAAGTGAGTCTTGTCGGGTTTAAAGGGTGAGCAACCGCGCAAGATACGCATCAACATGACTCTGAGCGTATCAAACACAGGAATGCACAAAACCGCCAGCGTCATGGCTGGCACGCAAACATCATACTGATCAAACTGGACACAACGGCTTTTACTCGACAAGGTCTCAAAGACCAGGATTGTCATCAGCATGCCTAACATCAGCGTACCTCCATCACCGATAAACATCTTCGTCCTTACACCAAAAACGTTATGCATAAAGAACGGCAACATCGATGCTACGACAATCATGGCGATGCATACCCAAACTGGACGCCAAACAATGTAGAATATGATGGCAAAGCATCCGCAGGCAAACATTCCATATCCCGACGAATAGCCGTCAACACCGTCTATCAGATTCACGGCATTCATGATTCCAACACCTGCAATCAAAGAGAGCGGAATGGCAACAACCTCGTCCAGTTCGAATATACCGAACATCCCGTGGAAACTGTCAATATAGTCTCCCGTCATTGCCATGTATATACCCACCAAGATGAACTCCACCAAGAACCGCAGTCTGGCAGACAAGTCTCGGATGTCGTCCCAAATACCGATGAACAACATAACTGACATAGCGACAATGCCCAATATCAGATTGATGTCATGCAGGAAAAACGAGAGTACAACGAACCCTGTCAGAATACCTGCATAGACTACCAAGCCTCCCATCACGGGTACTGGAATGCGCTGTAGTTTTCGGGCATTGGGATTGTCAACGATGTTATGCCTTCGGGCATAATCCAACACCCTTGGATATACAAACAAGGATACCAACAGCGAAACAATCGTGACCAAAAAAGCAATATAAGTATTCGCCATACAATTCCTGTATTAAACTGCATTGTGCTTTTCCCAAATTGTCTGTGCCCAGCGATCATATCCGGCCTGCCCTACCTTGCTCCGCATACGGAAATGATAATAGGAATGTCTGATGTGATCCTCTTTTTTCGTGCTCTGCCGCAGCATCAGCACATGTCCTCTCATCAGTAGTGCCACCGGCATCTGCATCTCCTCAGAGTATGACAAATACGGCTCTGTTACCATCGTCACATAATAAGCTGATAACCCGAAGGCCAGATACGCCCCAGCCATCGAGTCATAATAAAGGAAAATCGACTGGCCGTCATTAGCCACTTCCTGAAGTGTAATTGTATTCTTATCCATTTTGTTTTAGTTTATTTTTTTCCTAGAAACTGCATACAACCTTTCATCTGTTTTTCAAAATCCAGTTCTTCTCTGCTTACTTGGATACATCTTGCAGACATTCCCTGAAACTCTTCAGCGGGCATATCCTTTAGTTTTTTTATATTATCAATTAAAGCGTTATAGTCACCAGGTGTACTTGTCAGGCCAATCTTATTTTCTTTGATAAAAGCAGCCCCTTCCCCTCCTCCACAAAATAAGATGGGAAGTCCTTGCGGTAATATGTCAAAGACTTTACTTGGAAATGCCCCCCTTATGCGAGTTGCCAAAGGGACAATGCTTGCATCCATCTTCTTGAGACAATCTTTAATTTGCTCTTTGGGGACAAAGCCATGAGTAAAAATTTTACAATCAGGATGTTCCCTACAATACATCTCTATTTCTTCCAATTGTTTTCCACCTCCATATATATGAAATTCAACGTCCAGTTCCTGAAAAGGAACATTCTTGACTATACCAGCCACATCCTGGGCTACTCCTAACATCCCACTAAATACCAGTTTCAGGGGATGTTTTTTTTCTTTATAGTCACAATCAAGATGATATGTTTGTAAATTTCGGTACAGAAACAATCTCTCATTGTTCTTCCACAATTTGGAGCTTAGGACAGCATCCGTATCTTTTTCTTGATTTCTATTCCACCTTCTATGCAGATCCATGATTTCCTGTTCCACATGATTTAGGATTTCTTCAGACTGTCCCATGACTCCATCTGCTTTCCTATACAAATATTTCTCCTGCCTTTCCATAAACCTGTAGCTGCGACTTCCTTTTTGCATGGCACCCATATCTACAGCTGTCAATGGCCAGATGTCGCTCACGTTCAGCAAACAACGCTTCCCGTACAAACCCTTGAAGAGCCTCATGGCACTGGCAGCGACGACCAGTGTCGGGGTTTGGATAATCACCACGTCATAACATTTAATCAATTTTCGTTTGCAAGCGAACAGCCAAATCATCACCGCGAAACTGAACATGTTCAATATCCGTGCTATAGGGTTTCGGCTTACCGTTGCATATATCCAATATCTGTATAGTTCAACACCTTCGTGTACCTCATGCTTCGACAAGCACCTTCGGTACCCATCGAAAATCCTTCCTTTCGGGTAATTAGGCAAACTTGTCAGCACGTCCACCTCACAGCCCTGCCGTTGAAGCCCTTCAGCCATATTAGCCAGTCGCGAGGGGGCTGCTCCCACCTCTGGCCAGTATCGCTCAGCAACCAATAAAACTTTCATTCTATTTACGTCAATTCCTTGTAATACGAGTTTTTAGGTATCCCTTGAATAGGATTTCAAGGACTATTCCTACATGAAACCTATTATACTCTGTAGAGTACTCACACGCCTTTCTTTCCACATTTGTTGCACCTTCTATCTGAACAATATCAGGATTCACTCCCCCTGCAAGATGTATATAACAGACTGCTTCACCGTCAAACCAATCCTCAACAACAAACTGGTTTTCCGACATTTCAAACTTTCTCATGCAAAGTTTCCCAAATCCATCGTGGCTCGCTGCGATAATATCTGTTTCATCTGTATTCATTAATGTGTGGCACCTGCGACCTACTCTGAATCCTCCCCACACCTCACTGGAGTCTCTTTTGCCAGGCGACACGCAGTTGTGTGCAATGGTAGAGCGTTCGTATTGACGCCTGTCATTCTTGTTGTAAGTCGATATTCCCGTATCTACAACAATTGGCTTTCCATCAATCCTCAATTCAAAACTCAGTGTGTCAGCATGTGTATGTCCAGGCTGATACGTCGCCATGATGTCCCCTATATCAACGGTTGCCTCCATATTGCCTGCTGTCATTCTGCGGTAGCCACACTCCTTCAACGGCACAGCCTCCCAAGTAATAGACAATTGTCGAGCATAGTTGAAGATTTCTTCTGGCTTAGGGGCAATTCCCTCTGCTGCATCGTTCATCATCGGAATGCTCCCGTCGCTATATACAATGCTCTGCAAATGCCCTAGCATATTGGCAGCATATTTCCGAAGATTCGCACTGGCCATCTCACTATATTCGCCAATGTTAATGCAGTCTAGCAATCTGTCCAACAAGATGCAATGGTACATGGGCGATTGTTCATAGTGCGCCCCGTCCGGTAGTATCTGTTCATTCAACTGTCCCAAAAGTAATATCTTCGCCCTCTTTAGCAATCTGTCATCCTGAAAGTACGATGCCCCAATATACAGCGCATACGCATCCTCCAGCAAATGATTCCCTAACAGATGATATTCAAGCTTCTTTTCCAACAGCCGTATCTGACTATAAAGAGAGTCCAACCTTTCTTTCGTAGCCGCCTCGGGGTGTCTCATCAAAAATTTAACCCAGTTGATGCTTCTCAAGGCAATAGGATACGGGTCTAATCCAACTTTATTCGTCGGCAATTCCTCTAAGAACTTATCAATCCAATATAACCCTTCTTCTTTTTGCAAGCCCGGCTGATTGATGAAGTCAAAGTAATTCTGGTTATAGGCCCACAGCATCCCATTCTCCGTATAGTTCCATCCAGAGAATTCTTGTTCCAAGTTCAGGAAGGTAAATACATTTCCTTTCAGCGACATATACCGAGGAATGGGATTTGTTTTGAATCCGTTCACCACACAGCCTCCACAAGCCTCTAACCGTTGAAAGGCAGGCTTTCTAAGTCTATACCAAACTTGATAGATAATCTGAGTTGGCCTCAGATGTATCATAGTTCTCAATAGAAGTTTAATTTTCATGCATTCCCTGGAATTTTGAAACAATCTTGTTTCTTAAAACCAACACATCCCCCTTGAAACGTCTTGGCATGAAAAAGATCAATTCTGATGGAGCCAAGGAGAAATAATTACAGCATTGACGGAACATTAATTTGAATGTTTCCTTTTTATACTGCATCGCAGATAAATTATTATTCCTTACAGACTTTGCGAAATTTCCTTTATATAGCACATCTGCCAGAATGAGGTTCTCCTTTTTTCGGTCTTTTTCAACCAATTTAAAAGGAAAGTATTTTTCACTCAATCCTATATAATCTGTGAGTATTGTACCGAATGCTTTGAACATACAATATAGCCCAAGTTTTCTGAGCATTCGTTTCAGTTTGTCCTTGTCAATCTCATCATGATAAGCATAGAGCATCACGGCCAAATCCACTATCTGCCTTAATCCAATTCCCTCTTTAATGAAATGGTTGAAAAGATGGTAGAACGTATAAACCACATTTGTTGTCGGTGATAAAGTTCTAACTTTGATTCCATCAACCAAGACAAAATAATTGTCATCTATGGCCGCTTTAAGGTAACCCTTCCAACGATGATTATGCAACGGGTTTGACAACAGGGCCAGGTTCTGGTGCAGTTCAAAATGTATTTTACCTATATCAAACCCCACCTCCTTATGAGGAGCTTCTGCAGGTATATCCGCCTTAAAGAGTACTTTCAGTAGTCTTCTGTTCTCCTTATAGTTTTTATCCGGGAAATAGAAATCCACATCACCGGGAGTTCTCAACGCTGAGTAAGGATAGTGTATGGCTATGGTCTGTCCTTTAACAATAATATAATCCTTACCTTCCTGTTCTATCTTCTCTACAAACTTTTTCAGTTCCCCAGTCACAAGTCGGCTTTGGTTCTCTATTTGGCGAATACCCCCCAAAACCTCAAAGACACTACTAGTTCCTATCGGTAGATTATTATTGACTATTGCTTGCCCGACAAGACCAAACACAGCTTGTTTCCAAGATTCTTTCAAAAGAAGGGAGAACTCCTTTTCCGTCAGATGAACATCCTCTATGGGATTCCCCCATAGCTCATTTCTCAACAAACAAAAAAGAGCGGAATGGACTGGGGATGACATTTTACGTATCAGATTTCAATCCAGCGGTTTTCTTTCAGTGACTTGATGGCTGCAAATGAGGCCTTTGTCGTATTGACAATGCTATCAAAAGGAATCAAGCTCTCTCCTCCTTTCAACATACGTTCGTTCAGCATGCGGAACTCATCTTTCTGGCCTTTATCCATTCCTCCTTTCATTTTTGAAAAGCCCTTGGCACCGTAGCCTTCTAACTTGCGCCAGTTGTCAAGGATGAACACCCGTTCTTGCGAGAACACTTCTACGCGTTCTTTCTGATAAGCCTTTGAACCATTGGCAAAGTAGTTGATGACAGCATTGGTTCCGTTCTCGTATTTCAACAGGATGGTTGCATTGTCAGTGTTCTCCTGTGGGTTTTCACCCATGGCATTCATACATACAGCCGTCACCTTACTGCCTGCCAGATAAGAGCAGAGGTCTATGAAGTGACAAGCCTCACCGATGATACGTCCACCGCCAACTTCTAAGTCATGTACCCACATTTCTGGTGGAATAAATCCAGCGTTCATCGTTGCAATGATATTCTTAGGTCCGTCTCCAATCATCTGCTTCAGTTTTACTGCAAATGGAGAGAACCTGCGGTTGTAGCCTACAGTCAGAGTAACGTCCTTGCCTGCTTTGTTATAAGCCTCGGTTATATCTTCCAATTCCTCTGGATGCAGGCACAACGGTTTCTCCACGAACACACTCTTTCCTGCCTCCAAGGTTTTTTTCACCATTTTGGCATGCAGGTTATGACGTGTAGTTATCAACACCATCCCGACTTCGGGGTCTTTTAATATTTCCTGATAGTCAGAAGTGGCATATTCTGCGCCAGCCTTCTTTGCCATCACCTTTGCGCTCAGTCCACCAGCACTGGCTATATATTTCACCAGTGCCCCTGCTTTTTTCAGACAAGGAATCACTGTACTGCTTGTATAGTTACCGGCACCAATGATTCCCATTTTTCCACCACCAACCGCAGCATGAACATCTGCAATCTTGACAACTGTGTTTTGAGGTGTATCATCTGGATATTTTAAAATAGAGGCAATACTACCTTTCTTCCGCATATCACCATATATCTCATTGTAGTTCTCCAAATCAACAACCTCAGTTATGAGCGACTTTACATCCAGTCCCCCATTACTTATCGCTCCCAGTATTGCCTGGAAATTTCTCTTCTCAGTCCAACGTACGTAAGCAAAAGGATAGTCATGACCTTTGTTTTCATATTCTTCATCGTAGCGTCCAGCGCCGTAGGAACAGCTTACTTGGAACGTCAGTTCTTTCTTATAGAAGTCGTCACGGCGCATATTCAGGCCTATGACACCTACTAAAATTATACGTCCTCTCTTTCTTGACATCAGACAAGCCTGATGAATCACTTCGTCTGTTTTGGCAGATGCAGTAATCAACACCCCATCTGCCCCAATGCCATTGGTGGAGTCCTCCACAAACTTCACGGGATCAACACCCTTGCCAGGGTTGATGGCCATCACCCCAAAGCCATTAGCCATATCTACTTTTTGCTGGTCGAAGTCAGTACCTATCACATTACAACCATTGGCTTTTAGCAACTGAGCTGCGACCAATCCTATAAGGCCAAGCCCTACCACCACAATTGTTTCACCCAATTGAGGATTCAAATTACGGATGCCCTGTAAGGCAATAGAGCCAATTACTGTAAAGGCTGCCTCGTCATCACTTACGTTATCAGGAACCTTGGCAACAAGATTCTGAGGCACACACACATACTCAGCATGATTACCATTAGATGCCACTCTATCCCCAACTTGGAATTCTGTGACTCCACGCCCAACAGCTATCACCTTACCAACATTACAATATCCCAGTGGCAAAGGCTGTCCAAGTTTATTAAACACAGCTTCCAAAGTCGGTTGCAGACCGTCAGTCTTTATCTTGTCCAACACTTGTTTAACCTTGTCAGGCTGCTGCCGAGCCTTATCTATTAGGTTGGCCTTGCCAAACTCCACGAGCATACGCTCTGTACCGAGGGACACTAACGAACGTGTAGTTTTTATTAGCACATAGCCCGATTTCACCATAGGTGCGGGAACTTCCTCTAGAATGGTTTCTCCACTCTTAAGGTCTTGTATAATCTGTCTCATAAATAGTATATTTACTTAAACCCTCACTTCGGCACCCGTCAAAGTGAAGTATTATTTATTCAATATAATCATTGTTTTACAATCAAGAAGATTCCCTTAGCAAATTATTTCCTGAACAATTTGTTTTCATTTTCGAATCCTCCTTTTATTTTAATCATCACTCATCAAATGCCACGAATTTCAGCTTCCCTGATGCAGGTCGCTCTATCACATCTACATACACAAGCTTCACATTCATCCGCTTATCGAAGCACTTAGCAATATTCGCTTTCAGCTTTTCCTCATCGGCATTGTTGTATGCATTGTTGCGAACGATTCTAAGGTCTACATCCGTCAAGGAATGCTGCACAAATTGTGCCTCAACGATATTATTGAAATCATGCAAAACGATACTTAACCGAGCCTCATTGATTTCAAAGCCATCAGGGCCTTTCAGTACATTACTGCTTCGGCCATCTATTTTCACCACCTCAGGTACACATCTTCCATCTTCCTTCTTCCATCTTACCTCAGCAATATCACCCGTATCGTATCTGATTAAAGGAAATGCAGGATTAGAAAACCCCGTCCCGATAATCCTACAGTTCACCGTCTCATCACCATTAACCATTAACCCAGAACCATTAACCGGAACAAATTCTACGTATGCAAAATCATCGTCAATCACCCATTCGCCTGTAAGGTTCTGGCTCATGTTCGCCACACCCTCCATCAGTCCATAGTGCTGACGAATCATTGCATTCGGAAAAATTCGCTCCATCAGCTTCATCTGGTTGCCTAAAAGATTTTCTGCTCCTGTAGTCACCCACTTCACATTCTTCAGCGGTCCCAGCCCGGCATCTAATGCTAAAGCCGCAAACTTTGCAATATGCGAAGGATAGCCATGCAGCCACGGTAACTTCCTTCGCTCGATCTCATCATAGAAAGCCTTAACAGTCTCACGCGTCAGGTGCAACGTGCTGAACATTACCTGCCGTCCTGGCTTGTTTACCCTCCAAAATGGAGCCTTCTTGTTGTCCGGGTTGATAATCCGCTTACCTCCAAACCATCCGCACCAGGTGTCGAAACCAATACCCAGTTGACGACGATATCGCCACCAGACAGCCCAATGGCGATTTTCCATCCTGACGGTATAGGGGAATACTAATCCACCACCAGTTGTGCCACTCGTTCGCATATCAAACTGAGGCTCTGTACAATGAGGATTCACCAGTTCATCTAAATGTGCCTTAACATCCGCTTTTGTCAGGATAGGAAATGCATGAAGCAATTCATATCCCCTTTTTCCCAGATTCTCATCAAACGTCGCAGCATAATATGGCACCTTCCTGGCCTCCTCCAAAAACAGTTTCAACTCTGCCTCCGGTTCATATCTTCCTTCTTCCAAAGCTTCTAATTCTTCAATGAATCCTTTGCCATATCTCCGTCTTTTAATAATCCAGCCCTTAACGGAGCACATAAGGTTTTGCACCCAAACAGGTGCTATATCATATATATTCTCTATTCCCATCATTGGCCATTATCGTTCTGCCCTACTCGCACTTTTCACATTTAATCTCGTTGCCATATCCAGCAAACAGCCTCTCAATTTAATCCAAATAGATTTCACCCAATAACTAAAAGCAGATTCTTTTGTATGGAATATGGGTAATAATTTCTTCTGCACACGGTTCTCTTTGAAAAACTTCTCGTATTCATTGGCTGTCAATCCAGAGAATTCAGCCTTGCCGTCAAAATCCTTATATTCTCCGACCTCAGCACTTTTCACATACTCCAGTCTATTCTCCTGCTGGTCATAATGGAAATAATGCAGTTTATATCCGACGTTCGTGATTTCGAACGCATATTCCTCCTCGCAAAACTTTGGAAAGCACAATTTTCCTCCGAAGTAATGTCCTTGGCAAAACAAGAAGTTACCCAAACCATAAACAATGGGCTTTCCTTTGTAGAACTCTATCGGTTGAACCCGATGAGCATGACAGCCTATAACAGCAACTACCCCCATATCAATTAAGTCCATCGCCAATTGCCTATCAAAAGGTTGGGGATACTTCTCAAGTTCATAGTTCCAGTGCATAAAACAGATTACAGGCTCATCGTGTGTAATCGATTCGCAAACATTATTCAGCACATTATTGCGAGTATAAGGGTTTACCCCCTGATTGTTTTTACCAGCTGGCACACATTGAATGTTCTCCCAACCAAAAGAAAGTATACGATATTTCGTGCCATCTCTGTCGATAAGAAACAATGACTTTTGTGCTTCATGCAGGTCACAGCCAGCTCCAACTACTGGTATTCCAATCTCATCGGCATTTAATAAAGTAGTCTTGACATCAGCAGCATCCAATAAATGATTATTTGCGATATTAAAAGCTTTGAGAACTATATGTTTTTGTAAATTTCTAATAGCGCAAACATCATTATATACTCCTCTTAAATCTTCATTCTGACTTCTTATAGTAATGAGGCTTCCTTCCAAGTTGCCAAACCATAGATTTCCACTTAACTCATCAGGAATATGAAAAGTAGAAGCTTCAATATATGGTTGTGCTATGTCACCTGTAATCAACATAAATTCATTTACTATTGATTAGTTGTTGGTAAAAATTACACCATTTATGTATATTACTATCAATGGAATAATCTTGTTGGCAGAAAGAATAAACTTTTTCTCTCAATTCGGAATAATCAGATGGAGTTATTTTTAATAATTCATCAATTACCTTGGAGAGTGTTTCTGGCTCATTGTTTTCGCAATAACCAAGTCTTTTTTCTTTCAATACATGCCAAGGAGTGCCAGTTGAAGTAACAACTGGGGTGCCTTGAGCCATAGCCTCAACAACTACATTGCCAAAATTTTCAGATTCAGAAACTAGAAATGAATAATATGCCCCAGAAAGAAGCTCGTCTTTAGCAAGACCTCCAACTTCCCCCAAAAATCTAACTTTATCCTTCAATCCTAGTTCCTCTACCTGTTCTTTCAACCGCTTTTCACAAGTAACTTCTTCCTGTTTTACTGACTTTCCCGCAACAAGAAACTCGTAGTTAGAATTCATGAATTGTACAGATTGCCTTAATGCTGAAAATAACTTATCCAATGACTTAATTGGTGAAATGCGCCCTAGGTACATCAGATATTGCTCAACAGGTAGATTTAGCCTATTTGGCAATTCCATATAATTTGGAAGCAATATTGTTTTACTATCTCCAATCGTTCCAGATATCTCCACCATCTCTTTCTCACTAGTACCATGAAAAACTATTCGATGACGGAATAAATACCCATATAGATTAAATACTGCTCTTTTCATTCTGCTTCCATTAATTGCCGAGTCTGCCAATTCACCTCTTGGCGACCAAACAATTTTCAGATTAGAAAACAAAATAGAAAAGCACGCAAGAACAGCAGAAGGCCAATAACAAAAAGATGTCAAATGGATGATTTCATTACTCTTCATGTTCTTCATCGTCAATCTCAACAACTTTAGATTGCTAGAACAATATTGAACATTAACACCATTGATATTGTTCCATATATCAGCTGGATATTTATCGTCCAGGCCATGTGTTGTTGTAATTACGGTTACATTATTACCTGCTCGAACAAGAGCCTTAGCCAACCAATATATAGAAAGGCTTGGACCTCCTCCATGATGTGGATAAAATGCTCTTATAGGGAAAAGAATTTTCATCAAATATCGTCTCTAAATTTTATTATCTTTGCAGGATTGCCTGCTACAACGGCGTTATCAGGTATATCTCTAGTAACCACACTACCTGTTCCAATTACTGCATTTTTACCTATATAATTGCAATTATACAAGATTATGCTTTTTGCACCGACAAAAGCATTTTCGCCGATCTCAAGTTTTTTCCCTTCTGGCTTATTTCTATAGTCATAACCATGGTTATGCGTAATAATGTAACTTCCCCATGCTATATGCGCGTTTTTGTGTACAATTAACCCACCTGAATAGTCAAGAAAACACTGATGATCAATACTTACACCATCTTCTATCACTAGTTTCCCTGTTGGTATCTCACCTCGGGATAATTCTACATCATATGATATCACAACATCATTGGCAATGTCAATAGTATTAGGATATCTATATTTTAATCCAGGCATTAAAAGAACACCTTTCCCACATTTTCCAAGATTGGCTTTATATAAACAAGTTGAGAACATATAACCAAACTTGTGTAATATCGACCCTACTATTAGAACAATAGAATGGGGTAATCCTATAATTTTACCATTCCAAAACTTTCGCATCATTTAGGAAGATTTATCATTTCACCGAACTTGTAATCCCATTCATCTGGTATAAAAGGAACAAAACCTCCATCATGGTGAAAAGTCATTTCACCAAAGAAAATTTTTCCCTTGCTCATAAATAGGTCCACTCTGACGTGAGGAAAGCCTTGGCTCAATACTGCCGCAATTTTTTGCATTTCTAAGTATTCTGGGAACATTGAAAGTCGTTTTTCTGCATTATCATGTCCCTTACTCCGTACAGGAAGATGATTCATCTCCATATCGTAATAATCGAACCTTGGCGGGGTATGTTCTGCATTATATCTATTAGAAGCGAAGAATAATACTTTTGGAACACCATTAAAACAAAAAAACTTAAAGTCGACAAGATAGCCTCGATCTTCACCCTCCATGAACTTTTCTGCTATTATCCGAGGTTTTACATTTTTGTATGGATACTCCCTACCTTTCCAAAAATAGTTTCGCTTAAGACTCCCTGTCAAAACTTTTTGGGCCTGTTCAAAGTTTAATTTTTTTTTATCTCTACAAATAACGACACCACCACTATCATGGGTCGTTTTAAGAACGAATCTATCTGGTAGTTTATTAAAATCTATGTCCTTAAAACTATCCCATACACCAAGTAGAGGAACAAGATGTTCACTTCCAATTCTATTTTTAACATATTCTCTTACTGCATACTTATCTACAAGCTGAGTACACAAAGGAGACGTATTATAAAGTTTTAACCACTGTATTTTTTCTGTAAATGAACGTGGATTATCAAAATCTAACTTTCTGCCCAAACAAAGTCGATAATACACTTTAAGGAAGAGTTTATCTGACTTAATAAACTTTGAACACTTTTGCCAACATACGGGCAAAATCAAGTAATGCTTTTTAATAGCTTTTCTTAATAATTTAAACATAATCTATAATTAATTACTGAGTCCACTTTAAAAAGTGGCAGTTTTACATAAATTTTGGTATTCGGTTATGTCATTGGCTTACTTTCCGAGTGAAACATAGCTAACGACTGACATTTGGATTTTGTTATAAAGACCACCCCCAGCCAGTAGAATACTTCTCTGAAAGGCTCATAAAGTACAAATATCGGTCTTTGAAATGTTGAAATCTGGAATATAACAATCCTCCGCAGGTTCATCCACATGCATCTGCTATATGCATCAATGCGATGCTTGAGCAAGCCCTTATATCTGGTCTTGCCGTTGCGTGTGTGGAAACTGTACTGGAACATGGCCGTCTCAACATTGTTGCGTTTGTGCTGTTCTTCTGCGGGAAACAACGACCAGAACAACTTCTCCTCTATCATGGTGGTCACGAGGCTATAAAACTGGTTGTGCCAGGCATTAGGGTCGAAATACTTCTTGGAGACACGGTTGTCCAACTGCACATCACGGGAGCCGTGAAGAAGTCCAAATGAGGGTTTGGTTTTGTCTTCTTAAACATCGTCTTCCTGTTTGATTGATGATGTAAAGATAAAAAAAAATCCAGAAATCGGAATAAAACAGAGCTTATTTTAGTGCAAAAGCAAACAATTAAAAAACACCTGACTTTAAAAATTAGGCTCAGTTAATTATATCTTTTTCTTAGAATAAAAAGCAAACCACAAATTATGAAGAAATACGTATTTTCGTATAATTGTATTTAATTGAACAACATGTGATGGGCAACTCTAATCTACTTTTCCATATTAGAATATTGTTCATGGGCACAAAAAATCCAATTATTGTTAAGCTACTCTTTTTGGTTAATAAAACAAGCCCAAAACCTGTAATGCCAAGAAAAGAGCTAATGTTATAATGTTTAGTGATGAGCGTAATTCTCTACTTGTATTGTGGTAAATAAGCAAAAATGCAACGTAGAATACACAATAGTACCCCATAATTCGTCGTTGGTCAATAACCGCAGATTGAATATACAAAAAAATTAAACCAACAAACATCTGATATCTGAGTGGTGTTTTTATAATATTTGATAATTTTTTCCTTTTTGATTCAGAAAAGAGCCAATTTAAAAGATAGACTGTTGTCATACAATTCAAAAACGAGGCTGGGGCACGTGTAATATTTAATATATTGTATGCTGCTTCGGCCTCGAACAAGCTATTATTAGTTGGTGATAAACATCGCCAAAATGGTATGGGCTGGAAAGTATTATAGAAAATCGAAAGAATATCACCTATCAATGGTATACTTTGAAGCAATGCTATCACACCTCCACTCCCTTGAACACTAGCGATATAGCCATTATAAGTAGAGTTTGCAACAGAAAGTAAAGGATTCATATAACGTAAAAAGAGAAAACCAAGTATAAAAAGAAATATAAGTGATAGTAATACTATAGATAAATAATTCTTTTTCCCCTTTAGAGTAGATAATAAATAAACAGGGATAGAAACTATTAAGAAAAGACCAGACTCCAATCTGAACAAACTTGTTATTATGATTATGAAAACCAATAAAAAAATATTAGTTATTTTTAATTTTTCTCTTGTAGATATCTCAATTGCAATAAGATAAAAAACTAGGATATGTGTATCTCTCAATATCTGAGAAGAATAGAAGAAAATAATAGAGAACACACAAATTATTATAGAATAATTAAAACTACTTTTCTTATCGATACCATAACGTAATAATAATCGATTGAGCAGCAAACCCGCAAATGGGAAAACGAATAACGTAGACACTTGTAATGTATAATACAAATCTACGCCTATATTTGTACCCAATAAGCCCCAAAATGCCAGGTAAGCCATGTAACCATACATTCTTTCTTCAAATGGATTGTAATCAGAAAATATACTTCCTAAAATATTAATGAAAGAACCCTGTCCCGAATCAAGAGATTTCTGAGTAGTAGGAACAAAAAATTCACCGGAATCAAATGCCAAGAGCCATGAAAACCCATGGCTCTTCATATATAAATAACATAAAACCATGTATATCCAACCTATACAAAATAGAATTGCATACAGATTAATTCGTCTCCTACTTACAAGATGAGTAATTATAATACCAACAATAAAAGCAATGAAAGTCAAAGAAGCTGATACTGTATCTATTGTTATCGAAGTCCCAACAAATAATAAAATCAGCAAGGACAAGGTTATTATGAAAATATTCCTCATTATTAAAGTTTTTTTGTTTTTCGAACCATAGATGTGATAATACTTGTTGCTTCAATACTAGCGGGGTTCTTTATCAGTCGTGTTAAAGGAACATATATTAGAACCATAAGAATAAGTTGTAGAACACAAAGTATTATTCGGTTTGATATACCTATATAGAAAGGGAATAAATAAACACAAAATGATGCAAAAACTGCTGGTAAAATAGTTTTCCATAAATCGATAAACACTTCTTTCAAAGAGTAATGAATCAAACTCCCACCAAAAAAGGAATACATTAAAGCAGAGAACAAAGAAACACCTGTTGTTCCAAACAACAAAACAATAATCCCTTTTTTAACAAGAAGTAGTAAAACTAATACTCTCAATACCTGCCTTATTATTGAAATATATAAGAATTGACGTGTTTTATCTTTAACATAAAAAACATTTATAAAAATAGAATAAAAAGAAACAGACAAACCGCTAAGACTAGCTAATCTCATGTAAGGTGTGCTGGGAAGCCATTGAGAACCAAATAGAGAACATAACAGATTGTCTGCCGACGCTATTGTAAAAAACATCAATGGCACTATAAAATACATAGTAATTTTAAGGACACGCCTATAGCCAGTTTTGATATCACCGCTATTTGAATCAAGATGAGCTAAAATTGGGTATGAAACTTTTTTTATGACACCTGTTGATTTCTGAGCAATATAAGAATCAGCTTTTTGGCCTTGTGAAACATAACCGAGGTCAGATTTTGTATATATTTTTCCAATAAATAATGATTCAAGATTAGAAACGATTTTATCAATTAATCCTTGTATCAGAAGATTTATACCAAATTTGAAATATCTTTTGATTGATACTGTAGAAACAGAAAAGGTTGGCTTCCATGAACTAAACAACCATAGAAGCGACATTCTTAAAAATGCATAGAGTACCAAATATGTAGCCAAGGCCCAAACACCTTGACCATCAAAGGCCAAATATAAAGCAACACCGCCAGATATAATAATAGAGGTTACAGTTGCTATTGCCTGTGGTCTGAAATTTAGAGTCCTGTCATAATTTGCATCTTGGATAATTGAACATGCATAAAAAATAATAGTAAGAAATACAAATCTTGAAAGAGAAACTAGTTTTGGCTCTTCATAGAAATCTGCGATAAACGAAGCGCCCCAAAAAAGAATCAAATAAAAGAAGAATGCTAGCAAAAGATTGAAGAAAAAAGCAGAAGACAAATCAACATCAGTCGCTTTATTATCTTTTATAACAGCTTGTCCAAAACCACTTTCAATAATTGATTCCGTAATAATTGTAAAAACAGATAAAAGTTGAACCAAACCGAAATCAGCTGGAGTAAGAACTCGAGCTAATATCATAGTTAGAATGAAATAAAGGACCCCTCCACCTATCAATCCAACCGATGTCCAAACTGCGCCATTAGCAGCTTTATCGCGCAAACCCATTTTCAATTCTTGATTAAGATATCCATATGCCTCCCATGTGAAGGTGTTGAAGATCTCAATTTACCTAAAACAGTATCATAACCGCCTGCAACAAGTTTCGGAGCAATAGTTCCAAATTCCTTTAATAATCTTGATAAGACTTCTACAATAGATTGTGTACTTCTAGGCTCGATCTCTAAACAATTTACTCCATCAGTCATATCTCCTGGAATACCTCCAACCATAGTAGTTACACAAACATCACCGCTCAGCATTGCTTCCCAAAGAGATCGTGGGAATAAGTCGTGATAAGTTGGAATAACGTAAATATCAGCCTGTCTGTATGCTTCAATGATTGCATTAAAATCTGGCAAAAAACCAACTAATGTAATATGTGAAGACATGTCTAATTCTTCAATTCTTTTCTTTATAGCATCATAAGCAGGTCCTCCTCCGCAAATGTCTAAATGAAAATCTGGAAGAGTATTATCTTTTGACATAATGCTTATAGCATCAATGAGTTCTATAGGCCCTTTTTGCAAATCGAGCCTTGCAACAAACAAAAGTTTATAAGAATCTTTCTTTTTTACTTCACGCATAAATAAGTCTTTCTCATACACATCTAGCTGCGGTCGACTCGTCTCAATATTTATACTTGGATCATATTCTTTTATGCGTTTAGTAAAATAGGCTGTATCACTAAGGACAAACTTGGCATGGCGATATAGGAAATATGAGAATCTACTATACAAACCAAGAGAGCCTCTAATGTATATACCATAATCCTTACGTAATAAGATTGCAAATAACAATAAGAATCTCGAAGAACAAGGATAGAACAAATAAATGAAATCATATTTCTTAATTGCCAATAAACCGAAAATAGCGACTTTCAGATATGTAAAAGGCTTACACCATGTGACATAGGTTTTGAGAACTTCCATATTATGGTCCTCTGGTGCATATGTACTAACCGAACCTACATTTTTTATCGACTGCTGAAAGAATCCTACTTGATAACCCAAGCTTTGTAATTCTTCTCCTAAATCTCCATTTTTTTTATGAACTCTCGGCTTTCCATCTTCACTCTCGTGAAAGGCCGCATTGTTAATTATCAATATTTTCATAGACTATAATACATTTATCATTTTTAAATATTCAGACCATTCCCCCATATCTTTCCATGATTTTTCGCTTACAGGGAAACAGCCCACTCTCCCACCTCGAAGCTGTACCTTTTCCATCAAATCAGTTATGTGAAAGAACTCACCAGATGGTATCTCTTCTATCAATGAAGGATTCAATATATATACTCCTGTATTCACCTGATACGTTTGTTCTGGCTTTTCCTTTAAAGATGTCATCAATCCATCGACTCCTGTCTCAATTACCCCATAGGGTATCTTGAAACTTTTAACCATAGTCACAATTGTCATATCATTATGGTTGTTCACATGATAATCATAAACATCACGGTAGTCTTGCTCATTGATACTATCGCAATTGCTGACAAAGAAGGGTGTATTGATCTTACCTTTCAGTAATGACACACTCCCGATTGTACCCAAGGGCTTATCTTCCATGAAAAACTCGATATCATATTTATGGTCAAGTTGACTGAGGTAGTATTTCATCATATCAGCCTTATAATTGACACTCATGTAGAACTTATGGCAGCCGATACTTTCAAATTGGTCCATGATAACTTCAAGGATGGTCTTATCCCCAACAGGCACAAGAGGCTTGGGAATGACATTTGTAATAGGACGTAAACGAGTACCCTTTCCACCAGCCATGATTACAACGGGTATATCAATCTTTTCACGGTCTTCAGCAGAAGACTGCTGGAACAAATCGTCCCAAAACAAAACGTCTACAAGATTTGTGTTCTCATCAACCACAGGCATGCACTCAATACGCTCTAAATGCATAATCTTCTTTGTGACCTCTAAAGGGTCGTTTGGCGAAGCGTATATTTTGTTTCCTTCGAGTATTGTAGCCACTGGTGAATCTAACGTAACCCCTCGAATGATAGAGCGCTGAATATCTCCAATGGTCAAAATCCCCAAAAATAAACCCTTATTAAACACGAACAGCAGTTTTGTTCTCATAGAGTCCATCTGCTTAAGTCCATCCATAATACTCTGGCCGCCTTGTATGGTACGGCCTTCAATTTTGGAAGTTTCCATTATTGTTGTTGCTATAAAAAGTTGCTGCTGGTATTTTTATTTCATCTGCCACAATTGTATCATGTTCCACTGTGGAATTTGCTCCAATATAAACACCTTTGCCAAGAATTGATCTTCCTAGAATTACTGCATTAGGTGCAATGGTAGCAAACTCTCCCATAGAGACATCATGCATCACATTACAATTGAAATTTAATTTACAGAACCGTCCAATTATAGTATTGGCAGAGACGTTCACGCCAGTTTGAACTATACAACCTTCACCAATAGTAGCTGTTTTTGAAATATTAGCTTTAGGGCTTATGATTGTTGCGAATTTAAAACCAGCTTTCTTATATAGTTCAAAAAGTTTCCGTTTTACTTTAGGATTATCAGGTCCCACGACAATCAGCGCATTGGCGAACTGTTTATGCAAACGATCAACATCATTATCTACGCCAAGAATTGAGTAGCCCATATAAGAGCCTTTATGACTGTTATCAACTAGGCCAAGAATAGTATAACCACATGATTCGCACAGTTCTATGGTCTCATGAAATGCCCCTATAATAATAATCGCTCTATTCATTATTACATCTTCTGATCAAGATTTTTCCCCCTTTCCTCGTGCTCGAAATTCGGGATAAACTTCTTAATGGCATTTACTACTTGAGCCTTGGTAAAGTCTGACTTCTCAAAGATAGTTTCCAACTTTTCAAAGAAACTATTCACCTCATCCATTTCGTGACGGGTAGTCTGTTCTACCACTCCAAGCGCTTGGAAGCGTTGCATATCTATCTTTTCACCAGGGACGTAGAACTCCTCATAGGCTTTCTCACCGGTGGTGTCGGAAGTGAAATAAACGACAGGATAAGCCCCCTCTAAATCTCCCCCCATATGGGAGACTTTTAAATCCGCTGCAAGGTGTTTGGCTTCTACATCAGAAGAACATTCTTTCTTCTCCATGCCGTTGGCCTTGACAAAGTCATCACAGATGGCAGAGAAGGTGAGCATCTGATCTTCACCGAGTTTAGGGAAGAACACTTCCCCACCCTTGCCAAGGATACAGGCCAACATACAAATCTGACCGGACTCCTCTGGACTTACAAAGTAACGCTTTACGTCGCTAGGTGCAGCTAATGGTTGACGTTTCTGCATACGATGAATCCAACCATCAGGCAAGGAGCCATTGCTGAAGGCCACATTTGCAAAACGGGCTGTTGTTACCTTGAAATATTTGTTGTAAGCCATCACCAAGTCTTCCATGATACGCTTGCTAGCACCCATAATATTCACAGGATTGGCGGCTTTATCTGTGCTCACACAGAAGAAATGCTTGGGAGGATAGACTGTCAAAAGGTCCATGAGTTTCTTCGCCTTGATATCGTTATTCTCTATCAGTGCTTGTACGCTGTAGCGGTCTTTCTCCGAACGCACATGCTTGTGGGCAGAAAAGTTCGCCACAATGTCAAAACCTTTCTCCTCACGGAATATCCTTTCGAAGATGGGGTCTGCAAAGTTGAGCGTATAGCAGCGGAACTCATCGGGAACATATAGTCCGAATGTGCTGCGTACATCACGAACCAGTTCAGCCAGTCCGTTCTCGTTGAGATCAACGACTACCACGCTCTTGGGTTCAAAGCGCAGTACAGCCTTGATGAAACTGGAACCAATAGAACCGGCACCACCTATGACGCAGACCTTCTTGTCCTTTATCTCTTTGGTGAGTGTTTCTTTGTTTGCCTCAATATCTGCAGCAAACAAACTGACAGGACGGAAGGTTATGCTATCTGAAATAAACTTATCTAAATTGAACATTATTGATAAAAATCTAGAATCTATAGTTTAGATATGTTCCTCTTCTCCACGAAAATGAACGTTCAGTTCATGGAGATGTGCCAAAAGGATTCCAAGGGGAGTGCCTTCGGTCATCTTGGCAAATGCATTGACATCCTTGGGGAAGCACTTGCCACCATATCCAAACTTGCCATCCGGACCAGGAACATAGGTATGTGTATCGTTGATATAACCAGACAGGAGAACACCAGTATGCACCTTGCGCCAATCAGCACCCATCTGCTCACAATACTCACGACAAGCATTGAAGTAGGTAACCTTATAGGCTCCAAAGACATTGTGCATATACTTGGTCAGTTCAGCTTCAAGCGGTGTCATTACTGTGAATTTCTTACCTACAAAGATCTTGGTAAGCAGTTCGTGAGCACCCGTGAACACCATTGTCTGTTTCTTGAAGTCCTCGATATGGGTACGCTCGGTCAAGAATTCTGGCATATAGTGAACCTTATGTCCAGTTTCGTGGGAAAGCATCTCACTGGTGCCTGGGAGAATCGTGGTGCGAACGAACACGGGCACATCAGGAAGGTTGGTGATAAGCTCCTTCATCAACGTCAAATCCTGTGTACCGTCATCTTCTGTAGGAACATGTATCTGCAGGAAAGCTATATCGATATTACTCAGGTCATCAAAGTACCCCTTTGGGGGATCGCTAATAAATAGTTTGCATTCTGGGTTATTATGTTCCAACCAATCTTTCAAGGCTCCGCCTACGAAGCCACATCCAATAATTCCAACGTTAATCATTGCGCTATTATTTAATATGGTATTACTATGCTACAGCTCAACAACAGCTTTTAGATATGGTATACATTCTTCTTAATCGGGCAGATATTATGGCAGTCAAGGATAACTTTACCCTGAAGTTTGTCCCAGTTCTGCTTAATATGGTCGTGCTTAACCATAATGACTACCATATCTACCTCGCTTAGGAACTGATCAAAATTCAATATCTGGTTCTTCACTATCTCCTTATTTGTAAAGAAGGGATCGAAAGTCTTTAGGGGACGGGCCAGATGACGCTTTTGGATATCTAACATCTGAAGCGTAGGGCTTTCACGAACATCGTCCACATTCTCCTTATAGGTCAGTCCATATAGACCGACACGACGGTTGTCGGTGATACCGTGTTCCTTCATAATCTCATGGATGCGCTCCAAAACGAAGACTGGCTGGTAATCGTTGGTCTTCATACTCTCGTCAATCACCTTAGCCAGCTGGGGATAGTCGCCCACGAGGAACCAAGGGTCAACGGAGATGCAGTGGCCACCAACGCCTGGACCGGGCTGCAGGATGTTGACACGAGGATGCATGTTACATATCTTGATAATCTCATACACATCCATATTGTCGTGACGGCAGATACGGCTCAGCTCGTTGGCAAAAGCGATGTTCACAGCACGGAAAGTATTTTCTACTACCTTAGTCATTTCTGCGGTACGGATGTCAGTTACGACAATCTCGCCCTGACAGAATGAAGCATAGTACTCTTTAACCTTCTCGCCAATCTCCTTATTGTCGGCGCCGATGGTACGGTTGTTGTGCAGCAGCTCATAGACCATGTTGCCCGGAATGATACGCTCAGGAGCATGCACGAGGTTGATGTCATCACCTATCTTGAAGCCGTTGGCCTCAATAACAGGGCGGACGAACTTGTCGATGGTACCAGGGCTGACGGTACTCTCAATGACGACGGTGGCACCCTTCGGGCAGACCTTCATCACGTCCTTAACGGCTGCTACCACATAGCAGGCATCGACCTTTTTGGAGAACTTGTCATATGGTGTGGGGACACTGACTATATACATGTCTGTCTTCTGATACTCGGTGGTGAACTTGATGCCTTTGGCAAGTGCTGCCTGGAAGAGCTCATCGAGGCCATCCTCCTTGAAGGTGGTCTTACCAGCGTTAAGCGTTGCAACGAGGTCTTTGTTATAGTCTGTACCAATGACTTCTACTCCGTGCGAAGCCATCATCAATGCTGTGGGCAGTCCAATGTAGCCCAGTCCAATTACGTTAATCATATTAATTGAATTTATATTACTTCGTGTTAAAATGTTAATTTGTTAACCGTTAATTGTTATAAGTTTTCATTTCACTTCGTAACGGTCAACGGCTTCACCGTTCAGGGCGCGGACAATGCGGCTGCAAGCCTTACCGTCACCATAAGGATTAACGGCCTTGCTCATCTTCTCGTATGCTACTGCATCATCAAGCAGGGTGCTGACCTCATT
>JAEEGL011401684.1_pt1 | contig 26638 bp, 24 predicted proteins | sample 9134231 | NCBI WGS metagenome assembly JAEEGL01 (sample SAMN16246548, study PRJNA631951) | gut metagenome | biome: gut microbiome; feature: rumen; material: fiber-attached | host: Bos | place: Iran: Karaj | collected 2018-10 | reverse complement strand
TAACATCTTTTCGCAAGGAGATAATGCCGCTTGCGTTAGGTCTTGCGCACGCTGAATATCTCAACTTTTGTTACGTAAAGATTGCCAAAGGTAGCAATCTTAAAACTGCTTTAAAGCATATAGAAAACGTTGTAAGTGAGATAGTTCCAGAAATGCCCTTGGAGATTACGTTTTATGACAAGATTTTTGAAAATCTCTACAAAAAAGAGATTAACACTTCGGCGACGACAGTTTTTATGGCGATTTTAGCGCTTTTGATTTCGATAATCGGGGTTTTTGGTATGGTAACCTTTGACTCAGAATATAGACACAACGAGATTGCTTTGAGGAGAGTTTTTGGAGCCTCAACTGACGATATTATCAAAAAAATCAATGCGAAATATTTGATTATGATATTTGCGGGATTTGTTTTGAGTTTACCTGTAACGCTTTATGTTATAACGCTTTGGCAACAGAATTTTGTTGAAAAAGCACCTTTGCCTTGGTGGATGTTCCCGGTTGTGGTTTTGTTGGTAACGGTGGTAACGTGTGCAATCGTAACCGTTCAGTCAGCAAAAACAGTTTACGGAAATCCTGTGGAAGGCTTGAAAAAAGAGTAAAAGATTGTTGAATTAAAAAACTAAAATATCATGTTAAAAGTTAAAGACATTACAAAAATCTTCTCTACTGAGGAAGTACAAACGCTTGCATTAGACGGCGTTTCGTTTGAAATCAAAGACGGCGAATTTGTTGCTATTATGGGTCCGTCAGGTTGTGGAAAGTCAACATTGATGAACATTCTCGGTCTGCTCGACAATCCCACTTCCGGCAGTTACGAACTTATAGGTCAAGAAGTTGGTCATTTAAAAGAAAAAGACCGCACTCAGTTCCGTAAAGGTAACATCGGCTTTATCTTTCAGAGTTTCAATCTGATAGACGAGTTGAACGTTTATGAAAACGTAGAACTGCCGCTGCTCTACATGAAAATCAGCGCGTCTGAACGCAAAAAACGTGTCGAAGAAATTCTCCGCCGTATGAACATTTCGCACCGTGCAAAACATTTTCCGCAGCAACTCTCCGGCGGTCAGCAGCAAAGGGTGGCAATTGCACGCGCCGTTGTTATGAACCCGAAACTCATTCTCGCCGACGAGCCGACAGGAAACCTCGACTCAAAAAACGGTCGCGAAGTCATGGACCTTTTAACCGACCTCAACCGCGAAGGCTCTACCATCGTAATGGTTACGCACTCGCAAAAAGATGCCGCACGTGCTCAACGCATTATCAATCTTTTTGACGGAAAGATTGTCAGCGACGTGCAAAACGAGTTGTAAAACTATAAAAACAAGATTATTATGTTCAGAATCAAATCACTATTTACCGTTCCTGCACTCTTGAACATTCTTGGAATAGGTATAGCAATAGCGGCGTTTCAAGTTTTAATGGCATTAGCGGACTTTGAGTTCTCGTTCAATAAGAGCATAAACCGCCATGAAGACATTTATCAGATGACTTACCATTCTAACGGTAGTCATTCTAACAGCATCATGCGGCCGCTTGCCGAGGCTGTCGGCGAAAATCTCGCGTATGTGGAAAATATCGGCTGCCTTACGCCTTGGGACCTTTGGACTATTTACGCCAAACGTAGCGGAAGTTATTATCCGATAGAATGTCGCACGGCGTTATGTTCTAACGGGCTTTTGGACGTATTCGGTTTCAAAATCATAGAGGGCGACATTTCGCGGTTTCACGATTCCGGGCAAATGATAATCAGTAAAAAATTTGCCGCTCAGACGGGACTTAAAGTTGGCGATTTCATCAAAGCCGACCTTCAACAGCAAGACGAAACGGAGATTGTCGCAATTTATGATGATTTTGCTAATAATTCAGAATTTGTAACCTTCAAAGGTTTCCGCTGTCTCGGCGACCGGCATTTGACCAACGCCGAGAATTGGAATTACACCTATTATTTCAGGTTTACGGAGGGTGCACCGGAGCCTGATTTAACAGGTTTGAAAACCGTTCTGAGGGATTTGGTTCATTCGTTTTACAAAGACGTTTCGGGTGTTAGTAGTGAGCAGATTGACAATGAGTTAAATAATTTTATATTTGAATTTGTCCCGCTTGACGACCTTCATTTGCACTCCGAGATTTCCGGAGGTTTTCATCTTCATAGAGACAAGAGCGTGGCGTATACGTTGCTGATACTTGCCGTTATCGTGATTTTGATAGCCTTTATTAACTATTTCAACTTTTTTATGGCGCGTGTTCCGCAGCGTTTGAAAGCCGTTAACACGCGGAAAGTTTTCGGTTGCAGCCGTTATGAACTTATTGCGGGTTTGGTCGGCGAATCGGTGATGTTTACGGTTGCGGCTATGGTTTTGTCGGCGGTTTTAGAATATACGGTGATAGCCTCGCTTATTTCGGACAGTGTTAACATGGAGACAAATGTGTTGTCAAATTATAAAGTGTTGATAATTACGATTTTGTCGGCTATTGCGATGGCTGTTTTGACGAGTCTTTATCCGGCGTTTTACATTACGAAAGTTCCTCCTGCGTTAGCACTGAAAGGTCAACTGACACAAAGCCACGATTCCAAACTCCGTTATCTTTTAATAGGGTTTCAAGTAACTGCGTCTGTTGCGCTGATAATCTGTTCGTTATTCATTCATAAAAATAACGATTATTTGTTGAGCCGCGACATTGGTTTTAACCGCGACAACCTTTTGAGCGTTTATACTACTAAGAAGATTGCTGAAAACCGCGAAACAGTTCGTTCTAAACTTTTGCAAAACTCTGACATTAAGGATATTGCATGGACGGGCGGCAATTTAATCGGGGTCCAGAGAATGTCATGGGGCAGACAAAATCATGCAAATTCGGAGGAAACTCTTTATTTTGACGTAACGCCTGTTTCTTATAACTTCTTGGATTTTATGGGAATCACTTTTACAGAGGGGCGTGGTTTCAAAGAGTCGGACGAACTTAGCAAAAACGGTGTTATAGTTTTTAATGAGACGGCTCGTAAGCGTTTCGGTTTTACGCTTGACAGTCAAATTGACGGTCATAACGATACAATCTGCGAACTTGCCGGTTTTTGTAATGACTTTAATTTTAAACCGTTGCAATATGGAATAACTCCTTTTGCGTTTTATGTTTACGGTAAAGAGCCGTGGCAGTTGTTGCAGCATCTTTATATTCGCACCGCTGAAAATGTTGACCGTCAAAAGGCGATAAATTATATACAAGAGGTTCTTTCTGACATCGACCCCGACTACGAAATTATGAATCCTGAAATTATTACGTTTGAAAAAGAGGTTGCCACGTGTTATTCTGCCGAAAACAGCATTTTGACAATGGTAACAATTTTTACGGGGATTGCTATAATTATTTCGGTGATGGGAATTTTTGGTATAGTTCTTTTTGATACTGAACGCCGCCGCAAGGAAATCGGAGTTCGCAAGGTCAACGGTGCAACGGTTGCGGAAATTTTAGCAATGTTCAATCGTAAGTTTTTGATTTTGACGGCGATATGTTCGGCGGTTGCTGTTCCGATAGCCTTTATTGTTGTGAGTGCGTATTTTAGCAGTTTTACTTATCACTATGAAATCAATGTTTGGCCTTTTGTTTTTGGTGTTTTAATGGCGTTGGTTGTAACGGCGTTGGTTGTCTCGGGAGCAAGCCTCAAAGCCGCAAACGAAAATCCTGTCAAGACGTTGAAGACGGAATAAAAAAAATAAGACCGGATATGAAAAACTTCTTATCCGGTTTTATCTTGTGACCCCGGTGGGACTCAAACCCGCGACCTTAGGAACCGGAATCCTACGTTCTATTCAACTAAACTACGGAGCCAAATTTTGGTTGCAAAGGTAAACTATTTTTCGCAAAGTTCAAAATTTATTTGCAAATTCGATTTATAACCGTTTCCTTCGTCCTCCATATCTTCGTCAAAACCTTCATAGTACCATTTTACGAGCATTTCTTTGCCTAAGAACATAAGTTTTTCGAGTTTAACTAACATTTCGTAAACCAATTTGTTAGACGCAGAACTTAATATCGAAAAATCCAATTCTATGATGAGTTTACCGGGACTATTTGGGTCTATTTTACAAACCTCTGCTATAATAGGATTGTAAAAATCCGGCGCATTTTCAGGAAATGACGGTCCCGAAAACTTTAATATATTTTCAGCAGCATCAAACAATACCATTGGGGTATCATCTGATTCTTTTATGTCTATTTTACCGTCTGTAATCATAGATGTCAAAAATGTTATTCATTTATGTTTAATATATCGGGCAAATATAGATTTTTCTTATCATATACACAAATTTTTTTTAGGATTTTTTTTATTAATCAAAATATTTTTGTTAATGAGAAAAAACTTGTAATAAAAAAGCCGCTTCATTATCGTAAGCGGCATTTTTCATCTTCATAATTGTGTACGGTTAAAATAGAAAGGTTGCTATATAAAATAAAATTAATTCAAGTAATTATTTGGTTTTAAAGAGAATTCTTATTTTTTTCATCTATATAACACGCGAGAAAAAGAAAACCCTACGAAAAATGCAACTTTTTTTTACTTTTTTTTCTCAAACATACTTTTTTTAGAAGTTTGCAAAAAAAAATTAAAAGATTTTGTATCGTATTTTTTTTTATTATTTTTGTACGTTTTCTTAAAAACCAAAATATTATGGCTACATACGGCAAAAAAGTCAGCGCGAAACAAAAAATGAATACGATTCTGATAACTTTTGGAGTCGTAGCGATTCTTATTATGGTTATTTCGTTCAGTATAATCATCCGTCAGCAACTTGGTGCAAGTATAGAACAAAACGTAAAATCAGACCTCAAAGGCTCTACCGATAAACTTGACACTCATAACGCAGGTTGCGACGAAAGAAACAAACAATTAATTGCTTCAACAGAAATATTTCTGAACTCACATGGCGGAATCGTTTTTACCGGCGAAAACTTTACATTTCCCAACGGACAGGCTTCCGAACTTTGGACTGTTAACGGTGAAAATTTAAACTCTGACAACGCTTTAATCGAAAAAATAGTTGCTGCCGCGCCCAAAAATCAATTAGCGGTATACCAAAAAGTCGGCAGCGAATATGTTATAATTGCTACTTCAATCAAAAATAATGGAAACTATATCACTGGTTCAAAACTTGAAGACCCAAGGGTGAAAGAGCAGGTGGAAAGCGGTAAGATTTTTTATGATAGAACATTTATCTCCCAAACGCCGTTTATAGGGACTTACAAAGCCATAATAATTGATAATCAGTTGAAAGGAATGTATTTTTCGGGTCAGGAAGAAAACAAGGTTAAGTCTTCAAACAGCGCGTTTGGCTCTAAAAATTTTCTCGCTAACGGTTTTTCTATTTGGTCGAAAGACCCTAATTTCTGTTTTGTTGTTCCCGAAGATAAGAAAGGAGACTGGTCTAAAATGCCAGAGGACGTTTATCAAGAGATGAAACGCCACAAAGACGGAGAAATACACAAAGCAGTTTTTACTTATAAGGAAACAGAGTATGAAATGTTTTACCTTTATGACGAAAACGTGTATTCGTATATTCAGTTTCTTTATCCTTTGTCAGACAAGTTTGCGGCATTGCCGAAGTTTGTGATACCGATAGCCTTAGCGATAATCGTGATAATTGCTGCGCTGATTATTGCTTCAAACCGTCTTTTGACCCGCATAATCAACGATGTAGGCGGCGAACCGAAAGATGTAAAAATTCTTGTTGACAAAATTGCGGAAGGCGACATGACGGGTGCTGGTAAAGCCGAAACTGAAAAAGCGACCGGCATTTTAAAATCCACTTACACCGTTGCCGAAAACCTTAAAAGCGTTTTAACGAAAATTTATGACGGAGCCAATCAAATGCAGGATTTGAGTTCGCAGATTCTTGGTACAACGCAAAAAATTGCGGAAAACGCTAATTATCAAGCAGAAAGCACAGATAATATAGTTCAGTCAATAACGGATATTTCAAAAGAAATTACCGGTAATGCCGAAAAAACTTTTTCCGCTGAAAAAATTACGCGCAAGGTTATGCTCGATATTGACAAGATAAAAGAGGCTCAGGATTTGAGTTTCAATGCGGTAAAAGGCATTTCAGAAAAAATTGACATTATCAACGATATTGCTTTTCAGACTAACATTCTCGCGTTAAATGCCGCAGTAGAAGCCGCCCGCGCAGGCGAACACGGCAAAGGTTTTGCAGTTGTTGCGACAGAGATTCAGCGGCTTGCCGAAAAAAGCAAACATTCCGCAAATGAGATTATTGAAAGTGCGGAAACAAGTGTCAACGCCACGGCAAAGTCAGCAGAATTGATAAACAATATTTTGCCTGACATAAAAGAATGTGCCGGATTAATTAGTAACATCGAAACTTCTGCTGAAAACCAAAAATCAAGAATTCAGGCTATTGATTTTGCGGTCAACCGTCTTAACTCGTCAATGCAGGGCAACGCATCTGTTTGCGCCGAACTTGCCACAAGTGCTGAGGATTTGGATTGTCAGGCGCAGAATTTCAGAGAAAGCGCAAACGTATTTAAGTTTTAGTCGTCATTATAAAAAGGTATAAAAAATAGCCGCAAAACATTTTGCGGCTATTTTTATTTAAAGGAAATTATATTTCTCTATTTGTTAAAATACGATGACACCGAAATTGACTGATTTGTTGCGACTCTTTGAAGAACGTCTGCAAACAAATCCGCTACCGTCAAAACTTTGATTTTCTCGTGAGTTTTTTTCAGCGGAATGGTGTCCGTAACGTAAAGTTCTGTCAACTGAGAATTTACTATTCTGTCGTATGCAGGTCCCGACAAAACCGGGTGCGTGATAAAAGCCCTTACAGAGAGCGCACCTTGACTCATCATCAAATCAGCGGCTTTTGTTAAAGTGCCGGCCGTATCAATTATGTCGTCAACTATGATAACGTTTTTGCCTTTTACGTCGCCGATAACCGTCATTTCCGATACAACGTTGGCTTTTTCTCTGTATTTATGACAGATAACCATCGGAACTTGAAGAAAATGACTGTAAGTATTGGCGCGTTTGCTTCCTCCGATGTCCGGCGAAGCGATAACGATATTGTCAAGTTTCAGACTTTCAAGAATGTACGGTACAAAAATCGACGAAGAATACAAGTGGTCAACAGGAATGTCAAAAAATCCCTGAATCTGATCCGCGTGCAAATCCATCGTTATGATTCTGTCCGCGCCCGCATTCTGAATCAAATTCGCAATCAGTTTTGCTCCGATTGCAACTCTCGGCTTGTCTTTGCGGTCCTGACGCGCAAAACCAAAATACGGAATCACGGCGGCTATCTTGTAGGCGGAAGCCCTGCGTGCCGCGTCAATCATCAACAGCAACTCCAAAAGATTGTCGGCGGGTGTAAAAGTAGACTGTATGATAAACACATACGCACCCCTTACCGATTCTTCCAGGCACGGCTGAAATTCGCCGTCGCTGTAATGGTTCATCGTTACTTTTCCTAACTCAATCCCGTATTTTCCGGCAATCTGCTTCGACAAATAAAGCGATGTAGTGCCTGAAAAAATTTTAATGTTAGTACTTGCTGACATTTTTTTATCAATTAGGTTTTATTTAATTACAAAGTTTATCATTTTGCCCGGAACAACAATTGATTTTATTAAAGTTTTACCTTCAATAAGTTTTTTAAGTTTTTCATTTTGAAGGACTTCTTGCTCAATTTTATTTTTGTCCCAATCTGCCGGCAAATCCAAAGTGAACTTGGTTTTTCCGTTGATTGCAACCGGATAACATTTTGTGGAATCAACGGTGTATTTTTCGTCAACCTCCGGAAATTTAGCATCGTTAATCGAAGTGTTATGACCGAGTTGCTTCCAAATTTCTTCCGTAATGTGCGGAGCAAACGGTGCGAGAATAATTGTTAACGGTTCCAAGATTTTTCTCTTGTTGCATTTTAACGACTGCAACTCGTTGACACAAACCATGAAAGCACTTACCGAAGTGTTGTACGAAAGTGCGAGAATATCAGACTCAACTTTTTTGATAGTCTTGTTCAAGACTTTTAATTCTGCCTCTGTCGGCTCGTCTTCGCTAACGGTAAACGTATCAGTTTTATCAGTGTAGAAAAGTCTCCAATATTTTTTCAAGAATTTGTAAACGCCTTCTATGCCGCCAGTGTCCCAAGGTTTTGACTGCTGAATCGGACCTAAAAACATTTCGTAAAGTCTTAACGTGTCTGCTCCGTAACTTTCAACTATTGCATCGGGGTTAACTACGTTGAACATAGACTTACTCATTTTTTCAACAGCGTAGCCGCAAACATAGTTTCCGTCTTCGAGAATAAATTCAGCGGTTTTGTATTCTGGACGCCAATTTTTGAAGGCTTCAATGTCAAGAATATCATTTTTAACAATGTTGACATCAACGTGAATTTCTGTTGTATCGTACTTGTCTTTCAAGCCGAGCGATACAAATGTGTTGGTATTCTTGATTCTGTAAACGAAATTGCTACGGCCTTGAATCATACCTTGATTAACAAGTTTTTTGAAAGGTTCTTCCTTGCAAACGTAGCCTAAATCGTATAAGAATTTGTCCCAAAATCTTGAATATATAAGGTGTCCGACAGCGTGTTCTGTTCCGCCGATATAGAGGTCAACATCTTGCCAATATTCGTTAGCCTCTTTGCCGACGAGTGCGTTGTCGTTTTCGGGGTCCATATATCTTAAATAGTATGCTGACGAACCTGCAAAACCGGGCATCGTGGAAGTTTCGTACGGATAACCGTCAGCGGTTTGCCAGTTTTTAGCGCGGCTGAGCGGCGGCTCGCCTGTCTCTGTCGGCTGATAAGAGTCGATTTCGGGCAATTCCAACGGTAGTTTGTCGGTCGGGAGCATTGTCGCGCGTCCGTTTTTGTAGTAAACGGGGAACGGTTCGCCCCAGTATCTCTGGCGTGAGAAAATTGCGTCGCGGAGTTTGTAGTTGACTTTTCTGTTGCCGAAACCTCGTTTTTCAACTTCCCTGATTGCTGCCTCTTTTGCCTCTTTGACTTCCAAACCGTTGAAAATGCCGGAGTTCATCATTTTGCCTTCTTTTGCGTCATAACTTTCCTCGCTGACGTCCGCGCCTTCTATAAGCGGAATTATCGGCAGAGAAAATTTCTTGGCAAAAGCGTAGTCGCGGCTGTCGTGAGCGGGAACTGCCATAATTGCGCCTGTTCCGTAACCTGCCAAAACATAGTCGCTTATCCAAACCGGAATTTCCGCGCCGGTAAAAGGATTGATTGCATACGCGCCGGTAAACTGTCCCGTAACGGTTCTCGTGTCGGACATTCTTTCGAGTTCGGTGCGTTTGCTTGCGCCTTGGATATATTCTTTGACAGCCTCTTTGTATTCGGGCGTTGTTATCTCGTTAACGTATTGGCTTTCAGGTGCTAATACCATAAAAGTTACGCCGTAAACCGTGTCCGGACGAGTGGTGTATATTTTGAGTTTTTCGTCAGAATCTTTAATCTCGAAAAACATTTCGCAACCCTCAGATTTTCCAATCCAGTTTCTTTGCATTTCTTTGAGTGAGTCAGACCAGTCTATCTTTTCCAAGCCTTTCAACAGTCTTTCTGCATACGCCGAAACTCTCAAAAGCCATTGAACCATCGGTTTTTGAATCACGGGATAACCGCCGCGCTCCGAAACGCCGTCTTTTACCTCGTCGTTAGCCAAAACGGTTCCAAGTTTCGGACACCAATTGACCATCGTTTTTGCTCTGTAAGCCAGACGGTAAGAGTCGATTACGGAGTCTTTTTCTTCCTGATCCATGCCGTGCCAAACCTCAGCGGGAAATGTTGGCACTTCCGAATGAGCGGCGTTGATTTTGAGGTTTCCGTTTTGTTCAAACTCATGAATAAGGTTTTCTATGGGTTCGGCTTTTTGTGTATCGTTGTTGTAAAAATGGTTGTACATCTGGACGAAAGCCCATTGAGTCCACTTGTAATATTTAGGGTCGCAAGTGCGTAGTTCTCTTGACCAATCGTAAGAAAAACCGATTTTTTTGAGTTGGCTGCGATAACGGTTGATATTATTTTCAGTAGTTACAGCGGGGTGCTGACCTGTCTGAATAGCGTATTGTTCGGCGGGAAGGCCGAAAGCATCGTAGCCCATCGGGTGAAGCACGTTAAAACCTTTCAACCTTTTGTAACGGCTGTAAATATCCGAAGCGATATAGCCTAACGGGTGTCCGACGTGCAGACCCGCTCCCGAAGGGTACGGGAACATATCCAAAACGTAAAATTTGGGTTTGTCGGAATTGTTGCTTACTTTGTAAGTCGAATTTTCCTCCCAGTACTTTTGCCAGAAGGTCTCAATTTCCCTATGATTGTATTCCATTTTTTTAAATCGTCAAATTTTTATGCCGCAAAGTTAGGATTTTATTTCGGATTATTTTATAATTTTTGAGTTAATTTTATGACAACTATAAAAAAAATGAGTTTTTATGAAATTAACTTTCGTAAAGTTTATTTTTTTTTCTAATTTTGAACATCAAAAAATAATGTTGAAATGGAAATTAATATTGATGAGTTGTTTGAAAAACAGTTTGAAAGAAGCATTCATTTCAAGAATGTGTTTAAGAATATAGACAATGTTAAAACGCGTAAAATTGAGTTTGATAATTTTTATTATGTTTTGCAGTTTAATCCTTGCCGTATAGGGTCTGCTACTGCTGACACTACAAAAAAAGTCAGTTCAAAGGAGTGTTTTTTGTGTGAAGGACATCGTTTTGAAAATCAAATCGGTGTGGAGTACAATAGTAATTATGATATTTTTGTAAATCCTTTTCCAATTTTCAAAAAGCACTTGACTATTGTGGACAAGCATCACGTAGAGCAGGAAATTTTAGGTCAGGAAGATATTATGATAGAAATGGCTGAAAGTTTGCAAGGGTTTACCGTTTTTTATAATTCGCGGCATAGCGGGGCTTCTGCTCCGTTTCATAGGCATTTTCAGGCGTGTTCTTCATACGAACTTCCGGTTTTTGCGCAATGGAATACACTTTTTTTTGATGAGGGGAAAAACGTTAAAAAACTTTCTGAGCAATGCGTTTTGAAATATGACGGAACTCGGTATTTTTTTATGATTCAGACCTCTGATAATTTATCAGCAGGAGAAAATTTGAAAAATATTTTGTTGCGGTTAAAAGAAGTTTGTCAAACGGTTTCTCCTGAGGCAAATGTTGGTGTTACGGTAGAGAAAGGAGTTTATAAAATTGTTATTTTTCCAAGAAGTAAGCACCGCCCCGAAGAGTATTTTACGCAAGGCGAAGAGCATTTGACAATCAGTCCCGGTTTTGCTGATATGGCGGGTATAATTCCATGTGCTGTGCAGGAGGATTATCTCAAACTCAACAAAGATATGATTATTTCGGTTTTCAATCAGGTAACATTAGAGGTTAAGACGATATAACTATTAAGACTATGGACATCAGAGCGGTTAACAACATATCGGAAAAGGAAAAAGAATTAGACAAAAAACTTCGACCTCTGACTTTTGACGACTTCAACGGTCAGAAAAAACTTAGGGAAAATCTTGAAGTTTTTGTCAAGGCGGCAAAATTAAGGGGTGAGGCGTTGGATCATGTTTTGTTTCACGGACCTCCGGGTTTGGGAAAGACAACGCTTTCAAACATTATCGCTAACGAGTTGGGCGTTGGAATGAAGACAACTTCTGGTCCCGTGCTTGACAAACCGGGTGATTTGGCTGGTCTTTTAACAAACCTCGACGAAAGGGACGTTTTGTTTATTGACGAAATTCACCGTTTGAGTCCCGTTGTGGAAGAATATCTCTATTCGGCGATGGAGGATTACAAAATCGACATTATGATTGACAAAGGACCCGCTGCAAGGTCGGTTCAGTTGTCTCTGAATCCCTTTACTCTTGTTGGGGCAACTACAAGGTCGGGACTTTTGACCGCGCCTTTAAGGGCAAGATTCGGCATAAATCTTCTCTTGGAATATTACGACGTGGAAGTTTTGTCAAGAATTATAATGCGTGCGGCAAATATCATAAAAGTTGACATTGACGCGCCCGCTGCCGGAGAAATTGCTTCGCGTAGCCGCGGAACGCCCCGTATCGCAAACTCGCTTTTGAGGCGTGTCAGGGATTTTGCGCAGGTAAAAGGCACGGGAAAAATTGACCTCGAAATCACAATGTACGCTCTTGACAATCTTAACATTGACTCTCTCGGTCTTGACGAAATGGACAACAAAATTCTTTGTACAATTATCGACAAGTTTCAGGGCGGGCCTGTCGGTCTTAACACCTTGGCAACAGCCGTCGGCGAAGATTCGGGAACAATAGAAGAAGTTTATGAGCCGTATTTGATAATGGAAGGTCTTTTGGAACGCACCCCAAGAGGACGTGTCGTAACGGATTTCGCTTATAAACACCTCGGTAAAAACAGAATATCACCAGAAGACGAAATTCAGTTAGAATTGTTTTAGTTCTTTTTTGTAAAAAAGAACCAAAAAACTTTTATATTCGCGCTTCGCGCGGAGCGGCGTACATAACTTACTCCGCGCGAAGCGCGTATATAAAAATTTTCCGGTTCCCTTTTTTAAAAGGGAACAAAAAAAACTAAATCAGCGGAATATTTGCTTTTTCACATTCTTTTCTCATTTCGTCAGACCAGAGCGACGACTGAATTTCGCCGATGTGCGCCTTTTTAAGAAAGAACATACAGATTCTTGACTGTCCGATTCCGCCGCCGATACTTTCTGGTAGCGTTCCGTCAAGAAGGCGTTTGTGAAAATAAAGCGTTTTGCGCTCTTCTTTGTTTTCGATTTTGAGTTGGCGTTCAAGTGCGGCTTTGTCAACACGGATACCCATTGACGAAATTTCAAACGAGCGTTTCAAAATCGGATTCCACAAAAGAATGTCGCCGTTAAGACCTTCAAAACCTTCTGAATTGGGTGTTGACCAGTCGTCGTAGTCGGGGGCGCGACCGTCGTGTTTTTCGCCGTTTTTGAGTTTCGCGCCGATTCCCATAACGAATACTGCTCCGTATTTTTCGCAGATTGCGTCTTCGCGCTCTTTGGGAGTTGAGTCCGGATAAAGTTCCAAAAGTTCCGTCGTGCTGATGAATTTTATTTCTTTGGGCAGAACGGGTTTCAACTGCGGATAAGCCTCGTAAACGACGTACTCGGTTTTCAAAAGAACGGAATAAATCCTTTTAACAATGTCTTTTAAAAAGTCGAGATTTCTGTCTGATGTTTCGATATGGCGTTCCCAGTCCCATTGGTCAACATAGAGAGAATGAAGATTGTCGAGTTCTTCATCGGGACGAATTGCGTTCATGTCGGTATAAATGCCGTAACCGCTTGGAATGTTGTAGTTTGCGAGGGTCAGGCGTTTCCATTTAGCGAGAGAGTGAACGACTTCCGCTTTTTGTTCGCCGAAATCTTTAATCGGGAATGTAACGGGACGTTCAACGCCGTTGAGGTCGTCGTTGATGCCGGTGCCTTTCAAGACGAAAAGCGGGGCGGTAACGCGGCGGAGTTTGAGTTCCGCGCTCAGACAACTTTCAAAGAAGTCTTTGATTTTCTTGATAGCCAACTCAGTCTGCTGTAAGTCGAGGAGCGGCTTGTAACCTTCGGGTTTTAATAATTTTGCCATTTTTATTGTCTGTTATACTTAAAAACATTATTTTTGCAAAAATAGCAAAAAATATTTGATTTCGTAAAAAAGTTTTCTGAAAATCTTTTGCGGGGGAAAAAGAGTGTAATCGAAACTTATACAGCCGACAAAAAATCAATAAAAAAATCAACTGCGTTTTCCAACGGCTTTAAATCATTTTTTATAACATCTTCTACAAAATTTATATTTATATCGAAATATCCGTGTGCAATATGGTCGCGCATACCTTTTACCTGTCTTTAACATCTTTATTCCATTCGTAAAGTGTTGTTATTGATTTCTTTATATTTTTCAGCATTTCCAGCAACAACTCACGCTGCTCTAAAAATATCGATTCCATATTTTTCTATTTGGTTACGAAAAAATTGATTTAAATTTTCATGGTCGCAAATCAAATCCACTTTACAACCAAGCAATTCTTCCAAAAACTGCGCGGCGGCAATTGCATTATAAAACACAGGTGGCATTTTCACAAACAAATCTACATCGCTGTCTTTCCCGTGTGAATTTTTCGCAACACTTCCGAAAAGACGCATAAAAGTAATGCCGAAATCATTTTTCAGTTTTTCGGAATTGCTTTTTAGTAAATTTATATATTCTGTTTGAGTTTTCATTGCCGTCAGTTTTCATTTCCGCAAAACTACAAAGTTTTTTTCAAAACTTCAAAAAAATATTTTTACCCTATATCTACCGAGCCGCAAGCATTGCGGCTCTACATACGAGGTGCGTTACGGAATCCTACACGTAGAGCCGCAATGCTTGCGGCTTGGCTCGGCAAATATAAAAATCTCCGTGTTCAATCCACCGCCCTGAAAACAAAATCACCTTGATTGCAATTTGCTTTTTTGTAATCGAAACCGTAAATCCTCATATACGCCTGACAAACCTCAACCGCACCGTTATAAAACGGAGTTGAAGTGTTCATCTTTGTCGTAACGGTAACTTTCATTTCCGGCGTTAAAACCGTTCCGTTGGCGCGTTTTATGCGCTTGGGGGTGATTTCAAAAACTCGGGGCATATCTTTTTTATTTTTCTACGTGTCATAATCATTGTAACTGCTACCACCATTATCATAACCATCGCCATAGGAATCATTGGATGGCGGCATATAATTATTATTGTATGAATCATTGTAGCCATAACTTTGATTGCCATAGTCAGCATTATATGAATTATTGTAGCCATAACTTTGATTACCATAGCTGGCGTTGTACGCATCATCATTGTCATAACTCTGATTTCCATAGTCGGCATTGTAGGAATCATTGTAGCCATAACTTTGATTACCATAGTCAGCGTTGTACAAATCATCATTGTCATAACTCTGATTGTCATAGTCAGCGTTGTACGAATCATCATTGTCATAACTCTGATTGTCATAGTCAGCATTGTACGAATCATCATTGACATAACTCTGATTGTCATAGTCGGCACTGTACGAATCATCATTGTCATAACTTCGATTGTCATAGTCGGCATTATAGCCATAACCTTGATTATCGTAGTTATGCTGTTGGTTATATGCAGTATACTGGCTATTGGGACAATAACAATCATCGTTAGTGTTGTGGCGAGATGCACGACTATTATTGTTGTCATTGTTATTGACATTTTGGTCTTGCTTGTCATCATCTTGCTTGCTTGCGTAAAGACTTTTCTTCATTTCGTCCAATGCATCATCAGCCTTATCTTCAATTCTTTTAAGAACTTTTAACCCTATCTTTTTAAAATACTCTTTGTATTTTGGATTTATTTTTTCATTTTGTGTATTATCAATTGGTGTTTGATTGTTGTAGCAAGGTGTACCGCTTACAGTATTATTCTGATTGTTATATGCAGGTCTTGTTTCTGAATACGGATTAGCGGTGCGTTGTGTGAATGACGTTCGCGCTTGTCGATGTTGTGTCGCAGGTATCTGTGTTCGTTGAGTTGTCTGTGTAGATGTTCGTTGTGTTTTCTGTGTTGTTTTTTGTTGCATTGTCTGTGTTGGTGCTTGTTGTGCTGTCTGTGACGATGCTTGTTGTGCTGTCTGCGTTTGTGCATTGTACTGACTGCCATCCGTATTGTATAGTTCGGGATACTTTTCTCTGACAACGGAATACCTTTGTTTGTATTCGGCTTCCTCGTAATTACTGTTGTCTACACACAGTATTATTATAAATCCGACAACAAGTGATGTTATCCATACCCAAAATGGGAATGGGAATAAAATTGTAAACAGATTGGCAATCACAATCCATGAAAAAAGATTGAAAAAACGCTCATACTGTTCTCGTCCTGCAAAATACGCCACTGTGACAGGAACAGACGCAAAAAGCCACCAACAACTTGCATAAAGCAATATTGCGAAATTGAATCCAATCATTGCGATTGTAAAGTTCGATTTGTTTTTAGGCTCTGGAACTGCCTTGCCGAAATTTTTGTCAATCAATGAATTTCCGTTGTCCATATTATATAATTGTTTTTAGTTCAACATAGGACAAGGGGCTGTCTAAAAAGTCAACTTTTTAGTATTGTTGCCAATTGTAGAATTGTCCAAACACATCTTTTAAACAGCCTCCTTGCCATGAATACCTACTGATGTGCAGCATTGAATGCGTCGTGCGCTTCGAGAATCACTTTCACAAGTCCAGGTACTAAGTCGTCCAATTCGGGACTTGAATCAAGAGGAATTTCTGCTTCAATGTATATTGTGTTTTCTTGCTCGTCAAGTATGAATTTTGCTACTGACACTTGACTGTTTAAATGGTTAATAAACTTCAAATACGTTTTTATATCGAATGGTTTTACTTCATATATCCGTGGTAAAATTACAGCCAACGACGATTCGAATGAATTGGTTGACCTAATAGCACCAATGAAGAACCGATTGTCATACTCAAATGTTACTATGCCGTTTTCAACAGAGTATCGAAGATTACAGTCATCTAAAAACTGTGTAAGTAAAGAATTTGTAAATGCCATATAATTAGATATTTTAAATTAAACAATTAGTTATCTTACATTTTGTTGGATATAATGAATTACATCTCCTACGGTGATGAGAGTTTCTGCTTGGTCATCAGGAATATCAATATTAAATTCCTTTTCAAACTGCATAATGAGTTCAACTGCATCTAATGAATCCGTACCCAAATCTTTTACAAAATTTGTATTGTAGGTTACTTCTGCTTCATTGACTCCAAGTTTATCTACAATAATTGCTCTAACTCTGGAAGTTATATCAGAACTAGATGATGGTGTTTCGTATGATGAGTTTGTATAGGAAGGTGAATTTTGTGTTGTTTGTTGCGCAGCATTAAAAGTATTATGTGCATCAACAAGTAATTTAACAAGACCGGGAACCAAATCATCTAATTCTGGACTTGAATCAAGAGGTATTTCAGCCTCAATGTATATTGAATTATTTTGTTCGTCAAGAACAAATCTTACAATTGGAATTTGACCATTTAATTGGTTGATATATTTCAAGTATTTTTTTGAGTCGAATGGTTTTACCTCGACAATTCCCGGCAATATCATAACCAAAGACGAATCAAATGCAGAAGTAGGTCTGATTGCACCAAGAAAGAACCTATTGTCATACTCAAACGATACTACACCATCGTCAACAGTGTACCTGAGATTGCAGTCTGATAAGAACTGCGTAAGTAATGAGTTGTTAAATGCCATATTTTTTTAAATTTAAAAAAGTTAAACTTTATTTTGCCAAATATACTCTTTTTGAAATTTTCTTCCAAGCAATCAGTGTTGGAATTTTTCCTACACTTATGTAGGATTTTTTACCACACTTTCCTCGTATTCCGCCAAATCCTTGAAGAAATTTCTTTTCAAAACCTTTGAAATCCTTTCCAAAAGTTCTATGTTTATGAATTTTCTTTCAAAGATGTCGTAACAGTTTGAACGGTCGCTGTTTATGGCTGCGGCAAACCATGCTACCGAGCGTTTTTGCCGGTCGAGTTCTTCGCGGATAAGATGTCCCAAATGAAATTCGCCTGTCATTTTTCTAAAAAGTTTTTTACTCTTTTCCCGAAACACAAGCGCACAAAAAAAGCGTGCAGCCGTTTTTGTGAACTTATTATCTTGTCGAGGTACCCCTACCTTTGTATCCAATAAGCACGAAACGGCTCACGCCAATACGACGTGAACCTCTCACAACTTATTCCGATACTGTGTACGTTTTGGGGTATTTCGACAAGAGGAATAAGAGCGCAAAGCCCGAAAATTCTATGTTAAAATTCTGCGTAAAGTTAACAAACTTTTTCCGGCTTTGCCAAATTTTCAATGCACTTTTTTCTGTGAGTTTTACTTTAATTGTATTCCGTAAAATTTCCAACCGTTTTTGCCGGATTCTATTAAATCAATTGTTTCTGTATTTTGAGGTATGCTCGGAAAATACAACGAGAAAGATGATACTCTACCTTTTGCAATTGCTGTCTTGTCAGGTGAAATACCTATACCATCTGTATCTACCAACCGAACATAATTCCCGTTTACAACTATATAAGTGTCTGAACCAATAGCAATATACGAATATGAACCGTTTGTGTTGTCAACTACACATTCAATCGAAGTATAACTATCGGATAATGTAATTTTACTAATTGAAACACGCATTTTGTTAGGCGCATTATTAACATACGGAGAGTAAACAACTTTGTTTGTTTCATAATCGGATTCAAACTCCGGCTCAGATTCATAATCGGATTCAAACTCCGGTTCAGATTCATACTCTGGTTCTTCTACCGGCTGTTGCACAACTTCAGGTTGTCTTACATTAGATTGCTCAACATCCGTTGGTTTTGATGTATTTGTTGTCTTTTTTGAATTTGAATTTGAATTTGAATTAATTATGCTAATCAAAATAAAAAGAACAAAAACACCAAGTATCACAAACCAAATATTTTTATTGCGTTTTTCTGACTTTTTTTGAGCATTAGAATCAGCAACAGCATCTTCTACATTTGTTATGCCGCAACCGCAATATCTGCAAGAACTACTACCGACTGAATTTAATCGTCCGCAGTTTTTACATCGTATCGTACTATTTATATGTATATTCATAGTATTTTAGTCTTTATTAATAGTTTCAGTTATTATTTGTTGTTCTTTCACGTCTGATTCCTCAACAAAAATTTCACTAGAGCGCATTATATCCGCAACATCACGAAGGTCTGTGCCAATTTGAACAAAAAGTTTCAAACTTTCAGTAAAAAAGCCGACAAACATAATTGACAATAATCCTGCAAGAGCATATATCAAAATACCTATTACAACAGCAAATAAGTATTTAATAAAATTTGCATCGTGATAAAAACCAAATTCACCGGTTAAAGCACAAAACAAATATGCCAAAATGCCAAATGCTGTTATTGAAAACACTGATATAAAAACACTTGTACTATTGAAAGTGTGAATAAAATCGGCTGCAAATGAAACATTCGGATATTTTGAAGTTGAGTTTCCAAAATCATCTCCGTGTTTTTTCCAATATCCGTAACATACGTAAAACATAAATATTACTAATACAACGAATATTGCAACCATAAGCCAAAAAACGAATTTACTCCAACCATTAAAAGCATAACCCACGAACTGATCCGCAATATTGAAATTAGATCCTAAATACATAGCACCCAACCAAACAATAAATAGTGGTGCTATACCAATGATGATTCCAAAAACGTAGTATAAAACTTTGAATGCTTTTTTTAGAATGTTTAAATTGTCAATGCCATTGATAAAACATTTTCCAATTTGTTTGAATTGAAATTTTTCCATACCATTTAGTTTTTTAAGTTAAACATTTAATTTTCGTTGCAAAATAAAACTTTCACTGCGCCAAAACACAGCACACCAAAGAAAAAATTTTAGGAAAAAAAGAGTTATATACCAAATAAACAAACAACAAAAGTTGAATACGGTGATGGCGTGGTTAAATTTTTTTTCAATTGCAAATGTGATTTTTTTTTGAAAATAAACTAATATGATTATATTTGCCAAAAAAAATAATACAACTTTAAAAAAAAATGACAAAATATTGGTTCATCTTAATACTCAGTGCTTATTTTTATTGGTGTTACAGAAATGTCAGCATCAACCGCAAAAAATATTTACGCAAAACATATATTTGGTTTGCACTCATACTTGTGGCTATCTTTATTTATGCAATAATAATGGGTGCTGACGTGTTAAATTCCGTCATTTCTCTTTTAATAGCTAAATCCGTTCTCTTCGGACTCAATACACTTTTTTATAATATAGCAAAAAAACTACGCAAAGAAGACCTTGAAAAAGAAGCTAAAAGTTTTGAACAAGAAATCAAAAATCAAAAACAAGAAAAAACTAACCAAGAACTTGAAAACGAAGATATGAAAAAAATGAAACAACTAATGAGCGAAATAACTCAGAAAATCAATCAATTGGATAAGTTTAACAAAGATATAAACCTGAAAATCCGCGAACTCGAAGCCATAGGCAGCAATGCCGTTGCTGAAGTTTACGGCGATTTGGCAATCGGTATTCCAAAAGAAAAATATTACGGCTTTTATGACAAAATTTATGAAAGATATTCATCTTCCGTAGATTCCATAGTGTCAATGCAATGCGATAATATCGTAAAAAAAGTAGCCTCAGCTGTTGAAGAAAAGAAAAAAATCATAAAAAACAATCTTCAGGACAAATACAAATACGAAAACATAAAAAAAGCCCTTCAACAACAATACAAAAACGAATTGAAAATTCAAAAAATGAAGGTCATCAATCAAAATGTTAACGCCCTAACCGACAGCACCTCTGACATTACTAATGCACTCAATAGCCGAAATCTATTGGAAAAATCACGTGAGGAGTTCAACCAACTTAACACTGAAATCGAAACTCGCCGTCAATTGGAAGTAAAATACTCAACAATAGAGATTTAATAATCTCTTTTTTTACGCATACTTACAAATAACTGGAATTTGATGAATATTAAAAATTAACTGTTCATAAACCATATTAAGCTGAATTCTGTCCGATTTTATAGGATAACTAAAAAGCATATTCACGTTACTGTCCAAACAATATTTCATTAATTGTTTATGAAAATTGTCTGAGTGACGCATTATTCTTAAACTATAATTAAACTCACGCCCGTCAAGATATGTCGAGACAAATTTTTCAGCATTACTCCTACCCTCCTCAAGACAAATTATTGTAAGGTGCGAATTGCTTATTATCCTCGTAATAGGTGCAATGTCAGAGAAAAGCTCACTGATAACAGTATTTTCAAAAATCGGTAAAAGCGTATTTTCTATCGGGACAAATTTACGACTATGAACCACAAGAATCGGAACTGTTAAAGCACTAATAATTTTTGTAACAAGACTTCCTGTTAAAGTCTGAAATCCTAATTTCCCGTGCGTGCCGAGTATAACCATAAAAAAGCCGCCCAAAGAAACTTCCTCTTTGATAACTTCGATTAATACTCCTTTTCGGATTTTCAAAACGGCACCCATATTAAACTTTCGATTATAAAGACTGACAATATCTTCTATCCTTTGGAGCTCCAAACTGTCATAACCGCAGGACTCTTCCACATGAAAAATCTCCGGCGTTAAACCGTAGGCGCGACAAAATTCCAAACCATACGAAACGCTGTCATAACAAACTTGCGTAAAGTCTGTCAATATCAAAATTTTATTTCCCAATGTCTCCATAATTGTTAAGATTTTTCAATCACAAAAGCAAAGATAATAATTTTTTTTAATTACAACCTAAAACCTGCAATTAAAATATCATCTATTTGATTGTTTTCACCCTTAAATTCCATAAAAGTTTTTTCTAAAATCTCACGCTGAAGATTCATGGGTTTCAAATAATTAGAAAGTAAAATATTTTTCAAATTCTCTAATCTAAACATTTGATTATTTTTTCCACCAAACTGAGAATAATACCCGTCAGTAAAAACATACAGACAATCACCGCTCGAGAGTTGTAAAAACTGCGATTCAAAATCACGCTGTCTCAGATGCCCGCCGATATGATTTCTGTCAGCATTCAATTTATAAAGGTGTGAATCTCTAACATAATACAAAGGTATGTTAGAGCCTGAAAAATCCAAGATTTTTGTTTCCTTGTTAATTACAATCAACGCCAAATCCATACCGCAGCGGCTAAGCTCTTTTGAGGTGCCGTTTTCATTGTTAAGAGCACGGTTAAATGCGCTCCTTAGCCGCGAAGATATTTGAGATGCGCCCCTGAGACCATCCAAAACAATCTCCTGCAATGCCGCAATCCCAAGCATACTGATAATAGTACCCTCAACCTCATGTCCGGTACAATCCGCAACGACTATTATTCCGTATTTTTCGTCTTCAAAATTCCAGAAAAAATCACCGCCAGAAATACCTTTGGGCATATTCAAAACAAAAGACTCGGGAAAAAAATTCCCGTTTTCATTTTTTTTCTCCCGCAATAATTTTTGAGCCGCAGCCGAAAGCTGCCAAACAAAATTCAAATCCTTACGGTATTTTTCCAAAAGTAGTTCATCTTTTTTAAGGAGTTTGTTTTTCTCCTCCAAAGTGTTTAAGACCGTATAAATAACATTGTCTTTCTCTTTTCCGGCTTTTTTCAAAAAATGAAACCGTCTCAAAAAAAGCACCGCCAAAAAAACCGTAATAACAACAGCCGAAGAAACAGCAATAATCATAACTTTTGAAACTTGACGGTTTTCCTGCTCAAGTGCGATTATTTCCGTACGCAGCTGCTTCCTTTTTCTTTCGGCAGAAAACTGCACATTATAAAGCTTTTGCGTTAACAGTTCATTGAAAATACTGTCGCTGTAAACAATCTGATTATAATAATTGGTAGCCGCTCCGAGATAGTTTTTCTGAGCAAAACAAACATCAGCAACAGCGTTATAAGCATTTCTAATGCGGAATTTAGTACCGATTTCCTTTGAAATTTCCAAAGAACGGTAACCGAAAAATAACGCCGAATCGTACATTTGCTTTTTATAATAAATGTAAGAGAGTTTAGCCGTTAAATCAGCCGTCAAATCCCTCTCGCTTCCATTCGCCTTCTTATAACAATTTACATAAATATTTTTGGCTATGTCATACTGCTGCCTGTCAGAGTAAATATCACCGATGTATTTTTCCACCGTTACCCTTTGACTAAGCGGCGCATTGGATTTCTCCCTGACAATCAAAGACATTCTTAAATAATCCTCAGCTTCCACGTACTTTTTCAGACCAGCATAAGCCCGCCCCAAATTTAGGTAAGCGTAACCAAGGACGGAAGAGTCAGCAAGCTCCCGTGCCAAGGGAAGAGCTTTCTGAACGGTCTCCAAAGCCGATGAATAATCTTCTTGATAAAGATAAATATTGCCAAAATTAATATAACAATACGCCTCCTCCCCTTTTATTCCGTATTTTTTGGAATTTTTCAGAGCCAGTTGGTAATAATCCAATGCGTCAGAATAGTTTCCAAGATTTCTGTGGCACACACCCGTAAAACTATACGCCTTTACAAGCGCAAGCGGCTCCTCCAACTTAGTTGCAAATTCAACGGCACGCATACCGTATTGTATTGCAACATCAGGTTTGTAATTCCGTAATTCCCATGCGATTTCGATATAAAGATTCATTTTCCGCAAATCGCTTACGGAATCATATTGCGTAATTCTAATCATGCTGTCAGCCTCAAAGGTATACATCTGCGCATTGACTTTAGAAACCTCAAAAGACAACAACATGAAAAGAGTCAGTATTTTTGCTGCAAAATGTTTCACCTTACGAAAAGTTTTTTTCTTTTTTAAGCAACAAATATTTTGCCGCAATCACACAAGCGTCTTAAAAAAGTTTGTTAACTTCCTCGATATAATCAAGAATTTCGTCCTTGCCGAGTTTTTTTTCTGACGAGGTAATAAAATATTTAGGCAATTCAACCCAAGTTTTTCTCATTTCTTTAAAATACTTTTCGATGTTAGTTTTTGCCGCACCGGTGCTCAACTTGTCGGCCTTTGTAAATACCATTACAAAAGGCAACGAGTTTTCAGCCATAAATTCCATAAACTCAACGTCCTTTTTCTGAGGCTCGAGTCTGATGTCAATTAAAACAAAGGTACACATCAAATTCTTGCGGCTCAAAAAATATTTCAGCGTAAATTTTTTCCAACTTTCAACGACTTTAACGTTTGGTTTTGCGAATCCATATCCTGGCAAATCCACGATATACCAACTCTGATTAATCAAAAAATGATTAATTAATTGTGTTTTACCGGGAGTTGAAGAGGTTTTAGCGAGGTCTTTTCTTCCCGTTAACATATTGATAAGCGAAGATTTACCGACATTACTGCGCCCTATAAAAGCATATTCCGGCATATCCTCCGGCGGGCATTTTTTTACATCAGTATTACTGATAACAAATTCCGATGATGTGATTTTCATAAAATTCTATATTAATAAAAAAAATACCGCTGTATCAGCGTATATCCTTTTCCTTTTTTTCTCTTTTTTATGGTTAAGTGCAAATATATGATAATTTTATTTTTCAACAAAATTTAATCTGTATCTTTTCTAACAAATTGTCTGAAATAACGGAGTTGCTCCGGCAACAAAGCCCGCCAATAATCTCTGTTATGTTTACCGGGCGATTCTGTAAAAACGATTTTTATTTTTTCCTGTTCACATTTCTGAGCGAACTTTCTGTTAACACCGATTAAAAAATCCTGCGACCCGCAATTTACGATTAATGGTTTGCCGGCGTTTTTCAAAGAATCAGTCATATTGATAACAGAATATTTTTCCCAGTTCGTATTAGTTTTGTTTTTAACGCCGAGAACTTTAGCAATGCTGAAAGAAACAGAAGAGGCTTTCAAATCCAAAACGCCGCTAATACTTCCCGCTGCTTTAAACTCTTTATGATTAAGACAAAACAAATACAATGCGCCGTGTCCGCCCATACTGAGTCCCGTTATAAAAAGTGCCGTAGAATCCAAAGGTAAATTTTTTTTCAATTCCGGCAACAAATCCTCACGGAAAAAACTTGCATATCTTAAACTCGGCCGTATAGGAGAGTCAAGATACCAAGATTCTTTGAAACCGTCAGGACAAATCAGAATCATAGAAAACTCATTTGATAATTTTTGTAAATTACAAATGTTTCCCCACTGACGAAAACTCCCGTCATAACCATGAAGAAGGATTACGGCCGGATACTTTTTAAAAGAAGAATAATTTTCGGGCAAATAACAGTTTACCGTATCACAACCCAAGGGATAATTTTCGGTTTTAACAATCAACTGTTTTTGTGAAAACACTGGAAAAACGAAAATCATTAATTCTAACAATATTAACAGTCTTTTCTTCATCTTTTAGTTTAAATGTTTTTTTACAGCTCTCAACAAAGATTCTATTGTTTGCTGATTATAATTCAACACCGCAGCCTTGTTCAACGCCTCGATTGACTCCTGATAACGTTGCATTTCGTAAAGTATAACTGCTTTGTTGTAAAAAACCTCTCCGTCTGAAGCATTAATTGCAATGGATTCATCGATTTTTTTCAAAGCGTTTGCTTTATCACCTTTATAATTGTATGCGATAGCCTCGAAATAAGGCAGTTTAGGATCGTCTTTTACAAATTTCATTGCTTCCTCCATGTAGAAAATCACTTTGTCATAATCTTTAGAAGTAATACACAAAACTCCGACTTGTTCCCAAGCGAAACGATTTTCAGGAGAAACCAAGACGCAACAGAGCAAATTGTCAAGATTTACATTTTTGCAATCAACAAATTCAAAAAGATATGCCGGTTCTTTGTCGCCGAATTGTTTAACAAGTTTGAGCGAATAAGGATATTTTGCCGTCAGATTTCTAAGAGAATAGCGTATTGTCGTGATAGTCTTGCCGTTGAGTTCGTAAGGGTTAAGCCTTAAATTAGCCATTATAACATGAGTTGCCTTAATCGAATCCAAAAGATAATGCTGCATGGAATCCGGGTCGGAAGAATAAAGTTTGTAAATACCGTAGAATTTCACATTTTTATTACCTTGAGATGCCATCCAAGACATTTGAGATTTTCTACACGCAATAACCGAACCCTGAGGAAGATTTTCGCTTGCCCACTTGCTTGCAGTCATATAGTTGCGCCAATCATCGGTATAAGAGGTATAACTTCCGGTATCAAAATTATTGCTCAAATCGAAATCACCTTTAGCAAAAGTCTGACGGGCAACAAGGAAGAAAATAACGGCAACAAAAATTTTGGAAACAATTTTATCTTTGTATTCAAAAGCCTGATTCAAAGTGTAAATTACAAGACCTGCAATCATCGGGAAATAAATCATAATAAGACGTTCCTGATCCCAAAGTTTTTGAACCATAAAAAATGTAACACCGACCATAACGATGACGTAAGCAAAAACAACAAAAAGTTTACGATTTTTCTTAAAAATGTAAACTCCGACAGCTAAAAAAATTATGATTATAATTACAGCCAATGTATAACTATATTTTCTTGCGTCATAATCCATAAAACCGAAAAGTTTCATCAAATGTTTAGAAAGGTACAATGCACAGTTGTCATAAAACCTTTTAAAGAAACCGCCCAAAGTTTCATAACCGTATTGAGGTTTGTAAGGATTAACGAGAAAATTAGCATCGAGTTGTTCCATAAAACTTACGGAAGCCTTGTTCCAAACGATTTTTCTGTAAAGCGAAACCAATAAATGAAAAACGGCGGTTGCTGAAAAAAATACGATAGCCGGCTTTTTCTTTTTTTCAATTAATAATAGTATGAAAATCCCCGGCACAAGAGCTACGGCAACGCTTCTGACTTGAAATGTCAAATACGCCAAAACCGCCAAAGAGGAATAAGCAAGAATTATTTTTTTCGTGTACCCTAAACTTTCCCTCCAACTTTCCTCTTTTTCAGAAAATTCAAAATAAAGGTAAAGCAACAAGGATTGCATAAACATAAACATCGGCTC
>JAEEGL015352961.1_pt1 | contig 26640 bp, 16 predicted proteins | sample 9134231 | NCBI WGS metagenome assembly JAEEGL01 (sample SAMN16246548, study PRJNA631951) | gut metagenome | biome: gut microbiome; feature: rumen; material: fiber-attached | host: Bos | place: Iran: Karaj | collected 2018-10 | reverse complement strand
TTCGGGATCACTCAGTGACGTCATCTTTACGGACTTTAAGGTATAATCCGACACATACTTTACGGCAACGGATATGACCGCTATGTCCTCCTTGGCATCCGAGCCCTTGACCATGGAATCATACGACACACCGTCGTTGAACTTAACTATCAGCTCCTCAGCATCCGCCACCACATGACTGTTGGTGACTATCAGGAGTTCTTCATCGTTCTGTCCCACTATAACGCCCGAGCCGCTGGCCTGGCTCTCAAACTGCTGGGGCATACCCCAGAAAGATTCGTAATACTGTACGGATTTACTGGTGATGGCTACTATACAGGGAAGGTTCTCTTCCACTATAGCGGAAACATCCACCACTTCGATCCCGTCCCTGCCGCTTTTTCCTTTGGTGTCGGCAGTGGCTATCTCGCTTTTCGGAGCATCCTTTTTCTCTGACTCCTTCTTTTCCCCGTCATCCTCATCGTCCTCATCATCCTTGTCATCATCAATGGGGCGGGCGGATTCTATCCTGGGGAAATCATCCGGTCCAAAGGTCTCAAAACTGTGAGACGTCTGTATATCGATATTGGAAAGGATCTTATTTCCTATCTGGAAGATACCAAAGATGATCACGCCTGCCACAACACCGAAAATAAGTGCACAGGCCAGAGCTGTGAGCAGCTTTTTCCAGAAACTGCCGCCGCTTTTCTTTTCACGCGTGACCCGGCGTCCGGAAGCTGTCCCGGCTGTATAGGCAGAACCGGCTGTATAAGCTGTGGCTCTGTTTCCGGCGGCATAAGCGCTTTGTGAACTATCGTTCACCGCACTTTGTCCGGCAGAACCGGCTGAAGTACCCATACCGGCCGATGCGCCCGATGCAACCGTCCCCGTTGACATTCCCGTACCTGATGCAGCAGAAGCCGTCGATGAAAACGTACCTGCCGTCCCACTCTCCTGAGAAGGGGATGTATCATTCTGTGTACTGCCGTAAGAAAAAGGCACAGGCTCCTTAGGTGCCTCCGACGAAGAACTGTCGGAAGTGTCTGTCATACCTTCAGGTATCTTTCCGTAAGTTTCATCATTATACATAACTGCTTCCTCCTCTAAAAGCCATCTCTAAATCTGAAAAAGAGGATAACAGCAAATTGTGTTCAAATTATGTCCAAAAGGTGAAAGCTTCGTCATCATTGCCTGCGGCCACGGTTATTTTCCTCCTCGGTCTTTCCGTATCCGGCGTAAACATTCACAGGCACCTCGTTTTTATCCCAGTATCTGTACCAGTAGGTACGGTTTGCCGTCAGCTTCAGGATCACCTTTTTCCCCAGCTTTTTATAATTCTTTCCCAGCTTATATCCCAAGAGCTTGCAAAAGCTCTGATAGAAAAGCTTTGGAACGAGATAGGGCTTTTTAATATCCATGAGATAATTGACGGTCTCCTTTATAAGGCGAATCCCCTCACTCTCGCTTTTGACATCCCCGAACACTTCGGGGTGATCCGCCTGGGATACTCCCATGTCAAAATTCCTGTGGAGCTGACGGATGCCGCTGTAATTATGGGAATGTATCACCTTTGCCCCGGCTGCATAAGCCACCTTCTGTCCACTCTTTATCACCTTTGCGGCAAAGAGCATGTCTTCATTGAAAATAGTGAAATTGATAAAGCCTCCCAGCTCATCAAAGGCGTACTTCTTGTATGCCGCGCAGGCGTTTGAACAAAAATACGTCTTGATCCCCAGCTGGGGGAGGTCCTTTGCGCTTTTGACCAGAGGCCGGTCAGGATAATTAAACCTTCTGGAACAGGTCTCTATCGGATCCGCATCGGGGGCGGCGATCTGTCTGGCGTAAGAGACCACCACCTCCTTATCCGTCATGGGGCGGACAAGTTCCTCTATCATATGTTCGTCAGCCGGAATGGCATCCTGTGTCATAAAGACCATGATATCCGCATCAGAACGCTTTGCGCCCTGATTTCTGGTGCGGCCATGGTTAAATTCCCTATGGGATATATTTTTGATTCGTATCTCGGGATATTTTTTCAGATAATCCGTTCCGTAGAATAAAGAATTGAGGTATTTCTCTTCAGTGTTGATCAATATGATCGCCGATGGCTTCACAGTCTGCTCTTCCAGAGCTTCTATGATCTCGAGAAGCCTCTTATCCGGCTTATATGTGGGTATGATCACATCTATACTTATCTGAGCCATTATTGACCACCTAAATATTTCGCCTTATCCGCCGCGACCTTATCGCTTATCTCCATGACTCTGGCGGTAGGTGTATATGAATCCTCTCCGTACATGAAGGTGTGAAGAGTCTTTACATCCTCGGCAAAATTTTCAGCCACTACGCAGCTGCCTGCCTTACCCATGGTCCCGGTCACCCTGTTGAAGGGAAAACCGTCTCCGGATGTGACCTGATAAGTGGATGCCTTGGAAGCATAAGCCACCAGGTCGGCAGAAGAAAATGAAGTCATTATCCTGGGGAACAGAGTATCAATGGCCGAATTCAGCTGAGACACCGAAGCCTTGGAAGCCTTCTGGGACAGCTTCTGAAGCACAGTCCTCTGTCTCTCTGCCCTCTCAAAATCATTGCCCACATATCTGATACGGCAATAGGCAGTAGCCTGAAGGCCGTTAAGGTTCTGAAGTCCCGCGGAAGTCACGGGGGTGTAATCCACTCCCGGGGTAGCGGTATAGGCCTGCTCTCCGAAGGCATTGAGTCCGTCCTCTTTACCCACCATGGAGATCTGATAATTGTTAAGATGCTCTATCTCAGCATCCTTTACGTCTATCTCCACGCCTCCGAACAGATCTATCAGATCTATCAGCGCATAAAAATCAACCGTTATATAATCCCTGATATCTAAATCCAGGCAGGTGTTCAGCATCTGGACAGCCTGTTCCGGGCCGCCTCTGGAATAAGCCATATTGGCCTTGTTATAGGTATCGTTTCCCACGTTACAGTAGGTGTCCCTGAATACGGAACAAAGCTTTATCTCACCGGTAGCTTCATTCAGTCCCGCGATTATTATGGTATCGGTCCTGTTTCCCTTTCCCAGTGTCTTGTTTCTGGAATCCACACCGAAAAGGGCGATGGTGGTATAACCGGACATATTCCAGTCACCGCCCTGCTGTGCGGCCCCTTCCGCCATCTCGGTAAGCTCATCGTTTATACTCAGAGCAGCGTCCGTCTGCCCTATGGTCTCATCCTTCTGGATCTTATCGCCCTTTATCACGACAAAGGCCACGCCCAGCATGATGAGCAGGACCAGGAATTCCGCAAAAAGCAGGAACAATTTAAGTTTTTTATTTCTGCGCCTTTTACCCTTAGATCTCGATGTTGCCATCTTTTTCACCTGTATGGATCATATCCCTGAAATACAACTATCACTTGTACACACTCCGGGTAATGATACTACATTTGGGGCATAAATGTCAAATCACACCGCGTATTATCTCCACGATCCGGACACATTCCTGGGCATCCAGATTGTCTATAGCTTCGCAAAGCACTCCGATATGCTCTGATGCACCGCCGGGGAGTGCATGTCCTTTTAGCTCATCCCTGACTCTTTCCATCTCATCCATATCAAGTTCATCACAGGCCTGCAAAAGCTGCCCCAGAAGTGAGTCAAGCTCCTCAGCCGTCAACTGTTCCAACTCCTCAGGGGCTGTCTCCTCAGGAAAATACGGGGAAAGTCTGTTAAGCAGAGCCCGATAGTCCTCCAGGAGACCCTCCGTAGCGCCATGGATAAATTCCAGATCATCCGCCTTGCCTGCCTTCTCCAGTTTCTCTGCCAGATCCCCCAGCCCGGCGGCGCCTATCTGGCGGGAGCTGCTTTTAAGAGCATGGACTTTGATGGTGTAATCCTTCCAGTCTCCCTTGTCATAGGCCGTCCTTATATCCTGATATTTTTTATCTCCCGACCTGTAATATTCCTCAACTATCTTATTGTACAGAGCAGGCATCCCTATGGCGGCGATGGCTCCATCCACATCAAGGCCGTCATAATATATGATATCGCCTCCCGATGCGGCTTTGGACTTCGCTGTCTCACTCTCCTGTTCCTCAGGATCTATGTCCACTATCTTTTCGGAAGGAAGAGCCCGCTTTACCGCCAGGATCAGTTCCCTTATATCTATGGGCTTGGTGACCAGATCGTTCATACCCTCCTTTAAGAACATATCCTTAGCCCCTTCCATAGCGTTTGCCGTAAGGGCGATAACAGGCGTTAACCTGGCGGAAGGTATTGACTTCCGGATAATATGCGTGGCTTCTATCCCATCCATTTCCGGCATCATGTGGTCCATAAAGATGATGTCAAATTTCTGTTCCCTGACCATTTCTATCGCCTTCAGTCCGCTGTCGGCCGAGAATACCTTTGCCTTAAGCGGGGCCAGAAGGCCCTCCGCAATGGTTATATTTATCATATTGTCATCCACCACAAGGAATTTTGCCTCCGGCGTGATAAAGTCTATGACAAAATCCTTCCTGTCTTCTTCATGGAAATGCTTTATCTCCCTGTCATTCAGGATCATCACAAAACCGGGGGTGGTCAGCGGCCGTCTCATTACCCGCAGATTAGGCTGGGAGGGAACGAAAGAAGCTCCGAACTTTTCCAGGATGACACCTGTAACGGACGGATTTTTGTCAAGAAAGGCTTTGATCTCCTTTTCATAGATCTCAGGCTCAAAGAAGATGTAATCCTTTTTTTCCCCGGGAACATATTCCTTAAGGGATGATATGAACCTGCTGTCCAGTCCCAGCTTATCCGCACCGTCCTCAAAAGCCTGTCTCATATCCTGATTGTCCAAAATACAGATAATACGCTTACCCGAAGCCTCATCCACCAGAATATCCTCTTCGGGATCCGCGATCTTCTGAGGAATATTGAAATAGAAATCGGAACCTTTGCCATATTCGCTGGTGACCCCCATGCTGCCGCCCATGGCCTCACAGAGCTTTCTGGATATGGCAAGTCCCAGACCCGTACCCTCCTTGGATCTGTTGCGCTTTGAATCAACCTGCTGAAAACTGACAAACAGTTTTCCCAGATCTTCTTCCTTTATGCCCTGGCCTGTATCAACCACATGATAATTAAGCATAACCTCATCATCACCCATCTTTTCTCCCGTGACGATTATCTTCACCGTACCGTGTTGGGTAAACTTGATGGCATTATTGGCGAGATTTATGATGATCTGACGGATGCGCATGGCATCGCCCTCAAGAACACGGGGAATATACCCCTTGGTGATGACAAAAAGCTCCAGGGGCTTATCCCCTACTCTTGTCATCAGGACATTTGCAATATCGTTTATCTCGGATAAGGGCTCGTATTTCTCCGGAAGGATCTCCATCTTACCCGATTCTATCTTCGACAGGTCAAGAATGTCATTGATGATGTTCAAAAGACTGTGACCGGAATTCTGGATCTGTCCCAGATACTCCCTCACATTATCCGGCAGATCCTCACGCAGGGCTATCTCCGCCATACCGATGACCGCGTTCATGGGCGTACGGATCTCGTGAGACATATTAGCAAGAAAGTCAGACTTCATCTTTGCTGCCCGCTCCAACTCTCTGTTGGCCCGGGCCATGGCCTTCATCTCCTGAATGGATTCGGTGGTATCATGGAAGATATACATGGTGGCATAGATCCTGTCCCTTACCGCCAGTTCCACGCATCTGACCTTAAAATAGACATCCTCATCCCCCTTATGGCAGACCTGAACCAACTGACGCTCCACCTTTACGGTATCGTTTATCCATTCCGTCAGCTTATTCTTATCCCTGAAGCTTTCGTACAGTTCCTCGGGAAGCTCTCTCTTTATCACGTCATTCATATGGATGAGATCCCTGTGTTCATTATACAGGATAACTCCGTCGCTCATGTCATTGGTAAAGCTTCTGAAGGCCCAGGCCCTAATCCTGTCCGTCAGGTAAAAATTGGATACATAAAAGCCGACAAAACAGAGGAGATCGGCTCCCAGACAATCCACCCACAGCGGAACAGCCTTTCCTGATAAGATCAGCCAGAATAATCCCGCAAAGACCTGATAAACCATGACCGCAATAAATCCGTAGCGGAACATCATCGCGGATTCCTTATAGCAGATCACCAGCACATAAATGAGAAGAAGACTGTTTAAAAGACAAAGGAACCCGAAAAATCCCAGGCTGAAGAAAGAAGGCTTCGGATTGATGTCACAGGCCATCCACCAGCTGCTTCCCAAAAATTGGCGTCCCGAGATCTCTATATTCCGCATCAGAATTAATATGACTGCCAGAATGACGGTCTGGGCCACACATAACCACAGGGAGCGCTTCGAAAACAGACTGCGTTCCTTAAACCTGCACAGGATGCAGATAGACTGAAGCACAATGAAATAAAGCCATATATGACAAAGATAGTACACTGCCATGGATATACGGGCGACAGTTGCATTCCCCGCAAAGATCATGGCAAAACAGGCAAAATTGCTACAGGCCGTCAGCAGCGCCATCAGGATATATCCGGCATTATTCCGCTTAAGCCTGGCGGAATACACCATACAAAATATACATAATGCTCCCAAAACAAGAAATAATATGCCAAAAATCATATCATGCCCCCTGTTCGCTTCGCTCAGAATGACATCGGGAAACGAAGTCCTTAATATTAAAAATCCTTCAACCGCCCCGGGATGACTTTCTCTTTCGTCATCCTGAGCGCAGCAAAGGATCCTTAATACGCGTTTTCATTCACAAAGCCCTTTATCACCGTCATCAGCAGTATCTTAAGGTCAAAAAGCATGGTCCAGTTTTCAATGTAATATATATCATGCCGGATCCGCTCCTCGATGGATGTATCTCCCCGAAGTCCGTTGACCTGCGCCCAGCCGGTAAGACCGGGTCGAACCTGATGCTTTATCATATAGCGCGGTATCTCTTCCTTAAACTTTTCCACGAACTGGGTACGCTCGGGCCTGGGTCCCACCAGTGACATATCCCCTTTGAGGATATTGAATATCTGGGGCAGCTCATCCATACTGGTATGCCGCAGGATCCTGCCTATCTTCGTCACCCTGTCATCATCCTTTTTAGTCCAGGCTTTTTCCTCCTCATCCGGATCCTGGACCACCATGGTACGGAATTTATACATTTTAAATGGCCTGTTATGTAAACCAACCCTTTCCTGAGTGAAGATCACAGGGCCCTTGGAAGACAGTTTAATGGCTATTGCGCTGATGATCATTACCGGCGAGAAGATGACCAGCATCACCAGTCCACCAATTATGTCAACCAATCTCTTCATCACCATATTGACCGTATTTGTAAGGGGAACATGGCGGATATTTATGACGGGAAGTCCCTGAAGATCCTCCATATACGCCCTTCCCGAGATAAAGCTGTTGTAATCCGGAATGAATTTGGTGTGGACTCCGGATTTCTCACACAGGCCCACCACCCTTTCCAGCTCCTCATACTGATCCAGGCTCAGGGTTATGGCGATCTCGTCCAGCTTGTTCTCGGGCAGGATGACCTCCAGATTCTCTATCCTTCCCAGGACCTTCACGCCCTTGTACATGGTACCGGCTTCCTTGCGGTTATCCAGGATGCCCCTGATCACATAGCCCCACTGGGGATTCAGACGGATCTTGTTGATATACTGCTCCGCAGATTTTGAATATCCCACCAGCAGCACATAGCGGAGGTTAAAGCCTCTTCGTCTGAAGAATCTCATGATATATCTGATGATGTTCCTCACCAGGGTTTCCAGAATTATGTCAACCACCCAGAAGATGGCCAGCACACCTCTGGAGATATCGTTCTGGTGAACCACATACATGAATACGATGAACACCAGCACACCTATGGAATTCACCTGGATGATGGAGAAAAGCTCCTTCTTTCGACCGGACATGCGCCTGGAAGAGTACAAATCATACTGATAGTACAAAAGAAGGAACATGGGTACTATCAGAAGGAGATACATGTTATATGAGCTCATGGGCAGATGGTTGATGGAGTCATCATACCATCTGGGCGAGAATCTCAGGGTGTATCCCGTGATATATGAAATTACGATTATTGCCGCATCTATGACAACCTGAAGACGGTTGAACAGCAGCTGATTATCTCTTATCAATTCACTAGCCTCTTGAACATGCCTGCCCAGATATCAAACTGGATCCTGACATAATTCTTAAAATTCCTGCTGTCATAATTCACGTGAAGTCCTTCGTGACACAAAAGATACCCGCGCTTAATCCCCGAAAGATAGGGACGCCCGTAACCCTTTACGATAAAAAACAGAGCCTTGATCCCAAAACCTATCACAAGGAGAGGAAGATTGATCAGAAGCTGGAGAAGGGGCATATTCTTGAACACGATATAGACGTTGTTCCTGGCGGAAAGCCTCACCTTGAAGTCGTTATACCTGCTGCCGGAGGAACCGCTTCCCGCATGATATACCACTGCCTCGGGACAGTATACGTTTTTATAACCCATGATCCTGGCCCGGTAGCCCATATCCACATCCTCCAGATAGGCAAAATGGTATTCGTCAAAATAACCTATCTCATCCAGGATGCTCTTTCTGTATATGGCGCAGCCGCCGCAGGCCGCAAAGATCTCACAGGGTTTTTCATATTTGCGCAGCTTTACGCTCTTGTCCTTGCCCCTGGCATAAGCCCAGCCAAAGGCGCTGTACAGATCTCCCGCCCCATCAAGAAGCGCAGGATCGTCCATCTGTATCATCTTGGAGGCCACGGAGAATATCCTGTCGTCGCTCTTTATGGTCTCAAGAAGCTTTTCGGCCAGATCTGCCTGTGCCCTGGTGTCGTTGTTGATAAGAAGGATATACGGGGCCTTTGCCAGCTTTATCCCCTCGTTCACAGCCCTGGAAAAACCATAATTCTGATCCAGGGGAAGCACGACAACACTGTCATCAGCCTCAAGAGCCATAAGGGAACTGCCATCCTCGGAAGCATTGTCCACCAGGATGATCTCCATCCTGTCGGCTATAGTCTGTGCCTTAAGGGAAGCGATACAATCCTTTATATATTTTTTCCCGTTGTAATTCGGGATGATCACACTCAAATCCATCGTCATATTCTCTTTAAAACAATTCCGGGCACATAAACGGTAAGTCCGCCGCTGCCCTTCTTTCTCACGCAATAGGCGCTGCCGTCTGTCTCATTCAGATCCCTGTTCATGGCCAGACGGTGCATCACCCCCGAATCCCACCATTTTCTGCCGCGGCCCTCACCCTCTTCGATCCTGCCCCGCTTATCCAATATACGAAAAACCAGGGCATTGACTTCGGGTCTGGTAAAATAACCCAGGGCGGCCTTTTTCACATCACAGCCAAGCTCCTTAAGATCCGGAGGGATATTGAATTCCAGTTCCTCTTCCTTTACCCCGTCCTTATACCTTACCACATAAAAACCCAGATGCTCCGAATGCCTGACCGAAACATTCAGGTGCCGGTTCTTTAAATGATACAAAAGGGCCATCCGCCCGGCCTCGTAGGCATAATCCTTGGAAAGGGGATTCTCGGCGGTGGAATTGGTATGTACCCTCCAGTGATACAGGACCTTAGGTATATGGACCACATCTCGGTGAACGCCCGATAACTGCCCCTTATAGAAGCCGTTTTCCCTGAACAGCCTGTCAACACACCTCAGGATAAGGTCATAATCCTGGGCGCCGTCATATTTCCTCCTAAGCCCCTTTACACTCCGCACCAGTTCCATATCCACGGCGCAAAGATGACTGATATAGTTATTGGACAAAAGAAGATCATAGTCAAAATCCGGCTTGTTGTTAGGCCGGTAGAACCTGCCTTCCCCCGCGCCGGTCTCCTCATATTTATCCTCATCCGTATAGACCAGCCTGGCGCCGGCCGAAAAAGCCTTTGCCACATGATAGAGGGCATCCGCCTCCAGAAAATCATCATGATCCGAAAAAACAGCCACACTGCCGCTTGCATGACGCAGTGCCTCGTTGGTATTGTCAGATATGCCCCCGTTGGAATTTAACTTTATGTAAACCAATCGCTCGTCGTCATATTCGCCCAGGACCTGTCTCAGATCCTCATTTCCCGATGCGTCGGCTATGATCACCTCAAAGTTTTCATAGCTCTGTATCAAAAGAGAATCCAGGAGAGTCCTGAAATGATCCTCCACCGGTTCATAAGCCGGTATCACCACGGACAAAAAGGGCATGGCCTCCCACTTTTCCTCCCTCTGGGCACTAAGCTCCTGCGCCGTCACCCTTGAATTTCTGAAAGAGGCATCATAACCGCTTTGGGCCCGCTCTTCCCGAAGGCGCTGAATACACATACGGGCCGTCTTGCGAAGTCCGTTTCTTTTCAGATATGATACTGTTTTTGTCTTTATATCAGGCATCCTTTTTTTCCAAAAAGATCTTTCTGGTCACAAAATTGTACACCATGACCACAGCCGTGGCCACTACCTTTGCCTCTATGGGCACCCAGTCCGTAGCCGTATATTCCTTATTCAAAAGTGAATATGCTCCGGCGGCCATACGGTCGATCAGAGCGTTCGTCCCGTTTACCAAAAGGGCCAGAACATTGGTCTGTCCGGCCACAAAATGATCGTTGATCAGCACGCATACCCAGATGATCAATTCGTTAAGTCCCAGACCGATCACGGAAAGGACCGCAAATATGATGAATTCCTTTGTGCGGCTCGCATCATCCTTGCGCTGAAATACAAAAGCCATACTGGCCACATAATTAAAAATAAGCGAAATGGTAAATCCAAAAAAAGCCGAGACATACAGACTGACATGGAAAACATATACCATTATGGAATAGATGGCAAAGTCTATGACAAAGGATAGTCCGCCCACGATGACAAACTTGAAGATCTGCATCATCAGCTTGCTCTTTTTATCTGCCGTCTTCTCTTTTTTCAAAACTTTTAATCCTCCATAACCCGATAGTAGTAAGCACAGTCAGTGCATAATATAAAACCCCCGCTGCCGCCATGATAAAACCGGCCTCATGAAATACCCTTATCAGATAGAATATGACCAAAAGAGCGGCAAGGTACAGGATCATATCCGGGCTTTTTAATATCCGTTTTACAGAAATGTCATCCGCCACAGATCCCGGTACGCCCGCAGATTTCCTCCTGATAAGAGCCGACACTGTCAGCCATACTCCCGGTGCACACAGAGCCAGGACAAAATAATCATAGATCCTGTGATAGGTGATCACCATGGACCACAGCATAAGGACAGTCAGAAGTTCCCTGTCAAAGCCCGCCGGAAACATAAGGACATATACAAAAAGCAAGGCCATAAACAGGGCTGTCAAAAGGACTGACTTCGAAGCCAGATCAGGGGTTATACGGCCCATGACCGCTCCTATGTCAAGGCTCCCTCCCCCTGCAAGCCATGAAGCCACCTCCAGAGGTTTTTTGATCATGTTTATAAAACTGTCATTAAGCCAGACAGCGGAGAATGCGGTCAAAAGCACATGGGGCACCAGGGCCGGGCAAAGAATGTCATATCTTCGCTTATACACATAATACAGCGCCAGAGGAGCCGTCAGCGTATACTTAAAAAAGGATACCGCAAGGCACAGGGCCGAAAGCAGGATCAGAAACCATTTCCTGCTGCCCGGACCATCCTTTGAACGTTCAGCCAAAGCTACGGACAAAAGGAAAAACGTGAGGGCAAATATGGTATGCTGACCCACGCCTATATGGTTTCGCCAGGGCATCCCGGATATCATGGCCAGGACCACAATGATACACTCTTCCCTGTATCCGGATTCAAAAAACAGCCTGTAGAACAGCCACGCAAGGACAGCCGTGAATACCAGGTTCGAAAAAAGCCAGGCGTATCTGGCTGCCAGCGGCGGCAAAAGCGTATATGGATAAAGTATCCACAACAGGGACGGAAACTGATTGGCCTCCATCTGCAGGTAATAATCTTCATATCCCAGACTCTTAAGCTCATCCGTGGGATTCAGCGAAAGATCATAGGGATTCATCCTTAAAGTCAGTACCTTGGCCGCATCCCACTGAAAATCCTGACTGTACATTACAGCATTCTTACAGCCCTGGATGAGGGATATCAAAGCCAGGGCTGCAAGTATCAGCATAATAAAATATTTGAATCTTTTTAATTTTGTATTATCCAAATCACCTTTCAAGATGGATCTTTCTTTCACTCAAGTATGGGCGCACAGGCCTTTGCCAGGACCTCTTTTTTGTCCTCGGCGTCCTTAAGATCCTTACCCTTTGTGGTATAATATATCTTTATCTTGGGCTCCGTACCTGAAGGTCTGACGATCACGCTGGACCCGTCCTCCAGTCCGTATATCAGAACATTTGCCCTGGGAAGTCCCGTCTCTTCAGGCTTTTCAAAATCCTTCACCGATGATACCTTGACTCCCGCAAAGTCCTCAGGTGCTTTTTCACGAAGGTTCTTCATGATGCCTGACATCTTGTCCATGCCGGAAAGACCGGGGAATTCAAAGGAATCCACCTTATTCAGATAGCGTCCGTACTGGGCGTATATCTCCTCCAGCCTCTGCTTGATGGAGGAGCCTGTGCTGCGGTAATATGCGGCCATCTCGCAGATGAGCATGGAAGCTATGACTGCGTCCTTGTCACGCACATAAGGGCCTGCCAGATATCCGTAGCTCTCCTCGAAGCCGAAAATGAATCTGTCGGTCTGTCCTGCCGATTCCAGCTTCGCGATCTGATCTCCGATCCACTTAAAGCCTGTCAGCACGTGACGAAGCTCCACCCCGTAATGCTCTGCCACTGCATCTGCAAGGGGCGTGGATACCAGCGACATGACCGCCACCGGATCCTTGGGCATGGTTCCCTGTTCCTTGCGTCCCGCACAGATATAATCCAAAAGCAGCACGCCCATCTCATTGCCCGAAACCAGCTCATAGCTGCCGTCGGGACACTTCATGGCGATGCCCACCCTGTCTGCATCGGGGTCTGTGGCCAGCATCAGATCCGCGCCGGTCTCTTTAGCCAGGTCCAGGCCATACTTAAGGGCCTCAAAGATCTCGGGATTGGGATAAGGGCAGGTGGTAAAATATCCGTTAGGATATTCCTGCTCCGGTACTATGGTGATATCGGTGATACCTATATCCGACAACACCTTTGTCACAGGCACAAGACCGCTTCCGTTGAGGGGTGAATAAACCAGCTTAAGGCCCGAGTTCTTTGCCACGCCGGGTCTCACCTGTCTGGACTCTATGGCATCGTAGAATGCCTTTTTACAATCATCTCCCACAAACCGGATAAGTCCCTGCTCCACACCCCGGGCAAAGGACATATATTTCGCACCGGTGAGCACATCGGTCTTTTGTATCTCATCATACACTATGGCTGCGGCATCATCCGTCATCTGGCAGCCGTCGGGGCCATAGGCCTTGTATCCGTTATATTTTGCGGGATTATGGGAGGCGGTGACCATGATGCCGGCGTTACAGTTGTAATAACGTGTGGCAAAGCTGAGGGCGGGCACGGGCATCAGAGCATCATAGATGCGCACCTTTATGCCGTTTGCCGCCAGAACTCCGGCTGCCTCCTTTGAGAAAACATCACTCTTTAACCGGCTGTCGTAAGATATGGCCACTGTCTGTGTGCCGCCCTGGGTGAGGACCCAGTTTGCCAGCCCCTGCGTAGCCTGACGGACCACCCAGATATTCATCCTGTTGGTCCCGGCTCCCAGTGTGCCGCGCAGTCCGGCGGTACCGAACTTGAGCGATACCGCAAACCTTTCCTTTATCTCATCGTCCTCTCCCTGTATGCCCAAAAGCTCGGTCCCCAGATCGGGATCCATAAGGTCAAAGGAAAGCCAGCGTTCGTATTCTTTGTTGTACATACCCCAGATACCTCCTGTTTCATAAAAAAACTACCCCTTATTTTACCATATGCAGCGGGATTATTCAACATTTGTACTGCTTCGTCACTCCGACATGAGCTTTGCTATCACGTCCTTCTTAAGCAGTTCCAGCTTCCGGGCTCCGTCCTCAAGGGAAGTCCCCTTCACCCCCATATAAAACTTTATCTTAGGCTCCGTGCCCGAGGGTCTGACGCAGCACCAGGAATTGTTTTCAAGCTCGAAATACAGCACGTTCGAAACGGGCAGATCAGTGGGAGTCTTTTCACCGGTACCAAGATCCGTCCTCTCCCCTTTCTCATAGTCCCTGAGAGCCAGAACCTTCAAGCCGCCGATCTCCTTTGCCGGCTCACTGCGGTTTTTATCCATTATGGCCTTTATCTGTCTGGCGCCGTCTATACCCTTCAGGGTGACGGTATGTATATCCTCCTTATAGTATCCGTATTCCTCATAGATCCTCTTCATCTCATCCCAGAGAGTCACACCCTTGCATGCACTGTATGCAGCCACCTCGCACAGGCACATCACAGCCACCACGGCGTCCTTGTCCCTGGAATGGGTACCCGCCAGACAACCGTAGCTCTCCTCCAGTCCAAAGACATAATCATAAGTATTTCTCTCCTTGAACCATTTGATCTGTTCACCGATGTATTTAAAGCCTGTGAGAGTCTCGATACAGGTAACGTCATATTTTTTTGCCACCTCAAAAGCCAGATTGGTGGTGACGATGGTGGTCACAAGGGCAGGCTTTTCAGGCATGATCCCAAGCTTCCTTCGCTCCCTTAAGATATACTCCGCTATCAGCATGCCGGACATATTGCCCGTGAAAGGTATATACTCTCCCGTTTCCTTATCCCTGGCATAGATCCCCAGTCTGTCCGCATCCGGATCCGTGGCCAGGACTATGTCCGCATTCTTTTTCTTTGCCAGCTTAAGGGCCAGGGTGAAGGCCCTGGGATCCTCGGGATTGGGGTATTCCAGGGTGGTGAAATCCGGATCGGGCTCCTCCTGTTCGGGAACCACCTACACCTTTTCAAAACCAAGCTCCTTAAGGATCCGTTTCACGGGAAGATTTCCGGTCCCGTTAAAGGGTGTATAGACTATGGACAGCTTGTCGGATGCCTCTTTGATCATTTCGAGATGGATGATCTGCTTTTTCAGTTCAGCCATATATTTATCATCCAGCTCTTTCCCTATTATCTCATATAAGCCCTTTGCCACGGCTTCCTCCTTATCCATGGAAAGCACCTTGGCATAGTCGGTCACAGCCAGTACTTCACTGATTATCTCCTTGTCCCGGGGAGCCGTGATCTGAGCGCCGTCCTCCCAGTAAACCTTGTATCCGTTGTACTCGGGGGGATTATGGCTGGCCGTGATCATCAGTCCCGCCGTACACCCCAGTTCTCTCACTGCGTATGACAGCATGGGTGTGGGATGAAGGCAGTCAAAGACATAAGCTTTTATCCCGTTGGCAGCCAGGTTCAGGGCGGCTTCATCGGCAAATTCCGGGGACAGACGGCGCGAATCATAGGATATGGCCACGCCTTTATCCTGTGTACCCGCCTTTTTTATATAATTGGCCAGGCCCTGGGTAGCCTTCCTGACCACATAGATGTTCATTCGGTTTGTACCGGCGCCCAGTACACCTCTCAGACCTCCGGTCCCGAATTCCAGTTCCCGGTAAAACCTGTCCTCGATCTCCTTTTCATCGCCGGCAATGGACCGGAGCTCAGCCTTTGTATTTTCATCAAAATACGGGTCATTAAGCCAAAATTCATATTCTTTTCTGTAATCCATTTTTTTCTCTCCTACCTGATCATTTTGCGCAGCTGCATCCTGCTGACCATATGTATCAAAATATCCACGGGAGCCACATAGGCAAGCGCCATGGCTATCCTCACCGTAAGGGACGGGATTATGATCTTCCGTCTCATTTTCATCATCTTAACGGCATAAGCTGCACAGCTCATGGCGCTTATACCGGGAATGGCAAAATCCACATTGGCCACGGAATCAAATTCCGTATCCACCGGTCCGGGACACAGACAGCCCACATAGATCCGGCTGTTCTTATCCTCCAGTTCCTTTTGTATGGCACGGGTCAGAGAGACCACATAGGACTTGGTGGCGTAATAGGTGGCCATATAAGGACCTGCGGGCATGAGCCCCGCCACGGAACCCACATTCAACAGATATCCCATTTTCTGGATCCTGAATTTGTTCAGCACACGCTTTGTCAGATAATGGAGAGCCATGACGTTCACTTCGATCATGTCCATTTCCTTCGACACGTCCGTTTCCCCGAAATCCCCGCAGTCGCCAAAGCCCGCGTTATTGATGAAGATGCCCACATTCACATCCCAGATCATGTCCATGAGCCTGTCACAGGCTTTTACATCCGTCACATCCATGGGATGGACCAGGCAGAATGCATCGGGATGCATATAGGGCTCCACTTTGTTCTTGATCTCGTTCAGCTTATCCTTCCTTCTGGCTGTAAGCAAAAGCGAATAACCCTCCTTCGCCAGAAGCAGGGCAAAGGCTGCACCGATCCCGGAACTGGCTCCCGTTATAACGGCATATGCTTTTCTGTTTTTCATTATTGAACTCCTTTTCCATGATCCATTTTACAATTTGCCCGGCACTGTCAGGATTCTTCCTGTTGCTTCGCTCAGAATGACAACCGGAGGATCACTCAGAATGACAGCAGGTATACCGCACTCAGATTGACAACCGGAGGATCGCTGATACGTCGGTCAATATCACGTCTTCGGGCAGATCCTTACCGCAGGCGGCAAAAATATATTCACGGTCTATATTATAAAGCCTCAACGAGCAGTCCGCAAGGCAGTCAAGACCTGTGACCTTCATATCCTTAAGATCCACATCAAAACCCGACAGTTCATGGGACAGGCCATAACCTGCAGCTTTGAGGCAGCTTTCCTTAAGAGCCCAGATCTCATAAAATGCTCTCTTTTTTGATCTTATGTCTTTTCCGGAGCCATCGGGGCTGCAGGATGCCAGATACGCCTTTTCACTCTCACTGAAAAACCTGTCGGCTATCCGTATATCATCATCCTTTATCTGCTGTGTATCACAGCCGTTTTCATCCTCCGACAGTATACACATCACATATCTTCCGGAATGGGAAAGGTTAAAATACAATGAACTGTTACAGGACGGGGGCAGATAGGGCTTTTTATGTTCGTTGTATATGAACTCGTCCATATCCCTGCCCACCGACACTCCCTCGTTTTTCAGAGCATGCATGAGAAGAAGAAAGGCTCCTGTCGAAAGGGCACGGTCCCTGACGAACCTGAAGCGTCTGGTCCTCTCCTGTCTCCATAAGGGAAGGAGGCTTATTGCTTTATCCAGTTTGTTTTCATCCGTGAGGGCTTCGATATCCGAAGCATAGATTTTTGCAGACATGGGTTTCTTTTCCTGTACTTTTCCGTATTTTTAATGATTCTTCGCTTCGCTCAGAATGACAGCGGTAAGGCGGTTCGCATGACAACGAGAAGGGACTCCCGCACTACAACGGGGAAGGATATCCGAAAAAAAGCGGGGTGCCGGCTCATCCTGCCGACACCCCGTAATGTTCCGCTCGGTATTACTGTGTCTTGAGATAGATAGAGATGGAAGGCGTAGCCTCTACCTTACCCTTATCCTTCTCATCGAATCTGCGCTTATACTTAAATTTAACGGATGCCTTGGTTCCCACCGAATCAGGTGCGGTTATATCCACATAGTAGAGCGTGGTATAATCGTTGATCCTTTCGGTACCTCTTCCTGCCTCTACAAAGCCCTTGGAGGTGCTCACCTCATAATCCATGAAGGAAGGCTCCTCAGGATCCAGGCTGAAGTAGAATCTCTCGGTAGCACCGGGTGACATGGGCATAGCCGAACCGGTGGTGGTACATCTGTCGTTATTGAAGTTGGAATTCTTCTTTGCGTAGATCTTCCAGTTCTTTACCACACCGAAGTTCACGTTTGTCCATACGCCCACGGTACCGTTGGAAGCCACGGGACGTACTCTGTATACATAAGACACACCTCTCTGAAGATCATGATCGTAGAAGGTTATCTGGCTGGAGCTTGCCTTATAGGTATTTGCGGAGTTCTCAGTACCGGGAACCAGATTTCCGAGGTAGGTATAGGTCCAACCGTCATCATCACTTCTTGCCACCTCATAATGATCGGTATTCTTCTTATCAGATACGGTGAACTTAACCTCCACACCGCGGCCCTTGACCACATTACCTGAAAGGGTCTTCTTCTTCTGAGACTTGTCACCGGTACCGTTATCCCAGTAAGTGGTTCCGCCGGACTCTCTGATGACCATGGTTGCGTTCATTTCCTTAACAGGCTTGGGTCCTATACAGCAGATCCTGTACTTATCCTTTATGCCGGGTGTATGATATCTCTTACCGTTTGAGGTATAGATCGAAGAAACCTTATATGCGTAGGTCACGCCGGGCTTCGCACTCTCCATATCGGCGCCGGTTCCGGGTGAAACAGTGATCTCACTCTGGGTGGAAGGATATTCCTTAAACAGATAATTTCCGGATACGGAGAACAGCTCCTCCCAATCCTCTGTACCGTCGAGCTTGTCGGCTATGGCCTGATCCTCCACGGTGATCCTTTCCATCAGATAACCCTCAGCCTTGGATACCTTGCCCCACTTAAGCTTGAAGCCGTCCATACCCTTGTCGGTAAATGACAGTGACTTGGGTGAACTGATGGTCGCATCGGAAAGAACGATGCCTGCATCATCATATCCGAAAGCCTTTCCGTTTACGGGAACTACCAGGAATCCATACATCAGTCCGCTCTTTAAGCCGCTGATGGTCGTCATCAGCTCCGTGCCGGACTTCATGTCCGCAGCGGCGACAGATGTGGCTTTCTTAAGGCCGTATTTCTTGAGATCCTTAGCCTTTACCTGGGTACTCTCACCTGACAGCAGTTCATCATAAGCCTTGATGAGCACTACGGAAGCATCGGAAACCGTGCTGTAACCGTCCTTTGTCCTGTAGGTAACGTAAGAAGTAGCACATGCGGCGCTTTCCCACTTAAGCCTTACGGACTTGGTGTTCACAGGCTCCAATATCAGATCATCCACGTCAGGGAAGGAATAATACAGATAATAATAATTGCTCATCTCAGACTTTGAAGTCTTCTTCTTTACGATTATGGAATATGACGCATGTGTCTCGGGAACCATGCCGTCGGCATTTATTCCGTATCTGGTCACACCGTTTACGACCTTAGCACGGAGGTTGGTACCCTTTACGGTCTGTATCAGCTCGTTGGAAACACCGGAAGTGGTCTTGTATACCTCATAGGTCACGGAAGAACTTCTCACATCGGAATCTGCCTGTCCGACAAAATTCTCGGAAATGGTGAACCAGATAAACGCGCCTTTGAAAAATCCGTCTCTGGCATCATTGGTTCCTTCTATATCCACGATAGTTGGTGCGGAATATCTCTCGCCGAAGCAGCCCACCTTCTTGGAAAGCTTGGAGGTGAGATCCGTGGTCTCGCAAAGAGCCGCATTTGCCTTTGCCTTCACGGTGATCCTGTAGTAACGCTTCTTCTTAAGGTTGCCCATGCCGATCATGGCCTTATCCTTATCGGTGTAGATAAAGGTACGCCTTCCGGCTACTATACCTTCCTCCAGCTGGTCATCGGTAACCTCTACAGTGGATGAACCCTTGCTAAACTTGGCATCCTCAGCACTTTCGATCACATAGGTACAACCATGTCCCATGGCAAGGAACTCTACCTCCACATTCTTGCCAATGCTGCTGGCTGTAAAGATACGTGTCGAAGGAAGCATCACATATTTATCCACAAAGTTTCCGCCTGCATCATAACCTGCAACAAAATAGAGACCAAGAGCATCGGCGTTTATATTCTTGTCAAAGAACTTCTTCTGCTTATAGGCATCGGCAAGAGTCTTTAAAACCTTCACTTCTGCACCGGTACCCACATAGCTGACCCTGGCGATCTGATAGAATTTTGCTCCGGGGATCTTGTAGCTGAGCTTTACGTTTCCGGCATTGTATTCTGCGTTGCAGACCTTGTATGAAGGATCAAATTTTGCCTTGTGTCCGTCATATACGAAGGTTGCCTTATCCGCTGCAGAGGGTTTGCCCTCCGAGCTCTCCTCCTGGAACACGGTAACGATCACATCATCGGCAGGCATATCAAATCCGATATAATACTCATAGTTTGCGGAATCCTCTGCGTAGTCAAATACATAGTCCACATCCTTGCCGCCTGCTGTTACCACGGAGCTGTAATTATATACATAATTGGATGATACGTTGAACAGGACCGTAACCGCATTTCCGGAAACCGCACGCTTTGTGGAATCACCGCTGACGGTAACCACATAATCATCTACGCCGTTCACTGTTATGCCATAGTCCTTTACAGCATCGTCACCGCCGACTATATCCTCTGCGGCAGCCTCACTGACATCTTCCACATCGGAATCATCCTCATCCTCCGCACCGGGAAGCTCTATCACATCCTCAGTGGCCAGAAGCCCGGCGTCCTCTGACTCCGTCTGTGCCTCAAACACAGACTCCTCACCCAGTACTTCGATCTCCTCGGATTCCTGAGAGGTCTCGATAACGGATGAATCCACAACAGCCTCATCAAATTCCGTAGCAGCTGCGGGGATGGTAAAGCCTGTCATCACCATCGCCACGGTAAGCAGTGCCGCTACCTGCTTTTGAAACCTTGAATTTTTAAGCATCCTGAATTTCATTTCAACATCCTTTCTGAAAAATCGTTTACATAACATAAAGCAATCACTACTACTTTACATAAGTTACGTAAATAATGCAAGGATTTTTTGCGAAATATCAAAATATATTTCGGTTTTAACAGGGTTAGACGACATTTTCAGACAATATGTCGATTAAATGTACATCATGCACAAAAAAAGAGCGAAGCGGATATCTCGAAAAGATTCTTCCTGTTGCTTCGCAACCCCTCGCCGGGGCGGCATCACATCACTTCGTAATGTGATATGCGTCGCTTCGCTCAGAATGACATGGTTTATAATTGAGAATTACGTGATCTGATCTTACAACGCCTTGTTAAGATATGCCTCCTGTTCGGGGGTCAGCACATCAATCTCCTTACCCAGGAACTTAAGCTTGCGCTGCGCCACATCCAGATCCACCTGCCTGGGCACATCTATGAGCTTTTCGGTAAGCTCGCTGCCGTGCTCCACCAGATACTTTGCGGAAAGAGCCTGAATGGCAAAGGACATATCCATGATCTCCGCGGGATGCCCGTCACCGCAGGCCAGATTAACCAGTCTGCCTTCACCCAGCACATAAAGGGTATTTCCGTTTTTAAGCTTATATCCCATGATATTGTTTCTCATGGGCGTGCTTTCCACGGCTATCTCCCTGAGCCTTGCCATATCTATCTCGCAGTCAAAATGACCTGCATTGCAGAGGATGGCCCCGTCCTTCATCTCCATGAAGTCCTCTTCGTCTATTACCTTGTCACAGCCTGTGACGGTGACAAAGAAATCTCCCACCTTGGCAGCCTCCTTCATGGGCATCACATCAAAACCGTCCATCACAGCTTCGATAGCCTTGATGGGATCGATCTCGGTGACGATGACTCTGGCTCCCAGGCCCTTGGCCCTCATGGCGGTTCCCTTGCCGCACCAGCCGTAACCGGCCACCACGACCCTCTTGCCCGCAACGATGAGATTCGTGGTACGGTTTATGCCATCCCAGACAGACTGTCCGGTGCCGTAACGGTTATCAAATAAATGCTTGCAGTCCGCATTGTTTACCCTGACCATGGGGAACTTAAGTTCACCCGCCCTGTTCATGGCTTCAAGCCTGATGATACCGGTGGTAGTCTCTTCGCAGCCACCTATCACCCCGGGGATCAGATCCTTAAGTTCCGTATGCATCATATGCACCAGATCTCCGCCGTCATCTATGATGATATTCGGTCCCGGAGTGAGCACGGCCCTTATATGTCTTTCATATTCCTCGGGATTGCAGTCATACCAGGCGTGAACCTCCAGTCCGTCCTTTACAAGGGCCGCGGCCACATCGTCCTGGGTAGACAGGGGATTTGAGCCTGTCACATACATCTGTGCACCGCCCGCTGCCAGTACCTGACATAAAAATCCCGTCTTTGCCTCCAGATGGACGGAAAGGGCTATCTTTTTACCCGCAAAAGGCTTCTCCCTGGAAAAATCATCATAGAGGGTGCGCAACAGATCGCAGTTTCTCCTCACCCACTCCAGTTTTCTGTAGCCTGACTCCGCCAGATTAATGTCTCTTATCTCACTTGCCATTTTTTCCTCCTCTTACTCATTCAAATATATTGCTTTGCCTGCAACGGCGGCAGACTTTTCGCTCAGACAGAAGATCAACCCGACATGTGCTTCTTCATCCTGAAGCACAATCTGTTCAATATTTTACCACATATCACTCTTTCATAACAAGCCGGCCCCCGTGGCGGGAGGGGTCCCCGGAAAGATAAAACAGGAAAGATAACAGGACAATGGCGGCGAACGTCAGGATCAAAGCGGTCTTTATCATGGGATTACGATATCTGAGCTCTATCTCATGACTGCCGCCGCCTGTACTTAACGCCGTGCACATCAGATCATCCACAAAGGTATCTGCCGGCTGTCCGTCTATATATGCAGAAAAACCTTTTGAATAAGGCAGCATGATCACAGCCTCATCATTCCCGTTATCGGCAGTGGTAAACTTAAGTATTCCCTTTTTATTGTCCCATACGACATTCTGTGCGGGGGATAGGGCACCGGCCTCACACATCTTCGCAAAATAAGCCTTATATTCATCCGGAGAAAGGGGTGCCGCCCCCCTGTTCTCATCAGACAAAAGCCCGCCGGCCGACGGATCCCTGGTATAAGCCAGCCCAAACCAGCGCGTATTTTCATAAACCGTCCATTTTTCCCCGTAATAATCAAAGCTTTCCACCGCCTCATAACCTTCGGGGATACCATATTCTCCCTTTGAAAAATAATACTTCACTCCTCCCAGGGCAGTCTCATATTCTCCCACATGGGAAAAGCCGTCGCTCCTCCACTCCTGTTCATAGCCGATAAGGGTGTCGGAAGCCATCTGGGTATAATTGTTCATGATGCTGAGCCAGTAACTGATACCGTAATAGCCTGAGATCATGGCTGTATTCTCGGGCCTGTCGGAGGTACTCATGAACCGGTCCAGGGATATGCGGTAAAGCCCCGGATCATTTTTAACCGTCAGAGAATGATTTACGGGCGAATCCGTATTCCGAAGGACGGTTTCCACATCCACACGGCTCATCTTTTTCTGAGGATTGGACAGGACTTCGGAACCGGTGCTGACCAGGACCGAAATAAAGGCAGCGATGACGATCCCCTTTCGCAAAGGCATAAGAGACTGTCTTTTCACCTGCCAGTCGGCGCCCAGGACATACACGAGGGTGACGGCAAAGACAAAATGCATCAGAAAGGTCCAACGGGTATTGACTTCAAAGCCGGACTCCCCAAAGCCCGAGAACAGATATCCGGTTATGGGCAGGGCCACCACCAGAAAAATGATCACATTGGCTATACAGAGCTGAAGTTTACCCTTTGACTTCGGCAAAAAGAAGGCCGCCGCGACAGCCGCGAATTCAGCAGGAGTCACCTTACAGATATACTTGAAATAATAGCTTTCCGGCTTGTTGACAAAGGACAGATACACCGGGAGATAAGGAGTCCAGTTCTTCACATCGAAGATCAATGACAGAACGCTTATGTGGGCCCTTTCAGACCCCATAAAGCCCGATATGGACGGGAAAAAGATCAGACTGCTTGCCAATATCCCCAAAATCAGGAACAGGGCCGCATAAAGGCTGCCAAGAATGATGGTCTTTATTTTCCCAATACCGAATATGGCAAGCCCCCTGCCGGCACAGTACACCACCAGGAACACACAGAGCATATACAGAAAATAAAAGCCACACATGGACGCATACACGGAAGGAATGAATATATACAGAAACGTCTTTTTAAACGAAGAAGAGTTCAGATCTTTAAAAGACTGCAGCAACCCCTTATCCTGCCCCTCATCCTTCAGGACGCGGAAGATCTCCTCCACTCCGCACAAAATAAAAGGCATATATATGAGCACGCTTCCCCAGCCCATATAAGAGGTCATGCCCCCGTAGGTAAAACCGTTAACGATATAACAGAACACCCCGCAAAGTGAAGCAAGGGGTTTAAAATCCATCTTACGGCAGTAAACCAGAAAGGCGATCCCCGCAAGATAGAGCCTTACGAAGAACATCATGGAAAAGATCAAAGGGCCCTTTGAACCTGTCGCAAAAACAGACACCAGATACAGCGGATCGCCGAAACCGTAATAGTTGAGCGCTCCCGCTATATCCTCCCCCATGCCTATGGACAGATCATATGCAGGTATCGTAAAATCCCCTGCCGAAAAGCCCTTCAACAGCGCCCCTATATATCTGCCAAAATACAGAAAGCTCATGTAATACTGATCCGTGCCGTCCACCTTTGTCACAAAGGTCATCCCCCCGGCAAAAAAACCGGCATAGGCTAATCCGAACAAAAGCACAAAGATCAGGGTGTATATCATTACCGAATAAATAAAACTGTTTTTCTTCATAACCCGTACATTCTACCATAAAAAATCTCCCCCGAAAATATCGGGGGAGATTTTTTTAATGATCTACTGGGTGGTGGAGGAAGTCTTTTTACATTTCACGTAGAAGGTCTTTGTCAGGCGGGATTTAACATCTCCCGTAGCACTGTAATTTACCGCCGTCACCGTAATATGGCTCTTCGGTATCACGGTAGAAGTGGCGTACAGCGTGGGAGCCGTGACGGTAAAATAATGGTCTCCGTCCTTATTCACCTTTTCCGCATCATAGGACTTTGAGAAAACCGTTCCCTCATCGGAGGTCACCGTCACGGTCACATCCGTAAAGGTGGTATCGTAAGGATCAAATTCTATCACAAAATCCTTCGATGCACCCGAAGCTATCTCATAGGGCTGCTTGTCGGAATTAATGGTATTTCTGCTGCTTCCCTCGGGATAGAAGAACACCTCGTTGGGAAGTATGAACTTCCGCTTGGTCCAGTTACCGTAAATAACGGTGTTTCCCTCCTTAAAGACATTGCGGACTCCGAAATAGTACACCTTGCCCCTCTTTACGCCCCTGACATTTTTAAACAGCTTTGTGTCATAATTCGTGATAAGGTTCACGTTGTTTGTGTTGGTGGTTCCGTTGCTGACACTGGTATAGGAGAAGGTCTTGCCGTCTATGACCATGGGCGTGGCATGATCCAGTCCTTTCTCCGAGGTGGAGGTCACTATTTCATAATGATCCACCTGGGCGTAATCCCAGTTATCTCCCTCTCTGGCCATATTGCTGGCGCGTCCCGACGTCAGGAAGCTGATCTGAGCTACATTTGAAGCATCGGATGAAGACTTACCATACAGGGTGCCCTTCATATCCCTGACGGGCGCCAGCTGTGTATGGGCCTCGGTCCAGTTTGCGGATTCCTCATCGGCCCAGATTATGGCCTCTCCCACCTTGGTGGCCGCGATGACCCTGTAATAATACTTCTTTCCTCTTTCCACGGAATTATCGGCTTCACCCGTGGATACGGTAAGGAACCTGTAATTCCTGCAGGGCTCTCCGAAGTCGTTCACCACGTCTCCGTATTTAACCTTTATCTTATTCTTGTCCTTATCTTTATCCGTATCCTTTTTATCATCGTCATCATCCCTGCTGGTTCCATACTTTACGGTCTCAAGGGCCTTGGAATCCGCCTCATACTCCCATTCCTTGAACTCCACGCCGGTCTGTTCGGAGAATACGGGCTCACCGTTCACTATGGTATCGGTTCTCTGGATCTTGTAAACCTTTGCTCCCGCCACAGGAGAGAATACTATATCCATGGTATTAAGGTTCACGGGATATTCAAACACTTCCTCGGGGGACGAAGGATAAGCCTTTATTGCCATGGGCTTGCAGTGGCTCATGAACTGGGCTTCCTTTTTGTACACCGGTACGATGAGATAGATATGATACATACCTATCTCCAGGCTCTTTTTATCGATATACTCGAGCTTCACTCCCTCTCTGGGAGTGTCGTTCATCCTGGTGCCGATCTTCCTGTAATCATCCTTTGTCAGCAGGGTCATGGCGTATTCCGCATCGTCCTTGCTGTCCCAGGTGTCAAAGGAACGGTAAATGTTATACTTTTTGGCGCAGGGATCGGATCTCCACACCAAACGCACGCTGTTATATGAATACTCTGCAGCCGTGACCACATCCACATTCGAATAATGGCAGGTACGCTCAAAGGGCTCGCTGAATGCGCCCATACCCTTATAAGATACCGCAACCTTGTAATCATAAACCTCATCGGGAGGGAAATTGTCATAGGGTATCACGTAATTGATCTTTTTATTTCCGTCGAGAGCAGTGGTCAGATCGTCTATATAGGCGGTGATTATCTTGCGATAGCTGCCGTTAAGCCCGGCTCTGTAAACCACGAACTGTCCGTCCGTAGCATCCACGGTGTATGGCAGACCGTTTTCAAATCTGACATATATATTTCCCTCATTGAAAATGAGGTCGTTTTCCAGCTCATCCTCCTCGGCGTCGGCAGCGTTCATATACCTGCTGATCCTGGTTATGATGGGAGCCTCGTGCTTTGCGGTCTTTACCGCAGCCACGTCGGAAAGCTTCGACTTA
>JAEEGL015130722.1_pt1 | contig 26640 bp, 29 predicted proteins | sample 9134231 | NCBI WGS metagenome assembly JAEEGL01 (sample SAMN16246548, study PRJNA631951) | gut metagenome | biome: gut microbiome; feature: rumen; material: fiber-attached | host: Bos | place: Iran: Karaj | collected 2018-10 | reverse complement strand
ATTCTTTAGCTAATCTTTCTAAAGTCGCATTTTGGAATTCTCTTTTAGCCTTTAATCTTTCAGCAATTGTAATTGTCTGAGTAGTTTCAGGCTTTTCAAATCTTATATCAAAAGTTAATGTAGGTCTTACCTTATTACCATTTGGAAGATATTGATTTATTTCTTCGACATATTTTTGATTTAATTGTATAATTTGTTCAACATTTACTTCAATACGATTAGGCATAATTACACCCCCTAAGCATAAGCTTATCCATCTATTTAGTATGATAACATATTATATGCAACAAACGTGCAACAAGTAATATTTTAATTATCTGTAAAAAAAGACTATCTTAATAATAGTCTTTGTCATCAAAAATTGCCCAAGAATATTGTATCATATATTCTCCACGATACATTCTTATAGCATCCGGATTACCTTTTTTATATTCGTAAGCATCACAATCTATCTTAGTTGGATCAATAAAGCATTCACTATATCTCTTAATAAATACATCCTCTATACCAGCTTCTTTTAAGGTTTCCTGAATATCAACAATTAAATTTCTTAAATATGATTTATGGTCTTCCTCCCATAATACCGCATTAAGCTCGTTAATATTTGCTGAAGAACCTTCTCTATCAACCAAATAAGCAAATAATTCTTTTGATTTTTGTCTATGGAATTTTAAAGGTTTTCCATCCTTGAATACCTCAAAATTACCAAAGCACTTAACTTGTAATTGCTTAGTAGGCTGTAATTCAACCTCATACCTTAATGCATCAAGCTCCTTTTTTACACTCTCAACCTTCACAGGCTTCATAATATATCCAGATGCATGAATATTATATGCATCAAGTGCATACTTATCATATGCAGTAACAAAAATAACATTAATAAGCGGATTATTCTTTTTTAGCTTTTTTGCTAATTCAATACCGTTAATTAATGGCATTTCAATATCTAAAAAAGCTATTTCCAATTTTGTATCAATTGTTTCTTCATAAGCCTGTTTAGGGTTTGTAAATGACAATATCTCAGCATCAGGAAGTACCTTTTTTACAGTATTTTCTAATCTTATTAATTGTAACTGTTCATCATCAACCAATAATATTTTCATACTTTCACTCCTTACTTTTTAAATGTTACTGTTATATTTGTTCCAACATTCTTCTTACTTGTTATATTCAAATCTCCATTACATGTTTGTTTTATTCTATAGCTTATATTTTTTAATCCAAAATGTACATTTTCACTAAAATCAATATCCTTTAAATCGAAGCCTATACCATCATCTTTAATCTCAATAACAACCTCAGTATCAGTTTCATAGGTTGTAATAGTTACTGTTCCACCTTCTATTTTCTTTAATATGCCATGCTTTATAGCATTCTCAACAAGTGGCTGAATAGTTAGTGGTGGAACTAAGAAATTTTTTGTTCCAATATCATATATTACATTAATTCTATCATTGAAACGCATTTTTTCTAATGATACATATGTTTCTATATGCTTTAATTCACTAGCAAATGGAATAAGCCTTGTTTCAGTAAGTGAAGATAAATTTCTTCTTAAATATTCAGTAAATTCATCAAGTGATGTTTGAGCTTTTTCAGGGTCTATTGTAATAAGAGTGGAAATTGCAGATAAGGAATTATACATAAAATGTGGCTGAATTTGTGATAACATCAATTTGACTTGAGCTTCTTTATTCTTTTCTTCTTCCTTTATAAGATCAATATTCTTTTGAACATTTACAAAGAAGAATAAAATCTCAACTGCAATTATAATTGTTGCGTAGCTTATTGCATAACCTGCAAATATATTTTGAAGTATTGTAGCAATTAACGGCAAAATACAATATGAAGAGAATGCTATTTTTTCTCTTAGGTTAATCTTCCTATTAAATATTGATAAAATAAATACAATTGCCAATATAACAATCTGGTATCCTTGAGATACTATCATGTATTTACTTCTAAAATAATTACCATCTTTTGCATAGAAGAATAAATTGAATTTAATATTTATTAAATCCAATATAACAAATGCAATAAATATTATAAAGCTTCCTACATATAAATGCTTTTTCCATATTTTTGAAAGATCAGCGAAATTCATCATATATAAGAAATATAAAAGCACCTCAATATTATTAAATATAAAGAATGTTGTATAAAAACCCATTACAAATGTATCACTTGTATATTTTAATTTTATTAATGTATAAGTCAAATAAGTAAGGAAATGAAAAATTGTGAACGCAATAAAAGCTAAAAGAATGTTTTCATCTTTTCTTTTATTCCTCTTTACTATTAAATTAGCTAGATGAACAAACAGTATCAACGATCCCATAATACATATGGTGATGTTAAATACTATATTTGTGTTATTAAATATTTTATCTTCCATAAAAACCTTCGTAAGAAAATGAACTCTTTGTTCTAGTTTAACATTTTTTTTAAAACAATTAAAGTTAAAAAAACGAGATTTATGAAAATCTCGATTTTAATACATAGTTATTCTAAATATAATTTTCCTTCAAAAATATTTAATGTAACAAATGGTCTTAGCTATGGCTTATCACCATTAACTGTTAATAAAAAATATTCCTGCTTCTATTACATTTCTCTTAATTTATTTTCTATTTCGTTAGCTATTTCAGGATTATTCTTTAAGAATTCCTTAGCATTCTCTCTACCTTGGCCAATCTTGTTTCCATCATATGAGAACCAAGCACCACTCTTATTGATGATATTAGCTTCTACTGCTAAATCAACAATTTCACCAAGCTTAGATATACCCTTGCCATAAATAATATCGCATTCAGCAGTCTTAAATGGAGGTGCCACTTTGTTCTTTACGACCTTAATATTTGTTCTATTACCTAGGATAGTTGTTCCATCCTTAATTGCCTCACCACGTCTAATTTCCATACGAACTGATGCGAAGAACTTAAGTGCACGTCCACCTGTAGTTGTTTCAGGGTTACCGAACATTACACCAACCTTTTCTCTTATTTGGTTAATGAATATAGCAACACATTGTGTTTTTGATATTAAGCCTGCCATCTTTCTCATTGCCTGGCTCATTAATCTTGCATGTAAACCAACATGATTATCGCCCATTTCGCCATTTAATTCAGCCTCTGGTACTAATGCAGCAACACTATCGATAACAATTAAATCGATAGCGCCTGATCTAATTAATGCCTCAGCAATTTCAAGTGCCTGCTCACCACTATCTGGTTGTGATAATACTAAATTATCAATATCAACACCAAGTGCCTTTGCGTATACTGGATCTAGTGCATGCTCAGCATCAATAAATGCTGCGAAGCCACCAGCCTTTTGAGCATTAGCGATAGCGTGTAATGCGAATGTAGTTTTACCTGATGATTCAGGTCCATAAATCTCAATAATTCTTCCCTTAGGATATCCACCTACACCAAGTGCCTTATCTAATGTGATAGAGCCTGATGGAATAACATCAATTTGCTCATTAGATTTTTCACCAAGCTTCATTACTGAGCCTTTACCATAATCTTTTTCAATTTTCTTTAATGCTTCATTTAAGGCATTTTCTCTGCTATTATCAGCCATAAATTGTATATTCCTCCTACACAATAATTATTAGATTGATTCAAAAATTACTTTTCTAGCTCTATAAATATATCTAACTCCAGATATTATAGTAAATAATATACCAACATACATTAATACCATTCCAATATAACCAAATACATGAACGCCATTAAAATCTATGTTCCATAAGAATAAGAATACTAACGCAAACATAGTAACGAATGTTTTAATCTTGCCAAATATATCCGCAGCTATAGTCTCACCCTTACCTGCACAAATAAATCTAACACCATCTACCATTAAATCTCTACATAATATTAATATTAAACCCCAAGCAGGCATAAACCACCAATAATTTGTTCCATTCATTTGTAAGCATAATATAACCATCGCACTTGTAACAAGCATCTTATCTGCAAGTGGATCTGCGAACTTACCAAATGTAGTAACCAAATTATATTTTCTAGCAATTTTACCATCTAAAAAATCTGTAAATGATGCTAAAGCAAATATAATTACATTAATGAAGTTAGCAATTGATAAACCTGAATTAAACATATAATTTTCGTTTAAATAAGGTATAAATGCTACAACGACCATAACTGGTACTAATACAATTCTTAATAATGTTAATTTGTTAGGTAATGTCAATTTAATCACTCCTATTCAAAACTATTATAATTATATCATAATAGCTAAAATATCTAAAGATAAAATTTAAGAAGATGAATAAATTTCTAAGCCCGAGCTACAAAATTATTATATCATAGAAAAATGGCTTTGTTAAGCCATTATTTTTTTATTTTTATCCATGAATAATAAGCAATTTTTGTATAAATTTATCCACATTTTTATAAAAAAAATAAAAAATGGATAGACTATTCATCTATCCTGCTGAAAATATGGTTTTCACCATCTAATGAAATCATTGCCATTACTGTTGCTACCTCAAGGGTAACACCAATTATTGTTGAAAAAACCATTAAAAATAATTTATCCTGGTATGCTTCATTTAAGAAATTATAATAAAGCGTAGACATATAAAATACTATAATTGAAATATTAAATATTACTGGAATAATAGATAATATTCTTATTAATCCAATGGATGTCTTAACATTGTTATCATCTATACTAGTATTAGTCATATTAAGTAAAAATCCTGATCTAATACCATCTTTTAATAATACTCCTTTAATTATATATATTATACCTATACCCATATCTACAAACATCGCAATAGATATGAAATAATCTAATACTTGAGTAATTCCGAAGCCTTCAATGAATTCTAAAATAAATAGTAAAATCGCAAGTACTAATATAATACTTCCGTATATTATATATCTAATTTTAGCCTTGAATAATCTATTATCATCCTCTTCAAGATAATAATGATATTTATTCTTCTTCAAAGAAATCACTCCTCGTCATATTCTTCTAAAAATGAATGCTTTTCTCCATCCTTTTTATATCCTAATATCATATTCATATTTACATTAGAGGCTGCACTAAAGATATTCTTTTCTACATTATCATTATAATTCTTTTTTAATTCCTGAATTAAATTTTTTGTAGTTAATCTTCTACTTGTGTTTATCTCATTATCAATTGAGCAGGCCTCTGTAAATCTACAAGCACACATAATGAATTTTAAATCATTATATTTAGCCCAAGCCTTGACATCCTTTTCTCTAATTAAATATAGAGGTCTAATTAATTCCATACCCTCATTGTTATCACTATGTAACTTTGGTAGCATTGTTTGGAATGAACCAGCATTTAGCATATTCATTAGGGTTGTTTCAATAACATCATCAAAATGGTGACCAAGTGCTATTTTATTACAGCCTAAATCAGATGCGAGCTTATATAAGGCACCTCTTCTCATTTTAGCACATAGATAGCAAGAGCCCTTCTCCTGTGAATTAGCTATTTCAAATATATTAGTATCTATTATTTCTGCGGGTATCTTTAGGATATCTAGGTTAGTTTTAATTTGATTAAAATTAAGCTCATTATAGCCAGGATTCATTACTAGGTATTTTACATCAAATTCAAAATCAGAGTGCTTCTTTAGCTCCTGAAATAGCTTTGCCATAAGCATTGAATCCTTACCACCAGATATACATACACAAACTCTATCGCCTGGCTTTAAAAGCTCATATTCCTTTAATGCCTTAACGAATGGTGCCCATAGCCTACCTCTATAATTTTTAATTATCGTTCTTTCGATTTCTTCATGTCTTTCCATAATTAATCCATCTCTTTAATATTATTGATAATGCTATTAATTACATTTTTAACATTATCTACAGTATCCTTAGAGGTCATAGTAATTTTAGAATTCTTTTCTTCCGCAAGCTCTCCTGCTCTACCATTAATATAGCTAGCTCCAGCAGTTGCGAGTAACAAATCATCATTATAGCCTAATATACCTGTAATAATACCAGATAACACATCACCAGATCCAGCAGTAGCCATACCGCTAGTTCCTCTATCTACTAATAATACATCATTTCCATCAGTAATAATAGTAGCTGGTCCCTTTAAAAGTAATATAACATTATATGCTTTGGAAAACTCCATGGCATATTCTATTCCATTATTATATATTTCGTCAATATTTCTTTCAATTAGTCTTGAAAATTCCTTCATATGAGGGGTTAATACAATCTTAGCCTCTGAATCTATTAGCTTTTCTTTGATTGAAGAAAGTATTGTTAAACCATCCGCATCTATAACAAGCTTAGATTTATAATTAAGTATTAGATATTCTAGTATTTTCTTAGAATTCTCAGTTACCTTAATTCCCATACCAAAGGTAATAACCTTACATCTTTTAATAAGATAATCAAGCTTGTCCTTATCAAATAATATTTCTCCATTTTCCTCATCAAATGGATATACTGTTGATTCTAAAATATTATTTGCTACAATTGGAGCTACACTTTTTGGTGTTGCACATATTGAAACTCCTGCCCCAGATACAATTGCTAATGTACCCATAGCTGCGAGCCTAATAGCGCCACTATATTCTAGTGAACCACCAATTAATCCTACATATCCAAAATCTCCCTTATTAGAGAAATTTAATCTTTCCTTTAATACATTCCTTAAATCCTTTTCCTCTAATAAATAATAAGGTGTATCTATAATAGGAATATCTATATCTAAATTAATCTTATCCTTAATATAATCCTTTGCCATATTTAGGAAGTGTCCTGTTTTAAATGTGCCGATAGACATTGTTAAATCAGATTTAATAGCACATTTAGTCATACCTGTATCAGCATTTAAGCCACTATTAATATCAATTGATATAACAAATGCTTTAGAATTATTTATCTTATTAATAATATCAAAATATATTCCACTAGCATCATCTCTAAAGCCTATACCAAATATCGCATCTACGATAATATCATAGCCTTCTATTTGAAGCTCATCATCATATTTAATAATTTCTATATTATTCTTAACACATATATCATAATAATATTTACTTGTGTCAGATATTTTATTTGAAGCCATTAATATTTTAGATTCAATATTATTAGCCTTAAGTATTGATGATAATGCATATCCATCACCACCATTATTACCACTACCACAAACAATTAATATTTTGCCATACCATTTAAATGACTCATATATCCTTAGGGCAGCCTGATACATTAAATATAATGACGATACCTCCTGACATTTTCGACTATCAGAGGCCTTCATATTTTCTACAGACACTACATCAATCATAAATAATACTCCTTTAACTAGATTTAAATCGGACCATAATTACAACTAGTCCGATTAATTATTCTCAGTATTTACATCTATATTTTCTAGAGTAACATCCTCTTTAGCCTCTTCAATATTATCTATATCCTCCTTAGTGGGTATAGATGGAGATTCTACAGGTAATGCCTCTACAAGCTTTTCTTCCTTTACTATAGGCTTATTAGCCTCCTTAGGATCCTTAGCCTTTTCAGTATCATATTTAAATAGTTTCATTACCTCTTCTATTTCCGCATCATTTAAAGACATAAATCTAATTCTTTTCTTTATTACATATATATCATTATGATAATGTGTAATATTCATATGTGGGAATAGAATACTTGTATTGAATGTTTTTTCAGTTTTTTCCTGCTTAAGATATCTACTGACTATAAATAATGAATTAAAGAAAGGCTGCTTATCCATTCCAGAATTAAATATTCCAGAAACCTCTTCCCTGCTTAAATCCAATACCTCAGGATGATATCCAGCAACCTTTTTTATAATTTTCATAAAATCACCACTTCAAAGGTCTATTTTCACTAATAAGCTGAGATACCTTATTAATTTCTTCCTCGTTTAAATCCTTAAAACCTGTAAATGTTTTTTTAACAATATAGCATTCCTCGAATAAGGAAATCTTTTCGTTTGAGCATTTAACATACCCGTTAAATGAATCCTCTCCAAAGGAGCTATATACCTTTTCATATAAATATATATGCTTTAAAAGCTTATATGGCTTTGAGTAATTTGCGTCATGGATAATAGATAATAGCCTATCCTTATCAATATCGATAGTGGCTACATCCTTATGCATACCTTTAAATAATACCTTCATGTATTTACTCCTTTCGATATATATATAATTATATCAAAATAACACTTATAATAAAACAAGCATTTTGTGAAAATAGTGTCAAAGTAAACTTTTTAAAATTTTACTTGATTTAAAAAAACAGTAATGATATAATCTTGATTGCATTGATATGTGGAGGTGAAACCTATGGCAAACATTAAACAGCAAATCAAGCGTATTCGTACAAACGAAAAGGCTAGACAATTTAATGCATCATTCAAATCATCATTAAAGACTGCAATGAAAGCTGTATATGCTGCTGTAGAGGCTAAGGATGTTGAAAAGGCTCAAGCTGCTTTAGCATATGCTTCTAAGCAGCTAGATAAGGCACAAGCTAAGGGTATCGTTCATAAGACTTATGTTGCAAGACATAAATCAAGCCTAGCAACTATGGTTAATAGCTTAAACGCTTAATAATATAAAGAAACAGCACTGACAAGTGCTTTTTTCTTTTATCTTAAGAAATAAAGCTCAAGTCCAATCTCAGCCTCTATTACTCCTCTTTTAATATCGTAATCAAGCTTTGATAGATGCTCTAGATTAGCCTTAATCTCCTCTAGAGATTGACTTTTTGAATCTCTAAGTAAATAATAGGCCTTACCAGATGAAACATTAAATATATTTGCTATATCAGCCTGCTTAGCATTACCTCTAGCAAATATATGTACGTTATATAGCTCCTGGAATTTATTAATTAATAATGATATTAAATTACTAGCCTTTATATTTCTAGTTAAAAAGCCAGCATATAATGACATAGTTAATTTCTTATCATGCTTTAATACAGCATTAGATATTGAATATACATCATCATCGATAGGCTTTGATATTAATAGATCAACATCCTCTCTTGTTATTAGCTTTTTATCAAGTGTATATGCCTTTAGCATTTCAATATTACACTTAAGCATAGATAGGGATGTAGATGAATTAATTAATATATTTAAAGCATCATCATTAATAGTATATCTATCACGAAGGAATTCTTCCTTAGCATATTCATCAAATTTAGTATTCTCAACTAATAAATCAAATTCTTGGGCGTACTTTTTTATTTGTACATATGTATTAAATCTTTCAGATGATTTAGTATCAAACTTTTCATCTACGATAACTAATACGTTTGTATTTGCAGTATCAGCCATAGCGTTAGTTAATTCATTTAGCTTTTCTGCTGATTGCTCTAAAAGCTTATTACCTGATTTTAGGATAACAAGCTTTGGATTATCAAATAATGATACTGTAGTTAATTCATCAATGACATTATAGGTATTATCCTCATCTAAATCATATGTGATAATATCTGGATTATCCATACTTTTAGCAATACTATTTACTTTTTCCTGTGCTAATGAATAATCATCTGTCTTAATAATAAAATTAATCATACTACCTACCTGATTTAATAGTTATATTCCTTATATATTCCATTAGTTCCTTAGAATAATCAAATGGCTTTGATATATATACCCAGTTACCTAGGGCAACACCTGGAATATTCATTCTTCCTTCCTCGTTAGCTAATCCCAAATAATCTTGTAGTGGGACTATAACATATTTACAATTAGTATTCATAGAAAATTCTATGATTTTTAAATTTGGCTTATCATTAAATGTTATGCCACAAACCTTATCGACAAGCTTTCTATATTTTGTGTCAAGCTTATTATAAAATGACATTAGCATCTCATTATCATGTGTGCCTGTATAGAATAGGTTATTTTCAGGATATTCCTTTAATATTGGTGCCTTTTTACCATCACCAAGCTCAAATTGGAATATATTCATTCCTGGGTATTTACATTTCTTTAATAGCTTATGTACACCCTCAGTTAAAAAGCCTAGATTCTCGGCTACTATTTCTCCATTTGGAATTTCCTTATTTATTGTTTTAAATAGATCATAGCCTGGGCCAGTCATCCAGCTACCAACACGCGCAGTTTCAGCCCCATATGGTATTGCATAATAAGCCTCAAAGCCTCTAAAGTGATCAATTCTTACTATATCTAATAGCTTAAATTGATGTCTTACACGTTCAACCCACCATTTATAATTATTATCCTTTAAGTACTTCCAATCATAAAGTGGATTACCCCATAATTGTCCATCCTCTGAGAAAGCATCAGGTGGACAGCCAGCAACGTTTGTTGGGTTTAGGCTACCATCTAGCTGGTAATTTCTTGGGTCACTCCATACATCTGATGAATCATATGATGTATATATAGGCATATCACCCATAATACGTATGCCTTTTTTATTTGCGTATTTCTTAAGATTTAAAAATTGGCGATAGAATAAAAACTGAATAAAGCACTTTTCATCAATTCTATCTCTAAATTCATGCTTAGCCCATTCTATAGCATGATCAACTCGATATTTAAAATCATCATACCATTCATTCCATGGCTTAAAATAATGCTCCTCCTTAAGTATAGAATATAGAGCATAATCATTTAGCCAATAGGTATTATCATCCTTAAATTTATCAAATTCAGATTGTAATCTTTCTCTATTTAAATAGGCTGTATGAAGTAGAGAAAATGTTCTATCTGATATTTTACCAAAATCTACCTTATATGTAACATATGAATCTGGTAGAGCATCCTTACTAATTAATCCATCCTCTACTAATAAATCTAAATCAATAAAATATGGATTATAAGCAAAGGCACTAGGAGATGAATATGGACAATCTCCATATGTAGTTGGATTAAGTGGTAAAATCTGCCATATTTTTTGTTTAGCCTTAGCTAAAAAATCTACAAAATCATATGCACATTTACCAAGTGTTCCTACACCATATTTACCTGGTAATGATGAGATATGTAATAATACACCTGCAGATTTCATTACATCTCCTCCTTCTTTATTTCATTTAATAATCTTTCTTCTTCCTTAGTTAATACTCTATTTTCTAAAAGATCTGGCCTTCTTAAATAGGTTTTTCTTAAGGATTCCTTTAATCTATATTCATTAATTAGCTTATGATTACCATTTAATAATACCTCAGGCACAGTTTTTCCATTATATTCTACTGGTCTAGTATATTGTGGGTATTCAAGTAATCCATTAAAATATGAATCATCCTTATATGATTCCTCTTTAATTGCATTATCTAATAATCTAATAACACTATCACTAATAGCCATAGCTGGTATTTCTCCACCAGTTAATACATAATCACCTATAGATAACTCTCTATCTACATAGCCTCTAACTCTTTCATCGAAGCCCTCATAGTGACCACAGATTAAAACTATCTCATCCTTTTTAGCTAATTCCTTTGTTATTTCCTCATTATATCTTTCACCCTGTGGTGTCATAAGACAAATATATGAGGAATCACCACAATTAGCCTTAATAGCTCTATCTATTACATCACATCTAATTACCATGCCAGCACCACCACCACATGGTGTATCATCAACATGATTGTGCTTATCATTAGAATATATTCTATAATCAATTATTTCAACATCTACTACATTATTATCTATTGCCCTTTTAATAATGGATTCACTTAAAAAGCCATTAAACATATCAGGAAATAAAGTTAATATTTTTATTTTCAAAATAATCCCTCAATTTCATTAACAATTATTGTGTCACTAGTAACTTCCTTTATAAATTCATCAATAAATGGAACTAAAACCATCTTTCCATTATATTTAATAGATAAATAATCAGATTTAGGAAATTCTCTTATTTCTATTACTATTCCTCTATCCTCACCATTTTGGTTTAATACCTTTTTACCAACAAGCTCAGAATAATAATATTCACCCTCATCTAGCTTTTCTCTTTCAAGCTCGGATACATAAATATCATTGCTGTGATATTTTTCTACTAGGTTAATATCCTCCTTGCCCTCAAGAGTAATATAATAATATCCACTATTAAATGATGATTTAATGATTCTTTCTAGTACATATTCACCATTATGTAAAATATATATATTGTTACCCTGGCTAAATCTATCAAAATCAGAATAGCTTTTAACCTTTAATTCACCTTTTATACCTCTTGTTGTCATTACATGACCACATTTATAATATTTCATATTATATCGCCACCATATACTAGATTATATCTTAAAATGGCCTATAAAACAATAAAAATGGCTACTTTCATAGCCATTTTTATTACTTACTATCGATATCTAAATGTATCTTTTTTCCTTCCTTAGAAGCTCCGGCATATAGAACTGTTCTAATAGCCTTGGCAATTGTTCCACCTTTTCCAATTACTCTACCTAAATCATTTTCATTAACTAGAACCTTGTATTCTAAATTATCAGTAGATTCAGATACCTTAATAATTTCAACTTCATTTGGGTATGCGACTAAAGGAAGAATTAAGCTTTCAATTAACTCTTCAAACTTTATCATTAAAAATACCTCTTACTTTTCAATAATATTGTTAGCCTTTAAGATATTCTTAACAGTAACTGTAGGTTGAGCACCATTCTTTAACCATGCTTGAATTCTGTCAGCATTTAAAGTAACTGTTGCAGGTTCAGTTAATGGATTGTAAGTACCTAAAATCTCTAAGAACTTACCATCACGAGGTGATCTTGAGTCTGCAGCAACTATACGATATTTTGGAGCCTTGTGTGCACCAAATCTTTGTAATCTAATCTTTACCATAAATAATACACTCCTTCTTATTTCAAATTTCGTTAACTATTATATCATATAAAAAGAGCCTGTCAAGTATTTTTTCTTGACAGACTCGATTTTATTTTATGTCTTCAATTTTAAGATCTCTATAGTATAATTCCTCTGCTAATACATGAGCGAAATTTAATAATACATCCATATCTAAGTTTTGCCATATTCTACCACTAGGATTTAATACTATATCAGCTCTAACATGACCAAATAGCTTGCCGTGAGCCTTTATCTCAACCCAGAAGGCTGAGAATATTCCCTGCTCCTCAAGTGCTGCAGTAAGCTTACTATTTAAGCCATCCTCAATGAAGTTCTTATAGAATATTCCTGAATGAGAATTTATATGTGTCTTCATTATAGATAAATCTATGACCTTAAAATCTCTTTTCTTACATATAGGATGGAAATATTCAAAATATAATCCATTAGGAGTTGATAGACATAAATGGTCTATCATAAAGAAGCTTCCTAATGAATTTAAGCTTTCTGTGATACCATCCTTTATGTTTTCCTGAGTCATTTTATTAAAGATAGTTGAATAGATATATGTAGATGATACTACCTTATCTCTTTCAGATTTTAAGTTAATATTAGCATGCTTCTCTGGTAAATAGATGATAAAGCAGTTTCTACCCTTCATCTTTCCGCGATATAATGCCTTATCTGCAAGCTCGAATAATCCATCTATATTAGTTGAATCCTTAGGAAATCTTGAAGAGCCCATAGTAACTGTCATATTTAAGGCATTTAAGTCCTTACTCTTAAGGTTTTTAGAGCATTCTAGTAGATTGTGCCAATTATTCCATGTATCGTCATATTCTATACTTCCAGGAACAACAAGAATAAATTCATCTCCACCATATCTACCTACAACACCCTTATCTCCAAGGATTTCCTCTATTCTTCTAGATACCTCATATAAGGCTCTATCTCCTACCTTATGACCATATCCATCATTTACATATTTAAAATTATCGATATCTAATATACAAACATTAAATGGTTGATTTTTGCTAATTAAAAGAGTCATGTATGAAAATATAACTTCTCTACTATAAACCTTAGTTAGCTCATCAATCTTATCATATTTGTCATCAAAAAACTCATTATAAAGCATAGAACCCTCCATTTAATTCGTAAATCATTATATGTATCATAATATATAATGAGTAAAAAAGCAATTATTCACTATTTCTTTTTAATGCTATAGCCAAATTTACCTGTATATTCACCTAATGTGTAGTATTCACCATGATTATAGGCTATTAAATTAGCCTCCTCTAATGAGAATCTTCCATTACTATCCATATATTTGTTATCAACTGTTACACCTAATATATCAGCCATTATCATATGATGTGAGCCAAGAGGTATTATTTCTCTTACCCTACATTCAATATTAACAGGTGATTCTAATATAGATGGTGCCTTAACGTACTTTGAATCAAGTGGTGTTAGGTTTAGCTTTTTAAATTTATCTACATCTCTACCACTTTTTACACCACAATAATCACAGGCATAGGTTAAATCCTTACTTACTAAATTAACAACAAATTCCTTTGTTTCCTTAATAATGTCATATGAATATCTTTCAGGTCTAACTGAAATATATAATATTGGTGGGTTAGTACATAAATTACCGCACCACGCAACAGTAATGATATTCATATTTCCATTATTATCCTTCATAGATACCATAACTACAGGTAGTGGGTTTAGCATATTGCCACCCTTCCAATATTCCTTCAAGATAATTCACCTACTACTTACTTACCTTATATTTTGATACATTTAGGATTACCTCACCATCGTATTGTAATCCACATGGCTTATCAAATGAAACCTCGATTTCCTTACCTTCATATAGGAAAACAGTTTTCTTATATTTTGTATGCTCGCCCTTAAATATCTTAGTAAATCTAATTAACGTTAATAATCTTGATCTGCCAGTCATAATAACTAGAGTAAGCTTATCGCCCTTTCTATCCTGGTTTGGAGCACTCTTCATTCCACCACCATAATATCTACCATTCATAGTGGCTGCGATAAAGCATCTTTTAAATTCGTGCTCAACTCCATCAACCTTTACCTTACAGTATCTTTTCTTAAATCCGAATAGGATTAAGCCGATTGATATATTTGCATAATTGATTTTCTTATTCTTTTTCTTTTTTTCTTCTGCGATTACACAAACATCTCCATCAACACCATAGCCAACATTGTTAATGAAATATTTCTTAACACCATTAGCCTCTACTGTTGGTAAATTATCCATATATTCATTTAAGCTAGAGAATCCATCCTTAGCCTCTATATCAGTTAAAAAGTCATTACCAGTTCCGGCTGAATAAATATACCAATGTCCCTTTATTTTCGTATTGTGCCAAGCATTAGCGAAAAAGTTTACTGTTCCATCGCCACCGATTAGTAATACATTATCCTCATCATCAAGCTTGTTATTTAATTCCTCTAATGAGCAATTCTCCTCATCAACTAATTCCATATTAGGAAATTTATCATTAAATTTAGTAACTATTTCCTTGGCCTTATCTAATGTTACCTGGCCAGCAAGCTTGTTATATAATAAATAATTCATAATTAAGTACTCCCTTTATTTTACTTTAGATTCAATCTCTAATAGCTCAAATCTATATCTTTGCTTAACGTTAGGATATTTATTGTGATCAACCTCGCTTAAAAACATTTCAAGAGGTCTAACCCATAATGAGCCATCACCGTATAATCTTCTATAAACAACCATTTTTTCCTTTGTTTCAGAATCATATGCGATATCCTCAACTAAATAACTATCACCCTTAAAATGTCTATAAATACCATGTATTTTTATTTCTCTCATAATACCACCAAAACGATAAGAGGGGCCTAGCCCCTCCTATTAATATTTTCTCATTTTTCCATCCAGGCCATGTAATAATACATAGCTTCCGTCATCCTTATTCTTACAGATGCTCTTAGCATATTCAAGTGCCTCAGCCTGAGTATTGAATAGCTTAATTACCTTATTAGAGCCTTGGATAAATACCTTCCACTCTCTACCATCATTATCACGCTTAGAAACATGATATGCTGTTTTACCAGTTCCTGCCTTTGCAGGTGTCTTTGTTATAACTGCAGGCTTTGCAGGCTTAGCTGCTGGCTTTGCTGCAGGTTTTGCTGCAGGTTTAGCGGCTGACTTTGTTGTTGCTGCCTTAGCAGGTGCCTTCTTTGCAGGTGCCTTTGTATCCTTTTTTGAAGCTTTAGTAGCTGTTGTTTTTACTGCCATATATAAAATCCTCCATTGTCGTTATCTTTATATAATATTATACTTTTTAGACATTAAAAAGTAAACATTTTTACTATCACTATATTTTTTCAATAGTTGATGATACATCCTTAGTAACATCTACTGTTGCTGCCCCAGCATATTTTAATGTACCAGCACTTTGCATTCTACCTGTAATAGATGTATTAGCTGTAATCTCTAATGATGAAGCATGATTAATAGATACCTCTACAGTATCTGCAGTGAAATCCTTTGATTTAAATGTTGAGGCATTATTTACTGTAACCTTTATATTTCTAGAGCTACCCTTTAAATCAACTGATGAGGCATTTAAAGCATCACATTGTATATCGTCTACTTTTGCACTTTTAATTGTTAATGATGAGGCATTATTAGATTCATATACTAGCTTATTACATGTAAGAGCATCAATTGTAACAGTTGATGCATTTTCTGCAAGCATTGTTACCTCATTGTTTGTTAATGTGCCCTCCTCAAATGTAGCGTCTACTGCATTATAGAAAAATACTGTTTCGAAGGTAAAGCCAGATAATTCAATAGTAACATCATAATCAGTTTTATATGTTACATTTTTCTCACCTGATATTATTAGCTTTTCACCCTCCTGCTTAAAGCTGATTTTATTTCCTATTGATTCCTGACGTGTAAGCTTAATATCAAGAGTATCAGATTTTTTAACTAAAACCTTAGGTCCCTTTGTTGTATAGCCTATTTTAACAGAAATATCTCTAACCTCTAATATTTTAGAATTAGTTGGATGATCAATAGTTGTTGTAACTAAATCACCAGTCTGATATCTATCACATGATGTAACCATAAATAATGTAAAGCACATTAATATTAAAAATAATATCTTTTTCATTTTATCTCACCTTTGTTAATAATCTAAAGCAATCCTTATATTTATCATTAACATAATCAATAATATTCTTTTCTGGCTCAATGATAAACATTGTAGGACCACTACCACTTAAATATATATTTGTTTTGTTCTTTAAATCATTATAGATATAATTAAAATCCTGATTTAGCTTTAATGCTGGAGTAGTTAAATCATTAAAAATATTTGATTTTAATTTATCTATATCGTTATCTATAACATTTTCGATAATCTCATTTATTCTTTTTAGCTTATTAGATCCATCATATTCATAGATGCTATAAACCTCTTTAGTAGATAAGCTAGATTGTGGCTTTATAAGCATTATATTAAATGACTTATATTTAGAATTAATAGGATTTACCTTTTCTCCTCTATTATCGCATAATGCAAATTTAGTTTCGATAAAGAAGGGAACATCACTACCTAATTCCTCTGCCATTGTTAATAGCTCATAGGTTGTTGCGATATCACCAAATAAGTGATTTAAGCCTCTTAATGTGGCCCCAGCATCACTTGAACCACCTGCAAGCCCAGCAGCGGATGGAATGTTCTTTATTAAATTAATTCTAACTCCACTATTAATATTGTATTTAGATATAAATAGCTTTGCTGCCTTAAGGATAATATTATCCTCAAATTCATTATTTAATAATTCTATTTTATCTGATTTTTCAAATGTTAATTCATCATATAAATCGATAGGAATCATTAAATTATTAACCTTATGATAACCATTTACTATATCCATTACCTCTAAGGCTAAATTTATTTTAGCGTATGCATATTCCTTAATCATCTAATCATCTCTTATCCACTATATAATCGCTTAGCTTTATATAATCATCTATAGATAGCTCTTCACCTCTAATAGATGGCTTATAATTATTATCCTCTAGCATTTTAGCTATAAATTCCTTAGGATATTTATCACCTAAATTATTAAGAAGAGTCTTTCTTCTTTGAGTAAATGCCAATCTTATTAGCTCAAAGAATAGCTTTTCATCCTTTGGATAGTATTTTCTTTCATCATATATATCTATTCTTAATACACTTGAATCTACATTAGGTGCAGGTATAAAGGCATTTCTATTTACCTCAAGCATAACCTTAGCACTACCTCTATATTCTATTGCCAAGGTGATAGCACCATAATCCTTAGTGCTTGGCTTACCAGCTAAACGGTGTGCTACCTCCTTTTGAAGTAATACTACATATCTTTTAATTCTTTCTACCTCTGTTAATAGCTTAGTAATAATAGGGGTAGTAATATAATATGGTAGATTAGCGACTAAATAGATTTTATTATAATTATATTTATCTAAATCCTTATTAACATCAACTGTTAATATATCCTTATTAATTATTTCATAATTATTAAATCTAGATAGATTATTATTTAATATCTCTATTAAATCATTATCTATTTCATATGCTAAAACAAAGCCTGCCTTTTCACAAAGTAGCTCTGTTAATCCACCTAAGCCTGGTCCTATTTCGATAACCAATGTATCCTTATCACATTCAGATATATCTCTTATTTTAGATAAAATAGATTCGTCCTTTAGGAAGTTTTGACCAAACTTCTTCTTGGCAGATAGCTTATTAGATTTTAATATTCTATTTATTTCTGTTTCTGTTCCGATTTTACCTGGCATAATAGCTCCTTTAATTCATCTAAGGATAATCCTATTTGATTTATTCTTTTTAAGAATGATTTATTATTAGGCTTACCTATATTTAATATATCACTAATTTTATCACGATATATTCTTGATTCATTTTCACCATTTAATCCTAAATCATATAAATCAGAATTAGTGATATTTCCTTTAGATACTACTTCCTTATTGTAAATAGGATCTAGTGCCTCCTTGATTAATTCCTTAGAGACATGCTCTATACCAACCTTCTTTTTATTACTGCTTATAGCATTTCTCTTATGAATAAATGCATTTTTAGCATTGGGTACTACCTTTAATACCTCATTCCTTATTCTCTCACCTGGAGAATCAGGATCAGTAAATATAATAATACCATGGGTTAATGAAAGCTTCTTGATATATTTTAATGTATCCTCACTAATCTCACTGCCATTTGTGATAACACAAAAGGCATCAGGGTATACACTTTTGATTTTTATTTCATCATGTAATCCCTCTACAACAATAACATCACTCATTTTAGTCCTCGAAATAATATATTCTTTCTATTTCCTTATAGCTTGAAGATGTTAATGATTTAATAATTGGTGAATATTGATCTAATGATTTAACATGACCATTAGGTAATAATACCTTAATATCATTAATATCTGTTTTCTTACTATGAGTATAGGCAACACCTGTAGATTTAACATGCTTATAATAATACTTCTTTAAATCGGGTGTATAGCTTTCCTCAATTCTTTTTATTTCCTCAGGGTCAGCATCATCATTTAAATCTATTACCTTAAATAGCTTTCTATTTAAGAAGGCATTACATAGCTTATTTAATATCTTATCCTTTGATTTAGTCATTTGCTTAATAAAACCATTTACATATGAATCATCCAAATCAATATAGGATACTATATCATCAGGATTTTCTATAACCTTTAAAAATGAGCTTATATTACTAATAAATGTATGCTTGTTCAAATATAAGTCCTTTATTCTTTGATATATAGCCTCTAATACACATTCATAGCTTCTAGCAGTTGGATGGTAATAAACCTGGAAATACATATGATATCTACTCATTAGATATGATTCTATTGAGTGAACACCAGATGCACGTACTAATAGCTTATTATCTACTATCTTCATACTTCTTAATATTCTGAAATAATCAATATGGCCGTAGGCAGCACCTGTCATATAGGCATCCCTTGATAAATAATCCATTCTATCTACATCTAATTGGCTAGATACTAATGATTCTATCAATGTAAATTTACCATCATGTGAAATAACACTTGATACATCAGATGCGAGTGTTGGTGAAATTGATAATATTTTATTAATTTCAGTTAATGGTGATAATATAAGCTTAATTGTCATATCCTCATGAGTTGCGCTCATAACGTTCTCAAAGGCGTGTGAAAATGGTCCATGACCTATATCGTGTAATAATGCAGAGATTAAAAATACCATTCTTTCGTATTCATTCATGCACTCTGTACCTTCAACATTTTGGATTACAAGGCTTGCCATATGATAGGCACCAAGTGAATGAGTAAATCTAGAATGCTCAGCTGTTTGGAATACCTGTCCTACTCCTGCAAGCTGTCTTATTCTTCTTAATCTTTGAAATTCCTTAGTATCGATTAAATCAGCGATTATCTTATAATCAACTGTAATATATCCATAAAGTGGATCTCTTAATACCTTTGTTCTTTCAAGCTTAGTATACATATTATCACCTATCTTCTTTTAGATTATACCAAAAATAAATAATGAACGATATAATTAATTTATCATTAATTATAAAAAGGAAGATAATTTCTTCCTTTTTATGCTAAATTATTCTCTTTTTTAAGAAATATGATTAAATCATCTAAAGCTAAAGGCTCCGAATAATAATATCCTTGAACACAATCAGGATTTAACGCTTCGAGTACTCTTGCGGCCTCCTCACTTTCAACACCTACACAAGTAGAAAGCTTATTTAATCGTTTAAATAGCTTAATAGTATTGTCAATAATAACATGTGTATTCTTGTTACCATAGTTTTTGGCAAATGTATTATCAAGCTTAATATTCTTATATGGAACCTTAACTAGGTTATCAACTGGCATAGAGCCTGTACCATAATTATCTAAAGCAAAGATGAAACCATGCTCCATCATTTGGACTATTGTATCAAATACATGCTGATTAAAGGTTGCAGATTCCCTTTCCTTAACTTCAAATATAATTCTATTTCTATCGACATTATATTTCTTCTCTAATCTTATTAAGTGAAGTAAAAATTCCTTAGCACATATTGTCTGTGTAGATAGGTTTATTGCTATAAATTCCAAACCATAATCCGATAGCTGATATGCATTATAGAATTGGAATACCTTCTCTACAATAATCATATCAATTTCAAATATTCTATTCTTCTTTTCTGCATAGTTTATAAAATTCTCTGCTTTAATTACACCAAGCTTAGAATCATATATTCTAGCTAATGCCTCTACAGCCCTATATTTCTTATCTACAAGCTTATATATTGGTTGATATTCAACCATTATTTCCTTCTTCTCAATAATTTTATCTAAAATATCATCGAGTCTCATGATAATATTGTGTTTATCATCAGTTTTAACATCCCTCATATTCATAAGCCTCTTATTGAATTCTATCGAATCAGAGAAATCAAATATAAATTCATTGAAATCATCAAAATCTTTAAAATCATATGGAAGCTTTGCACTACATAATACATAATCAGCATTAAATTCTAGTTTTTGGGCATAAACATTAACAATAGCCTCGTTTATTTTACTTGCAAGTAATGCAGCCTCATCATCATCAGCAGTAATTAAAGCAAATATGCCGCCGTCTAAATAATATGAATCATATTTTATTTCATTTAAGAATGCCTTACTTAAATAATTAGACATAATTTTAATTTTCTTTAGTGCAATATCATAATTGAATTTTTCATAAATAACTGAAGAATTCTTTATATAAAATAAAACTACTCCACCCTCGACATTACGTCTAAATATAGTATAGGTAGTTCGTTCAAAATTAATTTTATTCTTTAATCCGGTTTTAGGATCTACTATTAGCTGACTTCTTTCAACCGTAACTGATAATAATAAGAAAGCAACTGATGTAGATAATATTTCTATTAAAACATCAGGGTTAAAATATTGAATAACTAATGCAAGTATTGATAATGCATATACTGAAATTAATGAGAATATTTCAGAAAAATCGAATATCTTTCTATTAACTATTATCCATATGAAGCCAATTATTACATAGATAAATGATAATCCATAAAATACAAATATTAAATTGCCTCTATAATATACATTATTCGAATCAAAATAATAAATATAACCATTAAAGAAATTAGATATCAAGAATCCTATTGTGATTAAAAATGGCAATGAGAATAATATCGCATTTCTTTTCTTTCTTATTATATCCCTTGAGTTTGTCACTAAAACTATATAAAGAACATATAATATTGAAGCCATGTATTTTAATAAATAATATAAGAACATAAATATCTGCATGAAAATAGGTGATCCTACTAACATAGAACTACTTACAAAAATATCAAATACACATACTAGCAAGTATAGAATATTAATTCCAAGGAATACTAGTGATGAATATGCTCTATATAATTTTCTATATAAGACATAGAATATTGTTATTGAAAAAATAAACAATGCTGCTATATCAAAGTGAATAACCGATGCCGCTAAAAACATATTCACCAACCTCCTTTACTTACTCATTTTTTTCCTGAACAAAATCAATATAGCTTTCATAATTAAGTGGCTTAGAGAAATAATATCCCTGAATATAAGTAGCCCCATAATCAATAAAGCGATCTAGCTGTTCTTTTGTTTCTACTCCTTCTACAACTGTTTGCTTATCCAAATCCTTAACAATATTAAAAGAATAATCTAATAGTTTCTTAATGTTTGTATCCTCACTCTCATCTACTAACGATTTATCAATTTTTACAATTGATATTGGTAGGCTTGAGAATCTATGGATATTTGAATATCCTGTACCATAATCATCAAGTGAGAATTTAAAACCTAATTCAACAAGCTTATTTAAATTATTATTGATAATTTCCATCTCTGATGTATCAAATGATTCTGTAATTTCTAAATTAATGTTTTTAGGATCAACAGAATATCTATCCAATAATTCCTTAATTCTATCAACTAAGCCAAGGTCAACACATTCAGCCATAGATAGATTTATTTCAATATATTCTAAACCTAAAACTTGGAATATACTGCTAGATACGAATTTAAATACTTCCTCCATAACAAAGCTATCTATTTCGCTAATTCTTCCTGTTTTCTCTGCATATGGAATAAAAGATGCTGGAGATATAAAACCATATTTCTTAGAATTTAATCTAACTAGGGCCTCTGCAGTTTTAAATTTTTTATTTCTAATGGAATATATAGGTTGATAATAAACTACAAATTCATTTTCCTTTAAACCTGTATCAATTATTTGTTCTAGATGATTAGCAATAACTAAATTCTTATCACCCTTAACATCATGATATACTGTAAAAACACGATTAAATGTAATTGCTTGTCGATAATTATTTACAAAATTAATTACCTCATCAGCACTATCAAAATCATTAGGAAGCTCTATTAAGCATCTTTCTATCACTGGAATAAAATCTATTCTGATTTCATTAGCTACTATTGAATCACGGAAGTCATCGCTATCTGCAAATTTAATACTTTCCCCACTCATAATAGATGCATAATATCCATCATTTAATGAAAAAAGCTCATCCTTCATCTTAGACTTTTTCCTTGTTTCATTTAATGTTTGTGTAACAAGCATATTAAATTCATATACTTCATTAGAACTATATTCTTTCAATAATTCAGGATAGTTAGTAGTTTTAATTAATAATAAGTATTTATTTTCTTTATTTATATATACTTTTCTAACTCGTTTTACAAATTCTGAAATATTATATAATTTTGTTTTTTCATCAACTAAATCCTCAGAAGACTCTAATACTGTTTGAACTAATATTATACACATTGATATCATAAAGGATAATACTAGTAATTTATCAACCATTATTTCTGTGATTACACCTACAGCAACAAGTGGTAATATTAATGACATACCTATAGTCTGTTTTTTCTCAAATACAGATTTAAATCTAATCATAAATACTATAGTTAAGACTAAATATACTAGGGTTAATGAAAAAGTAACTAGTAATAAAGTAAAGTTTAATCTAAGATAAAATCTACCATTTGTTAGTACAAATTTTAAGAGTGTATCAGTAAAAAAGTTCATTACTGTTATAACAAACATAGCTAATGCAGGAAGCATCAACAATATTAACATTAGCTTTTTCTTTTTCAAATAAGCTAGTCCACAGGAAATATCAATAATATAGGAGAAAAAGCTAAAAGTTAATATAAATAACACTAATAAATATAAAGTTTGAATAATATTAACGAGTAATATTAAATTAGCATCATAATTATGGGCCGAAACAATACCGTTAATAATATTTGCTCTAAAAATATCTAGTGTTGTTGCAACAATAGATAATATAATAACAATGGTGAATATTTTGCCTCTTCTTAATGAAACAAGTCTACCAATATACATATAAATAAGCATAATAGCCATAATCATTATTGCGACATAATCAAAATTGATTATAAATTTAAAACCAGTCAAATCAATGTTAATCATATTTGGCCCTCCTTTCTCCTATATTAACTTATTTAAATCGAATGTTATAAATAAATTATAATATAATTTAGTATTTTTAGCAAGAAAAAATAACCCTTATTCATATAGTCATAGACTTATTTTAATGTTTATAACTAACTTAAGATATTTTTTTATTATCTATTATTTTACATTTATTTAATTATTTATTTTTTATATTAATATGTGATATAATCGAATAAAGAAGGTGATTCGATGAATAAAAGACAACGTATTTCTGGTATACGTATTTCGTATATTTTTTTACCTACGATTATTATCATCGGTATCATCCATATACTAATTATTATTTGTACAGTATTCATTGATTCGAACACCAAAAAGCTATCTGATGAATCACAAAAAACAACAAATTGTATTGATGATATAACAGTAATGCTATCATATACATCAAAATTATCAGATACTATAGGAACGTTTATTTATACTCCAATAATTCCTGCAGGACCAAATCAAGGACAATTAAATACTGGCCCATTAAATGCTTATTATAGCGAAATAGCAAATACAGATAAAGGCCCTAATGCCTTTACAGCTAAGATAAGAACATATCATTTAGCCTATAAAGAGCAGGTATTAATTGATGATAGTATCAATTGCTTAAAAAGACTTATAGAATACCAAAATCATGCAATGCGCTTAATTAGCGATAAGGTAGCTCTACCAGAAAATGTACTTGCTAGAATAGGTGAATATGAATTAACAGATGCTGAAAAGGCCTATACCCTAGAGGAAGCTAAAACAGCAGCCTTAAATATTCTATTCAGTCAAGAATATTCACTTGAAAATAGAGATTTTGTATCTAAGATTGATGAAGCACAAAAATTAATAGTTCAATCATCAAGTGAGGTTCAACAAAGCTATAACGATAAGATATCCGTACAAAAGATTTTGTTATGGGTATTTATATCATCAATTCTTGCAGTAACAGTATTGTTTATTGTTCTACTTCTATATCTACTTGTTATACCTCTAATTAAAACTGCTAGAAAGATATATGCAAATGAGCGTTTAGGAGAAAACAATACATTATATGAAACAAACCTACTTGCTAAAGCATATAATTCACTACTAGATAGACATATAGAATTTGAGGTAGAGCTAAGAAAGGTTGCGGAGCGTGATTCATTAACTGGATTACCTAATAGATATTCCTATAATGAATTCCTTAAAAGGCCAGCACCACCAAACACAAGCTGCTGTGCATTCCTATTCGATATTAACAGATTAAAGTATACAAATGATACATTCGGACATTCTGCAGGAGATGTATTAATAAAAAAAGCATCCCTTGCCATAATAGAATGCTTCCAGGATAGAGATAACTGCTATAGAATCGGTGGAGATGAATTCGTAGCAATTATAAACAACATCGAAAGAAAGGAAATCGATGAATACGTTGCAGATTTCCATGCTGCCGAAGAGAAATATGATGTCAGTGTTGCAATGGGCTTTGCCTATACAACAAATGTAGCAAAGCAGGGCTATGAAAAGCTAATTTCAGAAGCCGACACATTAATGTATGAAAATAAAAGAGGAGCTAGAGGAGAAAAATAATTCTTCTTCTAGCTCCTTTTATCATGCATTTATAATCTCTAGGATTTTATCTAAATTACAGAAATCAGTATATTCTAATGGATAATCAACTGGAGCTCCACCTTCAATTTCTATAACTGTGTATGTTTTTTCATTTTCAATACCAGCAACCATTCTAGTTCTATTGGATAAATTAAGCATTGTACCATCAGTTAATACATATGCAGTTACAGAACACATTCCTCCGCCTGATCTTTTACCAATAGTCTTTACTGAACCAGAGTATTTAGCAAAGCATGAAAATGCGTTAGCTGCACTAAATGTACCTTCGGATTCTAATATGTAATAATTAAAATCAAATGTTTCATCACCATAATTACCATCAAGATTTGTATCACCAACAAGAGTACATAATTCAATTGCATCTTCGCTTATCTTTTGACCAATTATTGGCTTTTTACAAATAAATGTTAATAGCTTATGCATGGCAGCAACATATCCACCACCATTAGCACTAACATCGAATACTACATTAGTTACCTCAGGGTGACTATTTTTTGTTTCAGATAATGCTTTATATACTAAGGCTGCTGTGT